>Ga0316190_10001581_pt1 | contig 16545 bp, 16 predicted proteins | sample Eddworburrow2_MG_FD_204929 | JGI IMG/M metagenome (GOLD analysis project Ga0316190, IMG submission 204929) | Coastal sediment microbial communities from Maine, United States - Eddy worm burrow 2 | ecosystem: Environmental > Aquatic > Marine > Coastal > Sediment | place: USA: Maine | collected... | reverse complement strand
ATTCCAGTATCCATGAGGTTATCTTAAGCGGTGGTGACCCTTTGATGATTGCTGACAGCAGGCTGGTGGAGCTTTTTCAGACTCTGGAAGCGATCCCTCATCTGACACGCTTACGCATACACACCCGAATGCCGGTTATTGTGCCGCAGCGAATAACGGATGACTTTTTAGAGGAATTAGACCGCATGCGTTTTAAGGCGGTTGTTGTCATTCACTGTAATCATGCGCGTGAATTGACTGCTGCAGTTTGTTTGGCGCTACGTCGGCTACAAGAGAGTGGAGTGATGTTGCTGAACCAGTCTGTTTTGTTAAAAGGGGTAAATGATGATGTGGAAACGCAAATCCAACTCTCTGAGGCGCTGTTTGATGTGCAAGTGATCCCTTATTACCTGCATTTGCTGGATCCTGTCCAAGGTGCGGCTCATTTTGATGTTGGCCGGGGAGAGGCACGGGTGCTTTATCAGCAGCTGCTACAGAGATTGCCAGGATATTTGGTTCCCAAGCTGGTGAATGAGAACCCTGGAGAGAGATCAAAAACCCCACTAACCTTGTGAAATACCACTAAAAAGGTAGTGTGATAAGATCTTTGTCACTATAGGGATACTGTAGTAAGATTTCTTCTCAGCCTTAAGTTCGTTTAAGGCGTGCTGTTTCTACAAATATTTGCGTTAACGTTATAACGAGGGTTTTGGCGACTATTGTCTCTACAGTCTATGACCAGCACATTACAAACAGAAAACCGACAAGTTCCACGTAGTCTCTCAAAGCTGTGGGTTCCAGAGTATTCTGAACCGCAGGAAGACTTCTTCCTGGCTGATCTGGAGAGAGTCGAGACATGGGTGTCCGGTCTGCCAATGGCCAATGTTTCAGAGGCTGCCAGCCGGGTTTTAGATGCCCTGGTTGACTTTAATCGCCAAGAAATCCCAAACAAAACCCGCATCAAGATTGCAGAGCTTTTCCGGCAGCCGATTCATTACATCACTCAAAATCTTGAAAAGCACTACATTGATGCTGCGCTCCCCCTGACAGCAAAGAGCAGAAGGTCTATCAGACTGAGCCAGGAGCTATATGCTGAATTGGCTGTCTCATATAAGGTCTTTATTCGGGAAGCTTTCACGCATCATGAAAAAAGCAGCAAGCGGTTGGTTGCCATTGCTATTCACAGAGCAATGACCTGCCTGTCAGACATATTACATTTGGCAACGCTGGAATATGACCAGTATCCTGAGTGTGTGTGGCAGGAGAGCCATTTTCTATATGCCCTGGCAGCAAAAAATAGCATTCATAGATTGCCAATTCAGGACCGTATAAAAACAGCCTCAGGCAGTCGTTGCACTGGAGATTTATACAAACGATTGCTGCTACATACCTTGGCTTCACCCTGCTATCTCCGACAACGTGAAAATCGGTTTGTTTATGAGCAGCTATTGGAGTGGGCAAATTTTGTCAGACTGGCTGCGCCGGATATCAATGGAGATAACGGCGGGCAATTTCTTGTTCGACTGTCATCTGACACTCCGCCTAAGCATGTATCATGTGAACAAAAAAAGCTAAGTAAGCGTTGTCGCATATTGGACACGCAGAGATTGATAGATCATCTGAATGAGCGGTTGTTGGCAGCTAATAAACCTCAGTCTCAACCTTCAAAAGAGAAGCTGGCAGATGCCGTTAAGTTATCCAAGCCAATACTTGAGCATCTCATAACAAATCTGAGTGGTAGACCTAAGCGTAAATTTTCTCGTACAAAGCTAGGGTATACACTTAAGCTTGCAGTAGGCATACCTCATGTCCATAACCTGGTGAAGACTAATAATACTCTGCATGATGCGGCAATATATAGTGGGGGCAGTAAGGCTAATATTGATTGGTTAGATCAACATATACCCCGCAATTATGCTTCTCCAGATGAACCTGAAAGTGATTGGAGTGACTCATCAAGTCTGTTGCTTAATCTGGACTTAGAGGCTGATAGCACTATTTCCAATGTTTCTGGCCGTTCATTTGATACGGGTACGATGCTGGAAGATAATGTCCAGTCGCCTTGGGCTATAAATTATAACCAGACTGAGGCTGCGGCATATGAGTGCAAAACCAGAAATGAGAGTGCCGGTGGTTACTGTATTGACTGGGGTGATACCAATGCTCCCAAAATCAAGCCCGGAGAGTTGATCGGCATTCAGTCACCCACTACAGGGCGTCATTTTGGTGTGGCGACTACCCGGTGGATAAAGCATACACCAGAAAACAAACTGCAAATGGGTATGCAGCTTATAGCTCCCAATTCCTTTGCAGTAGAAGTCAGGCTTGATGATGAAAGTAAAATTTCTTGTGTTTATAATAGCCTGCTGGTGCCAGAGTCAAAATTTGCAAAGATCCCCCTTAGCCTTATAGTGCCAACCAACTCTTACCAGGAAGGCGATGTTTTATGGATCAATAGTGGAAGCAATGAGCTTCGCGTCTGCCTTACCCAGCTACTAAGTGCTACAACGTCGTTTTCTCAATACCAAATCACACATCATTCACAATAATTTAACTCATTACAGAGAGAGTGGTTAGGGCTTGGGGTGCCGTTAACCCGTTTCGGCATTGCTATTTGCAAGGTGTTGGTGGATGGGCAGTAGCATGCTTTATATTGTGATTGTGTGCTTGAGAAAAACCATGAGATTTTATATCTGAGTATGCGAGAATAGATGGCTTTCTGAATAAAACTTTCTCCACCAGAAGCAGCCTAGATGTCATCAGCAAACCTATCCAGTCCTTTACTCCCCACTCTTCCGGCCAAGCCCAATGAACGGCTTCAATGGGGGCAGCTGTATGGTAGTAGCACAGCTTTAGCTATTGCATCAGCGGCAAAAAATTATCCCGGATTGATTTTGGTTGTTGCTGAAGATGTTCAGTCTGCTACCCATCTGGAGCAGGAGCTGATTTTCTTTTTGGGACAAAACGATCTTCCGATCCTTAACTTTCCAGATTGGGAAACACTGCCTTACGATATATTTTCACCGCTGCCAGAGTTGGTCTCCCAGCGGCTGTTAACGCTCTATAAACTCTCCACTACCCGCAAGGGAGTGTTGATTGTGCCCATCAGTACTCTGCTTCAGCGGCTACCTCCATGCAGCTATGTTGATGCCAATAGTTTTCTGGTTTCAACAGGTGGAATGCTCATCCTGGATGAGACGCGCAGGCGGCTGGAGTCTGCGGGTTACCAGTGTGTATCTCAGGTTATGACTCATGGTGAATTTGCTGTTCGCGGATCACTGCTTGATATCTTTCCCATGGGTAACCCGCTCCCTTTTCGTATTGATCTGTTTGATGATGAGGTTGATAGCATCCGCACCTTTGACCCAGAGACACAGCGGTCAATGGATAAGGTGGAGCAGGTGGAGATGTTGCCAGCGCGTGAGTTTCCACTCGATGAACAGGGCATTGCGCAGTTTCGCCAAGCCTATCGCACACAGATCGAGGGAGATCCACAGAGTAGCCTTATCTATCGTGAAGTCAGTGAAGGCAATGCGCTTGGTGGTCTGGAGTATTACCTGCCCCTCTTTTTTGAACAGACAGCCAGTCTGTTTGACTACCTGCCAGAACAGTGTCTCACCATTGAGATAGATCATGCGAGGGATCAATCAATGCTGTTTTTAGAGCAGGTTGCAACACGTTATGAACAGCGAAGGTATGATACTGAGCGCCCCATTCTAAAGCCTCGAGAGATCTACCTGACCTCAGATGAGCTGGCAGCCCAATTGAATAAAGGGGCATCCATACATACTGAGCGACATGAAATAGCATCTCGCCGTAAAGGTTATGCTGATTACTGTAATTTCAGCACAGCCACTGTCCCGCCCCTAGGGCTCCAGGCCCGTGCAGCAAAACCAGCGGCTGCCCTTCAGGAGTTTATTGCCAGCAAACCAGGGCGAATACTCTTTATTGCTGAAAGTGCTGGTCGCCGTGAGATGCTGCTCGATACCTTGCATGGCTTCGATATTAACCCCAGGGTGTTGGATAACTGGCAGGCCTTTATTGAATCTGATACTGAGCTGGCGCTGGCTGTCACGCCGCTGGAACAAGGGCTATGGCTGAAAGATGCTGGCCTGATCATCATTACCGAAGCACAGCTTCTGGGTGAGCGGGTACGACAGGAACGCCGCCGTAAGGCTTCGGAGTCTGATCCTGACCAGATTATCCGCAACCTGACCGAACTGCATATTGGTGCGCCAGTGGTGCATGAAGATCACGGTGTCGGCCGTTACCTGGGGCTGCAATCACTCAATGTGGGGGGGATGGAGACTGAATTTCTCACCCTGGAGTATGCCAAGGGTGACAAACTTTATGTGCCGGTCTCGTCTCTTCATCTCATCAGCCGTTACTCTGGCGCCTCTCCTGATAAGGCACCACTGCACAAATTGGGTGGTGAGCAGTGGGAGCGTCTCAAACGCAAGGCGACTGAAAAGGTGCATGATGTTGCGGCAGAGTTGCTGGAGATCTATGCTCGGCGTGCGGCTAATCCTGGCTTTGCCTATCCAAAACAGGGCGATGAATATGCTGCATTTGCTGCTGCTTTTGAGTTTGAAGAGACACCTGATCAAGGCCAGACCATCAGCAGTGTGCTGGCAGATATGGAGTCTCCCCACCCGATGGATCGCGTGGTCTGTGGTGATGTAGGCTTTGGCAAGACCGAGGTGGCGATGCGTGCTGCCTTTTGTGCTGTTCAGGGTGGCAAGCAGGTTGCGGTGCTGGTGCCTACCACACTACTGGCTCAACAGCACTACCAGAACTTCGCTGACCGCTTTGCTGACTGGCCGGTGCGGGTGGAAAGTCTCTCACGCTTTCGCACAGCAAAGCAGCAGAAAGAGATTATTGCCGGGCTGGAATCGGGCAGTGTGGATATTGTTATTGGCACCCATAAGCTATTGCAGCCTGATATAAAATTTAAACGGCTTGGACTGGCTATCATCGATGAAGAACACCGCTTTGGTGTACGTCATAAAGAGCGGATGAAAGCACTGCGGAGCGAGGTGGATTTGCTGACCCTGACAGCCACACCTATCCCCCGCACTCTAAATATGTCGATGTCTGGGCTGCGTGATCTATCTATCATTGCTACTCCACCAGCTGCCCGGCACCCTATCAAAACCTTTGTCAGCCAATGGAGTGATACCCTGATCACAGAAGCCTGCCAGCGAGAGATTAAACGCGGTGGCCAGGTCTATTTTCTACATAATGAAGTACAGACCATTGAAAATACCGCTGCCCGACTGGAGAAGCTGATGCCTGGTGCTCGGGTACAGACAGCACATGGCCAGATGCGTGAGCGAGAGCTGGAACAGATCATGCGTGATTTTTACCATCAGCGTTTTAATATTCTGGTCTGCACCACTATTGTTGAGAGCGGTATTGATGTTCCCAGTGCCAACACTATTATTATCAACCGGGCAGACAAGCTAGGTTTGGCGCAGCTGCATCAACTGCGCGGACGGGTAGGGCGCTCGCATCATCGTGCCTATGCCTATATGCTCACTCCTCCGGCAAAGAGTATGACAGCTGATGCGAAAAAACGGCTGGAAGCTATCGAATCCCTGGAAGAGCTGGGAGCCGGTTTTACCCTTGCCACCCATGATCTGGAGATTCGTGGTGCAGGTGAGCTGCTGGGTGATGATCAAAGTGGCCAGATCCATGAGATTGGATTTAGCCTCTACACAGATCTACTGGAGCGCGCTGTTGAAGCGCTGAAAGCAGGCCGCCAACCCGAGTTGGATCGTCCGTTGGATCATGGTGCTGAGATTGATCTGCAACTGCCAGCCCTGCTGCCTGAAGGTTATCTGCCGGACGTGCATTCGCGTTTGGTGTTATATAAACGTATTGCCAGCGCCCGCTCAAGAGAGGAGTTGCGAGAACTACAGGTCGAGATGATCGACCGTTTCGGGTTGCTCCCGGAGCAGACCAAGTTCCTATTTGGCATCACTGAACTAAAACTCAAGGCTCACCCCCTTGGTATTCGTAAGATTGAAGCTGGCCCGGAAAGTGGCCGCATCCTCTTTGAGGAGACCCCAAAGATTGACCCCATGCACCTGATTAAGCTTATTCAATCACGCCCCAAAGAGTTCAAATTGGACGGCAATAATAAGCTCAGATTCTATAAAGATCTTTCTGATCGTAATAAACGTATCGAACAGGTCGCCAGTCTACTCGACCAGATCACAGGCAGGCAGTAAACTGCCCGTTACATTTATACAGGCCATGATATGAAGCTTCGCTACTGGATACCCATTTTGCTCTATGCCGTGCTGTTTGCCACTCCATCCCAGGCAGAAGAGCTCCCTTGGTATGAAGTTGAGGTTATTGTCTTTACCCGTGCTCTTCACCCTGCCAGCCTGAATGAAGTATGGCCCTCTGACCCTGGTGCGCCTGACTTTTATAATGCCCAGCCGCTACAGTCAGATTTGGCAGCTGAGATTCAGCCTGCTGAAACCTCGAATGGATTAGATATTGCAAATCCAGGGGATGCTGCACCAGTTGATGCATCTGAATTGTCGGTGCCGGTAGGGCAGCGACTGCCCGTGCCGTATACACTGATCCCAGAGGAAGAATTTAGACTGAAAACTGAATTCCGCCGTCTTCAACTCAGTAATGTTCTACAGCCTGTGATACATCTTGCGTGGCGACAACCGGTCACAGATTCAAAGCATGCAAAACTACTCTATTTGCGAACATCCCAGCCTCCAGCGGAAGCAGGGAGAATAAGTGGTTTTGAAAGTTATGCCACAACAGAAGCTGTTGATCTGGAGGGCACAATCCGTGTCAGTGTGAGCCGCTATCTGCATGTAGAGCTAGACTTGCTTAATCGGATAAAGCAAAGCCCGGGCTATTCATCCTATGAGCAATCCTTTGAGGGTGGTCTTACGCAAGAGCCACTGCCAGATAACAGATACCGTATGCAGGCTCAGCGGCGCATGCGCAGTGGTGAACTACACTTTATTGACCATCCATTAATGGGAGCGCTGATAAAGATCACACCTTATGAGCTGCCTAAGCCAATACCCATTGTGCCCGTCGAGCCAGAAGCAACAGAGACTCCAGTGACAGGGCAAGAAGCCCAAGCGGAAGAGGCTGCAGCTACTGAAGCAACCGTGGAACCAGAGACGGCACCTAGCTCACAAGAGCAGGGCACAACGACCTCTGTCATAGCCATACCTGCCAAAAGTGAATAGTTAATGCTATTCAGCGTGGCAGATAAGTACGGTGAACAGATGGGGGCCTGGGGAGTGTATTGCGCTATGGAAGGACGCCTACGGCTACCAGTGCCGAAAGTGTGCCTGCGCCTCCAATCAGTACTACGGAGGCAACGGCCAGCACCCATGGTGACGTTAGCTTTTGCATGAGAGACTTCTGTTCTGAGTTACTGCTGCCCATATATTTTTACCTTATCTGTTAACTGGTTATGCGGTGCTAAGCCGTTCTCTGCTTGGCCACATTGTCCCGAATAAAATGGGTAATAAAATTTAGTGCCTTCGTATCCAGTCTTGAAAACTCAACACCGTGATAATAAGCAGCCCCGGTGCCCCTTGCAGACGCTTTGTTGATATGGCGAATGGTGCAGGGAAATGTTAATGAGTCGGCTGTTGATTTGTGTTGCACATCAATACAGAAAAAATCGCCTATTTTGCCCAAAGGCTGTTCTGAGACTAAGCAGGCACCCAGCGGGCTGATGTCGCGCATTGTTACAGATAGCGTCGCTGAGCCATCCTGCATATTGAGAACCAGTTGTGATTCGTTTACTTTGGTTCGTTGTGCGCGGCGCAGTGTAACGCCTTGTATTCCTTTTGGAAACCGTAGGTGCATATATTGATATGGCTGCTCGCAAACGCGTACGATTTCAGTCTCAAAAGCATAGGTGGAATCCCCCGATATGATGCGTGCTTGATAAGCCATCCCTGCAACCAGCTTAACAGCAGCAGTATTGTTAATTGGCTGAGATACAAGAAGGCTTTCACCGGGCATGTATCCAATCAACTGCACATCAAAGCTGCCCCCGAGGTTTTGAGCAACAGGCTGTAAATGCAATAGGGTACCTACACTAAGGCTTTGATGTAGTTTATTCATGGCTATCCACAACTACGGGTTATTGGCACTGAATACAGCTTAATCAAAAAAAATGATATGAGCTAGCTATTACAACACTATAATTCATAAGGTTGGATGGTTGCTATTGTAAGAAACATAAAAACACCTGCCCGTTCCGTTAGTTAGATTGAAATGCTATATTTACCACTAAGTTCTACGGACTAGAGAATATCTCCCATGAAATGCATTGCACCGCTGGTTCTAATTACAACTCTATTCGTCATGCCTTCCCTGGTTCTTGGCGATACTCTGCTATTAGACTCCATTGTGGAGACACCCGTTAGCTCTCCTCACCCTAATCGTGGCCAAAGCATGGAGCAGGTATATAACAAATATGGCCAGGCTCAGCAGGAGATACCGGCCGTAGGAAAGCCGCCCATTACCCGCTGGGTGTATGAGAAGTTTACGGTCTACTTTGAGCACGACCGAGTTATTGAGACTGTGATCCACCGCTAAACCAAGGAGATTCACACCTGTGGGTAAAAAATATCCTGAGATAAGTAAAAAACACCAGGAATTCATTCAGGCACAACAGATGTTTTTTGTCGCCACTGCCCCTAAAAGCGGTCATCTCAACCTCTCCCCCAAGGGGCTGGATACTTTTCATATCCTGAACAGCAACAAAGTGTTGTGGCTGAATTACACTGGAAGCGGTAATGAGACAGCAGCACACCTGCTGGATGATAACCGCATGACCATTATGTTCTGCGCCTTTGAGGGGGCACCTAAAATTCTACGTCTCTACGGCCATGCCCGTGCCATACACCCTAGGGATGATGATTGGGAGGCGTTACTCAACCGCTTCCCCGACACAGCTGGAACCCGTCAACTGATTGAGATGGATGTTGAACTGGTACACACCTCATGCGGCTTTGGCGTCCCTCTCTACAGCTATGCCGGCCAACGTGACACCCTAACCGATTGGATAGAGAAAAAGGGCGAAGATGGCATTGCCCAATATTGGGAAGATAAAAATTGCCAAAGCCTGGATGGCAAACCAACGGGTATATTTGAAGATTAAAAACCTGTTGCTTAAGTACACAGCAGGATACCAAGTTCTGGAAGTAGCTCTAGAAGAGTTGCAATACCCGAAAGTGGCAGTTCAGCGTAAAAGGTCGTTTGATATCACCTAACTAGGTAAGTGGAAGTGGGCTTTGCTAGGTTATGATAGTTGGCAAGCTTTCAATGTGACGTGCTCAGTTCATTGATATCCTACTTATTACCGGTATTGTTGAATTTAGATTTTAAGATTCAATGTGACTTTGTCACAGACCCCTCAAACACAAGTATCTATGATTACCTTCAGCAGCATATTTCAGCCTTTTCAAAGTAAAGGCGCTTTATAGAGATAGAGTAGGAGATGATCATGAAACTGAATGTTGGAGGCGTTGACCGGATACTTCGTTTTGCCGTTGGTATGGGTGTTATTGGATGGGGTATTCTGAGTCAAAACGTTTGGGGAGCTGTTGGTGCGATACCACTTTTTACAGCAGTAATCGGTTGGTGCCCAGCTTATCTTCCTTTTGGAATCAATACCTGCAAAATAGAGAAGAAAGGCTAATTGCACTGTATTAACGGGTGGCATCCAATTCTGGGTGTCACCAGTTGTCTATTCTTGCTCGGCGGGTTTGGGCCAGGCACTGATAACAGCCTGTACCAGTGTTGCCAAAGGGATAGCAAAAAACACGCCCCAAAACCCCCAAAAACCACCAAATACCAGAATGGCCACAATAATGGCAACAGGGTGCAGATTGACCACTTCAGAGAAGAGTAGAGGCACCAGCACATTGCCATCTAACGCCTGGATAATAAAAAAGGTCACTGTTAGCCCTATAAAGTCGCTGCCCCAGCCCCACTGAAACCAGGCGATTAATAGCACAGGGATTGTTACTACAGTTGCACCTATATAGGGGATGATGACTGACAGCCCAACCAATGCCCCCAGCAGCATGGCATACTCCAGGCCAAACATAGTGAATGCCACAAAGGAGACAGCCCATAGGAGAATAATCTCAATAAACTTGCCGCGCACATAGTTGGCGACCTGCAGATCAACGTCTTTCCATACGGTTGTTGCCAGCTTACGGTCTTGAGGCATAAAGCCTAATGCCCAATTGATAATCAGCCGTTTATCTTTCATGAAAAAGAAGACCAGCATTGGCATGAGCACAGCATAGACGAGCACTGTGATCACCCCCACAACGGATGATAGTGAAATTGAGACGACGGCCTGCCCCAGCTCAGCAATCCTTTGACTAATGATGCCTGTAACCTCTTCCAATTGAGCTGCTGTGATGACATCGGGATAACGATCTGGCAGCTGCATCAAAACCAGCTGGCCTTTGGAGATCATAATCGGTAGTTGCTGGAACAGTTGGGTACCCTGACGAGATAGCGTAGGGACAAGACCGAAGATTACGATAGAGACAAACAGAAGAAATGCGCAGAAGACAATTGAGACTGCTACGATATGCGGCACCCCTCGGCTCTTCATGCGCTCAACGCCACCATCCAGCAGATAAGCAATGATTGCGCTGGCTAGCACAGGCATCAACATATCGCCCATGGTGATGACCACGGCAAACCCAATCACTAGGAACAATGCTAGAAATACCACTCCGGAGTCAGAGAGATGGCGCTTGAACCACTGAGTTAAAAACTGCATTGCAAAGAAACTCCTGTTGGATCTACCCGGAAATAGTAGTGCAACAAATCACAGCTTTCCATGCAGTAAAAGGTTTGTCTACACCATCTGCTGGAACTTAGCATCAAAATACCTTACTCTCCAGCGATAGCAGCTCAAAATAGTAGTTTAAAATAGATTAACGCTAAAGCTGGAGAAAACCAATGAGAAAGGGGCATCCTAATTCATTTCGCATAACAGCAGTCACATGCAGCATTATTGCGGCACTCTATTCCATGCAAGCTCAGGCATCGGGATTCCAGCTGATTGAACAGAGCGTCTCTGGCATGGGAACAGCCTATGCAGGGAGTGCAGCGCAGGCCCAGGATGCAACCACCATCTATTTTAATCCAGCAGGGCTAACCCATCTCAAAGCGCCACAAGCTATTGCTGCTACCCATATTGTGGTTCCCCAGGCGGAGTTTGATGAGAAAGGCTCTACCCATGTGCTTGGTGCACCTTTCTCTTTGGGGGCAGAGGATGGGGGCGATGCAGGAGCTGCCGCTCCAATACCGAATCTTTATTATGCGCGCAAACTTCCAAATGGCACCTCATTTGGTCTCGGTATCAATGTCCCTTTTGGTCTTTCTACAGAGTATAAGCGTAGCTGGATAGGGCGTTACCATGCTGTAAAATCTGAGGTGCATACAGTAAATATCAACCCGGCGATTGCATTTAAAGCTACAGATCAGCTTAGTATAGGGCTTGGCTTTAACCTGCAATATATCGAAGCTGAACTGACCAATGCCATCGATTTTGGAACTATTAATGTCGTTAGCTTTGGTAATGCCTTCGGCCTGGCTCCTACAGCAGCAGATGGTTTTATCAAACTTAAAGGCGATGATTGGAGTGCAGGCTACAATATGGGGCTGCTCTATGACTTTAGCAATCAGACACGCTTTGGTCTGCATTACCGCTCCAAGGTAAAACACACCCTTGAAGGCAAGGCGAACTTTACTGTCCCGGGTGGTGGTGTAATTGAGGCAGGCACAGGGGGGATGTTTGTTGATACTGATGTAGAGTCTACAGTCACTCTCCCAGCCTCACTCTCTGCAAGTATCTATCATGATCTGAATAGCCAATGGGCCATAATGGCCGATGTTACTTGGACAGATTGGAGCCAGGTTAAAGAGCTACGCTTTGAATTTGAAAATGCTATGCAACCGGATGGTGTTACTACACTCAAGTGGGAAGATACTTATCGTTATTCAGTCGGTGTTACTCATACACCTAACGATACGCTAACCTACCGGGCAGGTGTTGCCTATGATGAAACCCCCGTTCCAAATGCTCACTTTCGCTCACCAAGAGTGCCGGGTGCAGATCGCCTCTGGCTGGCAGTTGGGCTTGGCTACAAGTATTCCAACCAGCTGAGCTTTGAATTTGGATATGCTCACCTCTTCGTACAGGATGCAAGAATTAATAAATCTCTCACGGATACTGAAAATGCAGTGCGCGGTGGGCTCAACGGTAAATATGATGCCAGTGTAGATATGCTCAGTGCCCAGCTGAAGTGGACGTTCATGTAATAACAACGTGTAAATTATAAAAACAAAACTCATTTTGATATCCGAAATGGGTTTTGTATTTTACCTCTTTTTGAGCAGGTAGTAGAACTTCCCCTCTTCTTCTCTCAATTCTAACAGTTCATTTCCACTGTTCTTGATAAAGGCCGGGATATCCTTTGCGGTGCCAGGGTCGGTGGCAATAACATACAGCACCTGACCAGGCTCCATGCCTGCCAATGCCTTGCTGGCTCTTAAGGTAGGTAGTGGACAGGCCAAACCGCACAGATCCAACTCTTCATCAAAATCAATCATGGGTGATATGCGTTACTCTCTTTTCAATGGCCTGGATGCGTCGCCGGGTAAGTTCTGCTCCCAGATCAGGGCCTTGATAGCCCTCTGCAAGCAGATCATTGGGAACAATATCATTCATGCCTGCCATGGCCAATTTTAATTGTTGGAGTGCAGCTTTAGCTATGTCTGGCCACAATGCTTCACAAACCAATAGAAAATTCTGGAAACGCTCAGCGTGTTGCTGTGCTTTTGCTTTCTCCAAAAGTGCCAGCAGGGATTTTGCCTCTGCATCTGTTGAAGTAGTAAAAGCCGGCCCTAAACGAATGACTAGATCCAACAAATCGCTACACTCTTTTTCTGCCCGTAGCCTGCTGCAAAAGGCCTCTACTGAATTCACTTCTTTTGCAGCAGGATACATGACTGTAGCAAAGCGAACAGCAAGAGTGTCGCTCTGTTTGGCTACTCTCTGCAGTGCAATAAATGGCATTGAGTCCGTATCATTTTCTTTGATGGCTATTGCTAACTCAGGAATCAGTGCTGTTAAGGCTTTACATTGGAAAAGCACATCAAAAAAACGTGAGGGCTGTGGTTCAAGTAGTGCTTTACGCATCTCCCGCCATATACGTTCTGGCCTGAGATTTTGCAGATCTGATGATTGAGCCATCTGTGCCATTAGGGCTTGTGTCTCTGGAGCAACTTTAAAATCCAGCTCCCCCAGATGAGCAGCAAATCGGGCTACTCTGAGTACCCGTACAGGGTCTTCTACAAAAGCGGGAGTGATATGACGTAATTGCCGCTCGTTCAGATCCTTCTGGCCCTGAAAATAGTCAATGAGTTGGCCGGATTCATCTTCAACCAATGCATTAATCGTCAGGTCGCGCCGAGCCAGATCCTGTTTTAGTGTAATTGTTGGGCGGGAGTCAGTGGTGAACCCTTTGTAACCTGCACCTGTTTTTGTTTCGGTACGGGCCAGTGCATATTCCTCCCCTGTTTTTGGATGTATAAAAACGGGGAAATCTGTATCTGCGGGTTGAAATCCAGCATTTTGCATCTCTTCGGCTGTTGCGCCAACAACCACCCAATCGCGCTCACTCACGGGTAGCTCTAATAGCTGATCACGTACGGCGCCACCTACAAGATAGATTTTCATTTTAGCTGGTTATAACACTGCTGCTAGAAGAGAGAAGATTAGACTAAGTATAAATAGGAAATGAGTTTATTTGTATTAGGAGTGTGGAGATGAGTTGTTTACTTTTTCAGCACTGAACCTTATTTAGGGGGCTTTAGCCAAAATCTCTTTAAGTGCTTCGGGCTGGATAGGTTTATTCAAGAGCCCAATCGGATTAAGTTTTTTAGCTTGTGCAATTTTTCTGGCGACATCCAAAAGCATATTACCCTTCCCACTGACAAAAATGAGAGAAGACCGGCAACGAATGTCGGCTAAATCAATGATTAATTTGAATTGATCAGATTCCGGCATGAAGAGGTCAATAATAATGACGCTAAAGGTGTGCTCTACTAATGCTTTGCGTAAATGAGTAGCATTAGAGATTGTCGTGATATCAAAATCAGAGATGGTTGTTATCTCTTTAACCAAAGAGGTTATTTCATTCTGTTCTTCTACGATTAACAGATATGGCTTTTCCATTTTGTTGTTCTCCCGTCCAGCCATTTATTTCTATATATCCTTACTTCCATGTCAGCCAAAACCACATCTTCCATGTGGGTTAATAATAAGCTATTTGGTGCAATAAATCCTGCTGTTTATCAGATAAATCGAGCTGTTTATCTGATAAAAGTCGGCGTCACTTACTTGTCGGGTATGAATTGAGCGATTTGTGAATGATTCGAATTTAAAGAATCAACAGGACACAAAAGCGCGGGTAAAGGAGGGGGTAGTTCCATCCCTGGATCTATTTATAAAGCTACGGCAGATAGCCAATATGTAGATTAATGCATATGGCTGTGATCCATCTTCTTTGGTGCTGGCTTGTGCATGTCATGCTGATGATCCTGTGATCCCATCTGCATCTGCATCTGCATCTTCTTCACAGGGACGTTGACCATCTTTTTGCTGCCATCGTTAAAAACCAGTGAAAGATGGATTGAACCGCCCTCAGTGGCGGCCTGCTTCAGGCCAATCAGCATAATGTGATGTCCACCTGGTTTCAGAGCAACGTCACCATGAGCGGGCAGATCGATTTTATCGATACGGCGCATCTTCATCATGTCACCGGCTTTGACATGCGTGTGTAACTCAACAGCTTTGGCGGCATGCCCTTCGGCATCAACTACAGAGTAGGCATGCATGCTGCCATTATGCAGATTCATGTAAGCAGCACTGTTTGCTTGGCCTGGAGCAGTTGCCCGCACGTAGGCATCACTGATGGAGATGTCGCCTGCAGCATCAGCTAGCAGTGAGCCTGAAAGCAGTGCCAGCGTAAGAGATGAGGCAACAAGGATAGATTTGGGTAGCTGTTTTTTCATGTGTGTTTCTCCAACAATGACTTAATTGCAATACCAGATTTAGTGATCTGGAAACTATGATTCGGCTAATAATTTACGGGTTATATTCAATATCTCTTGTGCAGGTGCTGCATGCGGTAAAATGGTGTGTAGTGACCCATCCGGCGCAATGATGTAGGTGTTGGATGAGTGATCAACCAGATAACCACCTTCAGATTCACCCTCAACCTTGCGGTAGGCTGCTCCATAGCGTTTGGCAATCTCAGCAATTGCTGCTGGGGAGCCTGTTACACCTTGCATGGTGTGATGAAAATGCTGGGCATATTTTTTCAGCGTTTCTACCTTGTCACGCTCTGGGTCAACACTGACAAAAAGCCCCTGTACCTGCGCCAACTCTCCATCCGTCATGGCATTTAAAGCCTGTGCCATCAATGCCAGATTGGTTGGGCAGACATCAGAACAGAAGGTGTAGCCAAAGTAGATCACCACCACCTTGCCGCGTTGATCCTTTAGTCGAAATGGGCCATCTGCTGATGTTAGTGAAAAATCACCCCCTGTGGGTGCCGCCTCAACAGCATTTGGTAGCTTGATAGGCTTGTCTGAAGCAGGCATTGAAATTGAGATAACCCAGCCCAGCAAGGCACCGAAAACCAGAACAATAATGACCGTGTTGAGGTTCTTCATTGTCTTAATGCCGAGTGGTTTCAAAATGAAAGGGGGCTGCGAAGACACCATCACGGGTGCTTACCAGAACTGTTGCTTCCCAGGTCATGCGCTCTAGAATGCAGACAGATAAAGTGCCTGTGCCAGCATATTCCCCATCAGATATCTTTTTCAGACGGGGCCGGTTAAACCCCATATTCATGCCCAGGCCACGAAAATCGATATCCACAGCCTGTACTTCCATTCCTTCGGTCTGAACCTTCAGTTGCAGTGGTTTCAGGCCCACAATTGGATGTGGTGAAATCGAAAAAGTGACTCGCCCATTTCCTGGAAAACGGGATTCACAGGATCCAGCTTCGAGGTTGCAGCTGGCGTCCAGTGCCGCTGTCGCCAAAATGTCTTTAGGCGTCTGATTCCAAATCTGAAGGCCACCGACCACAACAACGGCAACCAATATGATTGCCGTTGCTCCCATCCAGATTTTTTGTGTGATAACCAAAGTTTTGCTCTATAGGGTAAATTTTTCACGCCGCACGGCGAAAGTGATCTTATATTCGGTGCCATCAGCAAAGGTCAGGTTCATGGCTACTTGATCGCCCTCTTTTAGTGCTGATTTTGGCTTTATCAGCATCAGGTGATAGCTACCTGGTTTAAATTGCAGTGTTTTGTGTGAAGGGATATCTGCTTTCTTTTCATGGATCATCGTCACCAGCCCGGTGGCCTCATCATGTGCTGAACGATGAATCTGAATATCCTCAAATGCATCGCTTGTTACGCTGACCAAGGTCATTGGCTTGGATGTATCATTGTCGA
>Ga0316190_10001580_pt1 | contig 16546 bp, 11 predicted proteins | sample Eddworburrow2_MG_FD_204929 | JGI IMG/M metagenome (GOLD analysis project Ga0316190, IMG submission 204929) | Coastal sediment microbial communities from Maine, United States - Eddy worm burrow 2 | ecosystem: Environmental > Aquatic > Marine > Coastal > Sediment | place: USA: Maine | collected... | reverse complement strand
GTTCATCGTCACACTCGTCCAGCTCGGATAACGGTGACACGATTCACAACTGTTCAGGCTGGTATGGCTCGGTGCAGTGGCTTTATCGGCCGCATGACAACCTGACACCCCACAGCCAGTGGTAATCAGGCTGTGATCAATCGTGCCTCCGGTGAAGGTCGTCGTGCCCGTGTGACAGACCGAACAGTCCTGACTGCCGGCAACACTGGTGTGCAATTGATCCGCCGGTGCAGCCATGGCATTACCACCACGAACATGACAGGTGCGACACTGGGTCCCGCCGATGAAATTATGATCCATCCGCACATTGTTCCAGCTCGGATAGCTATGGCAATTCTGACAGCCGATCAGACTCGCGTGACCACGGGTGCGGGCCTTATCATTGGCATGGCAACCGGAGGCCTCACAGCCCGAGGTGATACCCGAGTGATCCAGCAGCGCACCACTGGTGAAACTTCGGGTGCTACGATGACATTCACTGCAATCGGCGCCCATCAGCTGCGCATGTACCAGGTCATTAGGCGCGGGCTGCCCACCACCACCCGCTGTATGACAGCGCAGGCAGTTCGAGCTGATTCCCATATGGTCAAAAATCGCCATAGTCCAGCCCGCCGTTTTATGGCAATTGCTGCACTCCAACTGCTGACTCATCAGATGCACGGTATCTTCGGGTGGCAGCGTTGCGCTGATACGGGTACCACGGGCATGACAGCCACGACACTGACGGGGGGTACCCTTAAAAACCCCGGATATATGGCAGGATTCACAATCAATACGACCATGCAGGCCGGTCAGTGGAAAACCGGTGGTCATATGATCAAATGTTTGAATACTCGGTGTAGCCGCGTGGGACGATGATTGAAAAAACATTATTGCCAACACCAGCAGGAACAAGCCACAGGCAGCAGTGCTACTGGCGGCAACGCAACTCAAGCTAGACATCCTGGTATTATTCATTTTCATAACCCCTTAACAAGTCCCGCACCCTGGCAGCAATGATTAACGCTGCTTCTGGAAGCGGATATCATCAAATGCCTCTGTGGTATGACAACGCTCACAGCGCTGACCAAAATTTCCCAGATGCACATCGTCTTCCTCATGGCACTGGTAGCAGCTACTCGGCAGATCCAGGTCGCCATCAACCGGGTAACGATGACAGGCATAACAATGGCGCTTCTTGTGAGCACCATCAAGCTTGAAGTCTGTCTGTTTATCGTGATCAAAACGCCACACCTTCCACGCATTCTGGTTATGACACAGCGCGCACCCTGTACCCAGACGCCGCTTATGTACATCATCCTTCTTATGACAACTGTCACATTCTTTCTTGGCGTCTTTATATGATTTAGTAACATGACAATCCGTACAGGATGTCAACGTATGCATCCCGAGCAAGGGAAACGCAGTAATGTCGTGATCAAATGTCACCTTCTTTGACCACCCGCTCTCGTTGTGACATGTCTCACAACGTTTACCCTGCTGCCCCTTGTGCACATCTTCAGCACGGTGACATGACAGACAGTTGCTCTCTAGATCGGCGTAGACATCCTCACGGTGACAGGCAAAACAAGCCGTCTTGGCATGACGCCCGCGCAGTTTGAATTTAGTATCTTTATCGTGATCAAATTTTACCGCATCCCATTTCTTTTCAGTATGACAATCTTCACACTTCTCACCATATTTTCCACGATGGAAATCATCTGTTTTGTGACAGGTGACACATTGCGTCTTTAGCTTGGCATAGATATCATTCCCATGGCAGGCTCCACAGCTCACCTGCTTATGCAAACCCTTCAGGGGATACTTGGTATCCTTGTCATGATCAAACTTGATCTCTTTCCATTTCTTTTCACTATGGCAATCCTGGCATTTTTTACCATACTCGCCGCGATGCACATCATTTATGCTGTGACAACCGTAGCACTTGGTCGAAATATCCTTATATCGCTCATTCGGATGACAACTGGCACATGAAACCTTCTGGTGCGCACCGCGCAATGGGAAATCCGTTTTTTTATGGTCAAAGCTCGACTCTTTATGCCATGAACTGGCACTATGACAGTCCCCACATTTTTTCCCAAGCCGCTCCTTGTGAACATCATCTTTCTTGTGACAATCGAAACATTTACCGGATGCAGCACGGTAACTCAGCGGTTCATTATCCTTTTTGACGTGACAACGGCCACACTGCACACCCTTGTGTTTACCTTCCAGCTTGAAATCCGTCACGCTATGATCAAATACAGTTTTTTCCAGGCCAACGATGTCATAACCACGACCTTTATGATCGGTATGACAGGCCCGGCATTCGCGCTCTTTTATCTTTTCAGTACGGCCATGTAACCCTTTACCGGCATCGATATCACTCTTTACCTTTTTATGACAGTCGAGGCATAGAGCATTCTGATCTGTATTACTAAAACGCCCGTGACATTTGGTACATTGTGTCTCGTATTTGGCATGCCCCTTGATCACCTCACCCGGCATCAACAAGGTCTCAATGGATGCCGCCTGCAGCACAGTGATCGGAAATAACAAAAGCATAACGGCTGCAAAAAGCAGCCGATAGCCAATCTGAAGATAACGCCCCATAACCATAGTTAATAAAGATGCACGGCCACAATATGCACAACGCCCGAAACCACTAGCATGGCAAACAACGGGATATGCAGCACATGCCACAGTGAAAAGATGCGCCGGTAAATACGGTACTCCGCCACCTTGCGCACACTCAGGACATAATCGGCGATATGCCTTTTGCCGGCACGACGCTGTTTACGCAAGCTCACCCTGGTCATGCCTTCACTCCGCGCCCGCATTTTTAATTTACGCGCAAAACGTCTCTTTAATCGCCAGCGTATCACCCGGGTCCGAAAACCTAACAAAAACAGCTGCGGAAAAAGTTTCAGCCAGCTGTCACCGGCCTTTAACATATGGGCCTCGTGCAAACTCAGGGCTTTTAAGGTGGCGGCATCCATCTGCATATCATGATCCAGATCCGAGCGGGCCGCTTCGCTGGCAGATTTTAATTCCTGCAGTGTTGCCGCCCGGCCATGCAGGGTTTGATTGATCTTGGTATAGATATATCGGCCAATCAGGCCACTGGCAACCACCAGGGCCATAGCTCCTAGCGCTACGTTGCTGTTGATGGAACCGAGACCGAAATTGGCATGATATAAAATCAGCAGCGGCCCGATAATACCAACTGCCATATGCAGCTTGAACCAGATTGCAATCTTACCCCAGTTACGCATCCACCTGATTTTTTTGCGCAGCGGATACAGGAACTGGGAAACCATCAGACTACCGCCGATAATACCCAGAGCGTAGCCGAAGCCGGATTCTGCTGTCAGGTATTCCTCTATACGAATTTGCCAGCCATAGGCCAGTGCCAGACCGATCGCCATTACAAACAGCGGCATTTCTGCACGTGCAATCAAGCGCCATAATCTACTCTGCAAACCGGTATAGTCTGCGCGCTGATCAATACTTTCTGAAACTGGTGTGGACACTCTCTACCTCCAAATCTTATCGCTGTTACACGCCCGGCCTATTAATCGGCCAATATTCGGTAAATACCACAGCAACTGCCTATTCTGTGCGCTAATCGACACTTTTTAACTCAGCATCATAACTACCCATATCTTAAGGAATGCTTATATATAAAAAAGAATCGTAGCCAGACCCTGCCGCGTGATGACAGCCGAGCAGGAGCAACAAGCCATATCTCAAGCTGGAATCTAAAGACTTCTGCACCCTGTTAACCTGGAATCCATAACAGATTGATTTTTATAATTATTATTGCCGGCTCATTATCATATTTGGGTATTGGCTAATATGAAGAAGCGAATAAATAAGCTAACGACCATGCCACAGACGCTGCTGCCTGCCTTAAAGAGCAACACAGGCGCGATGAACACTCCTCCAACTCAGCTACCCGCTTCTTTAACGCTATAGGCCAGACAAAGGTTCCATCAACAGCAGGAAAAGGAAAAGTAGAGAGAAACAGAAAAGACTCACAATACCCTATAAAACCCCCGGGTTTTTACAGGTTAACAGCCCAAGACAGACGCACGAGCCACGCCCCTGATTAAGTCGAGAACAACTCATGCTAGCGCTAACTGCCGTTACTATGCCGCTTTCGCTAGCCATCCGGTCTGCATATGGGCAGGACACCATCATCAAAATCTATTACACAGGAAAAATGGCGCGAAATCGCCGGAGCTAATCGGAAAGAGGCCTGAGAACAGATAATCACCGCAACCTCAGGATGACGCGCCAGGAGATCCAGAAAATAGGCCACATCAAGCTGCTGGTGGCGCTCGTGTTCGTCCACCTTACCGACCGTATTGCCAAACAGGGCATCAACCTCATCAAACAGGATGACAGCCTGATCAGACTGGGCCTGGGAGATAAGCTGTTCCAGGTAATTTTCACTTTCACCACAATAGTGCTCATACAATGCTGACAGGTCAACGCGCCTGATTTCAGCACCCAGTATACCGCTCAGCAGCTGTTGGGCATCGATAAACCCTGTTTTATCACACCCGGAAAACAGGGCCCTGACAGCGGAAACACCAGCTTCACGACCCGTCTGGCGATGCATATTCTCAATCATCTGCGCCAGACTCGTCAGCCGGGATTGTACATGAAAGGAAATATCCGGAATATTGCTGCTGTTACGCGCCGCAGCGCCTGTCATCATAGTAGCCATATGATTCCCCCACGCTTTCTGTCCGATTAGCATCAGCCTGACGTTTTATCCCACCTGTGCGCCAGCTATATACATCTTTCAAGACTACAGAAAATCGGGCGTTTTGAATAGCATCACAGGGCTGTCAAACAGCCAGCTTAAGATACCAGCGCCCCCAGGCCTTGTGCGACCAGTTCCTCAGCTACCATATTCCGAATAGCCTGAGGGTTATCCAGCGCCATTGCCCGGGTTGCCAGTGCTTCAGCCTGCTGTAGCGCCAGGCTACGAACCAGCCATTTGATCCGCGGCAATCTGGCGGCACTCATGCTCAATGTCCGGACACCAAGACCCAGCAACAAAACAGCGGCGACCGGGTCGGAAGCCATTTCTCCACACAGACTTAGAGGCAACTGCAGTGCTCGAGCCGTTTCTACTATCCGTGATATCTCATGCAGTACTGCGGGATGAACATGATCATAACGAGAGGCTACGCGGGCATTATTCCTGTCCAGGGCCAACAAATACTGACTCAGGTCGTTGGACCCTATAGAAATAAAATCTAGCCTGTTACTCCAGAATGGCAGCTGTGATGTCGCCGCCGGCACTTCCATCATCACGCCCACTTGTGGTCGCTGCAAGGAATAACCTTCATCCAGCAACTGTGTACAGGCATCATCAAGCAAATGAATAAAGGCATCCACTTCACTGGTCGAACTGACCATAGGCAACAGAATATGCAGATTATCCCTGCCCGCAGCTGCGCGAATCATGGCCCGAACCTGAGTCATCAACAACGGACTGTTATCCAGACTAAACCGGATCCCACGCCAACCCAGAGCAGGATTGTCTTCATCGGCAATCGGAAAATAGGGCAACTGTTTGTCGCCGCCTATATCAAGTGTGCGCATATAAACCGGCTTGTCGGCATAGGCAGACAATACCTGGCTATAGATCTGCACCTGTTCTTCTTCTGATGGAAAACCATTATGTATCATAAAAGGGATCTCGGTACGATAGAGACCAACCCCCTGAGCACCACTTGCCAGCCCCGGGGAAATGTCCGCTAGCAAACCGGTATTGGTATAAAGCTTTACCGGCGTTCCATCTGAAGTCACAGCAGGTTCGTCACGTAGCGCTGCCAACTGACTGTATAATTGCCGATCTTCTACAACCAGCTTGTCAAACTCCGCCAGCACCGCCTTTACAGGATTAACCACCACCTGCCCATGATTACCATCAACGATCACTGCCACGCCATCAGCAATACCTTTTATTACACCAACCCCCATCAGCGCGGGTATACCCATCGCATTGGCCAGTACCGCGGTATGCGACAACGCTGACCCGGTAAAACACACGATACCAACTAACTGCCCTTCAGGTACCTGGGCGATATCAGAGACACTCACCTGGTTACCCACCAGGACAACTGCGGTAGCACCTGCTATTGAATTTAATCTTTCACCCTTCCAGGTATTAAACAGTTTATTACCGATATGGATGATGTCTTCATGACGCGCCATCATATAAGGATCATCCATGCCTAAAAACAGGTCGGTAAAATAAACCACTGCCTGACGCAAGGCCCCTGGCAGGCAGTTACCACCTCGAATTCTGTCTTCAACAGCCCGAACCAGGGAACTATCCGTTAGCAACATCCGGTAAGCAGAAAATATAGCGCTGACATCCTCGGACAGCGTTTCTGCTAAAGCATGCTGATCATCAAGCAGGCCTTGCTGCACATTGGCCAATAGCTGACGCCAGCTTTCCAGCTCAGCCTCGACATCGTCACAAACAGCATCGGAAACATTGCGCAAGCTATCACTGCCGCACAACATTACCTGACCAATACCAATACCCGGCGCACCACTAACACCCGGCAGACGCTGCATGGAGGAAGCCGCGTTTACATCTAATAGCAGTTGCGGCCGTACAAGCAATGCCAGTTGCGCCGCCAGCGTTACGACAAAGGCCTCCTCCTCTTCCACTAACTGGCGCCGCTCATGACTCATAACCACCAGGACACCAACTACCTCACCAGCACGCACCAGCGGCACACCACAAAAACCGTGAAAGCGCTCTTCATGCGTCACAGGTATATAGAGATACGCCGGATGAGTTTCGGCATCAGCAACATTGATAGTGTGCCGACTGGATGCCACCAGGCCTACCAGGCCCTTCCCCTGCGGCAACCTGACATTGCGAACGGCTGCCGCCGCCAGACCATGGCTGGCGACCAGCACCATCTCATCATCGTCATTTTTCAAATATAGGCTGCAGACATCTATCGCCATCGCCGTACTAATCGATTGCACAATGATCATCGCCTGCTCAGATGCAGATTCAGACTGAGAAATTGCCTGAGAAATTCGCATCAACTCAAAAACGATATTTTTCATAACCCCACCATCAGTGCTTAATCAATAACATTACTGAAGACCGCTGATTCATGCCTATCTATATAACCCTAACTAACATAACTGGCAATATGGGCCTGGAATAAACTAAGGAAATAAATAGAAAACGGGGAACGAAAACCATAACAGCTACTGCTAACTGTTATATATGCTTGTGGTTACAGTCTAAAGCCAACCAGTATCTGCAATGCCTCTGACAACGGATAAATACGGAGGAATATTCAGCATACCTGTCAGCCAAACTCTACGAATTCGGCAGACAGCTGTGTCTGACGACAAGACCAGAATACACCACCATAAAGAGGCGCAATTATTTCTTAATACTATTTATAATATACTCAACAACCTCTTTTTTCTGAACATCATCGAGATTTATTTTCGGCATTTTACCTCGTCCATTTTCTATAATAGACACAATCTGGTCTGCCGTTAATTTCGTTACGCTCAAGCCTGGCACCGTTGGCAGCTTTGATATACCAGAAACTCCGTGACAAATAGCACACTTTTCTTCATACGTATTTGCCAGCGCTGCCGCAGGCAGCAGCATAAGAACTACCACCAATATATACAACATAAGCTTACTCATGTTTCTTAAATACTCCCCACAAGGTAAAAATAACCATAGAGATAAAACCACCTGCCAGGACCATACATATTATCCAGAGAACAATTTCATTATTGTCCAACTCTAACCCCAATGGATTTACCCAGCATATTTTCCAGCTAAATTATAATCACACCCCTCCAGAATCAGGATTAAATGGTCAAACTTTTCAGCTCTCTTTTCGCATCTTCTTTTTCCAGGAAAGGACCAAATGTCCGTCCTGTATGAGAGGAGATATACCAACCGGGGTTGCAACTATCCACCGGGTCAACATAATAAATACGGTCCTGGAAAAAGCTGGAAAAAAAATCCATACCAGGATTTCTAAAGAGCACTGCCGCTGTATTACTCATTATAAAACTCCTCCAAATGCCAGTTAGTGAATCGTTCATAATTTACAGAGCATTAACCATGCCAAAATTATTTCAATTTAAATTCAACGAGTTACATAAATAAACACTCATGAAAACCAGGAAATAAAACCTAAAATAGTGCATTGTGCACTAAAACAGTGAAACCGAGCTCAATTAATAACGGGGCCTTTGTGGCCCCACTTGTATTTGTATGCGCAGAGAGAGGGATGACCCGGCTGACGCCTCGCCCTGCGGGCCAGCGCCTCTGACGCTGTTCTCACGCGCTCCGCGCGTTCGTCGAACCAACTATTTTGATCATCGAGGCTTCGAATCCAGTTCATCACCCTGCAAATAGAAAAGGGGCCCAACAAAGGCCCCTTTTCTATTTGCATGGCGGAGAGAGAGGGATGACTCGGCTGACGCCTCGCCCTGCGGGCCAGCGCCTCTGACGCTGTTCTCACGCGCTCCGCGCGTTCGTCGAACCAACTATTTTGATCATCGAGGCTTCGAATCCAGTTCATCACCCTGCAAATAGAAAAGGGGCCCAACAAAGGCCCCTTTTCTATTTGCATGGCGGAGAGAGAGGGATTCGAACCCTCGATACGCTATTAACGTATACACACTTTCCAGGCGTGCTCCTTCAACCACTCGGACACCTCTCCTGATGATTTCTCGACCCTGAATCCGGGCCCATTACTGGACGCGACAGGGTATACCAACCGGCGTGATCTTGCAATGCAGGCGGCCTTTGCAGGCCTATTCCGGCCACTCCAGCTGATAGGTAAACGGGTGATTCACAACCCCCTCACCACAGTCAAGCATGACATCCAGCACCCATTCACCACCCATCGAGAACGAGGCTGTTGCCCCACTATAAACCCCGTTATTGTCCATAGGCATGGCCGTCACATCATTATCATGAATCATGTCCATACCCGGCATAAACTGACGAAAACTGGCCGTACAGTCGCGCCGGGGCTGGCCATCTCTATCATTAATGGTTAGATGCAGCCGGGCATCAAAACCAACTTGCAACGGATCCGGCTCATGACCCAGCATCATTGTATATGCGCCGACCGTTACTACCTGCCCCGGCGCCGGGCGCTCACACGCACTCAGGAACGCCGCACAGAGCAATAATGGCAAACAGATTTTTTGCATGACCAGTGTCCCGGCGGATTAATTATCACAATCAATCCGTAACTATAACAAATGCAAGCATTCTTCGGGCTCAAAACTGAAATAAAAAAACCGGTTATATCTATATAACCGGTCATGAAATTATTGCTGCGTAAATACGACAAACATCAACGCTGGCGTGATGCCAAATGACTCAACACCTTCTTCATTATCGTCTGTGGTGGCTGATACATGGCCTGCCCAGACCCCGAATCCGGATCAGGCTCAACATCGGCAACCCAGGCACTGAACTGCAGGTTTTCATTAATCTTGCGCCGTTTGGCCAGGTGTTCACTAACAAGCTCAGGCATCACGGCATCGGACAAGGCCTGATAAATATAGTCAACCCGTAACCGTTTGTTTTTATAGGATGAACGTACGATAAACTGCATATCCCTGTCTTCTATCACCACTTCGTCATCAATATCGTCGAAAGCGATATCTTCGGGATATTGCAATACGGCGCTATGCTGAACATGAATCGGGAAATTTTGCGACAACGGCATCTTTCTGTTTATTGTCCTTGGCAAACGAGTGTAATCACCAATCGTTGAGCCATAAAAACTGGAATACAGACGACCATCTCTACGCTCCCAGTAGTCCGGAATACGGTAACGCTCAACTACAGTGACAATGTTACTGACCTCATCATCCTGAACCCGTAGCGCAGCTGTTGTCTCTATACCGGGATAAGTGCGAGCATAAAAATTCAGATATTTTTCCTGTACATCCGCCAAACGCTCATTGGCGAAATACTGGCGTTTCCACTCCGCCTCACTGTGGCTATAACGACTGGTCACTATAAACTCTACCGGCTGGCCATAATCATCGACCACAAACAATTCTTCAATAACAACGGAAGGCATATAGTCTTCGGGAAACTTCATCTTGACCAGTGCCCGACTATTATCCTTAACCACCAGCGCCTGACCAAAATCAGGCTGACCACGCTGCTCCAGTAAACCGCGCTGAAGTGTCCGTGTCGCATCTATCCAGCGTTCCTTACCATTGATATCAGCCTTGACGATTACATGATCAAATACCCCGGGGCTCGGCAACCAGTCAGCCACGGCCCGGTTGTTTTCCATCGATACCAGCGCCGGATAGGCCTTGTAGCCCATTTCAGACAGGATAGCTGACAACAGCACCGCCTTATCCTTACAATCCCCGTAACGACGCTCAAATACCTCATCCGGACGACTGGGCATGTGTGAATTCTGACCCATCTCAACACCAAAATAACGCACCTTATCCTGCACAAACTCGATGGCCTGGCGAACACTCGCTTCGGCATCTTGATTATCCCGCTGCCAGACCTTTATTTGCTGCTGCAATGCCTCTGATAAACCCTGATCCTGTCGATACAGCTCATCGGCCCAGCGACTGACCTCACGCCAGTTCCTGTATTCAGTAACCTGTAACCATGGATAGGGGTGATACCAGTCCGGGGTATTGTCTTCACCCTTGAGCGGTTTTGAATCGTCAAGCTGCCAACGATATATACGTTTATCCGCCTGCACCATCTGTTGTGGTTCAATCTCTATATTGTAACTGCGGCTGTAAAGACGCCGCTTCTTTGGCGTTACTATGCGTACCGCCACCCGATCAACACTGGCCTTCCAACCCAGGGAATAGGAACTGAAATATTTTCCTGAAAAAACCGGATTACGGCCCTTGACTGAATAGGCGTATTCAATGACATCGCCGACACGAACGTCGTCAAGAATCACCAGGGCACTGACTTCACCGTTATACATATTTTTTTCGATATCCCGCTCTTGCTGAATCAGCCGCACCTGCTGCGGTTGCAGACGATCAACCACCTGACCGTCACGCTGTAAACGCACATGGTGGATGGTTAAGGATTCATAAGAAGGGCGGTAATCGATACTGATTTTTGCGGCTTCCTGCACCCCGGACTCGGTAACAGGTGAAAACACGATACGGGTAAACTCAGTTGTTTCCATATCATTGTCAGCGACATGAGTCTGCCATTCACTGAGTAAATAGCGGATAGCCTGACCGGACAGGTTTTTTTTCTGTGCCGGCAATGGCGTTAATTCAACCCAGGCAGGCACCTCAGCCGTTTCGAAATGATTACGATTCGATTCAAACCGCTCCACGCCCGCCCATAAGGATGAACAAAGGCTCAACAGCAATAAAAGCAGCAGGCGCTGATATAAAACAGGTACAGCTGATTGCAGTCTCATAACATTTCCCCCAGGCATTAAACCATGCGCCTCCCCTGCACTAACATCCCCCCCCCCGGGCCGGACTATCAGACCGCAAAACCGGCAACAAGGAAGCACATAAAATGGTATCGGCACCTAGGTTCCAAACTGGATTGCCTCAGTACCAGACAAATGCGGCCGTTTAATATATAACGTTGCTTCGTTCCTGACTGATGGCACATCGCGAAAGATGCTCACGCAGAAGCAACCATAAGTCATTGATTAACAGGGGATTAAAAAATAAATCGTAAAAAATCGATATTTTTGGAACTTAATTAAAAATGCCAGGTCAGAGTAATTGTAATCGCTTACGTAAGGCCCTGCCCCTACAGGGCCAAAGATGGAAATGACGGAAAACCCTATAACCGTCACCAAGATACAAGCCCCGGCCATGGAATGACCGGGGCTTTTTGGTTTCCTGCTTGCAGAAAACAGGTTTCGAGACGGATATTTAACAACGATCAGGCCCGGCAAATACTGCGTATCGTGTCAGGCAGGTTTTTGAATTAATTCGATTTTATAACCATCCGGGTCTTCGACAAAGGCTATCACGGTTGTCCCATGTTTCATCGGGCCTGCCTCGCGCACCACCCGGCCGCCACGAGCCCTGATTTCATCACACATGGCATAGGCATCATCAACGGCAATAGCGATATGTCCAAAGCCATCACCCAGATTATAACCGTCCTGACCCCAGTTCCAGGTCAGCTCGATGACGGCTGATTCGGATTCCCCGGCATAACCGACAAAGGCCAGCGTAAACCGCCCATCCGGATACTCATTCCGACGCAACAAACGCATACCCAGCACCTCGGTATAAAACCTGATTGATTCTTCCAGGTTTCCAACACGGAGCATGGTGTGGAGGATACGCATGATTAAATACGGGCCGAGAACTGAGGATCAGGTACCAGGCACATAAAACTAGACCTTACCCCTGACCTTGGCGGCAATCCGCAGACGCAGGGCATTAAGCTTGATAAACCCGGCGGCATCCTTCTGGTCATAACTACCGGCATCATCTTCAAAGGTTGCAATCGCCTCATCAAACAGGCTATCGGACTCTGACTGCCGCCCGGTGACACTGACGCTACCTTTATAGAGCTTGAGTCGCACCAGACCATTAACCGTCTGCTGTGACTGATCAATCAGGGCCTGCAACATTTCCCGCTCGGGACTCCACCAGTAACCGTTATACACCAGGCTGGCGTAACGCGGCATGAGTTCATCCTTGAGGTGGGCAGCCTCGCGATCAAGTGTCAGCGACTCAATCGCCCGATGCCCCTTGAGCATGATTGTGCCGCCCGGTGTTTCATAACAACCACGCGATTTCATACCGACATAACGATTTTCAACAATATCCAGCCGGCCTATACCATTGGCACCACCGACCTGATTCAGGTGGGTCAATACCTCGGCTGGCGTCATCGCCTGACCATCGATGGCGACAATGTCACCCTTCTCATAACGGAGCTCGATTTCGGTAGCCTGATCCGGGGCCTGCTCTGGCGACACACTCCAGCGCCACATATCCTCATCGGGACCAGTCCAGGGGTCTTCCAATGGCCCACCTTCATAGGAAATATGCAGTAGATTGGCGTCCATCGAATACGGCGACTGTTTACCGCGTTTTTGCTCAACGGGAATACCATGCTGCTCAGCATAAGTCAGTAATTTTTCCCGTGAATTCAGATCCCATTCACGCCACGGGGCAATCACAGCGACCCCCGGTTTCAGGGCATAGGCACCGAGCTCAAAACGCACCTGATCATTACCCTTACCCGTGGCACCATGTGATATCGCATCGGCGCCGGTTTCATTGGCAATCTCAATCAGCCGTTTGGCAATCAGCGGTCGGGCTATCGAGGTACCGAGCAGGTATTCACCTTCATAAACGGTATTAGCGCGAAACATTGGATAGACATAATCACGCACGAACTCCTCGCGCAGATCCTCGATATAAATATCCTTGATCCCGAGCGCCTCGGCCTTGGCCCGCGCCGGTTCTACTTCCTCACCCTGACCGATATCGGCGGTAAAGGTCACGACCTCGCAGCCATAGACATCCTGCAACCACTTCAGGATGACCGAGGTATCCAGACCCCCGGAATAGGCCAGTACAACCTTGTTTATTTTTGCCATTGTTAGATCTCGACGCGTTATTACAGCTTTCTAGAGTTTTGGTTATGGGTTATGAGTAATGGGTGATTATCCAGCAACCCTTTTCAACTATACACCCTTGCTCATCACTCATTACTCATTACTATTTTTTCTGTTTCTTCGGCATATAGATATCGGTGCACGTCCCTTCAGCGACCTCGGCGGCAAAATTGAAGGTCTCGGACAACGTCGGATGGGGGTGTATCGTCAGTGCGATATCCTCGACATCGGCTCCCATCTCCAGCGCCAGCACGGCCTCGGCAACCAGTTCACCGGCATTGGGACCCACCATCGCCGCACCTATCAGGCGATGCTGTTCATCGAATAACACCTTGGTCATACCTTCATCACGGCCCAGTGACAATGAACGACCACTCGCCGCCCATGGAAACACACCCTTTTGATAGGCAATACCTTCGGCCTTGCACTGCTCTTCAGTTTTACCCATCCACGCCACTTCCGGATCAGTATAGGCAACGGCAGGAATAGTGCGGGCATCAAAAAAGGTTTTCATCCCGGCAATCACCTCGGCCGCCACCTTGCCCTCATGAGTCGCCTTGTGCGCCAGCATCGGTTGACCGACGACATCACCAATCGCAAAGATATGCGCTACATTGGTCCGCTGTTGTTTGTCGACATTGATAAAACCACGCTCGTCAACGATAACGCCGGCCTTGTCAGCGTCAATCAATAAACCATTCGGGCTACGACCAATGGCGACCAGCACCCGGTCATAGGTATCACTCTCCGGTGCACCCTTACCCTCGAAATGGCAAACCAGACCCTCTGCACTCGGCTCGATGGCGGTAACTTTAGTATTGAGAAAGATATTCTCGTAACGCTTTTTGACACGCCGCTCCAGCGGTCGCACCACATCACGGTCGGCACCGGGAATCAGACCGGGTGACAACTCGACAATCGTGACCTTTGCACCCAGTGCATCATAAACCGTCGCCATCTCCAGCCCGATGATACCGCCACCCACAACCAGCAGGCGCTGCGGCACCTCTTCAATTTCCAGCGCATCGGTCGAATCCATGACGCGCGGATCATCCCAGGGGATAAACGGCAGTTTAGTCACGCGCGAGCCAGCCGCAATAATACAGTGATTAAAACCGACGACGGTCTTGCTGCCATCGTCAGCAAGCACTTCAATCGTGTGCGCTGATGTAAACTTGCCATAACCGTGCACAATCTGCACCTTACGCTGTTTGGCCAGCCCTTTCAGGCCACCCGTCAACTTACCGATAACGGCATCCTTGTGACCGCGAAGTTTATCCAGATCAACCTCGGGTTTGTTGAACGCTACTCCAATCTCGTGAAACTCGGACGCCTCGTTGATGACCTGAGCCGTGTGCAACAGGGCCTTGGACGGTATACAACCAACATTCAGGCAGACACCACCGATACTTTCATAACGTTCAATCAATACCACCTGCTGCCCCAGATCGGCGGCACGAAATGCCGCGGTATAACCACCGGGGCCTGAGCCAAGCACCACAAGCTCTGTATGCAGATCGACCTCACCCTCATAAGTGACGGCCGCTGGTGCAGCAGTTACCGCAGCCGGCACCTCAGGCGTAGTCGCAGCCGCTGACGCAGCAACAGGCTCAGATGAAGATGGTGAGCTTGCTACCGTTGCGCTGACTTCCAGCATCAGCAGCGGGCTACCCTCCGAAACCTTGTCGCCCAGCGACACCAGAATTTCCCTGACAACACCGGCCTGTGGTGACGGGATTTCCATCGAGGCCTTGTCGGATTCGACCGAAATCAGTGAATCTTCTTCATTGATCGTATCGCCGACATTGACCAGCAACTCTATAACCTCAACATCGGCGAAGTCACCTATGTTAGGCACCTTGATTTCGATCAGATTGCTCATGCCAGACTCTCAGGATCTGCCAGCACTTTGCTTAGATAGGTGGTAAAACGTGCACCATCCGCACCATCGATGACACGGTGATCATAGGACAGTGCCAACGGCAACATCAACCGGGGCACAAATTCCTTACCGTCCCATACCGGCTGCATCTTCGAGCGTGATACCCCCAGAATTGCAACCTCGGGCGCATTAACGATCGGCGTGAACTTGGTGCCACCAATACCACCAAGACTGGATATCGTGATGCTGCCACCCTGCATATCCGCTGGCTTGAGCTTCTTATCGCGCGCCTTGGCACTGATCTCGCCCAGCTCAATCGCCAGATCAACCAGGCCTTTTTTATCGACATCCTGCACCACCGGCACCACCAGGCCATCCGGGGTATCAACCGCGATACCGACATTAAAATATTTCTTGAACACCAGGTTCTCGCCACTGGCATCCAGTGAGGAATTAAAACGCGGAAATTCCTGCAAGGCCTTGACGATGGCCTTCATCATAAACACCAGAGGTGTAATGCCAATACCCTTGGGTTTGTACTCGGCCACCATCGCCTTACGCATGGCCTCCATCGCGGTGATATCGGCCTCGTCAAATTGGGTGACATGCGGGATCGTAACCCAGTTGCGATGCAGAAACTGGCCGGTCAGTTTGTTAATCTTGGTCAAGGCCCTGCTTTCAACTTCACCCCACTTGGCAAAATCGATTTCGGGCATCGGTGCAACCTGCAATCCGCCGCCGCCCGGCAGGCCCTGCGTCATCGCCTGCTTAACGAAGGCCTTGACGTCGTCCTGGATAATCCTGCCCTTACGCCCCGAGCCGGCAATCCGGCCAAGGTCGACGCCGAGTTCACGGGCGAACTTACGCACACTGGGACTGGCATAGGCGCGGGAAAAACCGGCCTCATCGATACGCCCCAGAGACGCCGCCGGTGTGGCAACAGGCGCTGACCTCGACCGCGCCACTGATTGTGGTTTGGGCACAGACTGTTGTGTGGGTGATGGCGCCGATGGTGATGAAGGCTGAG
>Ga0316190_10001579_pt1 | contig 16547 bp, 39 predicted proteins | sample Eddworburrow2_MG_FD_204929 | JGI IMG/M metagenome (GOLD analysis project Ga0316190, IMG submission 204929) | Coastal sediment microbial communities from Maine, United States - Eddy worm burrow 2 | ecosystem: Environmental > Aquatic > Marine > Coastal > Sediment | place: USA: Maine | collected... | reverse complement strand
TCGTAGATAATCGGCCTGGCGTCCCCTGGCAGGATGAATGCCAGGGCGCCGGTCAGTCCAGGGTCGATTCCGCAGTAAATCTCGCCGCGGCTCATGCGACGTCTACTTTGTCTTCCTCGCCTACGTCCGTGATGCTCATCTGCTTCGGCTTCTTGATTTCGATCCAGGCATCCCTGATCAGGGCTCGGTGCAAGAGAGGGTAGTCTGTTTCCTCGGGTCGGAATTTTACCTGCATCTTCAGTATCACCTTCTTGTCGTCCAGTGGACTGATCGACATTTTCCCGATCTTGACGGGCCAGATCTCATCCTTCTCCTTTTCGACCTTGATCACCATGCCGTGGTCTTCGAATTCGTGCATTAGGCCGATGCTGCGAATCCGGTTAAAAAACAGGCCTCCGTTCTCTGCCCATAGGAAGTCCTCGAGGCCGGCGGTGTCGCCTTCGAATATCTCGGTCAGCATCAGGAATGGGATCGTCATGGTGACGCTCAGATCGTATGCCAGGGCTTTGTCTTCGCCGTGTCGCTCGGTGCGCGTGTTCAGGTTCTCGATGCTGCATCGCGTCGATTTCATTACTAAATTGTCCATCAGATGAATACCTCTCTGGTTATGCCGGCGTTATGCCATACGTTGATGTTCATTATTCTGCAGAGCTCATCGAGCAGGTTTACTTGGGTCTCATATCGTTCCTCCCATGAAATTACGCCCAGGCAGCCATCGACGCCCTGGTCCCCGTAGTGAAAATGTGCGGCCAGTGGGATCACCAGCCAGTCGCTTGATTTCAATGCCCAGCCGGCCAGGCCCATGATCTCTGTCATGGATCCCGAGTGACAGTGGTGCAGCGTAGGGTTTGGCGCCCTGGATATCAGGCATCCCACTTCCGCTACTGCGTTCCAATGTCGCTTTATTTTGGCTGTTGCCATCTGCCGGTCCTATGCGAACGATAATATCTTGTCCACGAGCTGCTGCAGCTGGCCTTCGTCGTAGGTCTTCGGCAGCAAAAACTTCAAGGCTATGTCGATCGCCTTGCCGTAGAATATCTCGAACTCGTCGCCATCCATGCTGTCGAAGCTAAGGCTTTTGGGCACGTAGGTTAATTTCCCGCGTGCCGTTATGTGCTCCTGGTAGTGTCCAGCTCTGAGTTTTATCTCGATGAGCAGGTCTTCCTCGGTGCTGTACATCTCCTGGGCTTCATAGATCACTCGTATCAGTGCCATGAATTTTCTGTGGAACTTCCCGTTCCTGGGCTTTCGGAGGTCAACGTAGAGAATAGCATTGTTTTTGTATTTTTCAAGGACGGCTTTGTCGCTCGGCAGGCTGGGCACGAGTATCCCGCCTGGCTTTTTAATCAGTCTGATTCTTGGCATTAGTTTCTGCTGTCCGTTCTCTCACCAGCACGAATGTGCTAATCGGTTTCAAATTATTATCCAGCCTGGATATCTCGATCATCTCGATCTCTGGGATGGCGTCGTCGTCGCCTTCCATGGCTGTCATGATCATATTTATTTCGTAATCATACGGAATGCAGCCTGGCGTGACCTTCTCGAATTTATCGCTGTATCCGAGGTATTCAATGCTCCGCCGGTGATATAATGATTCCACTCTGATCGGTACGAATTTTATCATATGGAAAAGTTGAACGATAGCTTCTGGGCTATCCCTGATTATTTCCTCGTTAATATAAAATTTGCCGATCCTCTTTTCGTGTTCGCGTCTGTTGTCCATTGCTGTCTCTCTCGTTATTTGCATTCCATGATTATCATTTGTGCCAGCACCCTATCTGGGAAGTTCCCCGTGCAGAGGTTGAATTGTTCGCCGTTGACGGTGATTCTCTGCTCGATATTTTTCAGCTCCCTATCCAGGATTACTTCTTTTGTTGCGCCTGGAGCGGTGTTCGACATCCCTTCTCTCGGGCAGGCGATTAGCATCAGCCATGCCTGCTCCGCTGTCAGTGAATTTTTCAGCACCCATTCTGCTGCTTCTTTTTTTTCCATCGGTTCCCCCTGTTCTATTTTCTATTTTTACGCTTTGATGCTTTTGCTACTTTTTTCCTTACCCGCTGCCGCTCTTTATTGGCTTTGAACCAGTCCTGGGCCTGGCTCTTTTCACCTGACCATTGGCTTTTGTTTTTTCGCTTGTGGCTCACTGTTTTTTTCTCCTTTCCAGTTGGTGGTTGGTTTCACTGTCCTTGCGAGCTGCTCCAGGCAGTCGTATGTCTGGATCCTGGTCTCCTTGATTACCGGCAGGTCCTGGTGCTTGGTGACGGCCACGCCAATGATTACTCCGACTCCCATCAGCATCGTCGTGTACGCTGCTTCTCTGCAGGTAGCCGCCATGGATGTCCAGTATCTCTGTGCTTTCGCCCGCATTCCGTCGGCGACATTACTGGTGCTATTAGTTCCTGGCCCCTTATTCCTCGGACGTGTCTGTCGTTGAGGGTCGTCCTGCTGATGCCTGTTTTCGCTGCCCACTCTGTTAGCGTGCATGTCTCATCGCCTATGGTTATCTTTATACCGTATTTCATAGTACATCCAGCCTCGTTGGAATAGGCAGCCTGGACAGTCCAGGTTGGTCTCTCGATGCGTCGTGTCGCATAGCGATCGATTGGCTTCCTCGATGCCGGCTGCCGCTGATTGTTGTTGGCAGAGATTCTCCCTCTGCTTATACGTGATGGCGCCATCGTCCTTCCATCGTTTTATTGCTCCCGCAGTGTGGCGGTGGCAGATAACATAGTTTCCTTCTCTCGGGTTGCTGGTCCCCCATCCGCATATCTGGCAGTACTCGTGGTCACTCATTCCTTGATCCTGTTCATTCTGTTCGGCAGGAATTCACTGATCTTGTGTTCCCCGCATCGTGGGCACATGAAGTTGTAGCTTAGGTGGCTCGCTCCGATCTGCGTTACCCCGAATCCGCATCCAGGACAAATCCTGGCCGTCACTATCGGTGGCGGCAGGTAGCGAATGTTGTCGCTCATGCCGCAGCTCTCCATCTGGCTATGCTGATCAATCTCCCGAGCCGGATAATGTAGACAGGCATATAATTTGATGCCCCCCATTCTGGCTTCCCCATCCCTTGTTTGATGCTTATCAATTCCAGTTCCATCACTGGCGCGTCCGGCTTATAGCCGTTCCTGAATCTCACTACGTCATAGTGCTTGTTCAGCCTCACATCCCAATATGGTTTTATTATCCGGTATTCCTCTAGCTTCAATCCGGATGCGATCATATCGAACCATCGCTTTTTCAGGACCAGGTGTAGCGTTTTCATTGCTCGCTGCCGAGGCATCCGCATTCCCCCATTGGTAGCCCGCATTCATCGCAGCATTCTGCGCGTAGGTCTTTCTCCCAGGCGCACCCTGGTCCTCCGCCAGTGCCCTTGGCATTCATTGTTCCCTTCTCCAGCCGGTCGAATATTGTTGCGTTGGATGGGTATGACATCCTTATGCATTCGAATCCCCTGCCCGATGCCACCAGGAATGCGCAGCATTCAGCGTCCTGGCCAAGCTTGCAGATATCCTTAGCCTCGCCCCCGCTGAGTAATACTTCTGTTGAAAAATCCCCTACTATTTTTTTCATCTCTGGTCTCCGTCTTCGCCTATAAAATCAATCGTCTTGGTGCATCGATGCTTTGGTGTCTCGCTATCATGGAGGAACTTGGTGCACGTCGGCTCTCCATTTTCATCATATGTCCATTCCGATGGGTAGTTCTTGTGGTCGATGCTGTATGCAAATGTCCTGCCGAGTATCTCGCACGGCTCTGATAAGTCAGTGTCCATATTTTCATGGGCGCATTGGTTGCAGAATCTTTCCATGAATATCTCGCCTTCGGTGCCATTCGATGGTTGGTATTTTTCTGTGCTCATTCCGCCTCCAGTGGTATGGGCTCCAGGTTTTTTTTCAGGTATAGCGGATGTCCTGGCTCTCCTTGTTTGGTCATCGTTAGCATCTGTGGATTGATGCCGTTCTCGCGTAGCAGGCTAAGGATCTGCCTCGATCGGTCCATGAATTTTCCGTCGTTTCCCCATGCGCATATAACCATATCAGCCTCGAGTGCGGCCTCGAGGAGTATCCGGTCATTGTCCTTACCCACTGGATCAGCTTGTTTCCGTATCTGTTTTTTGTCCTTCGATCGGTGGCCGAATAAGTTGCCCACGATCAGTCCGCCGTATCCCCACGCCATCGCGTAGTTGATACATCTTGTGATCGTCGCATCATCTATGACGTCGTCTGCAGTGCTTGGATTCAGCATAATAAACATGACCAGTTGTGGAGCTGTCCAGTTCCACCATGTTCTCCGGAGCTCGTATCGATATTTTCCGTCATTCGATATAATGGCGCTCGTTTTCATCGTTCATCGTTTCCTGTGCATATGCATTCATCCATCGGAAGGCCAGAATCAATGATCTGCATCATCTCGTCGAAAAACATCTCCAGTGAAAATCCCATCTGCTTGTCCTCTCCAGTGTTAATCAGCGCCTGCTAGGAATGTGAGTAAGTGGTTAGTCATCACCAACCATTCCAGAGCTATCGAACATCCAGTCGTCATCAATACGGTCATCTTCTTCGTCATGCCCTATATTGCAGTCAAACTCTCCGCATACCTGACACTCGTAGAATGTATCCTCATCATCCATACCAATCTCCTGTTAATGGCCCGTGGAAATTACTTCCAGCTTTTCGCCATAGCTCTCTAATTTTGCTGTCCATTATTCTATCCTGTGTTATATAACGAAGTGCCCGCATTTTTTATGGTGCTCAATCCATTTTGCTGTTCGCCCCCTGGACCTGGGGCTGTATATGAAATAGCTGTTGCCTTCAAAATATCCGGAGCAGGCTAGGCAGACCAGTTTTCCTCCGCTCCAGTGGATCCATGGGTTGATTACTTTCCATCGGTATCCGTTAGTTAGTCGTTTTGCCATCGATGTCATGCGTCGTTGGTGTCTTATCGTTGGCTCGCTGTCTGGCCTGTTCTATCACTTTTTTGAGCCGGTCATAGCTGGGCCCTGATAGGACGTATGCTGTCCTCCGGTCCGATAGTCGTGATGGCATCTGTCTCGCTACGTGCTCCAGGCTATCGAATGCCTTGATGATCTTGCCGGCCTCGATCTTCTGGTCGCTGATTGTTGCCTCAAGGTTCCTGACGCTCTGCACGAGTACTTCGCAGAAGTCGTCGCACGATACTGTCTCGGTGATCGCCTGGCTTATTGATTCCAGGATGGCTCCCGTTGCCTCGGCAATCGTGTATGTTGCGTTGTCTGTTGAGATGCCGAATGCCCCGAGCTGATCCCGCATAGCCTCCAGGATGTTGACCAGTTCTGAGTCTGATATCGTGCTCATTCTCCTGTTCCTCGTTAGTGGCTCTTATGAGCCGGAATATCTGGCATCCCTTCGTTCCATCCCTGCATCATCGATGCCCATGCGCCGGCGACGTCTTTTCTATCGCAATTCGAGATATAATTTATTTTCCCTCCTGGAGCTGCGTTAAATATGCAGAGGCTCACGCCGAGGCCCTTGCCTCCGGCGTCCTCGATATCCTGAATCAGTCGATTAAAAATATCCTTGAGTTTTCTCGAAACCTCAGTCTCTTGCTGTATTTTTGTTGATGGCATCTGGTCACCCTGTTTGTTGTTTATATTTTTCCATGCAGCATTTTTTAAATTTCTTACCACTTCCGCATATGCATGGCTTGTTGCGCCATCGTTTTTTTATCTTGTTGACCTGGCCCTGTCTCAATGGCTCCCTCCTGACCAGCTCGGTTCCTGGTGTTTCCTCCTGCAGCTGTGCAAGTCTATTTCTCATCTGCTTGAGTACTTCCTCCTCGTCCTTGCCCTCAAATATCTCTTGCTGCAGCGATGCTTCATCAACATCGTTATCCATCGGTATGGATACTTCTTGCATGGTCTTCTCCTATTCCGCCGTATTTGTGCTGATAAATGTCGGCCACCAGCTACTGTCGAGGTCATACCAAAAATCTTCCTCGTGCCCCTGCTCTCCCGCCGGCCATAACACGAACTGGACGTTGCCTTTTTTCCGGTGCCTTCTTGCTGGGCTCATCGATGGTCCTGCATATCCATGTTCCCACGTCCGGCTATACCTCCAGCGCTTATATCTGTCGATATCAGCCGTGATTGCTTTTTTTATCGCCTGCCCGAGATCCTTTAGAGCGAGGTCCAGGTTATCGATCGCTTCTCCGAAGCTGTCCGTTTTCATCATTCTCCCTCGTAGTATCGCATGGTCACTTCTCTGCCCGTGTGCTCTGCTTCGAATCCGTGTATTAGGTCGATAAAGTCTGAGTACCATTCTGGGCAGTAGAGCGTGATCTTGTCTTCTTCAATTGTGGCTATCGCCTCTCCGACTCTGTCGAACACCTTGTCCATAATTGGCCGTCTGTAATTTTTCCTGTAGATGGCATGCGTATATCCATATCCGATTATTATTTTATCGATTCTCATCGATTCAGGCAGTCTTGTCTGCATCCATTCACAGAGCAGGTCCGGATTCTTCTCCTTAATTTTTTCTACTTTCATCTGTCGTCCTGCTCCGAGTCTATGATGTAGAAGGTCTCATCGATGATGCGGGCCCCGAATACCACGCTATCTTCCAGCTGGCTCATGATGTCGCCGTCATACTCTCTCGGGTCGATGTATGCCCTGACTTCGTCCCGCAGATCTGTCCTCCCGATCCTTAGCCATTTTCCTTTGTGCTGGGCCTCGATGATGACGTGCTCGAATGGCTCGCTTATCTTCGTCTGCCTGGTGAAGCATGTCCGCAGGAATTCCTGCGTCTCGCCTGACGTCATATCGATTTGAACGGTTTCATCCGCATCCTGGCTGTTCAGTAACACCCATTCCGCCTGGCTCATCATGAACTGGTCCAGGACAAGCAGCGCCTCGATTCCGTCCCTGGTCTTCCATGCTTCGAAGAGCAGCTTTATGTCTATCCGCCGCTCCGCGATCGCGTCCTCCATATCGCCTGCTTTCAGATCGCGCAGGATCTCAAGTTTTTCTCTGGTGTTCTCAATCGCCATTTTTATCCTCGCTCATTTTTTTATGTTGTGGTGGATTCGGTTGTGGCATCCAGTGGGTATATCCATCGACTGTCCCTGTCGGCGTCCAGCAATCATCCCACCATGCATCAGTTATTCGCCCATATTCTTCGTGCCATAAATCTATGACTTCTCCGTTCTTTGGCGCTGTCTCGATTGGAAGCCATGGGTCTGGCTTGTCATCGATGGGCTTCATCGCTATGGTCTCCCGTATTTTTGTAGCCGTTATGCGTATCGTTTTTTTTCATCTCGCGGACCAGCATTCTTGCAATTTCCTTGGCCATGATCTCCGCGGCATCGTCTCTCGTTTTCATGACCACCTTGGCCTCCGCGCTGCCAGCCGATCTTTCTCCGTTGATATACGCCAGCGCCGGATCGTCTGCCGTCCTCAATGGTTCAAAACACTTTTGCTGCATCTCCGATATTTCGATTTCTGCGCCTACTGATGAGTATCTTCCCTGTGCTATTACTCTCAGGAGCAGCTTCATTACCAGTTTCCTCCGGCTGTATCTGCCTCACCGAATGTGCATGGCCCGCACATGCCGGTCGCCGGTACTATCGGCGTTGCTCCGCAGTTCTCACATTGGCTGGTCCAGTCTGGCGATGTATCCATCTCATCATCCTGGGCCTGGATTTCTGGTTCCTTAATTCTTTTCTTACGCTTTGCCATGATTACCTCTCTGGGGTTTGGTTTTAATTTACTGCTCGGCGTCGCTCAGTTCCTGGATTTTGAAGTAGAGCTCGGCGGTCGCATCTACTCCGGCCATGGTGTCGTGTCTGTTGTCCAGCGTTTTTCCGATCACGGCCATGTATGCGTCGTCCAATCGGTTGCTCGGGCTGCCAATCTGCTTCGCGATTTTAGCGGTGCAGAATGATTTGGCTTCCTTCCACTTGTCCTGGGTGTTCTTGGTGGCGTACCGCAGGGTGGCTATCCGGATGATCCGGCTCTGGAATGGCATGCCGTGCGCTATCTTGACCGTCGATTGCTTCCACATATTCATGAATTGCTGCAGCGCATCCTTCTCGCTGATTCCTACCTCATTGGCGTGCTGCGCGGTGACGCCGTGGATCCGGACCACCTCGTCTGGGATCTCCCATCCGTCTGGCTTTATTATCGCGTCCATGTCGTCGAGCAGATCCCTGGTGGTAAGGTCAATCAGTTGTGCCGATAATCTCACCAGGTGAGGCTGGGTCACGCCGTCAGATCGTCCCCGCCAATCTGGCAGTCCTGTTGTCTCGGTTTTGAATACAAGGCCTACTTCTCCTGCTGCCGCTTCCTGTGGTGCTTGGTCATCGCTCATTGTTTTCCTCTCTCTGGTTGGTGGTTGTTATATGTGAAAGCTCGCTATGTTACGCATCTCGTCGATCCAATCCCTGGCTTCCTGGGCGCTCCCGAAGCTGCCGTGGTGCAGTGAATAGCTGTCGGTCGGATCAGTCTTTACTCTGTATCGATCGCCGGCTCGGCAGATGTATCGTCCTCCGTGTTCGGTGACAGGTGGTTCTTCTTTTCGCTTATCTTTGTCTCGCTTGTTAGATGCGCTCATAGGTCTTCAAGTTTCATTGTGGTTATTCGGATGGTGTTATTACCGCCGCGGGCCTCGAGCACGAACGCTCGGAATGATTGGCCTTCACTACATATGGCTTGAATGAAGTGCTCCTCCTTGTAGCTGATGATTTTCCTCATTCCTCTGTCGTTGCATTCTGGGCAGTAGGCCTTAGATCCGAATATAAATCCGCCGCTCTCATCCGATTCCGTGTAGTCCTTGTTGCAGATGTCGCATATGACCGTGTTGCCGATATCGATTGTTTCGCCAGTTTGCTCTGCCTTATCCCATTGGTCCTGGATGCTCATGCTCGTTTCACCTTTTTCGATGATGGTCGGAGGTTCTTACCTTCACTCAGCATGCGGCGAACTTCCTTTTCCCGTCGCTTCACGGCCAGCAGGTATGCTCGCTGGTAGCCGTATTTTATTACCGAGAATGACTGTGATTTGCTGACGCCGTCTTGTTTCCAGGACGCCTCCCAATGCCGGTAGGAGTACACATATCCGCCGATGGTCCGATGGGTGGTCTTTAGGGATACGCCTGCTACGGCGCTATGTCGGTTGGTGGTGTTGGCTTTCTTGCCGATCGGCAGGTTGATTCCCTTGCGGGATAGTTTTCCGTATTCTCTGTCCAGCTGTTCGTCGTATGTCTTCGCGGCCAGGAGGGATTTGCGCCTGCTCCCGTACACGCTGTCGCTGAACGTCTTGCTCCGGTTCCTCCCGTTGATTACCCGCCGGTGTATCCAGCAGTGGGTACTGCGCTGATCAATCCGACTGATGTGCTTTCGCGTCGTCATATGTCACCTCTGGGATATCGATCGAGAGGGCAGTCTCGAATTTTTGGGCTATCTCGTGCACGTGCTCTATTGCCTCCAGGAAGCTTGTGGCTTTGCTGTCTCGTATCATCTTGTTTGCTAATCCCCGCATGGCCTGGCCTGGGGTGCTGTGGTAGGACAGTGCCTCCCACTTCTGCTTGTTCGTCCCCTTATCAATACCAGCATATCGTTTAACTATCCAGCAATTGTTGTCGCTGCTGATCATGTGGTCCTTGTCGATTTGTATGTTCATTCTGTCCTCTCTGGGTTACTCCTGGCTTCGGTACGCGCCCGTCTGGGCCCCTAACTGCTTTCTCCTGCCCCTCTGGGTCTGTTTATGGCCTCCGCGGCCTCACGCGCCCTACATCACGGGCTCTCCGATGATGTTGAACCTGGGCTCGATGAGCAAGTCGATCGTCTTCCTGGCTGGCCCTCCGCGGTTCTTTGCCAGGATCATCTGGTACTGCTCCTGGCCGTGGCCTCCCTTCATGTCGACCGTCGTGAATAATACTACGTCGGCGTCCTGCTCCAGGTTCCCGCATTCCCGCAGGTCGGATAGGACCGGCATGCGCTTCTGCTTTTCCACGTCCCTCGATAGCTGGCTCAGGACCATGATCGGGATCCCCGTCTCCATGGTCAGCAGTTTCAAGGTCCTGGATATCTCCGCCAGCTCATCGAACCGGTTTTTCTGGTTGGTCCGGATTAGCTGGATGTGGTCGATCACCACGAACTGGATGTTCTCCCTATGGCGCCATTCCATGATCCGCGATCGGATATCCGCCAGGTAATGGGATTTGTCATCGATGTGTATCGGCAGCTCCTTGAAGCTGGCCTTGTACTTCATCTTCAGTTCCTGCACGGCCTGGGTGTCTCCGGATGCCAGGTGGCGGCTGTCGATCCGATATTCGTTCGCCATGGCTCTCAGGGATAATTCGCTGGCTGGCATCTCCAGGGAGATCATCCCGACCGGCATATCCTGCCTGCCCGCCCTCAGAATTACCTGCAGGGCATATGCCGTCTTGAATGTTCCTGGGCGCCCGCCGAGAACGTATAGCCTGGATCCGGTGTAGCTTCCCATTAGGTCGGTCAGCCTGGGCAGGGTTGTTGGCGCCCCGTGGGTTGTGCCTTCCTTCTTGGCTTTCCGTGCCGCCCTGATCAAGGACAGGCCCTCCTCGATGGCCTTGGAGAATGTCTTGCTGCCGTCGGTGCTGGCCGTGCTTATCGTCTCCATCACCTCGTCTGTTATATCCTCGACTTCCCCGCCGGCCTCGAGCTGCTCGATCGCGTTGTATAGCGCCAGGACGACCGCTCGCTTGTGTGCCTTCTTGCGAATGATGGTGGCATATATCGGCGCATTGCTGGTTCCGGCGGTGTTCTGAACGATCTCGCTCACGTAATGCTGCGGCAGGTCGGCGTCCATCATGGTGATTACATCGACTTGCTCTCCGGCATTGATCCGGTCTATCACGTGGGTGAATATGGCTCGGTTGTCGGTCCCGTAGAAGTCTGCTGGCTCCAGCTCCCCTATTCGGTACGCGACCTTGTTGTCGATAATCAGGGCCCCTATCAGGGCCTGCTCTGCCTCGAATGAATGATCAGGCTGGCGCATAAATTGACGGCGCCTCCACCGGTCCTTTTTTCTGCTCGTTCATTCGTATCGTCAGCATATCCCATTTCTCTCGAAGTTTATTTGGCGACAGGATGTTGGTCTTCCAGAAGTGATCCTCGTTAGCATAGGCGAATAATGTCCGGATCTCGGTGTCGGTCTTACCGTCTAGCTCTCGGATTTTCCTGATCGTCTCAGCCCAAGATTGACCATTTGGCTTTTTATGTCCAGGGTTCATTTGCAGGAGCTTCCTGTATATCCACCTGGCTGTCTCCATGTCCTGGTCTGTGAATTTTTGAGTGTCCGACTTGTTACTATCTTTTATTGGTGGTTTTAATTGATGGTTCGGTGCTTCCTGGTGGCACCCCTTAGCGCTTCCTGGTGGCACCCCTTCGTCGATTAATTCCAAAGGTGTGCTTTCTGGTGGCGCACCTTTATCGATCTCTTTTATTGTCTCAATTGCGTGCTTTCGCCTTAGCTCGTCTGGTATCGTCATCTGGTAAATATTGGTTGCCTGGGTCCCTCCTTTTGTCTGGATGCTTTTTTCCTTCCTGGTGATGACTATCCATCCTTGCTCCTCGAGTATTCCTAGTTGTTTTCTCACTGATGATGTTGATAGGCTGGTCTCAGCCGCAATCCTCTTGTGGCCTGGCCAACAAATGTCTCGCTTGCTATTCATGTAGGTTCCCAGATTGAATGCAACCAGCTTTGCCGTTGATGGCAGGTCTGTTTTCTGCATGAATTCAATCCAGTTGTGGAGGTGCGCGCTGCTTTCTTTCTCTGGTGTTTTCACTGTTCCCTCTCTCTAGCCGTGGTTAATGTTGGTGGCTAGTTGACGAGGGTTGTGCATCGGTGGGATACTCTCTCCGCGTCTTCTAGCGCATCATGAATCGGGTTTCGGCGGCTAACCTTTGGCCCAATTCATAAGGCTCTGCTCCGGCAGGGCCTTTTTTTTGTTTCGCCGGTGACAATACCCCAGCCTCCCTGGTTCCAGCAATTATTTTTTTCCGGCTTTGTCTGGCGCGGCATCCCAGCCATGGTCCCACCAGAATTCCCTGATGCGCTCGTGCGTTCCTCGGTATGGGTTGCTGGTCCTGCTCTGTCCGGCGCCACGGGCCCGCCAGCCGGATCTGGCTGCCTCCCTGCTCCTGGTGGTCACTGGTTTGCTGCCCCGTCCCCCTGGGTCCTCTGGTTTATTTTTCAATTTTCCCTCAAGATCTGCCTGGTCCTGCCGCTGGTCATAGCATGGACATATTACTCACAGTTTTCGCCGGCCTCGCTGCCCTCAATATCCTCGCCCTGATTGGCCCCAGCAGGCGATCAGTCGCTCGCTTCGTCCAGGCTTCGCAGGCTTATGATGAATGCCTCGCTGCCCATGATCTGGAAGTCCTCGATGCGGAATCTGCTCCACAGCTTTGGTAGCCACCACTGGTATGGCTCCACGATCAGGTGGGCATTCCGCCCGTCCGCCAGGCTCTTATGCGCCTTGCTTGTGGCTATCAGGCAGAAGAGCATGGATCCGGTCAGGGCCTGCAGGTCGTCCAGAACATTGTCTATCAGCTCCGGCTCGATGTGTTCCAGGACGTCGCTGCAGATCACGAGATCGTGCCGCTGCGGGTGCTGATCCTTCCCTGGGATGCATGGATCATATTCGGTGATCTCAAGGTGCGGCAGGGCTTCCGATAGGGTTCCCTTCCCGCATCCGTAGTCCAGGATGGTCCTCGCTCCGCAGATATCCACCAGCTGCTCGATGATGTCGGCGTACAGGGCTCCGCTGGTTCCGTAGTTCGGCTTGCGCGTATGGAGCTGCTTGTTCAGGTCCCTGTATTGATCGGTGATAAGCTTACCTGGTCGTTGTGCTCGCATCTCGTCTTCTCCGTCGGTTTATTTATGGCTGCTCATTTTGCAGTTTGTAGGCCGGTTAGGCCAGTTTCGTAGTTTCCAGGCCGGTCAGGCCGGATCCGCAGTTTGCAGTCCGGATTCGCAGTCCTGCAGTTTCGCAGTCGGATTCTGCAGTTTGCAGTTTCAGCAGGCCGGTTCTGTAGTTCCGGTAGTCACCTGGTGCGCCGCTCATCTCTCACACGATCGCCCTTTCTGGAGCCTGGTAAAATAAATCGCATTTATTTATTTCTGTCCTCATAAGGTATTGATAACCCGCCGATTACATTTATCCCCAGAACTCAAGTTATTATGGGTTGTGCCGTTAAGCTTATTAACGAAGGGCAGCCCGCCCCCACCCAGAGAGGATAATATCATGGCTAAAAATACTCGTAACGCTCACTCCGTCGTCGCTGCCAATCGTCATGCTGATCTGAAGGCTGAATTCGAAGCCCGTCTCGCTCGCTTGGTTGCTGCCACCCAGAAGGATCCTGCCTTCAATCCTGCCGTTCCTAACTGGGGTGATATCGGCACCTTGACTCACTACATGGATCTCCTCTCCCAGATCAATGATTCTGTTTTCGGCGAAGGGGAGTTCGCAGAATGAGCCGCCGCATCTGTCGCGTGAAGGGCACCAATTCCAAGGGTGTTCAGTTCGCCTTGGTGGAGGATATCGATGGCTCTTTTATGGTGATCAAGCGCTGCCCTAATTATGACGGCAAGGTCCCTGGTGGCATCCGGTATACATGGCGCTGGGTTCAGCGTGATATGTCTCGCGCTGATGCCGATGCCCTTTTTACTCGTCGTGTGGAGAAATAATCATGGCTGATATCAGCTACGAAACTGCTGGCGGCATCGAACGGGTTGTTCGGGATGTCGTCTTCCTCGAGAGGCGCAGTGGCGCCGCTATCTATCTGGCCGGTAATGGCAAGAAGTATTACTGGTTTGATCGCTCGGTTATTGATGGTCGTCTCACGGATGATGTCCTCGAGGTCGAAACCCGTGGCCGGATGGCGAGCGGTTACTGCCGCCGCCTGGGTGCTCGGGCCTCGTATATAAAATGATTTTATTTCATTTATTTGCTCAAGTTTTCTGGTCCCGAGCCGTTAACCTATATAACTAAAGGGGATATATCATGCTGATAAAACTTGACAACTACGATTCTCACCTCGTCCAAAACGCCCAGGAAGTGGCTGACGCCAAGGGCATCCGGATGGTCATTTTCTTTGACCGGTTTGCCGAGCATGCCGACTGCAGCTACGGCTATATGCCGGAGGTCTCAATGCGTCACTTCATCCACCACAGGGTTGTTCGGCTTATCGAGCCTGCTACTCTGGATTCTTAATCCAATTCGCTCTGGAGGTTCTGTCATGAAAAAACTGAATAGAAGATTTACCGATGCTCCCGTTGGCCTCACGGTGCAGGGGAAATTCGTCCTGGCTTACCTGGCCGCCATTATCGTCTCTGTGGCCGCTACTTTTTTGATATTTTATTGATATTTATTCGATTATTTATTCAAGTTTTCCGCCCGCTGGTCGTTAACCTTAATAACCCAGGCAGCAGTTGCCTTCCCAGAGAGAGGATTCAGCCATGTCAAATATCAAACTTAACGCCTTCGACCAGAATGCCTGGGACGCCTTCGCCGGCGCCACTGGTACCCCATTCATTAGCGAGCAGATCGCCATCTCCGGTGATCGCACGATCGTGTTCATCACTGACGACTCCGGTCTGTCTGCTCATATTTTCAAAGCTGATGGCGAGCCGGAAGCTTTCTGGGCTCTCGAGGTTGTTCAGGCTGCTGCCAATGTGCTGGTTGCTTGGTTGGATGATTCCCACGATCTCGAGGCCCAGCTCAACACGCTCGGCGCCCGCTGGGAATCAATGTAATTCGCCCTTACCTTCGGAGATTGTTATGTCAGATTCAGATAATAAAAAATTGATCAAGGCCCTGGACCAGATGACTGTCGTTATCCTCGATCGCCAGCTTAATGAGGTCCGCGTTCCTCTCGAGTACTTCGTCCAGGATGGCGTCGTTAAAATCACAAGCGAGAATGGCCAGGGCGCCGTCGATTATTATGGCGAGTTCCGTGGTGGTTATCCCTGGGTGATGCCTGAGCTCGAGGCCCTTGCCGAGAAGCTTGGCGGCATCTGGGAGTGGGAACACCCTGGTTGCATTGGTTTTTTCGTTTAATTTCCGCCCTGATTTCTGGAGAATTATCATGTCGAATATGTCCTATTGCCGTTTTGAAAATACCCTGGTCGATTTCAGGGATTGTGCCTCCGCCTTCGAGGAGATCGTTGATCGTGGTGATGATCCCCTAGCTGGTGATGAGCTTCGCTCTGCTGTTCAGCTGATCGGTGATGCTGCTGATTTGTTGAATATTGTTGCCCAGGCCCTGGGTCTGGAGAATGATTGTGCTGTCCTGGACGCCCTGGCGGATCCTTGTCAACGTGATTCCATCCGGTCCTTGCTGGATGGTCGTAATGCGGAGGTGGCGTGATGAAAACTGGCACATGCGATCGCTTCGTTAAAACGCTCCGGCTCCTCCAAGAGTGCTCCTCTGCCCTGGACGAGATCCTGATCGATGGTACTGCCGTCCTTGATGGCGATGAACTGGAAGCCGCCACTCATCTGGTGGATGTCATGTCCAATGTTCTTTCCCTTGTGGCCGAGGTCTCCGGCGCCGATGTTCAGAAGGATATCCTCGGCGAGCTCTCTCTGCAGCGCACCCTGGATGATGTCAGGGCCCTGTTGTCTATCCCTCGTGTTTTTGGAGGTCCCAATGCCACGCATTAATGTTGTTACCCTAACTGGCGCCACCCTGGGCCGCCTCCGTGCCCTCGGTGCTGATGATTCTGCTGGCTTGATTCGCTGGCACAATACGGCGGTCCCTCGTGCTGATGGCCTATTTGATGTTCCGGTCGATGCCGAGGTGGCCGAGATGCTTGGCTCTCGGGTGGTTGCTTATAATGTCGCTTCCATCGATGAGCTGCTCAATTTGTTGCTTGATCTGGCGGCCTCTGCCGGAAAACCTCGGCATTAAATCGTCACCTGGTGGAATTTATTTTATCTCAGTTCGTAAGTCGCTGATAACACGTCGATTACAGTTAGGCCGCAGATTCAAGTTATTATGGTTCCGGTCGTTAAGCTTATTAACCAGGGCGCGCCCGCCCTTAGCCAGAGAGAGATACCGCCATGAACCTAGCCATTAAAAAAATCGCCACCGATATCCTGGGCCTCGAGACGCTTGAGACTCGCAACAGCGATGGTCTTGACTTCCACGACATGGGTGTCTTTGAAATGAAGGAGGCCCTCGAGGCCGCTTACGAGGCTGGTCGTCAGGCTGCCGCCGCTGAAATCACCGCCACCATCAAAGCTTCATAGGAGCTGCCGCCATGAACCTAGCCATTAAAAATATCGCCATCAAAGTCCTCGGCCTCGAGACTCTTGTTACCCGTAACTCTGACGAGTGTGATTTCTATGACCTGCCTGTTTGGCAGGTAAAGAAGGCCCTCGAGGATGCCTACGAAGCCGGTCGTGCCCACGGTGTCCGTTCAACTCTTGCAAAAAAATCTTAAGGAGCTGCCGCCATGATTAGCCCAAATGTCCTGTCTTATGTCACTCATGCTACTGCCAGCCGCCGTATCGTTACCGCCTACTCC
>Ga0316190_10001578_pt1 | contig 16549 bp, 15 predicted proteins | sample Eddworburrow2_MG_FD_204929 | JGI IMG/M metagenome (GOLD analysis project Ga0316190, IMG submission 204929) | Coastal sediment microbial communities from Maine, United States - Eddy worm burrow 2 | ecosystem: Environmental > Aquatic > Marine > Coastal > Sediment | place: USA: Maine | collected... | reverse complement strand
GCCGCGAATATGGCGGCGGAATTTACGCCGTTGCCTCGGTCGTCGCTTGTGCGGCTTTCTTTCTCATTCCGCCAGATCTCCCAGCGCTGCTTGAGCTCCGGCCGCTGATCGACTGTCTGAAGGTCCAGGGGAAGCGCCTCGGCTAAATATCGCGCCGTGGTGCCAATTTCGCCCCAGACCGGGAGGGTCACGGCGTGAAATTTACCAAGCTGCATGCGGTCGTAATCCACCTGGATGATGGGGCGTTTTTCCGTGATGCCGGTGTGATTGGAAAAAGAGGAACCCAGAGCCAGGATCAAATCACATTCATTCATAAACCAACTGGCCACCATGGTGCCGGAACGGCCCAGCACGCCGGCCGCCAGTGGATGCTGGTCTGAGATCTGACCCTTGGCCTTGAAGGTCGTGAGTACGGGCGCATGGAGCTTTTCGGCGAGTTCGGTGATTTCTTCCATCGCATCGCGAGCGCCGTAGCCAACGATGATGATCGGTCGCTTCGACTGTCCTATCAGTGCCTGCGCTTCATTCAGGACGTTTTCATCTGGCAGCATCCTGGTGGACGAAACCCTGCCGGCCGGTGCCGAAGGCGTGGCGTCCTTTGCAACCACGGTTTGCACGTTGTCTGGAAAGATCAGGTGAGCCACGTCCCGTTCAACGATGGCTGTCTTGCACGCGAGCGTCATCAATTCCGCATGTTTCGAGTGATGCAGCACCGGTTGGCTAAACCGGGCTACCGGCGCAAAGGCGGCGTGGAGGTCGATGTCCTGGAACGCGCCCGGTCCAAATACCTGCACCTGGACCTGCCCGGTCAGGGCCAATACGGGTGCTCGGTCGACCTTTGCATCCCAGAGGCCGGTCATCAGATTGGTCGCCCCCGGTCCGGCAATCGTCAGGCAGGCGGCCGGCTTCCCCGTCAGCTTGGCGTATCCCGAACAGGCAAACGAGGCGGCGCCTTCGTGGCGAACGCCGAAAAAAGTCAGGCGGCCTTTTTGTTCCTGTAAACGCAGGGCGTCCGCCAGCCCCAGATTGGAATGCCCCACGATGCCGAACACGGATGTTATGCCCCAGTTTGTCATGGTTTCTGCCATGACATCGGTGACGGTCACCACATGCGGCTGATCTTCCTCGATCGCAACATAAATGCCGTCCTCACGCGTTTCCACGGAGAACATCTGTTGGCCCATGTCTTCATGCCCGCCGGGGGGCAGCCCCGTCTTTGGATCAAAATCCCAGCCGTGCCAGGGACAGCGCAGAAAACACTCCCCGTGCTTGCCGGCTTCGATGGAGCCCTCACCCAGGGGGCCACCTTGGTGAGGGCAGCGATTGTCCATCGCATAGTATTCGCCATCGATGTGTGTCAAAGCCATCGAGTGAACGCTGGCGGTCACCGTCTTGACCCGGCCTTCAGGGAGCTCGCCCGGTTCGGCAACTTTGTACCATTTCAATTGTGTGCTCGTTGAGTTCAATGCCGATGCCCTTGGGTTGAGTTGCTGGAATTCCAAATCACGACATGGCGCCATATACCACCCCGCTTGGCTTGGCCATGTCAATTTTTAACTTGGTGGGACCATTGAGGAGCCTCTGATTTATTCTGGACGAAGCAGATTGGAGGGTGAAATGTGCAGATTCAAGGGGCGGATCGCGGGGCAGATCGCAGCTAATATTTGCTCTATTGCCAAGATCTGCAACGATGAAGCTGCGCAGTTCAGTCCCAAGATGCACGTTCATGAATTGATCAGAGGCTCCCTGATCCTTGATAGACGTCTTGCCGGTTGTCATGACGCGCAACCGGACTGGATCTGAAGTAGAAACGTGGTATGGGATACAGGAGCGATGAGCACATGACAATGTTTGACGGCCATTTGCCCCATATGGATACCGAAGATGGCGCGGGTGTGCGTCTTACCCGAATTCTGGGAACGGCAAAGTGCGATCATCTGGATCCGTTTTTGTTGTTCGATCAGTTTCGTTCGGACGACCCGGATCAGTACATCCGGGGCTTTCCGCCGCATCCGCACCGGGGCTTCGAGACGGTAACCTACATGCTCGAAGGCCATATGCGGCATCGGGATTCGGTGGGCAACGAGGGCCATCTCGGACCCGGCGACGTGCAATGGATGACGGCCGGTAAAGGCATCGTTCACAGCGAGATGCCGGAGATGGAGAACGGTCTGATGTGGGGATACCAGCTCTGGGTCAATCTTCCCGCCGCGCAAAAAATGGTTGAACCCCGGTACCAGGACATTCCCGCGGCTCAGATTCCGGAGTTGGCCCAGAGCGGCCGTCGCGTGCGGGTCATTGCCGGGCATTACAAAGATATTGAAGGGGCCGGCCAGACCCGGACTCCGGTTCTTTACCTGGATGTCATCCTGGCGTCGGGCGTTGGCTTCGATCACAGCCTACCCGCGACCCATCAAGGTTTCTTACACATGGTGCAGGGGCAGGTATTTTCAGGGGATGCCATGGTGGCTGCTGCAGGTACGGGTTCGACACCCGTACTGGGGTCAGGTGCAACCCTGGGTCTTCGAGCGGGGGAGGCGGGTGCCCGGTTCCTGTTGATCGCGGGTGAGCCTATCGGCGAACCCATCGCCCGCCATGGACCGTTTGTCATGAACACCCGCGCCGAGCTGGTCCAGGCGTTTGACGACTACCAGAGCGGTCTATTCTGAGTCGCCCGCACCAGCATCTTGCCACCGCGCTTGGCGGCGCGGCCATTTCAGTCCCAGAAGGCGCACGCCATGACCGCGGATCTCCATTTGGCCCAACTCAACATTGCCCGGATGCAGGCGCCGTTGGAGGATCCTGTGATGGCGGGATTCGTCGCAAAGCTGGACGAGATAAATGCCTTGGCCGATGCCAGTGAGGGTTTTGTCTGGCGATTGCAGGGTGAAGACGGCGACGCCACCGCGATCCGGGCATTCGACGATCCGAATCTGTTGGTGAACATGTCGGTGTGGACCTCGGTCGAGTGCCTGCAACGGTATGTCTACGCCAGTGCCCACCTGGACCTGATCAAAGCGCGTGATCGTTGGTTCGAAAAGCTGAAGGACCCGTCTCTGGCACTGTGGTGGATACCCACCGGCCATATTCCGGACCTGGAGGAGGCCAAGGCGAGGTTGCAGCGGCTTGCCGACCAGGGACCGGGCCCGGAGGCGTTCACCTTTGCACGGCCATTTTCCGCCCACCCCGGCTCACGACCCTGAGCGGAGTTCAGGCCTGGAGCGCACCTTGCGATCGACCCGAGGCTGATGTCCATTTATCGGATGTGTAGGGCGGGGTCTTGCTGGCGCCCCGCCCTGTTTGCATCAGTGCTCTTCGTCACTGTCGTCATGGACGTGACCGTGCTCGATCTCCTCCGGCTCCGCAACGCGCACGTCGACGATTTCCACGTCGAAGTTCAGTATCTCGCCCGCCAGGGCATGGTTGGCATCTACGGTGACCGTATCGTCGGAGACTTCGGTGACCATGACAACCTGGCTGCCTTCGGGGCCGCTGGCCTCGAATCGCATACCGGGCTCGATATTCTCAATTCCCTCGAACGCACTTTTGGGTACCGCTTGAACAAGTTCTTCGCGGTGTTCGCCATAACCGTCGGCGGGGTCGACTTTGACCTGCAGCGTGTCGCCCGCGCGTTTACCCGAAAGCTCGCGCTCCAGCCCGGGAATGATGTTGCCCGATCCGTGCAGATAGGTGAGTGGTTCGCCCTCGCTGGAACTGTCCAGAACATCTCCCGTGTCATCGGTGAGGGTGTAGTGAATACGGACGACATGCTGATCAGCAACTTCCATCGCGGACGATCTCCTGTGGCGTGTGAACGGGGTAAAGGATGTGGGTTCGAATCCGGCCCTGGGGCGGTCGCGTGGCAATCACTTTCCCGGCTGGTGGCTCGCGGTGAAGCCGTTGCTGGATCGGCGCATACGACACGCTATGCTGGTGAGATGCCAGCGTGTGCAGATTGGGTGGGTATCAAAGCTGCCGGTGGCGGCAGTCTAGGGGAGCGCCCTGCTCGAAGCAACCGTAAGCCAACCGGGCGAAGGGCGGGGGGGACGGGCGGTGTGAGAACGGATTGTTCCTGTTACCCCATGAGCTGTGTTTTGGGTCGGCCACTGGCAGACACGTGATTACGGAGGTGAAGTTTGGAGACCATAGCCTGGAGTGATTTCGAGCGGGTTGAGCTGCGGGTGGGTACGGTGTTGGAGGCGGTTCCGTTCCCCGAGGCCAGGAAATCCGCGTACAAATTGAAGATCGATTTCGGCCCCGAGATTGGTGAACGCAAATCCAGCGCTCAGATTACCGACATCTACTCGGCGGAGGGATTGCTCGGGCGTCAGGTTGTGGCAGTGGTCAATTTCCCCCGCAAGCAAATTGGCCCGTTTATGTCGGAGTGCCTGGTGACCGGCTTCTATCGGGAGGACGGCGCCGTGGTTTTGGCTGTGCCCGACCAGCCGGTGCCCAATGGCGCCAAGTTGGGCTGAATCAGCTTATCTGCCCGTCGATGATTGCTCACTCGGCGCGTGAATCCAGAGACCGCTTTCGGGACAACGGGAATCCAGCGCGAAGTAGTGAGCGGTATGATCCGAGCCGACTGAGTGCAGATACTCCACTTGGGCAATACTGGCCCAGTGGAGCAGGGTCCTGCGAAGGCAGTGGGGCGGATCGAATGCTGTGTGGAACGCGGCGACCAGGTCAGGGACAATCGTCCGGTACAGGGCGTGGCGGGTTAACTCCCGCACCATGAGGCTTTCCTCATAGGCTCGGCCGTTGATCAGTCGGGGCCCGCCGCCGGGCTCGAGGCCGCCAGGTCCAAGCGTGTAGCCGGGCAATTTTGGACTGCCCATGAGTCGGGCCAGAATCGTGTCCGCGAACACGATGGTGGCATCGTCCGGCAGGTAGGTGGCTTCTACCCGGCAATTGCGTCCGGGGCAAAGACGTGCGCGCAGTGCCCCGGCCGACCCATGGCGAACCCTCAGCGAGTCGAACAGATGCGTCGTATCGGTTGCCGGGTCGCGGCTCTGGAGCCAGTCCGCGACCCACGCGGCGAGCGCGGGTGGCGCCGCCAGTGTCAGTTGCAAGCTGGCCAGATCGATCTCCCGTATGGCGACATCGGAATGCATCGACGCAAGTTGGTCCATAACGCCACCGGGACCGAACAGATGGCTGTTGCCAATCGCTATGAAGGCGCCGCCGGACTGAACGGCTGTCCAGATCGTCGGCCAGAAGCGTGCGTTACGTTCCCGGACGAACACCCGGTCCAGGGCATCGGCCAGCGCCGGATCGGGGCCGATCAGTTCCATTCCAAGCCTCTCAAATTCCGCCACATTGTTGGTGGCGTAGGCGTCGGTCTGGCGCTCGATGAGTGCGCCGACTTCTGTTTGGTTGCACACCGCCTCCCACAGCAGGCTGATCTGATCGTTCAGTGAAAAGGCCTGCTGATGGAGTTTCTCAATGTCCGAGAACCGCTCAAGAAACCGGGCCTCGAGGCCGATCACGTGGGCGGTGTTCTGCAGCACTCGGTCCAGTATTGCCTGGTGCCGGGATTCGGGCATGGCCGGCGCCTGATTGACCAACAGGGCGGCAAACCAGGGTTGCAGTCGATCGACCTCCGTGGCATCGATTCCCAGGGGCCGGACGGCTTCGGTGAGGCGATCGAACAGACTGCCCTGATCGGCAAGGTACGCGCTCAGACGCGGGTCCCCGGGCAGCCGCTGGGCGTTTGGCACGACGGCGGCGCTCAGGTCCCGTTCGCCGACAAAACGTCGCATGCCGACGGTGCCCATCAGCAATGTGGCCCTGGCCCAGGCGTCTATCAGCAGCGGGTCGGCGCTGTGGTAAGTGCCCAGAACGTAGCTCGGCAGGGTGTCCGGCAATTGGATCTGCAGCAGGAAGCTGTTTGCCGACGGCGCATCCGCGGGCGGCTCACCGATTTGATAGCGATAGGGTGCGCATTCGTCTGCGCTGGCCAGTGCGCCGACGGACAGGATCAGAGCTAACAGCATCCGCCTTAGCGGATGCGCGGTCGACTGTTGGCGTGGCATCATTGGGTCGCGATGGCCGAGGCCGCGATTTGAGATGGCGGATCGTCCATTGTGAACGTCATCCTGCGACCGTGCCGAGGTGGCTCATTCTCGCTATCGGTTTGGGCGGTTTCACACAAACGATTGGCACCGGATCCGGGGTGGAGCACACCTTGGGCTTCAACCACCCCGCTCCCATCCCAGTAACCCTTTAGTTGAGAGTCTGTTCTTTGAATATCGATACAAACGCCTCCAGTCCCCTGTTTCAGCCCATCCGATTGCGTGGTTTGGAACTGGCCAACCGCGTGGTGGTGTCCCCCATGTGTCAATACTCCGCTGTCGACGGCTGCATGCAACCCTGGCATGCCGTTCACCTCGGACAGTTGGCGTTGTCCAGTGCCGGGATGCTGATGATCGAGGCGACTTCCGTCGAAGACATTGGACGCATCACTCCGGGCGATGTGGGTTTATACGACAATGCCACGGAACGGGCGATGGGTGAGGTGTTGACCGTGCTGCGCGCCCTCAACCCCCGCGCCCGTCTGCCGCTGGCCATCCAACTGGGACACGCGGGGCGCAAGGCATCCAGCAACGCGCCGTGGGACGGGGGCCAGCAGATCGCCCTGGAAGACGGGGGCTGGGAGGCGGTTGCACCGAGTGCCGTTGCCCATCTTGACGGTGAGCTTCCCCCCCGGGCGATCAGTCGCGACCAGATGCGTATCCTGTTGCAGCGTTTCGTGGACAGCACCGAGCGCGCGCTTCGGCTGGGCTTCGATGCGGTAGAGCTGCATGCCGCCCATGGCTATCTGGTCCATCAGTTCCTGTCACCGGTGGCCAATCGGCGCGATGACGAGTATGGCGGATCGCTTGAGAACAGAATGCGCTATCCGCTGGAAATCCTGTCCGCAATGCGCACCTGCTGGCCGGAAGATCGGCCTCTGGGCGTGCGCATATCCGCCACCGACTGGGATGAAGTCAGCAGTTGGGACCTGGACGAAGCGATCGAGTTCAGCCGCGCCTGTGAGGCAGCCGGTGCCGACTGGATCGATGTCTCCAGCGGCGGCGTTTCCAGCAAACAGAACATTGTGCTGGGCGCGGGCTACCAGGTGCCCTTCGCCGCAGCGGTGAAAAAGGCCGTTGGCATTCCGGTGATGGCGGTGGGATTGATTACCGAGCCAAAGCAGGCCGAGGAGATCATTTCCGCCGGGCAGGCCGACATGGTGGCGTTGGCCCGCGCCTTTCTCTACAACCCCCGCTGGGTGTGGCATGCCGCCCAGGCACTCGGCGCCACGGTCGAGGCGCCGGTACAGTATTGGCGCAGCGAACCGCGTGAGGCGCGCGGCCTGTATGGTGACACGAAGGTAGGCCAGCGATGAGCCGCAGCCAATTGGCAGGCAAGGGAGCACTGCTGTTGGCATGTCGCCGATATCTTGAAGCGATGTTTCGGGCGTCGGGTCGATTACGATCTGGGGTGAGCGCAAGTATGCGATGCGCATCTGGCTCGACCCTTACAAGCTTGCCAGCCTGGGGATTGCCTCCGCCGAGGTGGTGGAAGCCATTGCCCAACAGAATCAGCAGGTTCCGGCCGGCGCACTGGGGCAACCGCCGATGCCTGACGGGCAGAAGTTCCAGTACACTCTGACCGCACTTGGACGCTTGAGCGAACCCGAGCAGTTCCGGGAAATCGTCGTCTGCGCCGGGGCGGATGGGGCATTGGTGCGTTTGAAGGACGTTGCCCGGGTTGAGCTCAGGGCCGAGTCCTGCAGCGGGCTGGTCAATCTGGACTGAATCCCCAGTATTCCCATCGGTGTTTTTCAGTTGCCCGGCGCAAATGCGCTCAAGCTGGCCGCACTCCGGTAGCCGGTCACACTCCAGCGACGCGTGGCACGCGGCCGCTGGGGTGCCCTTATCCCAGCCGCATACCGCGGATGTGCTTGATCAGTCCCTCAGTGGAACTGTCGTGGCCGGTTCCGGGTGCGCCGCCCAGTTCCGGGAGGATGCGGCCGGCCAGTTCCTTACCCAATTCCACACCCCATTGATCAAACGAGTCGATACCCCAGACGATGCCTTGAACGAAGATTTTATGCTCGTACAGCGCAATCAATTTGCCCAGGGTTTCCGGGTCCAGGCGTTGGTAGACCAGGGTGTTGCTGGGTCGGTTGCCCTCAAACACTTTGTGCGGCGCCAGCTTTGCCGCCGCCGCGTCATCCATACCGGCGGCCGTCAACAGGGCCTGCGCTTCGTCCAGCGTTCGACCCCGCATCAGGGCTTCGCTTTGGGCCAGGCAGTTGGCCAGCAGTTTGTCGTGGTGATCGCCCAGCGGCGTAAGCGTCTCGGCGCCGACCAGAAAATCGGCAGGGATAATATCGGTTCCCTGGTGCAGCATCTGGAAAAAGGCATGCTGACCGTTGGTGCCGGGTTCGCCCCAGATCAGCGGTGCGGTCTCGCAGTCCACCGGTTCGCCGTCCCGTTTCACGCGTTTGCCGTTGCTCTCCATATCGGCTTGCTGGAGATAGGCCGGGAGGCGATGCAGATGCTGTTCGTAGGGCAGTATCGCGTGGCTGGTGGCGCCCAGGAAATTCCGGTTCCAGATGCCCAGCAGCGCCAGAATCACCGGCAGATTCCGCTCCATCGGCGTTTCGGCAAAATGCTGATCCATGACATGCGCGCCGCTCAGGAGGTCTTCGAAACGACCCATGCCGATGCCCAGTGCAATGGGCAGGCCGATGGCCGACCACAATGAGTAGCGTCCTCCGACCCAGTTCCAGAACCCGAACACCCGTTCCGCCGGGATGCCGAACGCCGCCGTGGCCGCGAGATCGGTGGATACGGCGGTGAAGTGCTGGCCGACAGCGGCTTCGCCCAGAGCACGGATCAGCCAGGCCCGGGCGGAGCGGGCGTTGGTCATGGTTTCCTGGGTGGTGAAGGTCTTGGATGCCACGATAAACAGGGTGGTTTCCGGTGCCAGCCGGTCCAGCGTGTCAGCCAGATGGGCGCCATCCACATTGGATACGAAATGCACCCGTAGCATTGGGTCGGCGTACGGGCGCAGGGCCTCGGTCACCATCACCGGTCCCAGGTCCGACCCCCCGATGCCGATGTTGACCACGTCTGTGAAGGGGCGATCGGTGGAACCGCAGATGTTGCCCGCACGAACCGGTTCCACGAATCCCCGTATTCGCGCCAGCTCTTTGTTCACCGACGGCATCACGTCCTGGCCGTCGCACAGCATGGGTTCATTGGAGCGGTTGCGCAGGGCCACGTGGAGAACCGCACGGTTCTCTGTGAGGTTGATTCTCTCGCCGGCGAGCATGCGATCGCGCCAGGACTCCACGTCCTGATGGCGGGCGAGGGAAAACAGGGCGGACATGACCGCGTCGGTGACGCGGTTTTTCGAGTAATCCAGCAGCAGGTCGTCCAGTTGGGCGCTCATGCGCGGGAACCGCCCCGGGTCGCTGTCAAACAGATCGCGCAGATGCTGGCTGCGAACTTCGGCCGCCAGGGTGTCCAGTTCCTGCCAGGCCAATGTGCGTTTGGGTCCGATCATAGAGACTGTTCCGATTCGTTCTGTGTTGGGCTGAGTGTGAAATCGACGGTTTCGGCATCGCCGTTGAGATGCAGCGTGGTGATCTGGGGCTTTGCCTCTGCAATGAGCTGGCCACGGCGCACGACATGGGTTCTGACGGCGCGCAGCCTCAGGGCCTCTATCGGGTCAGAGGCCTGCAGCACCACCAGATCGGCGTTGCAGCCCGGTTCCAAGCCGTAACCCTGGAGCCCCAGTACCCGCGCCGCATTGCCGGTGACGCACTCGAAGGCCGCCTTCATCTGATCGGTGCCGGTCATTTGCGCCACATGCAGACCCATATGAGCCACCTCCAGCATGTCGTGGGAGCCCATTGGATACCACGGATCCAAAACACAGTCATGGCCCATGGCGACATTGATCCCGGCGGCCAGCAGTTCCGGCACCCGGGTCATCCCGCGGCGTTTGGGGTAGCTGTCGTGCCGTCCCTGCAGTGTGATGTTGATCAGGGGATTGGGTACCGCATGCAGCCCGGCCTCCCGCATCAGGGGCAACAGCTTCGAGACGTAGTAGTCATCCATGCTGTGCATTGAGGTCAGATGGGAGCCGGTCACCCGGCCCTGTAGACCCAGGCGCTGGGTCTCATAGGCCAGAGTCTCCACGTGACGCGACAATGGATCGTCGGATTCATCGCAGTGCATGTCCACCGGCAGACCCCGATCCGCGGCGAGTTCGCACAACAGCCGCACCGAACGCGCCCCGTCGGCCATGGTGCGCTCGAAGTGCGGAATGCCACCGATCACATCCACGCCCAGATCCAGCGCCCGCTGCAATAAAACCGCGGCCTTGGGGCCCCGCAGATATCCGTCCTGGGGAAAGGCCACGAGCTGCAGATCCAGAAACGGCCGGATTTCCTCACGTACTTCAAGCAACGCCTGCACCGCCAGCAGTTCCGGGTCGCAAATATCCACATGGCTGCGTATCGCCAGATTGCCCTTGGCGATGGCCCAGCGGCACAGTTGATGGGCGCGGGCCTTGATCGCGTCATGGGTCAGCTGCGGCTTCAACTCGCCCCAGAGGGCGATGCCTTCCAGCAGGGTACCCGATTGATTGACCCTCGGGCGACCGTAGCTGAGGGTGGCATCCATATGAAAATGGGCATCGACGAAGGGCGCTGTCACCAGCCGTCCTGCGGCGTCGATTTCGCGGGTGGCCGGCGCCTCGATCACCGGCGCCAGTTCCACGATGCGGCCATCGCGACAGGCGATATCCATTCCCTTGCGGCCATCGCTCAAATTGCCGTTGCGTACGATCAGATCCAGCATGTCATCGTTCACCGCGTCTGAAGGGAACCAGCAGTGCTTTGGGATAGGCCGCTTTCCGGGACATGATGATGAGCGCCACGATGCTCAGGACATAGGGCAGCATCAGGAAAAACTGATACGGAATAAGGGTGCTCGATGCCTGCTGAACCCGGATCTGAAGCGCATCGAAGGCGGCGAACAGCAGGGCGCCAAACAAAGCTTTTCCGGGTCGCCAGGAGGCGAAAATCACCAGCGCGATGCAGATCCAGCCCCGACCGTTGATCATCTCGAAGTAAAAGGCATCGAATACCGAAATGGTCAGAAAGGCCCCGCCCACGGACATCAAGGCGCTGCCGGCGCACACCGCGCCGGTGCGGATCGCCAGGACGTCCAATCCCTGGGAGGCGGCCGCCATTGGGTTTTCACCCACCATGCGCACGGCCAGCCCCAACGGGGTCCGGTACAGCACATACCAGCACAGGGGCACGGTGGCCAAGGCCAGGTAGGTGAGTGCGGTCTGAGTGAACAAAGCTTCGCCCAGCACCGGAATCTCGCTCAACCCGGGAAGGGCAATGGGTTCAAAGGGTTCGATTTTGGGCGGCGTGCTCACATCGGGCAGCAGCAGTCGAAAGCTGAAATAGCTCAGGCTGGAAGCCAGCAGAGTGATGCCGATGCCGGTGACATGCTGTGAAAGCCCGAGATAGACGCTGAAGGTGGCGTGCAGAAGGCCCCAGGCGGCGCCGCAGCCGGCGGCCACCGCCACCGCCATCCACAGATCACCGCCCTGATACACCCACATCCAGGCGATCATCGCGCCAAAGGTCATGATGCCTTCGATCCCCAGGTTGAGCACGCCGGCCCGCTCGCAGATCAACTCACCTATGGTGCCAAAGATCAAAGGTGTGGCCATGCGCACGGTTGCAGCCCAGAAGCCCACGCTGACAAACATCTCCAGCAGGTCCATCCCCTCAGCCCCGCCTGATTCGGTATTGCACCAGCAGTGAACTCACCAGCACGGCCAATAGCGCCACGGCGGTCATGACATCCGCCAGGTAGTTGGATATGCCCACGGCGCGGCTCATGGAGTCGGCGCCGTTGTAGATCGCGGCCACAAATACAGCGGAGACCACCACACCCAGGGGATGCAGACCCGCAAGCATGGCCACCGCGATCCCGGTGTAGCCGAAGCCGGGGGAAATATCGAGGGTCAGATAGCCCTTGGTGCCGCACACCTCCGTAACACCGGCACAGGCTGCCAATCCGCCGGACAACAGGGCGGTCCGGACCACAGTCGCGTTTACCGGTATACCCGCGAACACCGCTGCCGGGGTGTTCAGACCCACTGCCCGTATCTCGAATCCCCAATGGGTGAAACGCATCACAATCCAGACCGCCACCGAGGCCACCAGACCGGCCAGCAAACCGAAGTGTAAACGGGTGCGATCCACCAGGTTGGGTAGCAGACCACTGTCCACGATCGGGGCGGCCTGGGGCCAGCCCATGGACAACGGGTCTTTCCAGGGACCGAACAGGAGGTAGTTTACGAATAACAGCACCACAAAGTTCAGCAGCAGGGTGGTGACCACCTCGTCCACCTTGAGGCGAATCTTCAGCAGCGTCGGCAGCAGCAGCAGCAGCCCGCCGGCCAGAGCAGCGGCGCTGAAAATAGCTGGAATCATTAAATACGCCGGCAGATCGATGGCGCCGGTCCCGACCCAGGTTGCGGCCAGGGCCCCGGCGTACAGCTGCCCCTCGCCGCCGATGTTCCAAAGCTTGGCACGAAACGCCACCGCCACCGCCAGACCGGTGAAGATCAAGGGCGTTGCCCGGGTCAGGGTCTCGCTCAGGGCGAACCGTGAGCCCAGCGCGCCGCGGGCCAGCGCTGCATAGGCTTCCAGCAACGGCGCTCCGGCCCACAGGATGAGAAATCCACACAGGGCCAGGGCAACGATCACCGCCAGAATCGGGGCCATGGCGCGCAGCCAGAAGGTGGCCTCGGTGCGGGGTTCAAGCCGCATGGTCACGCCCGGAGGATGGCCCGGTGGTCCGCTGGCCGCTCATCAACAGTCCTAACCGGGCCCGGTCCGCCTGCTCGGTTGGAATCGCGGGGCTCAATTCACCCTGGTAAATGACCATGATTCGATCCGACAGGGTGAGCAGCTCATCCAGATCCTCTGAGATCAGCAGAATGCCGCTGCCTTGGTTCCGCGTCTCGAGGATCTGCTGGTGGACGTAGGCGGTGGCGCCCACGTCCAGACCCCGGGTGGGCTGGCAGGCCAGAACCAGCGGAGGGCGTCGGCTCAGCACCCGGGCCAGAATCAGCTTCTGCATGTTGCCCCCGGACAGGCTGCTGGTGCGGGTATCCGGCCCGGCGCCGCGCACATCGTAGCGTTCCATCAACGTCCGGGCATGCTCGAGAATCGGCCTCACCCTGAGCCAGCCAAAGCGGGAAAATTCTGGCTGCCGATAACTCTCAAGAACCAAGTTCTCGCTGACCGTCATCTCATGCACGACACCGGCGGTGTGTCGGTCTTCGGGTATCCGACCCACCCCGGCTGCCACCATGTGCGCCGGGGTATGGCCCCCGGCCGGACGGCCGAGCACCACCAGCTCGCCGGACTCCGGCACGCACAGACCGCTGACCAGATCGGCCAACGCGGTCTGCCCGTTGCCGGATACCCCCGCGATGCCCAGAACCTCGTGCTGGCCCACCTTGAGCGTGGCATGCAGCAGGCGGCTGTTGTTATGCCGCAGGCTGACCGATTTGAGCTCCAGTACGGGTTCACCGGCATCCATCTGGGTTCTGGTGGGACTTGCCACCTCGCGCCCCACCATGGCCGTCGCCAGCTCCGTGCGGGAGGTGTCGGCCCGGTTGTACTCGCCCACCACGGCGCCGTGGCGCAGCACCGCGATCCGCTGGGCAATGGCCATGACTTCATTGAGTTTGTGGGAGATAAAAATGACCGAGAGGCCGTTGGAGACCATCTCGGTCAGGGTCTGGAACAGCGCCTCCGCCTCCTGCGGTGTCAGGACGGCGGTGGGTTCATCGAGGATCAGGATGCGCGCGTCCCGATACAGCACCTTGAGCAACTCAACCCGCTGACGTTCGCCCACGCTGAGATTGCCGACCCGCGCGTCCGGGTCGACATTGAGCCCAAAACGGTCGGCGAGGGCACTCAGTCGGTCACGCGCCTGCCGTCGTCGCTGGAACGGGGACCACAGACGCTCGGTGCCCAGCACCACGTTGTCCAGCACACTGAGATTATCCGCCAGGGTAAAATGCTGATGCACCATACCGATGCCGGCGTCGATGGCGGCGGAGGGCGAGCCGGGCGGAAGTGGCCTGCCGTTGACTTCGATGCTGCCAGCGTCCGCCACATAGTGGCCGAACAAAATGCTCATCAGGGTGGTTTTTCCGGCGCCATTCTCGCCCAGTAATGCCAGCACTTCCCCGGCATTCAGGGACAGGCTGATGTCCCGGTTGGCCTGGATATCGCCGAAACGCTTGCTGATGCCGCGGACACTCAGCACCGATGGGGGTTGAACGTTGCTGGACATGATGCACCGGTCAGAACGTGGACTTGGGTTCCTCGTCGTTGATTGTTACCACGAAGTTACCGTCCAGGATCTGCTGGGTCAGGGTTTCAATCTGGGTTTTGGCTTCACCCGGAACCCGGTCCTCGAACTCGTAAAAAGGCGATAGCGAGGCGCCGCCCTTGGCCATCATGGTCCACTCCTTGTAATCCTCGGCCTGGAAGGTGCCGGCTTTTACCTGTTGGATTGCATGGTTGAGCGCGTTTTCCATGTGCCACAGTGAGGAGGCCACCACGACATCGGTTCCGTTCTCCTGCTGGTTCATGTCGTTGACGTTGCCGAAGGCGATGATGCCTTTCTCCCGAGCGGCATCCACAACGCCCGCACGTTCCGCGTACAGCACGTCGACACCGGATTCCACCTGGGCAAAGGCAAACTCCTTGGCCTTGGGCGGATCGTACCAGGAGCCGATAAAGGAGACCTTGAACTGGACATCCGGGTTCACCGAGCGGGCGCCTTCCATGAACGCGTGGAACAGGCGGTTGACCTCGCCGATTGGATAGCCGCCCACCATGCCGATCCGATTGGTTTCGGTCATGTGGCCGGCGGCGATCCCCATCAGGTAGCAGGGCTCGTGGATCCAATTGTCAAACACCGAAAAGTTGGTGCCGTATGGGCCACCCGGATCGCCCATCAGAAATGCCACCTGGGGATAGTCGTCGGCGACTTTCCGGGCTTCGCGACTGATGCCGAAGGCTTCACCGACAATCAGTTGCACGCCGCTTTCCGCATACTCCCGCATGACGCGGACATAGTCGGTGTTGGGCACTTTCTCCGAAAAACTGTACTCGATCTCACCCGCTTCTTCGGCCGAACTCAGCGCTCGGTGCAGCGTTCCGACCCACTTCTGCTGCACCGGAACCGTGTAGATGCCCGCCACCTTGATCGGTTCTGCCTGAGCCGAGGACACACCCATCAAACCCAGCGCCAACAGCGCGGACAGCAATCCGCCCAACCACCTGGTCATGTCAGTCTCCTTATCGATGCTAAGTCGCCAAAAAGTACCGGACGATGCCGGGGATACGCGAGCAGGGGCCGATCGTCCGGTTTCGTTATCGCCGCGCCATTGCACACAAGCGTAGTCCACAATCCGGACCGCGCACGGTTGCCCGGCAGAATCATATTTGAGAGCGGTTTACTTGGTGCCGAACAGTCGATCTCCGGCGTCACCCAGTCCGGGCAGGATGTAGCCGTGGCTGTCGAGCCGCTCGTCCACCGCAGCGGTGAAGATCGGCACATCGGGATGGACTCTATGGAATGCTTCGATGCCTTCCGGCGCCGCCAGCAGACAGGCAAACTTGAGCTGCTGGGCGCCGTGTTCCTTGAGCCGTTCGACCGCTGCGATGGCGGAGTTTGCGGTCGCCAACATTGGATCGACGGCAATCACCAGTCGCTCAGCCACGTCTCGGGGCAACTTGCAGTAGTACTCCACCGCGACCAGTGTGGCCGGATCCCGGTACAGGCCGATATGACCGACTCTGGCCGACGGGACCAGTTCCAGCATGCCATCCAGAAGACCGTTGCCGGCCCGCAGGATCGAGACGAAACACAGCTTTTTGCCGGTCAGAACCGGGGCATCCATCCGCGTCAAAGGCGTCTCAATGCGCTCAAGATGTGTCGGCAGGTCTCGGGTGACCTCGTAGGCCAGCAGCAGCCCAATTTCGCGTAGCAGGGTTCTGAACTTTAAACTCGATGCGTCGCGGCGACGCATCAGGGTCAGTTTGTGTTGGACCAGGGGGTGGTCGACGACGGTTACTGAACCGGTCATGGTGAGTCTCCTAGGGAAGGTCTGATCAATTGCTGCGATCGCGCCAGGGTCTTTGCGCGCTCTCGTACAAGGCGCACCAAGCGTAGTTGGATTGTTGCCAATGAGCGAGGTGCAACGCGGTACCAGGGGCGCAAAGGCCCGGCCCCTCCGGGGTTTCGCCCACAAGGGCACATCTGCCGCGTTCCCCGGCTTGGCCATAGAGTGACTATGGCGCTGCGCCGGGGGCCTTGCATCTGTGCCCTTGTGGACCGAAACGCGATTCGTATCAATCGATCAGACCTTCCCTATGTCATTCAGCCAGTCAGAAAATGGTACCGGTACTTTCGATCCTAAAGGGCGGAGATCC
>Ga0316190_10001576_pt1 | contig 16560 bp, 18 predicted proteins | sample Eddworburrow2_MG_FD_204929 | JGI IMG/M metagenome (GOLD analysis project Ga0316190, IMG submission 204929) | Coastal sediment microbial communities from Maine, United States - Eddy worm burrow 2 | ecosystem: Environmental > Aquatic > Marine > Coastal > Sediment | place: USA: Maine | collected... | reverse complement strand
AAGAACACTGCCAATGAAATCGAAGCCCTGTTGGACGAGCTTCTGGCAGTGCAGACATCTCGCGCACCGCGTGTCACTGAAGCCATGCGCTATTCCGCATTGGCACAGGGCAAGCGCCTGCGGCCGTTCTTCGTATCGGAAAGTGCTGCAATACTGGGGGCTGATCACCATCAGGCGCTGCGTGTGGGCGCTGCACTTGAATGTATTCACTGCTATTCCCTGGTGCATGATGATCTGCCGGCAATGGATGATGATGACCTGCGCCGCGGCAAGCCCACCTGTCACATTGCCTATGATGAGGCGACCGCAATACTGGCTGGTGATGGCCTGTTGACGGTGGCGTTTGAAATTATTGCCGACCCGGCCACCCATGCAGATGGCTCGGTTCGCGCCGATTTGGCTGTCGAGCTTGCACGTGCAGCAGGTCACAACGGCATGGTCGGCGGTCAGATGCTCGATCTTGCCGCAGAACAAAAGCACTCCCATGATCTTGACGAGATCATCGCCATTCAAAGCCTGAAAACCGGGGCATTGTTCCGGTTTTCGCTGGAAGGTGGCGCCATTCTCGCCCAGGCCGGACCTGAAGACAGAACCACCATGCGAACCTTTGCCGACAAGGTCGGCCTGGCATTCCAGATTGCCGATGATATTCTTGACGTGGAAAGTTCTCCGGAACAACTCGGCAAGGCAACCCAGAAGGACGCTGACGCCGGCAAGGCAACCTTCATCGACCTGTTCGGCCTCGATGGTGCCAGGCAGAAGGCCAGCGCACTGGCCGATGAGGCCTGCGATCTGCTGGCGCGGTACGGCGACAGGGCCGCGACCTTGCGCGAAGCGGCCCGCTTCATTGTCGAGCGCAAGAACTGACCGATCCAGCCTGAGCGTCTGCACTTAAAATTCGGCATGTGAGATTCTGCACATCGCCGTGATGGGGCATGTGCGAGTGTCGTTGTCATCGAGAGGGCACATCAGGCCCGCAAAGGACAAACACAGCATAAGAAACGAAGGAACAGACCAATGAAGTCCCTCCTCATCGCAGCCATCATCGCATCAGGCTTCGCCACCGTTGGCACAGTCACAGCAAATGCCAGCAACAAGAGTTACGCTTATCAGTATTGCCACTATTACAAGGCACGCGCACTGGGTGCATACAGCCTGGAACGCAAGGACTACATGTGGGCCAAATACCGCGCCTGCCTGCGCGAATACGGCGCCTACTAGGTTACCGACACTTATCAGAACGTCGAATAGTTCCGGGACGGCTGGAGCTAGAGCGGGGTGAGCACAGCGAACACAATGGCTTCGCACTCATCCCGTTCAACGCATCTGGGGCATGAAATCAGGGTTTCGGGTTTACTGGCACCCGAAAGCAGCAAAGGTTTACTCCGCTGCCTGGTCGGCACCCCCGCCCCATTTGTTCACGACATAATCATCAACGATCTGCTTGAACTGATCACCAATGTCTTCGCCGCGCAGGGTTTTGACTTTCTTGCCGTCAATGAAAACGGGCGCTGCCGGCACTTCGCCGGTACCGGGAAGTGAAATACCGATATGGGCATGCTTGGACTCTCCCGGTCCGTTGACAATGCACCCCATAACCGCGACCTGAAGTTCCTCAAAGCCCGGATAGGATTTCTTCCACTCCGGCTGCTGGGCACGCAGATAGCCCTGAATATCCTGAGCCAGATGCTGGAACACCGTCGACGTGGTGCGGCCGCAACCCGGACACGCGATAACCATCGGTGTAAAGTTGCGGATACCCATGGTCTGCAGGATTTCCTGCGCCACAAAAACCTCTTTCGAGCGATCGCCGCCGGGATCAGGGGTGAGCGAAATACGGATCGTGTCGCCGACACCTTCCTGCAGCAGCACACCAAGCCCGGCTGCGGAAGCCACAATACCCTTGGACCCCATGCCGGCTTCGGTGAGACCCAGATGCAGCGCGTAGTCACAGCGCGCTGATATCTGGCGATAGCACGCGATCAGGTCCTGCACTTCCGATACTTTCACCGAAATGACGATCTTGTCACGCGGCAGGCCGATTTCCTCGGCACGCGCGGCGGACTGCAGGCCGGATTCAACCATTGTATCGTGCATGACGAGACGCACATCCCTGGGCTCTGCCAGCTTGGCGTTCTCGTCCATGTACCTTGCCAGCATGGCCTGGTCCAGCGACCCCCAGTTCACCCCGATCCGCACCGGCTTGTTGAACTCGATGGCCCGTTCGATCATCATCGAGTAATTGCGGTCCTGCTTTTCCTTGAAACCGACATTACCCGGATTGATGCGGTATTTCCCCAGTGCTTCGGCACAGGCAGGATGATCGCGCAGCAAGGTGTGGCCAATATAGTGGAAGTCGCCAATCAGCGGTGTGTCGAAACCCATCTGATCGAGCCGGTCGCGGATATGCGGCACAGCCTTGGCGGCCTCTTCCTTGTCCACGGTAATGCGCACCAGTTCCGAACCTGCACGCGCAAGCGCTGCAACCTGTTGGGCGGTGCCTTCGATATCTGCGGTATCGGTATTGGTCATAGATTGAACGACAACCGGCGCACCGCCGCCGATCTGAATCTTCTCGCCAACCTTCACACCAACAGACTTGCGGCGCGGCTGAACGGCCGAATAGGCCATGGGCTCGACTCCTGAATTGGATAAAATACTTTGTCGGCTTGTTACTTGCATGGGTTGGCCTGCAATTTCAAGCGGCGCATCGGCGCAGCATCACCTTATGATGGAAAATCTGCCGGTATATGGTAATCTGACAAAGCAAATGTTCAGGAGTGAATGTCATGGATGCAAAGGTGGAAGAAAGCTCTGGGCAGGCAATGAAGCTGATCGAGAACCTGCCGTTTGAAACCGACAACGGCATTGCCGCCCGCGGACGTGTCGGCCTGATCGTGCTGGCCAGTGATTATACGATTGAGCATGAATGGCGGCAGATATTTTCCGAATTGCCCGGGCTGGCTTTGTACCAGAGCCGGATTTTCAACGACGACCAGATAACGCCTGAGACACTTCGGGCCATGGAACCGCGCATTCGCGATTGTGCAGACGTGTTTCTGCCCGGCGCGGCGATGGATGTCATCGCCTATGGCTGCACGTCTGCCTCGATGGCAATCGGCGAAGAAAAGGTATTCCAGCGCATCCGTGAAGCCCGCCCCGGGGTTGCGTGCACGACCCCGATTACGGCGGCTTTTGCGGCCTTCGATGCCTTCAAGGCCAGGAAAATCGGCGTATTGACGCCATATCGTGCAGATGTAAACCGGATTGTCGCCGACTATATCCGGGCGCGCGGTTTCCAGGTCCCCGTATTCGGTTCGTTCAACGAAGAGTCTGACGCGGTGGTCGCGAGTATTTCTCCAAAATCCATTCGCGACGGGGTGAAACGCATACTGAAAGAATCAGACGTCGATGCTGTCTTTGTGTCCTGTACGTCGGTCAGGCTTGTTGAAGAGGCCGCCGGTATTGAACGCGAAACAGGGGTTCCGGTCACCTCCAGCAACCATGCCATGGCATGGCACACGGCACGGCTGGCCGGAGTGGCTGACAAGCTGCCTCAGTTTGGCAAACTGTTTACTCTTTGACATTCCGGCGGTGCAACGGCCCCTATCCCGGGCAACGAGACTGACTGTTGATTTACTATTGCAAATAGCGTGCACACGTGCTTTTTCGGGCGCGAACGAGAGCTAACGTAAGGTCATATTGCCTTTGTTTGACAGAGAATGACGGGCAGGCAATTTGTCAGGAGCAAGCCGACAAAAACGAACGAGTAAGAAAAGGCGTATCAGGCAACTCATGGACTCCATGTACCGGCTTGATGCGATCTATCCCGAATTGCGCGAGAACGACAACGCCTTTGCGTCACTGATCGCAATTGTATGGTTGTTTGTTGCCGACAAGCGGATCCATCCCGCCGATGCCAGGGTGCTCAGGCGCCTTTATGATCCCTATTTCAAGCTGCGTGGCGACGATATCGCGTTCATCAGCGAAAGGCTGGCACTCAGCCCGATGGATCAAAGCCATGTTCAGTGGCTGGCTTCTTTGCTGACAACCAGCATAACCCGTGAACGCAGAGCGGGATTTGTCCGGAAAATGTGGACCATCGCCTACTCCCATCATGATCTGCACGAGGCCGAGCTGGACGTGATCCGGAAAACGTCGCGCATATTTGCTCTGACAGATCACGAGGCCGACCAGCTTCGCGAAGAAGGCAAGGCTATGGCTGGGCGCTAGACCACAGCGTCGGGCCAAACATGACGGCCAGGCCCGCCACGCACAATGCGACCCGACCGGCAATTGGCATGTCGCGGACAATCAGCCCCCTGCTGATCAGATACAGCGCGACCGCAATCCGGACAAATGCCAGCAAGGCCGGCCAGAGACTCCGGGACGGCTCGATCAGCGCCAGGTCGGCGACCATTGCAAGCGGGATCAGGTAGAGCCCGACACCCAGCGCCATGGCATGGCCCGCCACCCTCAGCCAGGGCGCTCCGGTCATCCCGGCAGCGATGAAAACCGTGCCGCATACCGGTGGTGTGATGGTCGACAACAGCGCATACCAGAACACGAACAGATGCGCCGCCAGCAGCGGCACGCCAAGCTGTTGCAAGGCCGGCCCGGCCACCGAAATGCAAATCACATAGGCAGCCGTGGTCGGCACTTCCATGCCGAGGATCAGGCAGGCCAGCGCGGTCAGCAGCAGGGCTGCCGGCAACCAGCCGCCCGACAGATCGACAATCAGGGAGGTGATCTTGACACCCAGGCCCGTCTGCCCGAGCACACCGACAATCAGGCTGGCGCACAGGATGATCGACGCGATCAGCGCGATCTGGCGGCCGCTGGTTTCAATGGCTGTTGCGAAACGCTCGACAATCTGTTGTTTCCCGGCAATGCCCTGACCCGTGAACAGGAGCAGGACGGCAGCAGAAAGAATCGCCAGAGCGGCTGCAAACTGGGCTGTATAGCCGCCGTGGAACAGGCGTTCCATCAGTACGGCAAAAGGCACCAGGAAAAACCCGCCGGTGATCAGCAGTGTCTTGACGGGAATACGCGCTTCATCACCCATGCCTTTCAGGTCATAGCGGTTGGCAAATCCGTCGACACCAAACCAGACGGCACAAAAAAACAGCACCGCAGGCAGGATCGCTGCCGCCATGATGGCCGTATAGGGTGTTGAGGTCAGTTCCACCATGACGAAGGCACCGGCGCCCATCAGCGGCGGCATGATCTGCCCGCCGCTGGAGGCAACCGCTTCAACCGCGCCGGCAAAAGCCGGTGGATAACCAAGCCTTTTCATGGCCGGCAGCGTGAAAGACCCCGTCGAAGCAACATTGGCGGAGGCCGACCCTGAAATGGACCCGAACAGCGCCGACGCCAGAACCGAGACCTTGGCGGCACCGGCCTTGAGCCTGCCGGCACTGGCCAGCGCCAGGTTCATGAACCCCTGGCCTGCCTCGCCGGCATTCAGAACCGCCCCGAATATGACGAAGACGGCAACCACGGACACCGACACGCCGGTCAGCTGTCCCCAAAGACCGCCTTCGGCTATCACCAGCGTGCCGAGGAAGCTGTCCACGGGCAGGCCCGGATGCCCGAGCTCGCCGGGGACATGATTGCCGAAAAGACCATAGACCAGGGCCACCGCCGCCACGCACGGCAACGGCCAGCCAATGGCGCGGCGCGCCATTTCCAGGACGCAAATGATGACAACGGCGCTGGCCGCCAGTTGCCCATGGCCGCTCAGCGAACCATACTGATCCGACAGTGAAGCCTCATTCAGCGCAATCCACAGACAAACCGCGATGGCGCCCAGCCCGAGGCACCAGCCGATGGCTGTTTCAACCCGCCCACGCCCGGCAACCAGCATGATCCAGGGCACAGCCAGCGCCATGTGCAGCGGGCGCGACACCAGATTGGGGATCAGGCCGGAAAAGATCAACCACAGGTGGAACGCAATGCTCGCTGCCCCGAGGACCAGCCAAACAGGTTTGATCGCCGGGGCAGCTTGTGGTTTTTCCATGAGACGAGTCTAGAGCCCCTAGCGAAGCGTGTCCGGCACCTTGATGGCTTTTTCGTCATAGTATTTCAGAGCGCCGGGATGAAGCTTGCCGACCATTGCAGTGAGGTATTCAGGCGTGACGCCATTCCACCATTTCGCGGTTTCCCCCATGCTCGCCTTGCCTTCCCAATAGGTCTTGGTGAGTTCATAGGCTGTCGCATCGTCCATGGCGGTGGTGGTGTAGGCCATCACCGGCAGGGTTGTGGTGGTCACGTCCGCATCAACGCCGGCATAAGTGCCGGCCGGAATTGTCAGCTTGTCACGCTTGGTCATGGCAAACTGCTCATCGCTTAATGACAGCACGTTGACCGGCGTGGACGCGGCCGCTTCAAGGACGTTTGGTGCCGGATAGGACCCGGCTGTCGCGAACCCGTCGATCTGCTTGTTCTTCAGTGCCGAAACGGCTGATGACAACTCGACCTCGGCCAGCTTGACCTTGCCTTCAAGGCCGAACAGCTTGATGTATTTCTCCGCTTCGCGGGCGCCGAAGCTGCCCTTGCCGATCAGGAAAGTCTTGCCGTCAAGCCCGGCAAAATCGGTTATGCCGGAATCCTGCCGCACGACAAAATGCATGGTCAGCGACGGGATCGGAAACAGGCCCCTGATCTCATCAAATTTTACGTCTTTCGGTTCGAACATTTTCTTGCCGCCCTGGGCCAGCTTGACCAGTACGGGCGGCGTGGTGAACACGTAATTGCCGGTTCGTGTTGCGGCTTCCTTGACGTTCTGGACAGACCCTTGTGACTCTTCCACCGTCAGGATGATGTTGCCGCCGGAGCGTTTCTTGACCGCTTCGGCAAGCTGCACACCCATCTGGTAATAAGACGATGTCGACTTGGCCGACTTGTAGGTGACGCGTGTTTCAGCATTCACGGTGGCAGACAGTGTCGCCGCGGCAGTTAGAGTGAAAGCGAAAGCGAGTTGGTTGAAGCGAGACATGAAGGTCCTTCCCTGTACCTGATTGTCGTTGTTATTTTTTCGGAGATTACACACGCTCTGCCATGATGCACAACAGTTCAAACATCATGGTTACGCCGGCAAGTGCGGTATAACCTGCCGCGTCAAACGGCGGCGATACCTCGACCACATCTGCACCGATGATGTTGAGGCCGCGAAGGCTGCGCAACATGGCCTGGGCTTCCCTGGTGGTGAACCCGCCTGCCTCCGGCGTTCCGGTACCTGGCGCAAAGGCCGGGTCCAGGCAGTCAATGTCAAAGGTGACATAGGTCTCGTCATCACCGACAATGTCGCGTGCCCGTTTCATGGTTTCGTCGAGCCCGTTGGCAATCGCCTCCTCGATATCAATCATGGTCACGCCATGCTTTTCGCCGAACTCACGGTCCGACCAATCGTAGACACCACCACGCAAGCCGATCTGCACGGTCCGTTTGGGATCCAGCACGCCTTCCTCGATGGCACGGGCAAACGGCGTGCCGTGGGTGAATTTCGATCCGTGAAAATAGCTGTCCCAGAGATCCGAATGGGCGTCAAACTGGATCATGCCGACCGGCTTGTTGCGGCCCAGCGAGCGCAGGATCGGCAGGGAGCACAGGTGATCGCCACCGGCCGACAGCGGCCTGATGCCGGCTGCCACCACCTGATCATAGAATTTCTCGATGCGCGACAGCGCGTCCATGAGGTCTGCCGGATTGACCGGTGCATCGCCGATATCGGCGACATTGGCCAGCTTGAACGGCTCGATCTTCAGGTGATGGTGAACTTTCCGGATCATGGCTGATGCATCACGCATCTGGCGCGGTCCATGGCGCGGACCGGGACGGTTGGTGGTTCCACCATCCCACGGCACCCCGATCAGCCCTATATCCACCTCGCCCGCGTCTTCCAGCCTGACCTGCGGCAGGCGCATGAAGCTGGCGACACCGGCAAAGCGCGGCACTTCAAGGCCGGGAACGGGTTGATAGAAACCATTATTGGGTCTGGACATTGGCGAAACTCCTTCTGCGTCGTGCAGCGGAGACTATCTCGCTAAGAGCTTGTCGACCATAGCCTTGCCAAGCCACCAGAACGCGAGCACGTGAATGGCGGAATTCAGCCAGAACATCGGTGATGCATACAGGCCGCTGGACCAGGCATACGGCCACAACGCAAACGGATACATGGCGAGATCACCGGGGATGCCGATCCAGTGTTGTACACTGTCACTCAGTCCGAACCCGCGGCACGCCGTCCACGGCAAGGGTTCGGGCCACAACCATCCGGCGACACACTTTGGCGGGTCGGTAAAGGCCTGCACCAGACCGGCAAAGGCACCATATGCCAACTGCCATACCCAGCACGCGGCTATCACGGCAAAACAGATAAACCCGGTACCGCGGTCTGCTTTTGCTTTTGCCATTGTTTCCACCGGATTATGGTTTGTTCGCACAACACCTACTTGAACGCACCCGGCTGATTGGGCAAGGCTGTACCTGTCGACATTTACAGGAACCGTATCTCCCCATGAATCTTGCCCACTGGATCGAACGCAATGCACTGGAACGCCCTGATGGCCCTGCCATGGGCGCAGGCAGAGACGTTGTCTTTACCCATGGTGAGCTGCGCGACCGGGTCGAGCGGCTGGCAGCAGGCCTGCATAACCTCGGCCTGAACCGGGGCGACCGGGTCGCGCTGGCCATGAAAAACGTGCCCGAGTATTTCGAGGTGCTGTTTGCGATCTGGCATGCGGGCCTGGCAGCGGTTCCGATGAATGCCAAACTGCATGCGTCGGAGTTCAGCTACATTCTGGAGAACTCGGACTGCAAGGCCTGCTTTGTCACCCCCGCTCTGGGCGAGACCATTGCCGGTGCAAATGCCAAAGGCGTTGACCACATCATCGATGTAACCACCGACGCCTATGCCGGCCTGCTGAGCTGTGACCCGGTGAACATCTGCTTTGTCGAGCCCGATGAACTGGCCTGGCTGTTCTACACATCCGGCACGACGGGCAGGCCCAAGGGCGCAATGCTGTCCCACCGCAACATTGTTGCCATGACGCTGAACTATTTCGTCGATTTCGACCGGGTCATGCCGGATGACTGCATTATTCACCCAGCGCCGCTGAGCCATGGCTCCGGCATGTGGATGTTTCCGCACGTGTGCGCCGGCGGCTGCAATATCGTGCCGGTGTCGGGTGGATTTGACCCGGCAGAGATTTTTGATCTTATGACCCACTGGAACAGCGTATCTATGTTTGCAGCTCCAACCATGGTGCGGCGTCTGACGACATGGCAAGGCGATGCAGATGTAAGCAATCTCAAGCTGATCATCTATGGCGGTGCGCCGATGTATGTCGAGGACTGCATTGCGGCACTGGACCGGTTCGGCCCGAAGCTGGCGCAGCTTTACGGACAGGGCGAAAGCCCGATGACCATCACTCATCTGTCGCGTGAGGATATTGCCGACCGCAATCATCCGAAATGGCGGCACCGGCTCGGCACGGCAGGCGTGGCGGATGCCTGCGTGCATGTGCGGGTTGTTGACGAGGCCGGTGCTGCGGTTCCGGTTGGCAAGAAGGGCGAAATCGTCTGCCGGGGCGACTCCGTGATGCTGGGTTACTGGAACAATCCCGAGGCTACCGCATCTGCACTTCGCGACGGCTGGCTGTGGACCGGTGACGTCGGCGTGTTCGATGAAGATGGCTACCTGACCATCACCGACCGGTCGAAGGACATGATCATTTCCGGCGGCACCAACGTCTATCCACGCGAGATAGAAGAAGTGCTGCTGCAGATGCCGCAACTGGCGGAGGCTTGCGTGATCGGCAGGCCGCACCCGGACTGGGGCGAGATTGTGATCGCCTATCTGGTCCGCGAACCCGGCTGCACATTGAACGACAGGGAAGTCGATGCCTACTGTCTGTCCAACATGGCGCGCTTCAAGCGGCCAAAGGCCTATCGATTTGTTGATGTGCTGCCGAAGAGCAATTATGGCAAGATACTGAAAACCGAAGTCCGCGAAATCGAAAAAACCCATGATTGGATAGACCGATGACTGTTATCCAGACGCAAGGCGTCCACCACATCACCCTGAACGGCGCCGACCGGCAAACCTCGATTGATTTCTGGGAAGGCATTCTCGGCATGCCGTTCGTGTTTGAACAGCCCAATCTCGACGCACCCGACACCAACCATCTCTATTTCGATCCGGGCGATGGCAGGCTGATCACCATTTTCACCAATGAGGACTGGGAGGTTGATGCGGCGCCCAACCCGAACGGCGTCGGCAACCTGCATCACCTGGCATTCATCGTGTCACGCGCCACCTATACCCAGGCAGCCGAACGCCTGGAAGCCGACGGCTTTTCCAATTCAGGCGATGTGGACCGCGGTTTCATGGACTCTTTGTATTTCCGCGATCCGCTGGGCCAGCTCATGGAACTGGCGTGCTACAAGTTCGATCCGCCGCACGGGTTCACCCATGCAGACGTATTGCATCAGGCGCACAAGATCCGTGTCGAGGCCGGCGACTACAACATCGCCGACAAGCACATCGCCGATGCGCTCTTGGTGCTGGTGCAGAAATCTACCGGAACGCTGAGTGACTAGGGTCCGGGCGTGTGCTGATGAGCCAGTGCGAAAATCCGCGTTCCGGCATTGTACCGTCGGCAAGATTGACGCTCCGGTCAATTTGCAGCAAACGCGGAAAATCGGTCAAATGGGTCATTGGTTACTTCCTTTGGTGTAAGGTTGCGGGTCATGTCCTTCGAGTTTCCCATTCCCGTTCAGATTGCCTTTTACCGGTTGGAAAGAGCGATTACCCGACCGGTCAGGTGGCTGGCCTTTGGTCGTGTCTGGAAGCGGCGCGTTGTGGTTGCCAAGATCACCGGCTCGTATGGAAAGACGACCACCAGCCGAATGCTGGCCGCGATACTCAAGGCTTCCGGTCATAAAGTAGGTCTGTGGTGCAGCGACGGAGTGTTGGTTGACGGCCGGCAAATGCCCGGTACCGGACGGTCTTGCTACTACGGCGCCCGACGTGTGTTCCGGCACAAAAACATTACCGCAGCCGTGCTTGAATGCACGGTTGGTGGTCAGGTCATGCAGGGGCAGTATGCGCCGCGATGTGACGCAGCCGCTCTTTTGAATGTATCCGACATGCATAAAGGCCAGTACGGACTGGAAATTGTGGAGGATACAGCACGCGTAAAACAATCAATCGTGCAGACTTCAACAGGCAGCCTTGTGGTGAACCTCGATGACCCCCATTCAGCGATGCTTGCGAACACGCGACCCGCCAATGCGGTCACCGGTTTGTCGATGGACCCGCAAAACCCGGCTTTGCTGCAGCATGCCAAACATGGTGGTCGCAGCATCACCCTGAGTGAGGATGGCGAACAGATTGTATTGCTCTCTCCATCTGGTGAATTCGAGGTGCTGGCCCGGGTGGCGTCAATTCCAGAGACAGCGGGCGGTACCGCCAGGCATGTTGCAGCAAATGCGATGGCAGCCGCTGGGCTGGCGTTGAACCTGGGGGCGGATAGAGACTCCATCCGTACAGGACTCGAGAAAGATACATTTGCCGGTCATTTGAAGCCGCGTTTCAGCATTGTCGACACACCGGGCTTCAAGCTTGTCCTGGACAAGGCACTGGGACCGCTTGCGCTGCAAAACGGTGTGCAAGCGACAGCCCGAATTCGGGCTTCTGGCAGGCGGGTAGCCATCTTGAATGCACCCCGGGAGACGTCGGATGACATGTTCAGTCAAATGGCGGTGGCAGTAGCCGGCGAGTTTGATGTCTTTGTCTGCTGTGGAGCTGTTGCCGACCGGTATGCGATGGCGCTCGAAAACACGCCTGTATCGACAGACAAGATTTTTCGCGAGAAGGAGCTCGTCAGCGCGTGCAAGACAGCCCGTGACCTTGTTGAGGATGAAGGCCTGATTTACGTGCAGGTCGCATATCCGGACCGGCACGAACCGATAAAGGCAGCACTGGGCGTCGCCAGCGACTAGCCCGCTACAGTTAAAGCCGGTGTACCCGGTTGCAGGTCCACCCGACGGTGGCCTCTAGCCACCGACGCTGGGCTCCGGTGAACGTGTGGTGAACAGCTCACGGACAATACCGTGAATCTGGTTGCCATCGTCCTGCGGCTCTGGTGAATTATATTCGAGATGCATGGCGCTACTTCCCTACTGATCCCCTCAACCATAATTCCAATTCCGGCCAGGTTTCAACAGTATTAATAAACTTTTCAACGCACCTGCCGCACGATAATTGATCTCCGGTTGCGTCATCATTGGTGCAGCGCCCAGCACCCGCCTGATCTGCAGGTCACCGATCAAAAGATCAAGATAGAGCCCCACTGCGGCTGCGGCGTCGTCAAAATTGAGAATTCCGGCGTTCCGCGCCTTCACGAAAACCTCCGCAATCAGGGGCGCGACGGTCCCCCTGCCCGCCTGGGTCAGTTCCCGCGCCAGTTCACCGGACGGGTCGGCTGCAGCGGCGCGGTTCAAGGTTATGGCCTTGTCACTGATCAGCAGCCCCAGCAGCAGCGGGCCAAGGGCCTTCAGGGTTGCTTCCGGTGGACGTTCTTGTGCCAGGTCGTTTTCTAGCAGTGATTTCACCTCACCCGCATTCGCTTCCACAAGTGACCTGAACAGTCCCTGCTTGTTGCCGTACCAGTTATACAGCGTTTCATTCGACGCCCTGGCGCGCTTGGCCACGGAGAGCATCGATGTCGCCAGATAGCCTTTCTGGGCCAACAGTTCCAAAGCCGCTGCCTCGATACGGTCCTTGCGCGCTGCCTTGTTTTCATCCCGCATTATCTGAGTCTCCCGGAGCCATTGACAACAAGCGTACACATTGTTACGGATAATTCAACCGTACATATAATTACGTATTTGGAGACCGCCATGATGACCCCTGCCCGTACCCGCCACGCCAACGCCGCCCTGAGCGCCCTGATTATCCTGCAACTGACCATGCTGGGCGCGCTGTTTGCGCAGTCCGCCCCGCACCCGCCGGCGACCATTCCGCTGTTTGGTATCGCACCTTTTCTGGCTGCCGCCCTGTCGGCTGCAGCCGCAGCCATCATCATCGGCCCGCTCGAGACTGCAGCGGGCCGGGTCCTGTCGGTTCTGGCAGCGCTGTTGGCGCTGCTGTCCTACGGCCCGCAAAAATACCTGGATGCGCAGTTCGCCCTGATCTGGCCTGCCGTGATCGCCGGGCAGATCGCCGCTGTTGCCGTTATCGTGCTGGTTGGGACTGCCGCGATGGCGCGTTCAAAGACCTGATCTGAAGCCTGCTCTAACCCATACTCATCGCCAGTATGCGGCTGAGATGGGTATAGGGCCGGCCGGTCTCGTCATGCCACTGGTTGAAGGCCGCCTGCACTGCCGCCATGTCCTTCTTTGACGACGGGATTTTCGCAACAACGCCTTCGCGCATAAGCGCGTTGGTCACGTCAGCCGACAGGATAAAGCCGTCCTTTCCGATGAAGCGCAGGGCATACTGGCCGGTGTTTCCGCCCAGCCGCGACCCCTGCTTTTTCATCAGGTCCAGCAACCCGATCTGGTTCGATGCCGGCCAGCCACCAAGAAACTTTGCCGCCGTGCCATGCTCGCGCGCCAGGCTGACCAGCCAGATGGCATTGTCGCGCACCGACATGATTTTCGCGCCGTGGCGGACAATGCGGGTGTCGGTGAGCAGCGCTTCATATTCCTCATCCGGCAACATCGCCAGGAAATTGGGATTGAAGCCGTGAAACGCCTCTTCAAAGCCCGGCCATTTCTTCTCGATGACCTTCCAGTTGAACCCGGAATTGAAAACACAGCGCGCAAAATTGGCCAGCCAGCGATCATCCGGAAGCGCGATCACCTCCGCTTGCTTAGGCACCGGCTGCAGCAAAGCCTGCATGGCCGCCTCTCCGCCCTTGTTGTTGGCGGCAAGTGTCTCAATCTCTGCAAAATGACGCATTCACTTACCCCTTCACAAACAGCTTGCGCGGCGTGTTGCACAGGCACTCCACACCGGTTTCGGTAATCAGGATCGGCTCGGTGATTTCCAGTCCGCCGTCATCGAGCCACAGTGCCGGCATGAAATGGAAGATCATGCCGGGCTCAAGCACCGTCTTGTCACCGCGCCGGAACGACATGGTGCGCTCGCCCCAGTCCGGCGGATAGCTGAGGCCGATGGAATAACCGGTCCGCGAATCCTTGGAAAACCCGTGCCGTTCCAGCGTGTCATAAAACGCGATGGCAATGTCTTCACAGGTGTTGCCCGGCCTTGCCTGCTCCAGGCCCCTGTCCACCGCCTCCAGTACGGCCTTTTCGGCATCCAGGTATTTCTGCGGCACCTGACCCAGGAAAAGCGTGCGCGATTGCGGACAGTTATACCGCCTGTAACAGCCGGCTATCTCAAAGAACGTGGCCTCGCCTGACTTGAACGGCTGGTCGTTCCAGGTCAGGTGCGGCGCAGTTGCATCCATGCCCGACGGCAGCATCGGCACGATGGCCGGATAGTCGCCCCAGTGGCCATTGGCGCCTTCAATCGACACCTTGTACAACTCCGCCACCAGCGCGTTCTTGGGCAGGCCCGGCTCTGCCATGTCTATGATGGTTGCATGCATGCGCTCGACAATGCCGGCAGCCCGGCGCATGAATTCGATCTCGCCCGGCGACTTGACGGCGCGCTGCCAGTTCACCAGCCCGTTGGCGTCGGTGAATTTGGCATCGGGCAAATGCGCCTTCAGGCTCTCCCACGCCGCTGCGGTAAACCAGTAATTGTCCATTTCAACGCCGATTTGCGCAGTTTGCCAGCCGCGTTCGGCAATAATGCCCGACAGATGATCCATCGGATGGCGTTCTGATGACTGCACGAAATGATCGGGATATCCGATGATATTGTCGTGCGCCATGAAGGCGGTGCGGTAGGCGCCGTTGGCATCCATTGAACGCCCCCACCATACCGGCTCGCCTTCAAGGCCCAGCAGCACGGCCTGATGCACATAAAACGACCAGCCGTCATACCCCGTCAGCCAGCCCATATTGGACGGATCCGACACAATGACCAGGTCAAGCCCGCGCCTGCTCATTTCAGCACGTGTCTTCGCAATGCGAACCTGATACTCGTCATGTGAAAAATGCAATACAGCGTCACTCATCTTGATAGCCCCTCGACGGCGAATGAATAGTCGGACAAGAATGCCGTGAGATATCATCCAAACGCAATGCAGGTTGACAGGAACCGGACCCCGGTATGAGCAGAATTTTTGACATCGTGATAATCGGCGGCGGCATGGCCGGGTTTTCGGCAGCCGCCGAATTGTCAGAAACCCACAAGGTTTGTGTGGTCGAACGCGAAGCGCAGGGCGGCTATCATGCAACCGGCAGGTCAGCGGCAACCTTTGTGCCCAGCTATGGCCCGGCCGCCATTCAGGCACTGGCCAGGGCAAGCGAGGCGTTTTTCGAAGCTGCCCCGAACGGCTTTGCCGCAGCCCCGCTTCTGTCGCCGCGTGGCGAGGTGATGATGGTCGGGCCCGGAGATGAAGCCTACATGGCAGAAGCAGAAGCACTGGGCCTGCGCCCGTTGCCGCTGGACGAGCTCAAACGCAAAGTGCCGCTGATCAAAACCGATGCGCTGATTGCCGCCTTGAGCGACGATCATGCCCGCGACCTGGATGTGGACCTGCTGCTGCAGGGCTATATGAAACTGTTCCGGGCGCGCGGCGGCACGGTACTGACCAAGACCGAGGTAACCGGTTTTACCCGACACTATGGCGCATGGCAGGTGCAGACGTCCGATGGCGACCTGAGCAGCAGTATGGTTGTAAACGCCGCCGGTGCATGGGCCACGCCCATTGCCCGACTGGCCAAGGCACAGGCAATAGAGGTCACGCCGAAGCGCCGCTCCGCCGTGCTGCTTGACTTGCCCGAAAGCGCCAATGTCGATCAGTGGCCATTGTGCTTCGGCGCCGGTGAAACATTTTACTTCAAGCCCATGGGCGGCAAGCTGATGCTGTCTCCGGCCGATGCGACCCCGGTTGATCCGCATGATGCCTGGGCCGACGACATGGCGCTGGCCGAAGCGGTGGAAAAGTTCCAGAACGTGATCGATTTTGAGGTTACCCATATCGGCCACACCTGGGGCGGTCTGCGCAGCTTTGCAGAAGACGGCAATCCCGTCGTCGGATTTGACGAGCAGGTTGACAATTTCTTCTGGCTGGCCGGCCAGGGCGGCTATGGCATCCAGACGGCACCGGCATTGTCCCGGCTGTCTGCAGCACTGATCGGCGGGAGACAAATTCCGGATGATATTGCCGCTCAGGGACTTGAACCGGCAACCATATCGCCTGCAAGGTTCAGCAGCTGAACAAAAGGAAAAGTTCGAGATGGGTGATGGTGGCGTAAGCGTCGGTGAAGCGCTGGTTGGATTGCTGGAAGCCTATGGCGTAACCGACGTGTTCGGTATCCCCGGCGTGCACAATGTCGAAATGTACCGCGCCCTGCCGCGCTCCGGCATCACCCACGTCCTGCCCCGGCATGAACAGGGTGCCGGCTTCATGGCTG
>Ga0316190_10001575_pt1 | contig 16561 bp, 16 predicted proteins | sample Eddworburrow2_MG_FD_204929 | JGI IMG/M metagenome (GOLD analysis project Ga0316190, IMG submission 204929) | Coastal sediment microbial communities from Maine, United States - Eddy worm burrow 2 | ecosystem: Environmental > Aquatic > Marine > Coastal > Sediment | place: USA: Maine | collected... | reverse complement strand
GGGCGACCCGTTCACCGAGGAGATCATCTGGAGCTCCCTGGCTGCTATCGGCGATGAGATGTTCACCGTGCTCCGCAAGACTGCGATGAGCGCCATCATTTACGAGGTGCTCGACATGGGAACCGGCATCACCGACGCCAACGGTCAATTGGCGGCTTCGGGCTGCGGGATACCCGGTTTCATCGCCATTGTCGACAAGGCGGTTCGCCATCTCGTCGCCGGTCGGGGCGTCGACAGTATTCGGCCTGGTGACATGTTCATCACCAATGACCCGTACGCGGGTGGGGTGACCCATCTGAATGACGTCGCCTTGTTGTTGCCGGTCTTTGCGGAGGGCCGGCTCGTCGCCTGGGTCGGCAACATCGCGCACTGGAGCGACGTCGGCGGTATGACACCTGGCTCCATGGCCACTGGCGCGACCGACATCTTCAGCGAGGGGGTGCGGGTCCCGGCGGTGAAGCTGTTCGATGGTGGCCGACCTATCGAGTCGGTGTTCGAGATCTTGAAAGCGAACAGCCGCCTCCCCGACACGCTCGAAGGTGACCTTTGGGCCGGTATCGCCGCGGCCCGGGTCGGTGAGCAGAGGATTCAGGAGCTCGCGGCCAAGTACGGCACGGAGACGATGCTCGCCGCCCTCGACGGGTATCAGCATCACGGCGAACAGCGCAGCCTCGCCGGGTTGGAGAACGCCCCGAAAGGGCGCCACGTCATCGAGGAGCGACAGGAGTCGGGCGACCTGTGGCGGGCCACGGTCGACATCAGCGATGAGTCGTTTATCGTCGATCTCCGCGACAACCCCGCCCAGAGCCCTGGGCCGTACAACCTGAGCCGGGACGGTGCGGTGATCGCCGCGCAGATGCTGTTCAAGGCCGTGACCGACCCGTCGAGCGTCTGTAACGGGGGCTCGCTCCGGCCGCTCCAGGTGTTGACCCGTCCGGGTTCGATCTTCGATCCCGCGCCACCCGCCGCCCACGGCTTCTATTTCGAGACCCGGATCCGACTCCATGACCTGCTGTGGCGCTGTCTGGCGCCCCAGATGCCAGACCGCCTGGGCGCAGGCGGGTTCGCCTCGATCTGTGCCACGGTGCTCGGTGGAGCCCATCCCGATACCGGTCGTCCGTTCACCATCGTCGAGCCTCAGATCGGTGGCTGGGGGGCCCAACCCGACCGGGATGGGGTGAACGCCATGTTCTCGGGGGTCCACGGCGAGACCTACAACTGCCCGGTGGAGATCTCCGAAGCCCGCCATGGACTGATCGTGGATCGGTTGCAGCTGAACGAAGAGCCGGGCGGCGAGGGGCAGCACCGAGGGGGCCGGGGCATCGTGGTCGACTACCGGATCCGGACCGACGACGTGTCGCTCACCGCAGGATTCAGTCGTTCTACGATCCCGCCCTGGGGGATGAACGGGGGTGCGGACGGGAGCCCGAACTATGTCGAGATCCGTCGAGCCGACGGTGGGGTGGAACGCCACGCCCTCATCACCGGAGCGCGACTCTTCCCCGGCGACGTGGTGCGCATCGTCACCGGCAACGGGGGCGGCTACGGCGATCCGACCGCGCGGGATCACCATGAGGTGGAGGCCGACCTGCGCAGCGGCCTGCTCTCACCCGAGGTCGCCGCCTCGGTATACGGCGTCGGACCTGACGCTCGATTTCAGGACAAGGATCGGCCTAGGCCGGTTCGACCATAGGACCTTGAACCTGCACAAATACCCAGAAGCGCCTGTTTACCCAGCTCCGACGACGTTCTTGTAAACGATTCGGTGCGGGTTGAAACAGGCCTTCGGTTGCTCTTGTCCGCAAGGGCGTGAGGGTTCAAGTCCCTCCTCGCGCTGCGGAGTCTATATTCTTCCGATAGCGGTTGGCCTCAGCTGCGGCGTCTCTTGACATTGCCGGAAGACGAACGTATCGAGGGTCTGAACGCTTTAGGCGAGTTGTATGTCGGAGGAGGCACCGCGATAGATCTCATTCACACCAAGGTTCAGGAGTGTGAGGATATGGCGGGTGTGCGATACGGAATGCAAGAGTTGATCGATCTATGGACCGAACTGGTTGCCGTGAGCCCAGCCCGTGCCGTGGCTATAGGCCACCTAACGGAGATGAACGACATCGACCGTCAAGTCGTCACCGGTGTCTCGATGCACATCGATCCTCTCACCTGCGAGGCTTCAGCACTGCCGGCGAAGCTCGAGAATCTTGCCGGTCAGGGCATCACCGAGGTTGCCTTCCAACCAATGGGAGCTATCGAGCGCGAGCTTCAGGCCTTCGCTGCCGCCGCGGGCATCAACTGAACGGACGTGTCCGAGCAACCTCCCTCTCCGGTTGGCTGCTACGCAATTCGCTGAGGCTGAGCCATCATGGGCGACGGTTGACGAGGGATCCGGGGCCGGCTTTTGGTGGATGAGCGGCCAGGGTCGCTTCGTCGGGTTCAGTTCCCCGGCCTGGTGTCTCAGGCACGATCAGATGGCGATCAACAATCGTTGGCGCAACGGTGAAGAGCTCGCTGTCGGTGGCGATTCGGTCGATGTCGGTTTCCATGATGCGCAGATGCGGAACGGCGGCGGCGAAATGGGCGCTCATCATTGTCGAGAGGTGGCCATAGAAGTTCTGCGGCGCCACGTGGACCTCGTGAGCGTTGGCCCAAGCGGCAACCTTCGTTACCTGCCAAGTAGCTCCCGAATCGTCTCGATGAGATCACGCAAGATCACCGGTAGACCGGAGAACGCTTCGAAATCCGTCATGGCCGAAGGTCACATGTAGGGCGATCGATGGATCGAAGTCCGTACGACCTGATCAAGAGCAACGCAACGTCAGCGTTCCAGCGGGCCGTGGCTAGGCAACAAAGCGAGCGCGCGCTACCGAACTGGGGGGCGATGCCTCGATGTCCGGCCCGCTCACGCAATCCCAGTCGCTCACGCAATCCCAGTCACCCAGGCTCCGAACGCGAAGATGGCCGAGACAAAGCTCCCAATCGCCCCGATAGTGGTGACAATGGCGCGGACGCTGCCCCACAGGCCGGGTCGGTTGGCCGCCCACCACGTCTTGAGCGACCTAGCGTGGGGCCCTTCCGTTCCGCCCCGCATGAGCCGGCGAGTCTTCTGTCGTTTGTGCTGCTGGATGTGACAGCCACGCACGATCCCGCCGGCATTGTTCCTACGCAACAGTCCGCTCCGGTTGATGGCTCGGCAGTCCGTCTCGGCAAAGCTGTGCCATCAGCGACGTTGATAGCACACCGCCTAGCGAGGGTGCCGCCCTCGCCGTCACCACACAGCGCGCCACCATCTCGGCTGCGCGCCGATGGTCCTGCCGGCGGAGAAGCACGATCGATCGTCCAGGTGACGCCGGGCTCGACACGTCCACCACGGAGCGTTGCGCAACGCTAGGTCACCGCGCGTGATGATCGACGTCGAGCGCGGGTCCACCGACTACACCTCGACGGCCCGCTGAGCGTGACCAAAGAGGCGTTTCGCCCAGCCGACCATACTGCTCGCTTCACCCGCGGAGACGAACGCCAGGCCGTACTGCGCGCCGTCCTTTCGGTTCAAGAGCCGCTGGAGATCCTTCGCCATGTCGGCACCGCGGGGTTCGACCCTACCGAGGAGCTCGACGGCCTCGGCATGGGATTGGCCTCGAGCGCGAACACCCAGTCGAGCGCAGCAGGCGGCGTCCGAAGCGGCGACGCCGGCGAGGACTGCGAGCGAGGCCGCTACGCTTGGAGTCGCTTCGTCACTGTCGTCGTCGACGATCAGCTCGGCGGCGCCAAGGAACGACCCTGCTTTGGCGAGGCGTTTGAGGGCATCGCTGCGGTCACACGACTGGGTCCGCGTCTTCGACCGAGCCATCACGCCATCTTCCCGAGCGCAGCTCGTTCGCCGGCGATCACGACAAGATCCCGAGTCCACTCCGAGAGAATCGGCTCCTTGGCTCGCCGGAGTCGTGCAATCTCCTTGGTTGTCCGACCGACGACCTGCGCCCGGTTGCCCGTCCATCGACGGATCTGCTCGGCCAGCTCGTCTACGCGGTCGTCGAGGTCGGGGTCGTCAGATACGACCAGCACGTCGATGTCGCTGTCAGCGTCACCGTCGCGTCGAGCGGTCGAACCGAACACGCCGACCAGCGATGGGGCCGTTGACCACTCCTCCACTGCACTACGAATGCGATTGGTCAGCTCACCGTGGAGCGTGGCAAGCAGCTCCACCGCAGGCGCCGCTATGTGGTCCCGGTTGAGCACGTATCCGCCGGGGACCTCCTGCACGAGGCCCACGTCGGACATCCTCAGAAGCACCGACCGGACGCCGGACTTGGACCCTCGCCCGGCGCGCGTGTGAACGACGGCGAGCCCCATCGGCCTCGTCGTCGCTGCGAGAGCAGCGAGGACGGGTCCGTCGAGACTTGGGACAACCGTCGTGATCGGCATCGACACATCCATAACCTCTCCCGAAACCAGCGTGCGATCCATCGCACGAAGAGCAGAATATCGCACAGCGTGCGATAAATCGAACATATCGAGATCCCGCCAGCCTGCGCCGTTCAATGCCGCTCGACCCAGAAGAGCCGGTCGATTCGGTCGACCGAGGTCAGAGCTGATTGCGAGCACGAAGGGCACGGACTCGGCTAGAAGCTTCACGAAGCCGATCAGTGGATCGCAGCCACCGCGCCACGACTCGATCTCGACCTTGTCTCCGAAGACTCCATCTTCAGAGGCGTGCCGCACCTACGGATTACTCCACATCCTCCTCGCGAGTAGCGAGCGCAGAAACCCGATCTGCCCACTCAGGGTTCAAGAACGGTCTCTTCAGGTGCACTGGCGTTGTCGAAACCACAATATCCCCAGATCAGCGGCCATTTCTGTTGGGCTAGAGCCGAAGCACAGCGGCATGAGCCTCGCTGCCAAGCGGACTCCGACCATCTCCGTCGATCCTGAGCGCTCAGAACGTGCGCCCGGAACCTCGAGGCGACTCAAGACCGACCCGACGCAGGTCGGCACATCTGGGCGCCAGAGCAACCCCCCGCCGTCGGCTCGATTGGCCGCCCTCGCTCACCAAGGGTCCGGAACCACAACCGAACGACGTGACACGCTTCATGTCTTCAGGTCCTCGGCCAAGCAAATACCAGATGGCCGGAGTTCAGATAGTGGCCCGTCAGGTGCACTCGCGGTGTAATTTCAACAACGTAGTTTGACCTGCGGGGGTCGAGGCCAGCTGCTCTGCCTGTTTCCGTGAGCAGTGGAAGCCCCACCGGTAGTCGTCCCGCCGCGCCGTTGTCCGTGAGATGGAGCGTTTGGTGGCACCAGCACAGGCCGTGTCGGGTCAGTCCGACTCGTCAACGAGCGCGTACCTCTCGCGGGCTGACTGGCGAGTGACACCGAGAGCGGGTCCGATCAGGTTCCACGAACCTCCGGCGCGCCGCAGCTTGGTGACGGCTCGCTTGACGTCCTCTTCGGCCTTGCCTCGCTCGATCACTGCGGCGACCAACTCCTTGTAGGCGCGGGTGACCTCGGGCGAGGCGCGGTCGAGGGTCACGTCATCGGACTCGACGAGATCGGCAAGCTCTTCGGCGTGTCGGATGATGTCGGTTGTCGAACGTGGCATCGATGTCTCCGTTTCTCGGGGCGCGGTCGGTATCTGGCTATCGGTACTTCGCACGGGCTTCCATGGCGTGGAAGACGACAACGTTCCCTGACTCGGAGACTTCAAAGCCGACCTCGATGATCAGCTCGCTTTCCTCGTCGCCGGGACCGGTGATGATGGTGAGGGGGATGTCGCCCTCGTTCTCGAACAGGTACATGAGGTTGGCCAGGGCGTGTCGGATCTGGTCTTCGCTGATCGCGTGGCGGTAGGCGGTCGGAAGGATGATCAACTCCGCCGCCATAGCGACAGGATAACCTGCCTGAGAAACAATGGGCAAGGTATCCTGTCTTGTTTCACTGCAGCGCTGAACATAGGCGTCCCTGATCTAATCGCACAGCAAAGCACTCGGTTCATAGTCACCAGATCCCAATCCATCGGGATCTGCGCCGTGCGTTCCCAACAACACAGATTGCGTCAGTGATCAGGACTACAAGTCGCTGAACAGGGCGGATAGCGGTTCCGGGCGGTTCAAGTAGTGTCCTGTCAAGGGCACAATCGTTGTAATTTCAACAACGTAGTTTCGATCAGGACCGCAAGGCCATCGAGGTGCTGGGGCCAGGAGCTGTCCCGGTAACACCGGACGGAGGCTTCGGAGCCCCCGCCGAGGGACGACCTCACGGTGCCGACCGGTGCTGAACCGTCTCGTACGCCAGGGTGTCGACGATGTTGCCGTTGGGGTCGAGGAGCAGGGCGGTGTCGCCCCCGTTGTTCCAGACCGAGGTGCCGCGTTCGCACCAGAACAACTCGGTGGGCGAGTCGGTGCCGCACCCGGTCCTCAGCTTCACGGTTGTGTCGGGCTCGAGGACAAACCCGCTAGGGAACTGGTATCGGTGCCGGGTCGACTCATCGCGGATCATCCAGTCGGTCAGATCGGCCGGTTCCGGTCCCTCGTTGCGTAGCTCGACCCACTCGCCGTTCGGGTTCTCTTCATCGGGGCCGGGCGCGTCGGCGTTCAGATCAGCGATGCGGACGTTGGACTCCACCGCCGGCCCACAAGCGTCTGAGGCCCAGATGCCCAACCCCTCTTGGCGCGCCACGGCTTCGGCCTCCTCCAGCGCCGAGGCCGCCGGGTGAGCGGTCTGGGCTCGAGCTACCGCGAGGCCCTCGGCGACCAGCCGATGGTTGAGCAGGTCGCCCTCCAGGAAGACGAAAGCGAGGATGCGGCCGAACTCGTCGCGCGCCTGGCCCGATCCGATCGGGTCGAGGGTCGCGAGGGTGATCTCCTGGCCGAGGATGGCATCTCGTAGCCGGGTACCGGCCCGATCGCCGAGACATTCGTCGCCTTCGGGGGTGTTGATGCCGATCATCCTGACGCGTTCTTCCGCGCCGTCGATCGTCACCTCGAAGCTGTCACCGTCGGGAACATGGACCGCTTCGGCTGAGGTCACGAACCCCAGATCGTCAGGCGAAAAACCCGGATCGTCGGCCGAAGGCTCCGAGCCGCTCGGCACAGTGTCCCGCTCGTCGGGCGGCGGCTCATCGCTCGCCGCGTCCTGCGCGTCGGGGTTCGGACTGGCGGAGGGCTGACTCGACGCACCGGCGCAGCCCATGAGCACCAGTGCACCCACCATCGATGTTCGGAGCCAGGTGTTCGTTCGCCGGCGAGTCGGCGGGTGCGGGGACAACGTGATGGCCAGGACGATCAGCGAATGGGCTGGGACAACGAGGCGTGGTCGCGGAGTAGGGACCGAAGGTCGAGCTCGCCCCGGGCTCGGCCAAGCCCGCACTCGGTGGCCACCCCGAAAGGGGGTGCGACCTCGGTAGCCGCGTCGACTCGGGCCCGGTTCCCCTCGGGGTCATCCCGGCGGACCAGCCCGAGGTAGAGCTCGGTGTCGGTATCGAGCCGAAGGTCGGCGGCTCGATCACCGGTCTCCCCGTCGGGAATCCGACCGAGATGAGACCCGAGCTCGCCCCCGCACATTTCGAACACCTCGTCCGCGCTGCCCAGGGGAATGGACCCGACGAGATGGGCACCGCGGACGCGGGTGCTCATGAGCTGGGCTCGGCTCCGGCCCGCGCTACCTCGGGAAACGGCTTGGCGCGGCTCATGAATCCCGGCACGGTCTTGTCGAGCACGGTGCCGATCCACTCGGCGGTGTCGAGCACCGGGGCGATCGAGATGCCGGTCTGGACGTCCATACGTTCGAGCATCCACACGAGATCTTCGGTGGGGATGTTGCCGGTGGCGGCCGGCGCGAACGGGCAGCCGCCGATGCCCCCGATGCTGGAGTCGAGCCGGTCGACGCCGGCCGCGACCGCGGCCACCGCATTGGCGAGACCACTGTTGCGGGTGTTGTGGAGATGGACCCGCAGGGGTATGTCTCCGGTGACCTCGCGGATGGCGTTGAAGCGGGTGGTGATGTCGGTCGGGACCGCACAGCCAATGGAGTCGGCCAGGGCGATCTCTGCCGGTTCGGCTTCGACCCCGCGGGCGACGGCAGCGACCAGATGGTCGATCGAGACCTCCCCCTCGAAGGGGCAGCCAAAGGCCACGGCGAACGAGAGACTGGCCGGGATGCCGGCGCTGCGGGCTCGGTTGGCGATGCGGTGCCATTCGTCCAACAGCCGATCGAGGGTGGAGTTCTGGTTCTTTTCACAGAACGTCTGGCTGGTCGGGATGACCACGTTGATCTCGTCGACTCCGGCAGCCTCGGCCCGTTCGTAGCCCTTCTCGTTGAGGACCAAGGTGGAGAACACGACGCCGTCGGGACTCGGACCCAGCTCGGCGAGCAGCGCCTCGGCGTCGGCCATCTGGGGGACCCAACGCGGATGGGCAAAGCTGGTGACCTCGATGCGTCCGAACCCCGCCGCGATGGACTCGCGGATGAGGCGGGCTTTGTCGACGGTCGATACGAGCACCGCCTCGTTTTGGAGCCCGTCCCTCGGTGATACCTCGATGATCTCGACCCGACCCATATTTGCCCCTCGATCCGCGGCCTCGGTCAGCCGTGACTCCCGAGTGTAGGCACCCGGTGTACGGCGACACACCAAGGTGGCCTCGAGCCGAAAGGTTCCCTCTCGGCTCGTTCGCTAGGCCCGGACCTCTTGGCGCATGAAGGACACGAACGCAATGGTGAACACCACTACCGTGCCGGCCACGATGGCGGTGACCTGAGGCCAGACGAGCAGGAGGCTCTGCTCGACCGACAACGGGTCGGGAATCGCTCGGTCCAGCTGGTTGGACAGGACGATGCCGGTGCTGCGCAGTTGAGGGTTGAGGATCATCTGGGAGCTCTCGTTGTACAGCTCGGTGGGGGAGATGCGTTGGAGCGCGAGCTCCAAACGGGCGTTGGCCAGTAGCTCCTCGGTCTCCAGCGCGGTGTCGGTCGTGTCGGGGGCGGGTCGGATCGCCTGGGCTATGGCCCCGAAGATGAGACCGGAGAACAAGGTGAGGACCAGCCATGCGGCCATCCCCGCGAGCACCGATGTGGCCGCGCGGCGCACGACGACCGAGAGCATGATCGCCAACGCCAGCCAGAATCCGACATAGATGATCGACAACAGCACATAAGAGAACAGGCGAACCAGGTCGCCGGACGAGGGTACGACGGCGATGCGGAACAGACCGAAACCCGCGACTACGGAGGTGAGCACGACGATCGCGAGGGAGATGGTCCCCAGACCGGCGACGAACTTGCCCGTGATGACGTCATCGCGGTGTATCGGTTGTGACACCAGACGGGGCAACGTGCCCTGGGACCGCTCGCTGTTGATGGCATCGAACCCGAACGCGATGCCGAGCAGGGGTCCGATGAAGCCGACCAGGGAGAAATAGGAGGGGATCCGATCGGGCGCGACCGTGAACAAGAACAAGAAGATCGACGGTGCGCCGGTCGCTTCGCCCGCCACCTCGCGGATCTCTGAGGAGGCGGAGTTCACCGCCGCCAGGCCGGAGAGGCCGAGGATCAGCACGAGGATGGCGAAGCGGGCCGAGCTGAGATGGTCGGCGAATTCCTTGCGGGCCACAATTCGCCACCCACCGCGACTGGCTGCGGAGGGGCGTGGCCCGCCGCCCATCGCTTCTTGGACCCTGCTCATGATGCTTCTGATTTCTCGTCGGCGGCGGCTGCGGTATCGAAATAGCGTCCATAGATGGCGTCGAGCTCGGCGCTTCGCCGGGCCAGCGTCTGCAACTGAAGACCCGCGGCGAAGATCGCCGCGGCCAGTTCGGTGCGAATGTCGGCATCGGCCGCGACGAGGAAGTTCCCGTCATCGGCCGACGTGACCGAGGTGATGCCGGGCATCGAGGCCAGGATCGATCTCAGCTCGGTACCGGAGCCTTCCACGCCGACCTCGATGACGATGCGGTCATCGAGCGCCCGGGCGAGCTCGTCGATCGAGCCATTGGCGACGAGCCGGCCCGCGACGAAGATGCCGATCCGATCGCAGACGGCCTGCACCTGGTGCAGGAGGTGGGAGGACAACAGCACGGTCACATCCCGATCGTCGGCCAGGCTTCGGACCAGGGCCAACAGCTCGTTCACTCCTTCGGGATCAATGTTCACCGTCGGCTCGTCGAGCATCATGATCGACGGTGATTTCAGGAGGGCATCGGCCACTCCCAGTCGTTGTTTCATGCCGCGGGAGTAGCCGCCGACCATCCGGTCCGCGGCATCGGAGAGCCCGACGGCCGCGAGCGTGTCGGAGATCGATGCCGTGCGCACCGAGCGAGCGATGCGGTTGAGGTCAGCGGTGTATTCCAGATTCTGGCGAGCCGACATGTTCTCGTAGAACCCCACACTGTCGGGGAGATAGCCGACCCGGCGCTTGACCTCGATGGCGTCCCTGGTCGGATCGAGCCCGTCGACGCGAGCCTCCCCCGCCGAGGGTTCCGAGAGGCCGAGCAGCATCAGGATGGTGGTGGTCTTGCCCGCTCCGTTTGGTCCGAGCAGGCCGAACACCTCGCCTTTGGCGATGCGCAGATTGAGGTTGTCCACCGCAACCTTCTCGCCGTAGCGCTTCGTCAGCCCGATGGTCTCGACCGCCGGTGGCGGGGTTGGAGGCCCGGACGCGGTGTCGGTCACGTCAGCGCCGCCCGTACCGGCGGAAGACCCCCAATAGCACAGCTAACGCGGCCGCGATGACGGCGATGCCAAGCGCGCCCCACCAGCGGGAGGTGCTGACCGTGTACCGAATGTCGATGGTGTCCCGGGCGGTGGCGCTATCGCTGCTGACCCCGTCGCCGGTCAGGCTGAGGCTGTAGTCCCCGGCCACGGCGTCACTGTCGGGCGTGATGCGAACGACGGCCTGGGTCACCGAGCCCGGGTCGAGCTGGGTGATTCGGCTCGGCTCCCACTCGACATCCCAGCCTTCGGGCGGCGCCTGGGTGAGGATGATCTCGGTCAACGTCGACGAGCCGTCGTTGGTGACCAGCACCGGGAGCTCGATGGTGCTGCCCGCCTGGCCCTTGGCGTCGAGCCGTTGGCCTTCGGTCAACAACAGCAGCGATGCCTGCCCGGACACGACCGCGGTGAGCTCTATGCCGCCCTGCTGGTCGCCCCCTTCCACCCCGATGAAGATCGGGTAGGTGCCGGCGTCGAGCGTGTCGGGCGGATCGGCGTTCACCTGCACCTGTTCGGTTCCGCCGGCGGCGACGGTCACCGTGGAGGCACGGGCTTCGGCGGCGGGACCGGCGGTGACGAGCCAACCCTCGGGCCCGCGGGGGGCGAAGTTGAACGTGGTCTCGCTCGGTGTCTGGTTCTCGATCGTCAGCTGATAGGTGAACACATCGGTCGACGCCCCGCGAATCGTCGGGAAGTCGGCGTTCAGCGACACGCCGTTGACCTCGACCTCGGTGACCACGAACTCCAACTCGAGCTCGTCGCTCACCCCGACGCCTTCCGCGGCCACTACCAGTGAGTAGCGTCCTCCCGTCGTGTCGGGGGCCACATTGACCCGAAGCTCCACATTGGGTGGCGCGTCGGGAGACGCGGTGACACCGCCGATGGCGAAGCCTCCACCTCGGATGCCGAAGTCCCATCCGTCAGGGGACTCGGTAATGGTGAGTGAAACCTCGGTAGGTGATGGTGCGGTCACCGCGAGGTTGATGGTGATCTGGTCGCCGGCCTGCACCGCCACCACCGGATACGGGGTGGAAACCTTCAGGCCCCCGACGGATGGGGGGCCATCGGCGTCCTGGGCAGCGACCGTGGTGATGCCCATGGTCAGGGCGGCCACGGCACATCCAACGACCAGCAGTAGTAGGCGTAGGCCACGAACCATCGTTGTGAACTCCTCGGCGATTTCTTGGTGGTGTGAGCTTCACATGCTGAGCCTGTGGAGCGGTATCCCTGAGTTATAGCGAATGCAACCGCGGTAGTTGGTGCACTAGCACCGAGGTTTTTCGGCGGTCCGCCAAACCTGTCAGCCCAGTTCGGCTCCGTCACCCCAACTCGGCATAGCGCTTGAGCTCCCAGTCCGTGATGGTCCCGACCTCGGGCCGTTCGCTGGAGCGGTGAAAGTGCAACCACTCGTGGCGGCGGGCGGCCAGCCAGGTCTCGACCAGTTGGGCGCCGAGCAGAGGCCGAAGCAGCTTGTCCTCGGCCAGCGCCAGGCGCGCCCCGACGAGCGTTCTCGGCAGCGGCGCATGGTCGACAGGTTGGGTCCAGCTCGTCGCGTCGCTCGGAGCCGGGGGATCGAGGTTCTCGACCAGCCCCACCAACCCGCCGGCGATCAGCGCGGCCAGCGCGAGATGAGGGTTGGCGTCGCTGCTGCACCCTCGATGGGTGAGCTGGGTGACGGAGATACCGGAACGATGATCGGAATCGATGTCGAGCAGCGCAGAGCGGTTGTGTCGGCCCCAGATGCAGTGAGCGGGCGCCCCTGCGAACCGACCGACACGGCGGTAGGCATTCACGGTGGGGTTCGTGATGGCCGACGCAGCGGGGGCGGTGGCGAGCAAGCCCCCGATCCACCACATGACCTTGGGGTGCGGCGTCGTGCTGTCGGTCGGCTGATGCTGGGAGCCGAGATGCATGGTGATCTCGGTGCCGTTGCCCACCTTCGCGTCCGGGCCGGTCGCGAGAAAGGACATGCTGGCGGACATGGTCGCCGCGGCCGCTCGGAGCGCCTCGCGAGCCGCGATTGCCTGATCGGCGGCCCGCACCGGCGGGGCCGGGGCGAGGACCAGGCGGATCTGACCCGCATCGGACCCACTGTGCCAGTCCTGCCACGCCACGTCCTGGGCCTCGAGCTGGTGGGCCAATCCGGTGAGAACGGAACGATGTTGATGGTCATGACGGAACGAGGGGCCGGCCGTACCGACAGGGGTCAGCCCCCGGTGCCCCTTGGTCCGGGCCTCAGCGGGGGACTCACGATGGATGACACCTTCGAGGGTGAAGTGAACCTGGAGGGCGACATCGTGTTCTTCGAGCGTCTCGGTCAGCGCCGCGAGGCGAGCTCGGGGGCAGATCGGGATGGGCGTTCCATCGGCGCCGACATGGTCGACCATGCACCGGGCCACGCCGTCGCCGAGCGCTGTCAGGCTCGACAGGTCAGGCCGTTGTCGGGGTGCGCCCGCCGTCTCCAGCCAGCCGCGGGGCGCTTCGAGCCAAGGTTCGCCCTCGACGTCGGTGAGCAAGGTCTCGGCGGGCATGATCGGGCCGAGCGAAAGCGCGTGCTCGAAGGCGGCTCGGTGGAGGTTGTGGCCCACCGGGGTCCCATCGAGGTGGACGCCGATCGTTCTCACGGTGTGGACGGCGTGCTGATCCAGCCACTCCATGGTCGTCTGCTCGTCCGTCGGGGCCGATGCGGGCCTGTTCGGGACGGTCATGCTTGTTCGCCCAGCGTCCAGGCCAAGGACCGGTGGGAAAGGGCGGCCACCGCAGTTGCGGAGCCGATGACGCCGATATCGCCCTGGCGGAGCTCGGCGCCAAGCCAGGTCAGGCCGGTGAACAATGCCGCCAGTCGGTAGCTCGGACCGCGGAGCTCGAGCACGGCTGGTTCGTTGGGCCCAAAGGAGTCTGACTCCTGGGTGTCGGTGGCCGTGACGAGTACCGGGCGGGGAACGTCGGGGTCCGCGAACATGGCCGGCCAGAACAGCTCGGCTCCCTCCTGCCAGGTGTCGGCCGCGGACTCGAGCACCTTGCCCGCCGTTACCGAGAGCCGGCGTGACCCCTTGACCTGGGGTTTACGGGTGTTTGGGTCCAGTATCCGGTTCAGGTCGTTGATGACGACCGTCTCGGTGTCGCGAGAGACGCCGCGCTCGACCCGAACCTGACCTTTGGCGAAACGGATGGTCGCCGCGCCGTTGTTGTTCGGAGAGCGGTAGCTGTACACCCCCTCCAACCCGGCGACCGTCTTGGCCCAGCCGCGCGCGTCCGCCGCTCGTCGGAGCAGGGCGGCCACCATCAGAACAAACGGGGTGGCGTCGTCCTCTGTGGTGACGAGAATATTGGTACCCATCGCCATTGAGTGGCGAGTGTAGAGCCCGGCCGGTGCCGGGGGATGGATCGCCCGCTCGTACCATGGTGGTGTCGAGCCCAGGTGCAACCGGCGTTCTGGGTCGTCTATCGATGAACGCGATGCAAGACTGGCTCCATGGGTCAGGGGACTCAGCGGTACACGCTGGAAGAGCGGGACACGATGACCGACACCGAACCGAGCACGCGTTATTGAATTGGCGGACCGCGGTAGGTGACGACCGATCGGGCTCCGCTTCGTGGATAGAGCGGGTTTTTCGCTCGATCGTCTGGCGGGTTTCAGTGATGGCGAGCGAGGAAGCGACCGAGACGGTCGCAACCGGTCCGCAGGTCTTCGGGCGAGGAGGCGAGCGACATTCTGATGAAGTGTTCCCCGCTGGGACCGAAGGCGCTGCCCGGAGCCACGGCGACCTTCTCCTCTTCGAGTAGCCGCTCACAGAACGCCATCGCGCTGGTGCCGACGTCGATCCAGAGATAGAACGCGCCGTCGGGGCGAAAGGGCCGGACCCCATGGGCGGCCAGAGTCTCGAGGGCGATGTCGCGCCGGGACCGGTACTCGTCCCTCATCGTGGCGATACCGGATTGGGGGCCTTCGAGAGCGGCGAGCGCCGCCCATTGCGCCGGCTCGTTCACACAGCTGATGATCGCTTCCTGGAGCTCGGCCATCAAGGCGGCAGCTTCTGGAGGCAAGACGGCGTACCCGACTCGCCAGCCGGTCATTGCGTACACCTTCGAAAAGGAGTACACCCCGATGACCCGGTCCGATGGGGCGGCGGCCATCGTCGAGCAGAACCGACCGGAGAAGTCGAGCTCGTCGTAACACTCATCGGAGATGATCCACAGGTCGTGGGAGTGCGCGAAGTCGACCAGGTCGCGCAACGTGGCGCGGTCGATGACCGAGCCGACAGGGTTCGATGGTGAGTTCAACAGCAGGATTCGGGTGCGCTCGGTGACGAGTGGCTCGAGATCCTCGATACGGGGCACGAAACCGGTCTCGGGCCGAAGCGGGTACGCCACCGCGGGTGCGCCGACGAGATGCGCAATCATTCTGAAATTCGTCCACGAGGGGTCCGGGATCAGGATCTCGTCGCCCGGGTCGGTGAGGGTGTGGAACACCCCGTGAAGCGCTTCGACGCCACCGGCGGCCACGACGATCTGGTCCGGGCCCGCCGGGTAGCCGTTGCGGGCGGTCACCTTCGCGGCGAGTGCGTCGCGCAGCGGCGGTATTCCCCCATTTGGGGTGTAGTGAGTCCGGCCGCCCGACGCCGCCCGGTGGGCGGCTTCGGTGATGTGGGGCGGTGTCTCGAAGTTGGGTTCCCCCACCTCGAGATGGATGGTGCCAGGGGTCGCCCAGGCCAGGTTCATGATGGCCCGGATCTGGCTGGTGGGCATGGTGTGGGCTCGATCCGACAGCGCAGCCCGGGGGGTCTGGTCAGCGTTCACCGCCCCAGTGTCTCACCCGGTGGGAGTAGGACCGATGCGACGGAGCTGGGACCGGACGCGACACTGCCGAACCGAAGGGGGGGTCGGTTCGGCAGTGTCGTCGCCGGAGGCTCCCGCCGAGACATCCGGTCGAATGTGTCTGTGTCTGTTGCGAGTGCATTGCGGGTCTGTTGGATGGGTGGCCCCCGCAGGTGGCCGGGGTTCGGAGCCGGGGGCCGGGTGTGCGTTCCGCACGCTCACCCGGCCCCACAGACTTCGATGGTTCCCGCCATGGATACCGCCATGCGGCACAGAAACTCCGATACCCGCCGTATCGTCGTGTCCCACCCGAATGAGAGCCCGGGAACGTGCAATCCTTGTCGACCCGCCGGTTCGACCTGGTGAGCACGTTCTCGGAATCAGATCCGTGTGCCGCAGCCGGGGATCTCCCCGGCTTCATGAGTAGAAACGTAGACCTCGGCGACAGGTTTCACCCTTTCGGAAAGAAATATTCGCTGGACGGTGCGGATCGGTGGATTTGCGGGAAGGGGTGCCCCTCGGCGTCAAGATCTAGATTGGGTCTCAGCCGTCATCAGGGGGATCAATGGCCGTCACCGAAGCGACCACGCAAGACCGTGAGCCAGCCACGAGAGAGCTCATCATCGATGTGGATACCCACATCACCGAGCCGGCCGATACCTGGACCAGTCGGGTCCCAGCCAAGTTCCGGGATCTTGTGCCCCATGTCGTGTTCGAGGAGAAGGCTCAGCGCGAGGCCTGGTACATGCAGGGACAGAGGGTGGCCCTGGTGGGTTTGAGCGCCACGGCCGGCTGGGACAAGGGACCGTTCCCGTCGGCCCCATCGGGTTATGAAGAGGCTCACCCGGCATCGTATGACGCCAAGGCTCGGCTCGCCTACATGGACTCGGTCGGTGTCTGGGCCCAGGTGCTCTATCCCAACGTGGGCGGTTTCGGCAGCCAGATATTCCTTCAGCTGAACGATCCCGAGCTGCAGCGCATCACCGTCGAGGCGTACAACGACTTCCAGACCGATTGGGCATCGGAGGATCCCCGGCGTTTGCTGCCG
>Ga0316190_10001574_pt1 | contig 16565 bp, 10 predicted proteins | sample Eddworburrow2_MG_FD_204929 | JGI IMG/M metagenome (GOLD analysis project Ga0316190, IMG submission 204929) | Coastal sediment microbial communities from Maine, United States - Eddy worm burrow 2 | ecosystem: Environmental > Aquatic > Marine > Coastal > Sediment | place: USA: Maine | collected... | reverse complement strand
TGTCTTCAATAAATTCCTCATAAGTTTGCCCTGAAGCTATTTCAATAATATATCCCAGAATGAAATATGCAGAGTTATTATAACTGAATTTTTCTCCGGGGGCGAAATCCATAGGTTCGTTTTTGAAAAAGTCTATAAGTTCCATAGGTTCAAAATCCTTCCTCCATACAGGAGGCCAACTAAGCATAGATGTATAACTTTTAATTCCGGATATATGAGTTAATAAATGATGAATACTTATGTGATGACCATGAGTTGGATAATCTTTAATAAATTTAGTAATATCATCATCCAGATCCAGCTTGCCTTCTTCCATTAACATGAGTATGGATACTGCAGTAAATTGTTTGGTAATAGAACCTATCTCCAGGACCATTTCTTTTTCCATTGGAACATCTAATTCCAAATTAGCCATTCCAAAAGCCTTGTGATATATAATTTTTCCATCTATAGCAACCAGTACTGTTGCGCCTGGTTCATAAGGGATGTATTGCTCATGAAGCATTTCATCAAACTGATCCTCAATTTTCTGCGCATAGCTAATAGCAGGCAGTTCAAATAAAATTGCTACAATTAAAATTATTGTTTTAATGTATTTCATAATAATGAGTTTAATTGTTTTTTTCAGCTTCAGAAAGAAGATTTAATTATTGTGATTAAAAACTGTGATTTTGGATTCATAAACTATTTTATTCAATAGGCCCACTTCTATTTGAGGCTTTTTTTTAATCAGAGATACCTCTTTCTACTTGCTATAAAACTTTAGAGATAAAGACAATAATAGTGTTTTATTAGTATAGATGCAATGTCAGTTATTATTACCATATCTTACTATCTGATATGTATGGTACTTTTTTATTCAAGTTTTCTCAATACGTGCTAAACTTCTTTGCTTTACAAATACCAGATGACTACATTTTCAATGCCACTTTTTTAGGGTATCAAACAATCAATTATAAAACTCTATTGTTTTGCCATAAAAGGGATTAAATAATTAGAGTAAAATGGTTCTTGCGTACTCCAAAATATATAATTTAAACCTATTTCATTTTGACCAAAATGATAAATTTCATCAATAGTAACCTGATTGCCTGTCTTTGGATTTATTTCTTCATAGTTTCCCCATTGAACAGCAATTCCAGTTATTATGTCGCTGGAATATTCTTTTAAGAATTTATAACTGTGGTTCATCTCTGCCTTTTTATAGATTTTTATATCAGGACCGCCCATCCCAATATCATTTTCTTTTGCAAAATTGTATAAACTTTTCAGATATCCCTTGTCATCCCAAGGGAGCCATTCACCTGGCATAAAATTAGCGTATTGTATGACTTTTGAATTTGGGAAAGCCTGTTTTACTTTATTCATCTGATTAATGATGGCTTCTCTATATTTTTCAGGGGAAAATCCTTCAGGATATAGTTTTCCGGTTTCGCCAAAACCTACCGCAGTTTCAGGAAGATTGATTCCTTCTATTTTTCCATCAAATTCTTTCCCAAGGGCGAATAATAGTTCATAAAACCTTTCGGCTACTAACTTATCCCATCTTCGTGCAACATATCCATCCTGGCTAATGATACTATCATTGTCTATGGTTAAGTACTGGATGTCAACCCCTCCATTATATATCGGATCTGTGCGTAAATAGTGAGGGACGTTCGCTCTGCTGGTATCAAACATAACATCCTGAAGTTGTATGAATAATTTCTTACCATGTTCATTTAGATATTTTAAGTCATTTTTAATATCCTGAAAATGATAATTTCCTTTTGTGGGTTCAAGTTCTTTCCAGGTATACTTAAGTTGAGCACCTACAAAATTCCTGGTTTTGAGGAAAGACTCTTCCTGAATCCTTTCCCTATCCATATTAAAGAAAACAAAGTTGTCAATCAATTCTTGAGATAAAATCGTATTCCTTTCAATTAGGAGTATGATGAAAAGTAAAAATGTTTTCATTTAGTAAAAGCAGATAGTAATGTCTTCACCTGATAAAGTTGGATCAATGTGCCTTATTGGATTCGGTATGCCTTTCTTTGTTTTTCACAAAGATTAATTTATATCTCCCTTTTGTGCTTTCACGCTGTTCAATTTCAAATCTATTTGTAGATTTTATCAAAGGAGTTAACTTTTCAAATCCATAGTTTCTGGAATCAAAATTTGGCTGCTTTTTTAACAACAAACTGCCGACGTCACCCAGAAAAGCCCATCCATCTTCATCTGCCAGGTCAGCAATGGTAGATGATAAAAGCCTTATTACTTTAGGAGTTATTATATCATAGCTATCCTTTGAAGGAGTTTTACTTTCAGAAAGTTCCGTTTCGTTATTTCTTGATTGGTTTTTAAGAATTTCAAGATAAATAAATTTATCGCATGCCACAATAAATGGATTTGGAGTTTTCTTTTCACCAATGCCATATACCTGCATCCCGGCCTCCCGAAGCCGTGTTGCTAATCGTGTAAAATCGCTATCGCTTGAAACCAAACAAAATCCATTAACTTTTTCTGAATACAGAATATCCATTGCATCAATTATCATGGCTGAATCTGTTGCATTCTTTCCTGATGTATATCCATATTGTTGAATAGGTGTAATAGCATTTTCAAGAAGAATATTTTTCCACTTTGTTAGATTTGGCTTGGTCCAATCTCCATATATTCGTTTTATGGTAGGATTTCCATACTTGGCAATTTCCTCCATCATCTCTTTTATATTGGCTGATGGTATATTGTCTCCATCAATTAAAACAGCTAGATTTAGATTCACCATATTTTCATTTTCCATTTAAGTATCTAATAATCGACTCGCCCAGAATGAACATTTTTCAAGGTCCATCAAATCATTGAAAAGCGTATACCTGTCGGTATCTATTGCTACCGGCCTGGCAATGTTTATTAGTTCTAATATGATAAATATAACAAATGAGAAGTCAGTTTCCTATCATATCTGGTAATCCGAAAGTATGATTTAATACTTATTTAATGATTATTCCCTTTTCCCTTGGATCACGATATTGTAATTCAGGTACCAAGTCTACCAGGCGATCATTCAAGGAAAAATAGTTTTTTCGTTCGAGCTGAACGGTTGCATTGATTACCATAGAATCAACCTGGTTAACAAAACCGCTAGATGAAGATTGAAATTCTGTATTTTTGTATTGTGAACTTTGCGCACAGCCTGTAAGAAATAAAAGAAATATTACTATTGAATAATTTTTGTGCATGGATAAAATGTATATGAAGACTTATTTTTACATTCCGGTTTTCACATGCTGTACAAATGCAAGAGTTGTCATTATAAAAAACAGAATAATAGCTGAGATTGTCCATATTTTACCCGCATAGGAAGCTATTCCAATCATACCTCCTGTGCCAGCAAAGAAAAACATCACATATGCTATTGCCATCCACTTTACCTTTCTAAAATCTGATTTTATAACATAATCAAGGAACCATTCAATGAAAATAAATCCAATCATGATTCCTATCTGAATATGATATAAAATTGATCTATTTAATTGATATGCAGAATATAACAAATATAGCAGGGGAAATGCACATAATATAACTAAGATGCCAAGCCAATACTCGAGGCGATAATGCTTGAGCATTCGTGAAATGAAAATCAAACAGCATAAAACAAATATATATAGCGAGATAGCTGCTCCAATAATATTATTAATATCACCAGTCATTTAAGCAATTATTGTTTATTGAGATGAGAATTGTAATTAATTCTATCTTTACGATTACCTCAAATAAATCCGATTATTTAAATAGAATCTTTAGTGCATGAGCATAATCTGTTGGTTTTTCCTCCGGGAAATCAACTATTAGACCCTCCGATGTTTGCTGCCATATAAGAACTTCATTAGATCCCAGCATAGAAACCTGGTCAACTACTAAGTTCTCTTCAATTGAATGAATTGTAATTTCTGAGTCTGACCAGGCCAGTGAAATGGCATATAGGACGTCTCCATTTGTTGTAAAGCGTATATCTTGTGCTGTATATTCTGTTTCTGTATTATCGGAAAAGGCACCTGAAGTCCCCTCTTGAGAGCCTTCAGTAGCTTGTATCCAGGGACGAGTGCCATAAATAGCTTCTCCATTAACTTTTAGCCAGCTTCCAATTTTTAACAAAACATCCTGTTGCCCGGCTGTGATTGTTCCATCAGGTTTTGGGCCAATATTTAACAGAAGATTTCCATTTTTACTTACTATATCAACAAAATCATCGATGATTTGATTGGGTGTTTTATTTTCCTCACCATCAATATACCCCCATGATTTTTTACCTATTGAAGTGTCGGTCTGCCATGGGAAAGTCCTTGCTGTTTCTGATTTGCCTCTTTCGATATCAAATACCTGGATATTGTCGCCATATCCAAATTTAGTATTTACAACTACTCCATTATGCCAGTCAATGGAATTGTTATAGTAATAAGCCATAAATTGATAAAATGTAGAACGGAACGGATATTTTCCCACTGTCCAGTCAAACCAGAATAATTCTGGTTCATAATTGTCTATCAATTCGTAAGTATGTTTTAGCCATTTTTCCTTTGATGCATCACTAAAACCAGCACCTTCAGGACATTCTGGTGTTTGGCCTCCTGGTTCCTTCAGCCCTTCTCCATACAGAGAGCTATATTGTGGATCCTGAACATCAGAAGGTATTTCCTTGCCCCCATTAAAGTACCATGCGTTTTCTGCCCGATGTGATGACAGTCCAAAGTGTAATCCGTGCTTTAAGCTGGCCATTTTTAGTTCCATGACAATATCTTTTTGTGGCCCCATATTTACCGAATTCCATTTATTAACAACACTATTGTACATTGAAAATCCATCATGGTGTTCAGCGACCGGAACGATATATTTTATTCCTGATTCTTTAAATAGAGATACCCATTCTTCTGCATTAAACTTTTCAGCTTTAAACATGGGAATAAAATCCTTGTATCCGAACTCAGTTTGGTTGCCATAGGTTTCGAGGTGGTGATCGTATGCCCTGCTATCTTTAATATACATATTACGCGGATACCATTCATTTTGAAAGGCTGGAACAGCATAAACTCCCCAATGAATAAAAACACCTAGCTTGGCGTCTTTAAACCATTCGGGTATCTCGTAATTCTGTGCAATAGTTGCTGAATCAGGTTTGTAGATATCCGTACCCTTAGGTGACATATAGGTAGAGATATCCGGCGAATAAGGTGTTTTATTGTTACAGCTACCTGCAGCGATAAGTAATAATATTGTTGAAAAAATAGTTAAGTTTTTCATTCTTATATTTTAAGAGGTAAATGTTCTTTAATAAATAATCACTATGTCTATTTCTGCTTTGCAGGAGAAGGGAAAGGAGGAGGAATGACCTCAATCTCTTTCTGATTCTCTAACAATTGCAATGCTTCTTTGACAGCTCGTTCAAGTTGAGGATCTATTCCGTTAGAAAGTGATTTCGCATCCTGAATCACTTCGATATCCGGAGGAACTCCTTCATTTTCAGCGACCCACTTATTGTTAATTGGATCAAATACAGCATTATCCGGAGCTGTGAGTGCACCACCATCCACCAAAGCGTAATGTACTGATGATTTTACCAGTCCTCCCCAGGTTCTGGTTCCAATTAAAGGTCCAACTTTTTGTTGTCGGAAAATCCATGGGAAAAAGTCTCCACCAGATCCAGCCAACTCGTTTATTAACAATACTTTTGGGCCGAGAATACCCGTAGGAAGACGTAGCGGTTTTCCGTCAGGAACTTCGTTGGTAATTGCAGCTCGAAGACTCCGGGTCATCAAATCTACCATATAGTCATCCAGCAAGCCACCTCCGTTAAATCGCTCATCAATTACAGCTCCCAGCTTATCCTGCTGTGCAAAGAAATACCTGTTGAAAGAGACAAATCCGGGGCCTCCAGTGTTCGGTACCCATACATACCCCAATTTGCCACCTGATAATTTATCAACCAAACGCCTGTTGTCTTCTACCCAGGCTCTTTGTCGCAATGCATATTCACTATTGATAGGAACTACGATTTCTTTAAATGATCCACCAAATTCAGGCTTTTCGTTTACATGGATTACCGTTTGATGTCCGGCTGTACCATCCAAAAACAAATATGGATCATCGGTGTCTGCCAGTTCTTTTCCGTTTATTCCAACAATATAATATCCTTCCTTTACCTTAATGTCCGGTCGGTCCAGAGGACTTGATAACTTCGGATTCCAACTTTCTGTGGTATAAATGCGCGTAATTTTCCACCGTCCGTTTTCGGCCGCTAAATCTGCTCCCAGTAATCCTACCATTGATTTATCAGTATCAGGGTAATCTCCTCCAAAAACAAAGCTATGCCCAACTGAGAGTTCTCCATTAACCTGATCGAGTACATAGGTGAGGTCAGCTCTGTGTTTTACATACGGTATTAACGGAGAATATCGATTGTATACTTCCATCCAATCCCGCCCATGCATCTCAGGATCATAGAAGTAGTCACGTTCATATCTCCAGGCTTCTTCAAATATTTGTTTCCATTCCTCCGATCTGTTTAGCTTAATTTGAAGATTTACTTTCAGCGATTTTCCATCCTTTCCATTTGGTTTGCTTGTCTCCATTACCTTCCATCCTCCATTTATCTGGGCAAGCATTTGTTTTTTATCCGCGGATATGGATACCTGACGTGCACCACTAATAAATTCTTCAGCCTTTCTTTCTTCAAGTGTAAACTTTTGGATCGTAAGTCCTGAGCCATTTGAATTCTGTTCTCCTATGAATACGGAGCCAGCTGGTCCTGGAAGGGTGAAACGATAATTGCTTTCTGCTAAGGGTAATGCCATCGTTCTTCGTTCGATATTATCAAAATCAATCTTAACAGTATCAACTTTTTTATTCTCTTTGTCTTCTAAGTCAACTTCATCGTTTTCCTTCTTATTTTTGGATGTCTTCTTTTTATTCTTTTCTGATGCCTTATCTTCCTCCGTTTTTTTCCCTTCTTCCATTGGTTCCTCGTCACTACGGGGTTTGAAAGGGGAGGGGTCGTCTTTTCGTAAATTGATAATATATGCGGCATACTCAGGTTTGGCTGTCATAGCGCTTGTATTTGCCCAACCAGAACCAAGTGCAAGATCGGTACTTGCTAAAAAGTAGAGATGCCTTGCATCTAAATCCCACGCCGGAGAAAAAGCATCCGCAAAAGAATTGGTAAGAGCAACTGTGTTTTGATCTTCTTGTGACCATAGTTTAATCTGCCTGAAGCCATTGGTGCCCGTTTTAGTATAAGCCAGCCATTTAGAATCCGTTGACCATGCCGGACCTACATTACCTCGCTCAAGGTTTGTGCCTCCTGCGTCAGCAGTAATTATATTTCCCGATTCAATTTCAACAATTCTGATTCTGACATCATCATCTATAAAAGAAATAAACTTTCCATCAGGCGACCATTGGGGCTCCCAGGCCATTTTTGATTCTCCAATAGAAATACTTCTTGGTGTAGATAATCCATCCTGGCTGGCTATCAATAATGCATAGCCTTTTCCATCAGCATCTGAAAACCAGGCTATCTGATCTCCTTTGGGTGACCAGACAGGAGCACGATCAGCTGCACCAGAACTACGGGTAATATTTCTCGCATCTCCATGCTCAACAGGGATAGTGAATATTTCACCACGTGCTTCCATAATAGCCCGCTTTCCAGTAGGTGATAGAGAAGCAGACCCAACATTTTTACTTACATCCTCCCAACGGGTTTCCGCCCATGAAAAATCTCCGCTGACTGTTATATTCAATTGATTTGTTTCTCCACTGCCAAGATCATGCAGAAACAAATAACCATCTCTCTCAAAAGCGAGTTTTTGGTTGTTTCCATCCAGCCATTTAATATCAGAATCCGTGAAACTGGTAATTTGCTTCAACTCCCCAGAGTTTGGAGTATACGACCATATGTTAGAGGTCCAGTCCCTATCCGAAAGAAAATAAATATTTTCACCCATCCATAAAGGTTGGATATCAGTGGTTGATTCATTTGGTAGAGGAGTTTCAGTTAAGTCATTCAGGTTTAGTATTACCAAAGGGGTATTTTGTCCACCCCGGTAAGCGCGCCATTCTGTATCCCAACGCCTTACCCGATCAATTATGATCTGTTGTCCATCGGGAGCAAAAGAACCATCCGTCCCCCATTGATGCGTTAGAAGTGTTGATGGCCCTCCTTCAATGGAAACGGTCCATAAGCGATTATAGGAAGACGGGGCTGTCTCTCTGGAAGATGCGTATAAAATGCTTTTTCCATCTGGTGTCCATCCTCTTGGATATGAGGGGCTTGGGTGCCAGGTATGACGGGTTGGATCCCCTCCTTCAATTGATACCGTATATACTGCAATTGAACCGGAACGGTTTGAGGAAAACGCAATAGATTTACCATCGGGAGAAAAGTGAGGATCACTTTCAACAGCCGGTGTGCTGGTAAGTCGTATGGCCTTTTCGCTGCTTAGTTCTGAAATCCATATATCCCCCCCATAAGTAAAAGCGATATGAGTAGCACTTATTGTTGGCTGTCTGAGCAATCGTGTTCCTTGTGAAAAAACAGAGTTTGTATATAAAGACATAGCAAAAATGAGGATACTAAGTAACGGCGCCCTATTTATTTCTTTTAATTTGCAGTAGTTGTTTTTCATAATCCAAGGAGAGTTAATATTCAAAACGATCCAATTAATGTATTTATAAAAATTTATTCTAAAATCTAAATTACAAACAATCTTGTTTTGGCTTATTCAACCAAAATATTTTTCACACGACCAACTTCTCTTGATTCCAGTTGGACTTTTATTCCGTGAGGATGATTGTGAGATTTGGTGAGGATTCTTGATACGACTCCTTCAGTTAAATTACCAGTTCTCTGATCCTGTTTCTGTACAATCTCGACTAATTGGCCTACATGGATATTATTCCTTCTCCTTCCATCTAATTTGTTCTTGTCCATGATATTATTCAATTCTTGTCATATAAATAATACAGCTTAAAAGAGTATATCTATTTCAGTATCATTATTCTATACAGAATAAAAGCTTGAATTACGGGAATCTGGATTTAAATACCAATATCCAATTAAGATTTTTCCTTAGCTTCTCACAGAAGATATACCAAATTATTTATTTTAATATTTTTTTATAGACATTGGCTTCATATAATCTATCTTATCTTAAGATATTTGAAAAATTTATTTTATAGATACCCAATATTGATTTAATGGATTTAGTAAATATATTTATACATAAGTAAAACACACTTTTTTAGACAAAACAACTATCGGGTTAAATAAGAATTCAATATTTTACCAGGTATTGAAGAAAAAGTATAAACACGGAATAATAACGGATGGAAAGGAGAGATTTAATCAAAGATCAGATTGAGCAATTAGGGAAGGTGCTGGGTACAATTATAGCGGGTTTTTTTGGCTTGAAATCCCAGGGAAAAGTTGAACAGGGTATTGAGATAACCAATGAAAAGTTTAAGGAGGAGATGGATATTGATATCAATAAAATTTTGAGGATTGAATATTCAGACTTATCGATTTATCTTTCTAATTTGAAATTATCTCCTGAACAATTTGAGAAATTAATAGATTATATCATTGAGATTGGTGAGTATACATTAAATACTGATAAGAAAAAGGGGATTAATATATTGGAAAGAGTATTGGAAATGTATACCATACTTGACACAAAATCGAACACTTATTCCTTTACAAGAATAAAAAAAGAAAAAAGGATAAAGGATCTGCTGGAAGAAAAGGTTAAATGAAAATGAGTAATCCGGAATTTAATTAGGGGGTAGACGGGTAGATGGGTAGAAAGATGAAAGTACAAGGATTAAAGGTCAAAGGTTAAGGGTTAAAGTGGAAGGTGAAAAATTGAGGAATTGTTGAGTCGGGAAATCCATCATCCTTTTTCCGAGCTCTTCTCTTAGTGCATCTTTTGTAGTACAGTATATCAGTTAATCAGTAGACCAGTAAATCGGGAAATGCGGAATCTATCCTCTCTCATCTATCCTCTATCATCCTGCTTCCAGCTTCCAGCCTCCAGCTTCGAGCTTTTTACTTCCTATTTCAGTATATCGGTAGATCAGTAGATCAGTAGACCAGTAAATCAGGAGATCTGGAAATGCGGAATCTATCCTCTAACATCTATCATCTATCATCCTGCTTCCAGCCTCCAGCATCGAGCTTCGAGCTTTTTACTTCCTATTTCAGTATATCGGTAGATCAGTAAATCGGTAAATCGGTAAATCGGTAAATCGGGAAAAGTATAAACCTGTAAACTTTTTTTAGGACGGGTCAGGATCAGGACATACATATTCCAGGACAAGGTAATTTTTCAAATATCCTCTTTAGCAAAATATATTGCTCTAATATCCCGGATTCTGAGATATCATACCCTGGCTGATATCTATCTCAGTATTTGGAATTGGATGTCGTATATTATGATCTTTAAAGATGGCTCCTTGCAGATAAGTCCTTTTAATACTTTCTTTTTCCAGGTAGGTATCTAAAGTAGTTTTTGCTATACCCCATCTTTTTAAATCCCAGAATCGATGACCCTCCAAAGCCATTTCAAGACGTCTTTCAAATCGCACAGCTTCTCTTGCACCTTCTTTCGTCAGGAAAGGATCTGAGGATCCTCCGTTCGGATAAAGTGATATCAGGTAATTTGCTGCTAATTCCCCCTCCTCAGATTTAACCCAGTATTCAGGATGATCTGCCATGCGGTTTCGTACCTGATTGACCAGATCTCTCGCTCTATTCAAATCTCCTTCTGATAATTCTACTTCACACTCCGCTGCCATCAATAAAACATCCGCATAACGAAGAACACTGTAGTTATTTGCTGTAGCTTGTATCCCCCACATAAATGCATAATTACTTTCATCATCTTGATGTTCCCTATGTTTAATGGGGGAATAAGGGCCGAATATTGGATCCCTGATCCAATCTCTGCCAGGATGAATACCCCAGTCAAGATATGGAATGCCCCTTCGACCAATGGTCCAGTCCAATCTTGGATCCAGCGGGCGGGTATCAGGAGTAAAGGGATCACTGGCAGACAATCCATCATCGTTGATTAAATCAATTTCATTAAAATTAAGTCCAAATGATGGTAAAAAAGGCAATCCCGGAATAGCACTCCCTTCAGTTCCATCCGTTGTTTTAAAGGCATTAACCAGATTTTGAGTAGGGTGATTAAATCCCCAACCAAATGGAAAACCACTGCCTGCATCTCCTAGATTTCCATTTTCAACCCATCCTTCAGCTATATCATTTACCGAAGCCTGGATCTGGAATATTGCCTCAGATTTATTATCACCAATGGTTCTAAAATTTTCATGGTAGTTTTCTAGTAAGGAATATTGGCCACTTTGTATTATTTCATTTATTAAGGATAAGGTTTTGCTAAAATCACCTTGAAAAAGCTTTATTTTAGCCAATATACCAATAGCGGCATATTTAGTAGCCCTTCCCAATGCTCCATTTCTGGGAGTCTCAGGTAAGTTTTCCATAGCAAAACTAAAATCTTCTTCCACTTTTTCCCACGGAATTATACCTTCACCCCCAAGGTCAGCCCATGGAGTATAGCCTGCATTATCTTCCGGCTTATCTGGAGGTTGATTGCCTACTTGCAGTTTATTTTCTGATAATAAAAGTTCAAATGCAATTTCGTCAACATAAGGAACGAAATCCCAGGTTTTTATGGCTTCCAGATGATAATAACCTCTTAGAAATCTTGCTTCTGCTATAAATTGTTCAGCTTCCTTTTCAGTTATGGTTTTATTTTCCAAAGCAATATTGGTTACTCTAATAACATGGTTTGACTTGGCAACACCATCATATAGGGCCTTCCATTTCGCTTCAATTACTTCTTCATCTCCATCATGTTCATATCTTTCTAAAGTTATAATGTCCGGCTGATCAGTAAGGCCATAACCTCCGGTATGCGAGTTGTCGGCATATACATCTCCATAAATCCAATTGCTACCTGTATTTTTTAATTTCCAAAGGACGCCAAAAAATCCGTCTAGATCACCATAAGCGCTTATTAGAAGACGCTCAATACCTGACTCATCAGCCAGAATATCTTCAGTCATGGTGCCTTGAGGTTTTTTTTCAAGAAACTCATCAGTGCAGGATGAAAATGCAAAAACCAGGATATCTAAAATAATAATTAATTTTATATAAAATTTCATAGCATTTTTTTTCAATTAAAATGTAATATTCATCCCCATCAAAAACGTTCTTGAATAGGGATATTGAGAAAGATCAGTTCCAAGGCTGAAATCATTAACAGTCCCATATGCATTATTAATTTCACTTCTGGTTATCATCGGGTCTATTCCTTCATAATTGGTAATAGTGAACACATTATTTGCCTGGAGATAGATCCTGAATTGTTCAACTCCATTCCAGGATTTAGTATTGAAATTATATCCAAAAATGAGTTGTTGCAGTCTGAGAAAAGATCCATCCTCAATGTAATACGATAATCCAGACCGTAACTCCATATCGGGTACGTTTTGATTTATCTGCGGTAATTTAGCATCCGCATTATCGACACCCTCCATACCCCAGGAATTTAATACCCTCTTACTTAAACCATTATTAAAGTCCTCTCCCCAATATCCATAAAGTATGTCAGTTGTTCTCTTATTGGCATTATATATTTCATTCCCATAGGAACCATACCAGAACATATTTAGAAAAAAACCTTTGAATTGTAAGTTTATTGGGAGCCCAAAGGTAAAATCCGGATGAGGTGATCCAAGAATTTTACGATCATCCTCACCTGGAGTACCATAATCAATCGAATCATTTTTATTTACGTCCTCATATTTCCATCTACCTACATCATGCCAGGTTGTATCCCCTTCGGTATTAATTGTATATTTAAATTTTTGAATCGGTGAATTTTCAATCTCTTGTTTATTTTGGAAAATACCAATAATATTTAGTCCATAAAATGAGCTGATGGGATAACCTTCCATAGTAACATTTGGCCTGGATGTTAGGCCGGCCCAGTCATCATTTCCTCCCCAATATATTTGATCTGAATTGTAAAGTTTAACGACTTTATTTTTATAGTGAGTAAAATTAATACCAGCACTCCAGGTAAATTTTCTATTTTGAAGGCTATTATAAAACAAGGAAAAATCAATCCCCGTATTATTTAATTCTCCAATATTTTCATAGGAATATCCTTCATCAGCTACACCTTTTAATGCAGTTGTTGGAACTTCAATGAGCATTCCTGTTGTATTTCGGTCATACCAATCAATAGTAAAAGTTAATTTATTATTAAACATAGCGAGGTCAATCCCAGCATTAAGGGTTGTCGATGTTTCCCATTTTGTATTTGCATTTCCAAAATAAGCTGGAGAAATGCCAATTTGTGCATCGTTGTTTTTCCCTTCGATATCATATGCAGCGTATATATAATTCGTTGAATATGAGTTATAAATTCGGTAATTACCAATGTTCTGATTGCCAGTCTGACCCCATCCAATTCTAAACTTAAGGTCATTTAAAGCATCAGCACCTTGCATGAAATTTTCTGCTGACATCCTCCAAGCTGCACTGAAAGCAGGGAATAGGGCATATTTGTTATTTCCACCGAACCTTGAGGAACCATCTCTTCGTACGGTAGCACTTACAATATATTTGGCCCTGAAATCATAATCAACTTTAGCAAATATTGATAGCAAGGACCATTCAGTTGTAATTCCATCAACCTGGGGAAGCTCCTGGCCTTTACTCAAATGACGAAAGGATAAATCATCTGAATAAAAATTGGAAATGGAAGCAAATTGATAGGTTGTCTTATCCTCAATAGCTTCAAACCCAACCAAAGCACGAAAATTGTGGCTGTCACTAAACGTTTTATTATAGTATAGTGTACTATACCAGGTCCAGTTAAAACTATTATCAACATATTGATTTAGACTGTTTATCCCGGGATCAGGATCCTCCAATTGTTTGGGGCTAAATACTTTATTTTCAAATGTCATTTTCAGATTTGGACTTAGTGAGGATTTTAATGTAAGGTCTTTTAAAATATCCAACTCAAAGAAGAAGGATCCTAATAAGCGGAAGTATTGATTGGAATTATCTTTACTTCTTTCAAGATTAGCAATCAGATTACTGCCACCAATACCCTGGATATTTCCAGAATAATTATCTCCGACATCATAAATAGGGATTATATCTGCACTGGCCATTGCTTCTGATATAATATTTGCATCAAGAAAAGTTCCCTGCATACCTACATCATTAATCAGATTGTGATATGATAAAGCAAAAGTTTCTCCTATACGAAATCGTTTGCTGACATTAAACAGTGTATTGACTCTGAAAGTAAATTTCTTGTACTGATTATATTTAACAACTCCTTCCTGATCGAAATATCCTAATGTTATTGCAAATTTGCCCTTTTCTCCCCCACTTGTAGCTGTGAGGAAATAATTTTGAATCAGTGCAGGTCGAAAGATTTGTTCCAGCCATTTGGTGCCCTCCTTATCGGCCCTCACAAATGCACTATCGTACGAGGGGAATACGTAATCAGATTCATTGATTGGGCCATCTAAATCAATTGAATGTCCTGCTGGAATTAAATAATCTGGTAATCCCCAACTACTATCGGATAACAAATATTGGGGATGTTCTAGTGTGATGCCAGCATTCTCTTTTGATATTTTCTGAATCATTGCTACTTCTTCAGGAGTACAAAATTCAGGTAAATTTGTTACATGCTGAACCCCCACATATCCACTAAATGAAAAATTTGTTTTACCAGTATCTTTTCCGGATTTGGTTGTGATTAGGATTACTCCACTAGCAGCTCGTGCACCATATATAGATGCCGCCGAGGCGTCTTTCAGGACTTGAACGGATTCAATATCATCGGGATTTAACATTTCGATAGTATATTGATCCGCCGGGGCTCCATCAATGATATATAGGGGATCATTTTGGTTTATTGTACCATACCCCCTAATCCTGACTGAAATAGGGGCACCTGGCATGCCGGATTGGGTAACAGTCACCCCCGGAGCACGGCCTTGAAGTTGTTCAGTTACATTGCTTGTAGGTACCGTTTGCATAGATTCAACATCCACCACATCTATGGCGCCGGAGAAATTTTTGACTGCCTGGGTTGTATACCCAGTGACGACAATTTCTTCCAGTTGGGATACGTCCACTTCCATAAATATATCAACTACCGTCCTGTTCCCTACATATTCATGAACGGTTTCATATCCAACGTATGAAAAAACAAGCCGTATATCTGGATTAGGTGAGACGAGTACATACTTTCCGTCAGAATCTGTTATATTCCCGTAGGTGCCCCCTTCAACCATGATGTTAACACCAGGTAGTGGACCATCTTCAGAAGTTACGGTTCCTGTAATGGTTATTCCCTGAGAAAATGAAGAATTATATATTACACAAGCAACAATAAAAGTCAGTACTTTTAATGCTTTTGAACAGGACATGGGAATACTATTTGGGGTGAGTGTTCATCCGGATCAGGAGTTTGGTATTCCTGTCAGATCTTTTTGGCTATGGCAAATTAACATATGAAGAGAACTGATTTAAAGATTCCCTCCCGTATTAAAAATTACGATAAAGTAATTTTAGCACACTAACAATTCAATTTATAAAAAAAAAGGCTATTTATATATTTTTAACGTACTTTTTTTTGCATAAAATGCAAACAGGGGTAGCTATTAGGTGAAAGGCGAAAGGCGAAAGGTGAAAGGCGAAAGGCGAAAGGTGAAAGGTGAAAGGTGAAAAGTGAAAAGTGAAAAATTGACGAGCTGAGGAATTGTTGAATCGGGATCTACAGTATTCTGACTTCTAAATTCTTACATCCTATTTCTTACATCCTACTTCGTATATCAGTATATCAGTATATCAGGAAATGCGTGTCTTTTCCTGAAATAGGTATATGCCAAGGCATCCCTTTTGGATAGGTTTAATATTGAAATCATTGAATAAATTAAGTCACAAGTGACCCAACTCACAGGTCGACACCAAACACTCGCGACTGGGAGATTAATTTGTATACGGGTAGAAGAGTAAAAGGGTAAACGGGATACGAGCTTCGAGCTTCGAGCCTCCTACTTCTTATTTCAGTATATCGGTAGATCAGTAAATCAGTAAATCAGAGATCAGGAAATGCGGAAATGTGGAAATATGCAATCTATCCTCTATCATCCATCATCCATCCTCTATCTTCCTACTTCCAGCCTCCAGCCTCCAGCTTCGAGCCTCGAGCTTATTACTTCTTATTTCAGTATATCGGTAGATCAGTAGACCAGTAAATCAGGAAATACGGAAACGAGGAAATGCAGAAATGCAGAAATGCAGGAATATGCAATCTATCCTCTATCATCTGTCATCCATCATCCATCTTCTATCTTCCTACTTCCAGCCTCCAGCATCAGGCTTCAATCTTTAAACATTACCTTTGGGCATAAAGAGTTAATCTCAATCTTCATTTTGATTAATAGTGCACTTCTTGATTTAGCTA
>Ga0316190_10001573_pt1 | contig 16566 bp, 17 predicted proteins | sample Eddworburrow2_MG_FD_204929 | JGI IMG/M metagenome (GOLD analysis project Ga0316190, IMG submission 204929) | Coastal sediment microbial communities from Maine, United States - Eddy worm burrow 2 | ecosystem: Environmental > Aquatic > Marine > Coastal > Sediment | place: USA: Maine | collected... | reverse complement strand
TATGCTGAAGTTTTGGGTCGCGGTACGGCCTGGCTCGATACCGGGACGCATGATTCGCTGCTTGAGGCCGCGCAGTTTGTCGAGGTCATTGAAAGACGCCAGGGTATGAAGATCGGCAGCCCGGAAGAGGTCGCCTGGCGCATGGGTTTTATCGATGATGGGCAACTGGAACAACTGGCTGCCGCGCAGGACAGTAGTGGTTACGGTGATTATTTGAAGTCGGTGCTGGAAGGGGCGCGGCGGTGAGCGTTGAAATATTTAATGATCAATTGGTAATAATTGCTTCGTTTAGCGCAGATGACCGATTATGGCAAAGATAAACGTCACCCGCTGTCATCTCCCTGATCGCGCACGTTTCGATGCCTATGTCGATTCGATCTATGAATCGGCCTGGGTGACGAATAACGGCCCATTGGTGCGCGAGCTGGAAAGACGGCTTGAAGACTATCTGGGAGTCAGGAACCTGGTGCTGGTTGCTAATGGCACATTGGCATTGCAGATCGCCTATAAACTACTGGACCTGCAGGGCGAGGTCATCACAACGCCCTTCACCTTCATCGCCACGGCCAGTTCCATAAAATGGGAAGGTCTGGATGTCGTATTTGCAGACATAGACCCGGTAACACTTAATCTGGCGCCTGAGAATATCGAAAGAGCAATCACAGATAGGACTTCAGCAATAGTGCCTGTGCACGTATTCGGTAATCCCTGTGACGTGGAGGCCATACAAGAAATAGCCAACAGGCATAAGCTCAAGGTCGTCTACGATGCCGCCCATGCCTTTGGGGTCAAATACAAGGATCACTCGGTGCTGGAATGGGGTGACGTCAGCACCTTAAGTTTTCATGCCACCAAGCTATTTCACACCATAGAAGGTGGGGCATTGATTATCAGGGATGATGCTCTCTGTGCAAAGGCCAGGAAAATGATTAACTTTGGTATAACCGGCCGGGAAACAATTGAAGAGCTAGGTATTAATGCCAAGATGAACGAGTATCAAGCGGCAATGGGTTTGTCGATGTTGGATGAAATGGGTAGCGTGATCGCCAGGCGCAAGAAATTAGTAGAAATTTACGATGAAGTGCTTGCGAGTAAGCTTCAGGGGCAAAGGTGGGTTAAGGGTGCAAGCAGGAATTTCAGTTATTATCCTGTGCTGTTTGATGACGAGCAGGTAATGCTAAATGTTCAGCGTGCATTAAATGAAAAGGATGTTTATCCACGGCGATATTTTTACCCATCACTGGATGATATTGGTTTCCTAAATAATTCAGGTTCTGCTCGATCAGTGTCAGGAGGTGTTTCCAGGCGCGCTTTATGTTTGCCGTTATTTTCCAGCCTTGGTGCAGATGACGCTAGAGATATTGCTGGAGTAATTATTGAGGCGGCTGATGTATGAATTGTATACTGCTGGTGCTAAATATTATTTTCAAATTACTTTATCCATTGTTGGTCTGTAATGTTCGTATAGTGCCGCAGGCTATAATCTAACGGTGTCAACACAAGAATCTGTCAAGAGGAGTATTGCGAATAGCGCTCTAGGAAGTGTTGGTTCCAATGTTGTGTCATTGGCAGGGTTTGTCGTTCTGGCAAGAATGCTAGCTCCATCGGAGTTCGGAATGATGGCGGCAGTTACTGTTCTGGTTGGGTTGTCGCGTATCGTCGTCGATTTGGGTCTAAGTGCCGCCCTGGTTCAAAATAACAATATAACAGAGAAGCATTACGGCGCGGTTTTTTTTGTACATTTAATGGTGGGCTTGATATGTGCAGCTTTAATGCTGATGGGCTCAGGAGCTATAGAAAACTTTTTTGGTATGGAGGGCTTGTCTGAGATTTCCAGGGTTTGCGCCTGGCTTTTTTTGCTAAATGCGATTAGCTTTGTTCCACTTTCCAGGCTCGAAAAGATGCGCCAATTTCGGTATGTGGCGAGAGTGGAGTTGTACTCAACATTGTTATCAACGACATTGGCCATTTATTTAGCCTGGAAGGGTTATGGCGTCTGGGCGCTTGTTGCAAGTTTTTATAGTATGAGTATAACTATGGCGCTGTTGGCGTTATATTTTTCAAGGTGGGTGCCAAAAATATTTATTGGTAAGAAGGAGTTGGCAGAGTTGTGGGTCTTTAGCCGCTACCTGGTTGCTATGCAGGCATTGAATTATGCGGCGGGGAATCTGGATAAAATCCTGATAGGAAAATACCTTGGGGCGCAAACACTTGGGGCTTACCGGTATGGTGATAGAATCGCGCAGCTACCGACGATGCTGGTAAACAAGATATTTGGAAGGGTGCTGTTTCCTGCCTTTTCAAGTTATCAGAATGATAAGGCGAGGATCAGATATCAGTATCTGAAGGCAATCAGGCTTGTTTCGTTTGTCACCTTCCCTGTCCTTTTAGGGCTTAGCATGATCTCTGATCATGTGGTGATGACAATATTGGGTGATAAGTGGTCTGAAATGGTGGTGATATTACCGCTGTTGGCATTGAGCTTGCTTCTTACTACGATTGGAGTATTGAATCTGAATATATATAAGGCGCTTGGTCGCACTAAACGTTTGTTTAAGATTAGTGTGTTATTCAGGATCAATCTTATTGTATGTATGTTTGTTGGTATACAGTATGGCCTTGTTGGGTTATTGATCGGGTTGATTGTAGCAAGGTATGTAAATTTTTTACCGGCCCTTTATGTTGCTGGGCGACTTATTGATGTTAGTCTAAATGATGTTTCAATGAATATATACAGAGCACTAGTTAGTTGTGGGGTAATGATTGGGGTTCTTTTTATGGCCGAAAATATTTTCGCGCTACTGCCGGGTAGTTTTATTTCGATGTTGATTTTGATGGCGCTGGGTGTCGCATCGTATATGCTGGTGTCATTTGTATTTCAGAGGCAAACGCTGACCGATATAGTGAATATAATTGGTATCAGAAAATGATGTTGGTTTATTGTAAGGGCGGGGGTGGTTAATGCGCGCAGCTATTATGCAGCCCTATTTTTTCCCATATATTGGATACTGGCAGTTATTTTTCAACTGCGATGTGTGGGTATTTTTCGATAGCGTGCAATATAATAAAAAAAGCTGGATGAACCGGAATCGGATACTGCACTCGGATTCGTCAAAAGAATTTCAATATGTCAATGTGCCGATTAGAAAGCACCCGAAAGGAACCCTTATAAAAGACGTTAGGCTAAATAACGATGAAGAGTGGGTAAAGAGGTTTCTGGGGCAATTGGCTGTATATAAGCGACTAAGGGCCCCATATTACAATGAAGTCATTGATCTAGTTGGGGATATTATTGAAGAAGGTCACGAGAGTTTTGTATCTCTGGTGATATGTGCCGCTGATAAGATTAGTGAATACCTGGGTAAAAGTGTTGAATATAAGCTGTCTTCAGAGTTGGGTTTGGACGAATCCTTGATAAGGGAGGCGGATGATTGGGCGCTGTTGATTTCAGAGTTGTTAGGGGCTGATGAGTATATTAATCCACCAGGTGGTGCAGAAATATTCAATGCGGATAAATATCATGATAGAGGTATTGATATAATGTTTCTGAAATCAAACCTGAGTGAGTATAAGCAATCACAAAGAGAGTTTGTTGCTGGCCTGTCTATTATTGATTTGTTGATGTTTAATTCAAAAGAGCGCGTTTGTGGAATCATAGATAATGACTATAGATTGCTGCCCAAATCGTCAATTGTAAGATGATTGATGGCTAAAAAATTAAATTTTGTTGATGAAATGTGTATTTACAGTAGTGCCAAAATACTTATGTAGATTATTGGGGTGGTGTCATGGAAAAAGATTATATTCATAAGGTATATCCAAGAAAATTAGAAAGAACAGATTTCTGGGGTCAAATCAAGAGAACAGTTAATGGAAGGCCTGTGTCTGAGGAAGAAATTGATTTGATTGTTAATCAGATTGTTTCTCAGCTAGAAATCAAACGTTATGATAATTTGCTAGATTTGGGGTGCGGAAATGCTGCATTGTCAAGCCGTATATTTGGAATGCTTGATAAGTACACCGGTGTAGATTTTTCAGAATACCTTATCGGTATAGCAAACGAATATTTTAGGGTTTCTGAATCCATAGATTTCAAAGTGAGTGATATTCTAGCCTATGTAAAAGAAGACGATGCTCCCCAGTCTTTTAGTAAGGTTTTATGCTATGGGGCTATGACGTATATATCAAAAATAGACTTTATTACTATGATGCGGATATTGCATGATCGGTTTACAAATGTTGAGCGTATATTTATTGGAAATATTCCAGAACGATCAAAGGCAAAAGAGTTTTATTCAAAACGTGGAGTAACCGACTATCAGTTAGATGATCCTGGGTCGGCAATTGGAGTTTGGTGGGGTCAAGATGAAATTATTCAGGCAATGGAAGATATTGGTTACAAGCCAATAATATCGCGCATGCCTGAGTCATTTTATACAGCAAGCTACCGTTTTGATATTACATTGTTGGTCGGTTAACTTGATGTCAATAAAAGAAGATTTAAAATATTTTGGTGGAAGTGGTTGTTTCGATGAGGTGCTTTCTACCTCAAACCTTTATATGCCAAGTTTTGAGAAGGTAATTGGCTATTTGAAGGAGCATAGACCCTCGTATGCTAATGAGTATCCGTTATCCACGATGCTGGAAAAAAGACTGTGTGAATACCATGACGCAGAATATTGCGTTTTGTTATCCAGCGGTTTCTGGGCGCTGGTTGCAGCTATCAAGTTAAAAGCACTAAAGGGACGTAGTAATGTTATTATTCCATCTATGACATATAGAAGGCTCGCGGATGTTGTTCATTGGTGTGACAAAACTCCAGTTTTTGTCGATGTATATGAGCATAATATTGCGATTTCAGTCGAAGCCGTGCGTGATAGCATAGATGAAAATACGGCATTGATCCTAGCTGTTCATCCTATTGTAAATTGCTGTGATGTTGATTCCTTTATTGAGCTATCTAATGACGTAGATGTACCCGTAATATTTGATGCTGTTGAATCAGTTCATGAAACTTATAGAGGGAATAGGGTGGGGTCATTTGGTGTTGGTGAAGTATTTTCATTTCATGCAAGCAAATTAATTAATGGTTGCGAAGGTGGTTATATTTGTACTAATGATTCCCTATTCGCATCTGAGCTTAGATCGTTGATGAAATTTGGTCGTGTAAAACAAGGCCAGGCAACAGTTGTGGGGACAGATGCTCGGCCAATCGAAGGGCATGCTGCATTTGCCCTTGCTGGCTTGGACGAGATAGATATCAATGTAAAGCATAATAGAGAAATATATAAGATGTATAAGGAGTTACTTGGTAATGTGCAAGGGATTCGTCTCTTGGAATTTGCGGAAAACGAACAGACATCATACAAAAATGTTGTAGTAGAAGTTCTAGAGGAATATCCGCTGTCAAGAAATTCACTTGTTAAGTTTTTAAATGATGAAGGGTTGCTGGCAAGAAGGCATTATGACCCGCCATTGCATGCAAAGGAATATGTGTATGATGTTGTTATTAAAGACATGACATGTACCAATAAATTACGTAATAGATTTGTAAATATGCCCTGTGGGTCAATTGTCACCACCGAGGATGTGAAAAAAATTGCAGATATTCTGGAGCTTGTTTCTAGAGATTCTTCTTTTCAAGAACTATGCCTTGATTAATAAAATGACAGATAATAATCAATTTGATAATCCAAATAGATGTAGTGGACATACTGTCTCTGGCGCACCTCTCACAGTTGGCCAAATGTACTTCCCTGATGACGACGAGCTAGAAGGTATTCTGGGTAGAATTTATAAAAATAGATATTATACAAATCATGGTCCATTGGCTATAGAGTTTGAGGATTCGCTGTCTGTATATCTGGGTAATCAAGAAGTAGTTGTGGCTACAAACGCCACTCTTGGTTTAATGATGACATTGGTAGCATTAGGCGTTAAAGGCTCAGTTGTTGTACCTTCTGTTGCTCCCCCAGGAGTTGCTGAAGCGGTAATCTGGTCCGGGTTAACACCGGTGTACTGTGATGTGGATGAAAATACAGTTCATATTACTGTAGAGTCGGTAATGGAATGTGTGAAAGAGGACACAAGCGTGATTATCGCGGGAAGTTTATGGGGCAATGTATGTGAGTTTGAAAGATTGTCATGTTACGCATATCAGTCTGGCCTTGAATTTATTCATTATGCGGTAGATGCATTTGGTGTCAGTGTTAATAACCAGAGAGTGGGTAGTTGTGGTATTACTACGATATTTTCATTTGACACATCTAAGTTCCTGACATGCACAGGTGGTGGTTGTGTTGTCACAAATAGCGAAATATTAGCTAGAAAAATAAGAAATATAAGAAGTAGTTATGGGGCGGGTCCTTTTGAAAAAGTTCCTGTGACGGCTAATGGACGGTTTTCAGAGTATCAGGCGGCGATTGGCTTATGGTCTTTGGCATGGCTTGATAGACGTCGCTCCGATAATAAAATTATTTATGAAAGATATGTAAAATTGTTAGCTAATATTGATGGTATAAATCTACTAGAAATAGATAGTTCTATTTTATCAAATCATCAAGATATTGTGTTGTTTATTGATGATAATAAGTTCGGCTCAACACGTGACCAGATACAAAATACTCTTGAGAGAAGTAATATATATACAAAAAACGATTGTTATACATATCTGAATAATAGCGATCAATTAACCTATTACCATAATGGTAGTTTGGCTTCTATGCAGAGGGTGTCCAAAAAGATACTACGGTTACCAATTGGGTCACAGGTATCATTGGAAACGGTGGATGATATTTGTGCTCTTATAAAGAGTTGTAAATTATAGTAATAATAGATTGTCATCGTAGTAAGATTAGGTCAGGATATTCATAAACATTGTTATTGCACGTGGGTGCATATGGTTTTATATGAAGAGAAATATTTAGGATCATTGATATATTGTTGTTGTGTCAATTAGAGATTATTTTTTTAGAGAATGATATGCCAGCTTCAGCGCCGATAGGTATTACAACTTATGTACGCCTCGGGCATCTGAGGGAGGCTATATCAGCATTAAAAAAGAATTTACTGGCTAAACATAGTGATCTATATATTTTTTCCGATGCTCCTAGGTTTGGTGATGAAGAAAAAGTTGAAGTAATTCGTAAGTATGTACGTTCAATTGATGGGTTTAAAACAGTAAATATTATTGAGCGTGAGACCAACGATAGAGTGGCAAACTCTCGTGGTGGGCTGTGTGAGTTGCTCGAAAAGTATGGTCGCGCAATATTTCTTGAGGAAGATATAATAACTGCGCCTGGGTTCCTTTGCTTTATGAATAGAGCGCTCGAGGTGTATGCAAATAATGACCGCATATTCAGTATTTCTGGATATTCCCCCCCAATAAAAATTCCTGATAATTATCGGCATGACGTATATTTTCTCAGAAGGTTTAATGGGTGGGGGTTTGGTACCTGGAAAAACAGATTTGATCGCATTAAATATATATCACAATACGAATACGAAAGGTTTAAGGCTGACAAGGAGCGAGTTAAAGAATTTGTGAATGGTGGTGGTGCGGATATGATGAGGATGCTTAGAAAAGATGCTTGCGGCGAAATTGATGCTGGTGATGTCAAGGCAATGTACGCACAATTCCTGGCTGATCAGTACACAGTATACCCGGTTCACTCTCTAGTTCGTAATATTGGTCATGACGGCACTGGCGTGCATTGTGTTAATAGTAATAGGTTTGATGTCGATCTGTGGGAAAAAGTATCAGGTTTTGTGTTTGTTAGTAATATATCTCCTGATAACAGAATAATTAAAGAAAATTTAAAGTTTAGAAATTCATATAAAAACACTGTGAGGCGAGTGGCCGGCCGTGCCAGGCGTATGGGGATTCGATTATATGAAACATTGGCGCGTTATTTAGCGGGAAAAAAATATTGATAAAACCGTTATTTGTTTTTTCCTTACCAAGGTCCGGGTCAACCCTTGTTCAGAGGGTGCTTGGGTCTTCAGGTAAAATTTCGACTGTCTCTGAACCCTGGATATTGCTTGCGCTTTTGGGGCATTTAAAGCAATTGGACAGTTACGCCGTTTACAATCATGATGTAATGGTTGAGGCGATTGATGAGTTTGTTAACGAACTGCCTAAAGGTGATGATGATTATCATGCGGCAGTGAGAGAGATGGCGCTGAGCCTCTATAGTGAGATCGCCGACGACAATGCTGCTTATTTCCTGGATAAAACGCCACGCTATCATCTGGTCTCAGATGAAATAATTAAAGTGTTTCCAGACGGAAAATTCATATTTTTATGGAGAAACCCCCTTGCAATTATTGCGTCTTCAATGGAGACGTGGGCCGGTGGTAAGTGGAATCTCTATAAATTAAATATTGATCTTTACGAGGGTATGGCCTGTTTGGTTGATGCTTATACTAAAAACTCCTCGGCTTCATTTTCCGTTTGTTATGAAAGCCTGTTGTCTGAGGGCGATGCAAAATGGCGCGAATTGTTTGCCTATCTCGATATCCCGTTTGAGCCGGATGTGATGGTCGGATTTAAGGATGTCGAATTGAAGGGGCGGATGAAGGATCCTACAGGGGTTGTAGATTATAAGGCAATCAATTCCGAGCCTGTGGGTAAGTGGAAGCATGCATTACGAAACCCGGTGCGTAAATACTGGTGCAAGCGTTACCTGAGGTGGTTAGGGCGGGATCGTCTGGCTATTATGGGGTATAAGCTTGATGATTTAATTGCAGAGATTGACGAGCTACCAACTTCATTTAAATATATCGGATCGGATCTTGTTGGCATTGTTCGCGGGGTGTTATTTACTTATTTTGAGCTGACCATTTTCAAGGATAAGCTGAAAAAGATCATTAAAGGGAGGCGTGTTTATGGCCATACCTAGCTATTTAATTAAAACCTGGCATGGGTGAATTATTAATCAACCAAGTTCGGTTTTAACTCTACTGCCGATGTGGCTGCTTGTCACAGGGTGCCTATTTTCTAAACTCACTATTCGATGAATGGATTCTTGTGTCAACTTTGAAATTTAGCATTATTGTCCCTGTGCTCAACGGCAGGAACTATATTGAAGATTCGTTAAGGAGCATACTTTCTCAATGCGGTGATTTTAATATCGAATGTATTGTCATGGATGGCGGTTCTACCGATGGGACGCAGGAACTTGTTAGGGATTATATAGAGGGAATAAATTGCGGGGAATATAAGGTTGGCTGCGAAGGTATTGATCTAGCCCTGCATAGTGATGCTGATAGAGGCATGTATGATGCTGTCGCTAAAGGGTTTCAGGTGGCGAGTGGCGATATTTATGCATGGTTAAACGCTGATGATGTTTATCTGCCGGGTGCTTTTTCTATCGTGGCCGCTTCGTTTTCCAAATACAGTGATGTTAAATGGCTCAAAGGCATTACCTCTTATATTAACGATCAGGGCGAGAGTGATGGCTCCGGTCGATGTAATCTTTACACCCGTGAATGGATTCAAAAAGGTTATTATGGCCGCGAGCTGTATTTTATCCAGCAGGATAGTGTGTTCTGGCGCTCTGAGCTGTGGGCGAAGGTCGGTAACATTCCCCTGGAATACCGGTTGGCAGGTGATTATTACCTTTGGCTTGAATTCTCCAAACACGAGCCACTATATTCGTTAAATTATCACGTTAGCAATTTTCGTCACGTCAATGGCCAGTTGAGTGAGAATATGGCTTTGTATCAGCATGAAGTAAGGTCGATCTCCACTGCGCATCCATTTTCCGGATTTCTGGCCCGCTTATATTTCCGTTTTTTTTCAAATAATAATGGCTTCGCGCGATTGTTGTGCCGCCTGCTTTTTGACGGGCATCAGTATCAGGCGATAACATTGCGCGGCGAAAAATTGACGCTGGTGTCTGGGGACTATTTTACGGTTAAGAATCAATTATGAATTGCCCGATATGCAACTCAGATAAAAGCAGTTTTTTGTATCATCTCTATGATGACCGCTACGGTTATCATGGTCTCTTCTCTCTATTAAGGTGTGGGGCTTGCACTCACGTTTATCTGGATTGCGATCTCTCGCCTGCCGATATTCAGCGCTTATATACTGAATTCTACCCGCGCTCAGAATATGATGTGAAGGATTACCGGCCACATAAAGAAATCGGTGTTTTTCGTGCCTGGCTTGATGGCGCCTGTGGCAGCGCCTTTCGCTGGGTTTCCGGTGGCGTTAAGGTGCTGGATATTGGTTGCGGTTTTGGTGAAACTCTGGGTTACCATCAGGCGCGGGGTTGTGAAGTGCAAGGTGTTGAGGCGGATGAGAATATACGCCGTGTTGCCGAGCATTATGGTTTTAATGTCAAGGTTGGTCTGTTTGATGGTAATAATTATCCTGAAGAATATTTCGATTATGTGACGATGGATCAGGTTCTTGAGCATGTAAAAGACCCGGTGCCGGTTATGCATGATGTGGCGCGGGTTATCAAGAGTGAAGGTGTCCTGGTTTTAAGCTTTCCTAATGCCAGTGGCTGGGGACAGAGAATATTTGGGCGACGCTGGATTAACTGGCATGTGCCATACCATATGCAGTTTTACTCCAGGCAATCGATAGCGATGCTAGCAGCTGAAGCGGGTTTTACTGTTAAAACGATCCGTACTGTCACGAGCTCTGCCTGGTTGCGGATGCAATGGGCGCACCTGCTGCTGTATCCGGAGCATGGCGTGCCATCTGAATTCTGGGGCAAGGTCAGTGAGCGGTCACTTTATTCTTCTATAATTTGTAAAATGGCCGGATTTTTGCACATGATAAAGGTTAATCATCTGCTTAGCCGCCTGTTCGATGCTTGCGGTCTGGGTGACAATTTTATAGTTGTTTTAAAGAAGAAGTAACGCGTATGCCGGGCCAGCTTTAATGTTTAATGTTCCAGTGGCTGTTTTTGTCTTTAATCGTCCGGATATCACCCGGCGTTTGCTGGGTTGTTTGTCACTTATTAAACCTGACCGCCTGCTTGTTATTGCCGATGGCCCCCGGGTTGCTAAAGAAGGTGAAGTAGAGGCCGTTAGGCAGGTAAGGGCCTTATTTGAGGATTTGGCCTGGGATTGTGATGTTCAGTTTAATTATTCCGATGAAAATATGGGATGCAAAGGCCGTGTATCATCCGGGCTTGATTGGGTGTTTTCGAAGGTAGACAGGGCGATTCTTCTTGAAGATGATTGTATCGCCAGCGCCAGTTTTTTCGAATTCTGCCAGAGGATGCTGGAGAGGTATGAGAATGATAAACGTATCATGTCGGTCTGTGGTACGCGCCTGGCTCCTGAGGCAGTACCGGCCGATTCCTATAGTTTCTCGAAATACAGTATTTGCTGGGGCTGGGCTACCTGGGCAAGGGCCTGGAAATATTATGATGGCGATATGGTTTGCTGGGATGCTGTGCGCCGGACAAATTATCTCAGGTGGTATCTGGGTGGTATCCGCCAGGGGTGGTACTGGAATTATATGTTGGGACGGGTTAAGAGATCTGAAATTAATAGCTGGGCCTATCGCTGGATGCTCTCATGCTGGATGAATAACGGGCTTTCTGTAGTGCCCGGAATTAATCTTATTGAAAATATCGGGGTGGGTGAAGATGCCACGCATACAACGGTAGATAACAAGTTTTTTGGGGTTAAGGCTCGGGAGGCAAGTTTTACTTATGAGCATCCAGTGGATGTGATGTGTGATTATGAAATGGATAACTGGATTGAAGATCATTTCTATAGTAAATCAGTTATCAACAGGCTGCGTTGGTTGTGGAAGAAGATAGCAGACTAGAGATTATTTATAAACATAGTGTGTAAAAATGAAAAAATTAACGAATGTGCAGGCCGGTCGATCGCAGTTTGTAGCACGTATCAGGCTGGTGGCGAATGCTATTCGAAGCTTTTTGTATTTTAATCTGCGTACACCCTGGGTTAAAAGAAAAGGTATGGTCAGGATTCCATGGGATGTGCAGTTATGGTCGCCACATAAGGATATTACGTTGGGTGATCGGGTCCAGTTCGGCCGTGGTTGTGTAGTTAAATGTGATTTGAGTATGGGGAGTGATGTGTTAATAGCACAACAAGTCGCTTTTATCGGGCGTGATGATCATACCTATGATCAGGTAGGCAGCACGATTTGGGATTCGCCGCGGGGTGATAACTATAAAACGGTTGTTGAAGATGATGTGTGGATTGGTCATGGCGCAATAATTATATCTGGCGTGCGCATTGGCCGTGGTTCCCTGGTAGCGGCTGGTTCGGTGGTATCCAGGCATGTGCCAAACTATACAGTAGTTGGTGGTATTCCCGCTAAAGTAATAAGGGATAGATTTACGGAGGATCAGATTAGGGAGCATGAAAAGTTATTAGCCCATAAGTACGAGAATAGTAATGATTGATCTTGTTATCGGTTGTATAGATGCTGTTTGAAATATATATAGCCCATGCGGGTAGTTCGGTTGTAGTGCCTGATTATGAATGATGAGCAAAGGGTTGTTATTGTTTCAACGATGCATAATCGCCGCGAATTATCGCTAAAGTGCCTCGCGTCAATTGCGCAGCAAAGACGTCCAGAGCGTTGGATTATAACCATTATCTTTGTAGATGACGGTTCATCTGATGGAAGCAGTGATGCCATTAAAGAGAGATACCCTGATGTTAAGGTTATAAAGGGAGATGGAGGGCTCTATTGGGGTGGCGGTATAGAGTTGGCAATGCGTCAGGCGAGAGTCCTGTTTGACCCGGACGTGATTATCTGGGTTAATGATGATGTTGAGTTGTATGATAATGCAATTTCCACACTTCTTGAGTACGCAAGGCTCAATCAGCATAGTATTGCGGGAATGACGATAACCGACGAGGTTACTGGCCAGAAGCCGGTGTATGGCGGTCGAACATTGAATCGATGGACATTTGGCGTGAAGCGAGTAGCTCCAGGCGACAAGCCGATTGAGGTGGATTGTCTTAATGGCAATCTGGTTGTTATCCCAAGGGCTGTCTTTGAAAAAATAGGTAATGTTCAGGGTAGCCGCTTCCGGCATGCGGGTGGAGACTTCGATTATAGTTTAAGGGCTAAGAGGCAAGGTTTTCCTGTTGTGTTATTGCCAGGCCTATGGGGGCGTTCATTACAAGATCATGCCAGTCTCAGTGGTGAAAAGATATCAGGGGTAATGGGAGAACTACGCAATCTTTTTTCTGTAAAAGGGCTTGATCCTAAATGCTGGTGGAACCTATGTGTTCGGTATAGTTACCTGGGGCCGCTACTCTTTATATGGATGTTTTTAAAACGAATTGTTTTGATCGTATTATTTCGACGTCGTGTAGTTGTAAACTAATGCATGGGTATTGCATATTTTCTATTTGGTGATTTATGGTTAAGTTGAACTTGGGCTGTGGAGATCAATGCCCTGATGGCTGGGTAAATGTTGACTATTCCCTGGGGGCAAAGCTTGCAAAATTGCCTGTGTTCTCTCAGCTAAACAAGATTTTCCATATCTTTAATATGGAGTGGGACAAGAAAATCCTTATTCATGATCTTCGAAAAAAATTTCCCTGGGATGATTCATCGGTAGACGTTATCTATAGTTCCCATGCCCTGGAGCATTTCTCTAAGGAGGATGGGCGACGTTTTCTCGGTGAATGTTATAGGGTGTTAAAACCGGGCGGCGTTCTTAGGATTATAGTGCCGGACCTTAATGCCCTGATTGTAGATTATAACAAAGGTGCTCTTATGGCCGATGATTTTGTTGAGGCAATGGGTGTCGGTTACGAAATGCCGGGTGATGGAAGGCTAAAAAGATTGCTTGGGCCTTTTATACGATTTCCTCATAAATGTATGTATGATACAAGCCGCTTGGTGGCGATTTTTATTGAGTGTGGTTTTAAAGCGGAATCTATGGATAGATTTCAAAGTATTATTTTAGATGTCAATACTGTTGAGGATGAGAGTCGTACTGAACGAGCGGTCATAGTTGAAGGAGTTAAGTGCTAATAGTGCAGCTTATTTCTATAGCCATGTTTATGAGTAGCAAGCTATTTTAATGATGGCTGGCAACGCCTGATGGTGTTTTGTGTGTGAATTTCACCTGCGGGGTTCTAAGCCCTGCTGACTAGTATCACTCAGTTTCCTGGGTCATTTTCCTGTTTTTTGTGTCGAGCTGTCTGGGTTGTTAGAGAATAGGCAAGATGTGGCTGCGCCTGGATTGTGTAAGATGTTATGATTGTCCTGAAATAAGGCTAATGTTAAGTGCGGCTGTCTTTGGGTGATGATGTAGAATTTTGGCATATATTTAGATGAGGTTTTTGAATGATAGTATTGAACCCAGGTATGCAAAAGTCCGGTAGTGCATACATTTATAATCTTCTTAATGATTCATTGCAGGCGTCTGGCGGGCAAGATGCAAGGTATGTTAAAAATAAATATGGGCTAGAAAATATCATGAAATGGGCCAATAATGCTATTGGTTGGCCTGGGCTTTTTAAATGTATGAGGCTATATCGTATTAGTCAGACAGAAGGGCCGTTTGTTGTTAAAACCCATAGTGGTCCAAATTGGGTGGTAAAGCTATTTGTTGCCATGGGGGCTATGAAGGTCATATATATCTATAGAGACCCGCGTGATGTCCTGCTTTCTGCTGTGGACCATGGAAATAGAATATTGGCTGAAGGTGGGAGTCATACATTCGCGAAATTCGCAAATTTTGATGCAGCCTTACGTAAAGTTAAGCGGTGGATTAAAAGAGGGCGTGGTTATAAGCGTATGCCGAATGTCCTCACTATCAAATATGAAGATCTGATGTTCAATGCTGTGACGGTTCTTAAGGAATGCGAGGAGTACCTGGGAATTGAAATTAGTGATGATGTTAGAAGTGAAATTATCTGGAAATATGACAGAACAAACACTGATGCAAAAATGGATGGGCTGCACTTTAACAAGGCTCAGACAATGCGATGGAAGACAGAAATGAGTGATGAACAAAAGAAGATCTGTGACCAGAAATTGGGGAAATACCTCGTTCAAATGGGATATGAGTTATACCAATGACCGGCATTGATGTTACCTGACAGTCTGCATGTTTGATTAAATAGTGCTTAGACCATAAATCATCACTTATCTTAGTGTTTATATGAAAAAGGCATTTATAAACTCATTGCCAAAGGCTGGAACGAATCTGCTGGCCCAGTGTTTAGTGTTGTTCGGATACCGAGACAAACGGACGTTGTTTGGGGAGAAGGCCGGGATAGGTTCTTTTCTTGTACAGGCCAATACAATTCCTTCGTATATTAGGCGCATACTATGGATGAGGTCAGGGTCTGGGTATCGTGTTGGGATTGATTCTCCAGTGGTTGTCCCGAAACGGCCTATTGACCGGCTTTTATCCAGCCTTAAGGATGGACAATTTATGTTTGGGCATGTGGGTTATGATGTTGCGATTCTGGAAAAATTAAATGATCTTGCAATTACGCCGTTTCTGGTTGTGAGGGATCCGCGGGCGATTCTTTCATCATTTGTGAATTATGTATTACGCGAGTCAAAACACCCTTTTCATGAAAGGTTTAAACGTGCAAGCCTGCAACAATGCTATCATGAAGCATTATATGGCATCTCTGAAAATAATAGACTTCTGATGCCATTGGCCGCGCGTTGTGAATCAATAGCCCCATGGGTTGATTCCGATGCGGTTACGGTAGTCAAATTTGAACACTTGGTAGGTATTTATGGTGGTGGTGATAGAGATGATCAAATAAACGTGCTGTCTGAGATCTCCGAGGTGCTGGAGCTCGATACTGGCTTAATTGATTACGTGTCCTGTAATGTGTTCGGACCTGGGAGGGCCACCTTTAGTAAAGGTAATGTAAATTCATGGCAAGTGGATATACCTTCCGAGATAATGGGTGAGGCCGAAACTGTTCTTCAGCCAATTCTTGAAAAATGGTCTTATATATAAGATTAAATGATGAGTGATAGTATCGTTCCATTGTTCGTTTATTCCTTGCCAAGGTCTGGGTCTACCTTGATACAAAGGATGCTTGCTTCCCATAGTGAAATATCAACTGCATCAGAGACCTGGTTGCTACTCCCGCAAGTGTATGCCTTGAGGAGTGAAGGTGTTTACAGTGAGTATCATCATGTTTATTCACAGAAGGCTTTGGATGATTTTATAACAATTTTGCCTGGTAAAAATGATGATTATATGCGGCATTTAAGGGGGTTCATTATGGGTCTCTACCGTGATGCATCTAAAGATAAAGGCCGCTATTTTCTGGATAAAACGCCTCGTTATCATCTTATTGTTAATGAAATTATCGATATGTTTCCTGACGCCAAGCATGTGTTTTTATGGAGAAATCCATTGTCAGTTATTGCTTCAATGATCGAAACGTGGGGTGGGGGAGCGTGGAATATATATAAGTATAAGATAGACCTCTTTGAAGGATTTTCAAATCTTATTGAGGCTTATGAGAAGAATGCGGATTTGGTGTATTCGTTGCAATATGAAAATCTCGTTACTGACGTGAAAGGGGAGATGGCTGGGTTGCTAGATTATTTGGAGCTTGGGC
>Ga0316190_10001570_pt1 | contig 16590 bp, 16 predicted proteins | sample Eddworburrow2_MG_FD_204929 | JGI IMG/M metagenome (GOLD analysis project Ga0316190, IMG submission 204929) | Coastal sediment microbial communities from Maine, United States - Eddy worm burrow 2 | ecosystem: Environmental > Aquatic > Marine > Coastal > Sediment | place: USA: Maine | collected... | reverse complement strand
ACCTCGCCGGGGCCCAGGTCGCCGACCGACGTCGGATGGCCGACGTGGTGCCGCTCGAGCAACGCTTCGAGTCGATCGTCGACTCGGCGGGAACCGGCCAGTTGTCACGGGCGATGATCGAGCTGCGCTGGCAACTCGAGGAACTTCGAGTCGCAACGTTCGCCCAACCATTGATGGTCAAGCGTCCCGGCCGGCCCGGCGTGAGCCTCAAGCGAATCTCGGCCGCCCTGCAGGAACTCAGCTGACCCGCGCGACGCTCAGGTCGGGTCGTCGGGGATCCAGTTGGTGTGGAAGCCGGCGACGATCCGACGGGGTACGTGGATCTCGGCGATCGGATCGGCGGTGAAGTTCGACGCGTCGAGGATGGCCATGTAGCTCGTGTCGGTCTCGGGCTTGTACACGTAGGTCATCATGTAGCCGTCGTCCTCGCTGGTGCCGCCCTCGGCCGCAACGAACACCGCCTCGCCGGGCTCGTGGCCCTTCGGGAACTGGTGCACTTCCTTGCTCGCCCCGTTGTCGAGGTCGTACTTGAACAGTGCACCGGCGACAGCGTCAGAGCCCTGCTCGCCCCCCAGCCCGATCGTGTAGCCGTAGCGACTGCGATGACCCTGCTGGACGTTGGGGACCTTCGGGAACTCCGCGCCATCGTCGTCGAGACGGGTTTCGGTTGCCGTGCCCGTCTTGGTGTCGAGGCGCCACTCGGTCAGGCACGGTGCGCTCCCTGGATCGGCGTCACCATCGATCTGCATGTCAGCTGAATCACGCCACAACTCGTTGACCCGGCAGCCGTACATCACGACATCGTCGCCGTCGTCGTATGCGTTGAGCGTATGGAACACATAGCACGGGTCGATGTCGAACCACTGCACATCGTTGTCGGCGCCGTTGCGCGGCATCACACCGAAGCGGGCCGGGTAGTCGTCGCTCCACCGGATGGGCATCCCACCCTGCATCGCCAGTTCGAGGTCGAAGATCATCGGGAGGTCCATGAACACGACGTTGTTCCGCGACGCCGCGAAGTCATGCATCATCGTCGGCCCGTTGACCGTGATCTCGGTCGACTGAACGAGCTTGCCCGAAGGGTCGACCCGGTAGTACGTCAGGTACGGCTCGAACTGGGCATAGCCGAACCCAAGCATCTCGCCGGTGTCCGGGCAGATCTTCGGGTGAGCGGTGAACGGGCCGGTCAGGGCACCGTCGAATGTCCACGGACCGACGGTGTCCAGCTGCTTGTCGACCTCGTACGGGAACGCTCCTTCCTCGAGCGCGAGGATCTTGCCACCGTGGGCATAGATGCTCGTGTTCGCCGCCGACACCGTGTGGTCCATGGTCAACGTCTCCATGTTGAGCGCCAGCGTCGTACGGTCGGCGCCCGGGTTGGCGAACATCGGCGTGCGCACGTAGCGGTTGCGATACCAGTTCGCCTTGCCGTCCGAGATCTCCATCCCGTGGAGCATCCCGTCGCCGATGAACCAATGCTCGGTGTAGCCGGTCTGAGGGTTCGCCGTGTTGCGGACGTAGCGGCCGCTGAGTTCGGGCGGGATCGATCCCTTGACCTCGAGCTCGGTGACGGTGACCTCGTCACGAACCGGCTTGCGGCTCCCCTGGACGTGCCACGGGGCGTCGGGCCCCTGGCCTCTCGGGTCTTGTGGCACCTCGGTGCCGATCTCGGTTGCCGTCATCGTGGACCCTCCTCGTGCTGCGTGTGATCGAACACTACGTCACCCGGTCGATCGGTGATCGACACGGGACGCAACGGTCGACACCGTTCTGCGAAACTGAGGCGATGGCGACCCCTCCTGCGCGACTCGACGACGACCGACTCGACGCACTCACCTCCGAGACGGTCGAATTGCTCCAGGCCCTGATCCGCAATCGGTGCGTGAACGACGGGACGGAGGCGTCGGGCGAGGAGATCCGTAACGCCGACGTCCTCCAGCAGGTGATCGAAGGCGCTGGGGTCGACGTCGAGCGGTACGAAGCAGCGCCAGGTCGCGCCTCGATCGTCGCTCGAATCGCGGGCACCAATCCGAACGCGCCGAGCCTCTGCCTGATGGGTCACACCGACGTCGTGCCGGTCAACGAATCGGGCTGGCGGGAGGATCCGTTCGGCGGGGAGATCATCGACAGCGGCGACGGCCCCGAGGTGTGGGGCCGTGGTGCGGTCGACATGCTCAACATCACCGCCTCGATGGCGGTCGCGTTCCGCAATCTCGCCTCGGGCGGCTTCCGACCGACGGGCGATCTGATCTACTTCGGCGTCGCCGACGAGGAAGCCGGCAGCACGTACGGCGCTCGGTGGATGGCCGACAACCATCCCGACGCGATCCGGGCCGACTACGTGCTCACCGAGAGCGGCGGGCTCCACAGCGGGCCCGAGGACGCATCGGTCGTCGGGATCAACATCGCCGAGAAGGGCGTGGCGTGGCGCCGCCTTCGAGTGCGAGGCACACCCGGCCATGGATCGGCGCCGTTCCGCGGCAACAACGCGTTGGTCAAGGCGGCCGGGGTGATCCAACGGCTGGCCGACTATCGGCCGGCACCCCGCTTCCACGAGTTGTGGCCCGCGCGGGTGGAGTCACTCGGGGTGCCGGATGACCTGAAGGCGGCACTCCTCGACCCCGACGCGATCGACGCTGCGCTCGTGGCGCTCCCGAAGGGTCACGCCGCCCACTTCCATGCGTGCACGCACACGACGTTCTCGCCGAACCTGATCGATGGGAGCGAATCCGGGGGCGGTCGGATGAAGGTCAACACGATTCCTGACGCCGTCGTGATCGACGTCGACGTGCGGACGCTGCCGGGGGAAGGCCCCGACGATGTCGATGCCCATCTGCGGGCGGCGCTCGGCGAGCTGTTCGACCAGGTCGAGGTCGAGCCGCTGATGAACGACGCGGCCTCGATCAGCCGGATCGACACGCCGCTGTGGGACTCGCTGCAGCGGGCGGTCAACGTACCGTTCCCGGCAACCCGGCTGAGCCCGCAGTTCATGGTCGGATTCACCGACTCCCGGATCTACCGGGAACTGGGAGCCGTCTCGTACGGCGCCGGTCTGTTCAGTCCATCGCTCGATGCCGGAGCGTTCGGGTCGCGCTTCCACGGCAACGACGAGCGCGTCGACATCGAGTCGCTCGCGCTCACCACTCGCCTCTGGCACGACGTTGCCACCGACCTCCTCGGTTGACCGGCTCGACCCATCCTCGCCCCCGCATCCTCGCCCCCGCATCCCCACCAGCCACCCCGGGACCCCACCCCCGCCCAACCCGTTTGTGTGACGCTTTCGGTGACCCGCTCCACCGGAAGTGCAACGCAAACGGGATGGCCCGGTCACGTCGGTGTTTGTGTGACGCTTTCGGTGACCCGCTCCACCGGAAGTGCAACGCAAACGGGATGGGCGTGGGCGAGGTGGAGGTGGCGGGGGACTGGCGTCGGCAGGCGGAGGGGAGCCTGGCGGAGGTCAGCGCTTCGAGCGGGCGGCGAGGTACTCCCGCGCGGCGGCTCGGGCCCCCGGGTCGCGCATCGCCGCGCCGAGGAGGTCGGCGTCAGCCCAGGCGCCCACGGTCGGGGCCAGGTCCTCGAGCGTCTCGTTGACCTGGCGCTTGGTGGCCCGTACGACGCTCGGTGCCTTCCGCGCCAGCTGCTGCGCCAACTCGTCCACGGCGGATTCCAGGTCGGAGCGCGGCACGATCCGATTGACGAAGCCGAGTGCCTTCGCCTCCTCGGCGTCGAACGGGCGGCACGTCAGGACCAACTCGCGGGTGAAGGCCGGCCCGATCTCCCGTACGAGTCGGGGAATGCCGCCCCACGCCAACGGAATCCCGAGGTCGACCTCGGGAATCGAGAACACCGTGTCGTCGGCTGCCACCCGCAGGTCGCACACCCCGGCCAACACCACACCACCCCCGACGCAGTGCCCCTTGATCGCCGCGATCGTCAACGCCGACATCCGCTCCATTGCTTCGGCCATGCGCCGTCCGAGGTCCGCCTGGTCACGGCTCGAGGTGGCTGCGTCGGTCGCTCCGGCAGCGAACTCACGGAGGTCGAACCCGGAGGAGAACGCCCGACCCTCACCGGTGACGATCACGATCGATGCCTCGGTGGTGTCGAACCACTGCGCGGCTTCGGCGATCTCCCGCAACGGAACGGTCCCGAGCGGATTGAGCTTGTCTGGTTGGGAGAGCGTCAACCGTCCGATCCGCCCGTCGACCTCGACTCGAAGTGTGTTGAACGTCGGTGCCGTCATCGCCCCATCGTGTCACGCGCTCCAAAGGTTCCGCGAGCCCCGGGCTCGCGGAACCTTTGGAGCCTGGTCAGGTGGATTGGAATCGTCCGGGGGAGACCTCGGTGGCTTCGCCCCGGGTCAGCATGCGTTGCACGTGGAGCTCGGCACTGCGGCTCTCGACCGACTCGACGAACGCCATCTCGACATGCGGGCGGTAGATGAACCGGTGCTCGCGCATCTCATCGATCGAGTGCGGTTCGCGGAGGAACTCGAGCATCGCATCGTGGCGCCTCCCGATCACTGCCGTGAACGCGTCGACCATCTCGACGAACGTCTCGCGGCCCTCGATCACGCCTTTGTGATGGAACGTCACGTAGAACTGGGCGTCCTCATCGCGCACCTTGGCGAGGCTTTCCTCGAAATCCTCCAGGTCGCTCCACACGTCGCCGTAGTAGGGGCCGAACCCGGTCAGGTCGATGTCGGAGAGGAAGAACACGCCGTCCATCCGGAACCCGCTGTGCCCACGGGTGTGACCGGGCAGATGCACGGCCTCGACCTGCACACCACCCCCGAGATCGAACACGTGACCGTCGGTGAACCCGTGCGCATCCGGCCGGGGGACATAGTGGAACTCGTCGAGGATCAGCTGCGCGAACGCATCGCGCGCATCGCCGGTCAGCCCGTACACGGCCATCAGACCGTCCATCGACTGTGCGCCGGGGAGGTCCTGGTCGTGGATGTGCAGTCGAGCACCGGGGAACGATCCGTTGCCCGCCATGTGGTCCTCGTGGCTGTGGCTGTTGATCACCGCATCGACGGCGACCGGCGCGCCACCGCGCGCCACCACGGTGACCGACGGATCGATCAGAACCGATTCGCCGGCGCCTCGCACCAGCAAGGTGTTGCCCGAGGGGTACGCGCCCTCGGCGTCGCCGACCAACACGCTCACGCTGTCGGTCAGGCGCCGCTCATCACGACCCCAATCGGTGATCACGCTGCCGACGTTACCGACCAACCGTCACATCCCGGGTCGGACCCCTGATGTCACGGTCAGGCGTCGGTGGGCTTGAGGTCGAGGCTGGCCGAGTTCATGCAGAACCGGTCTCCGGACGGGCCGGGGCCGTCGGGAAAGACGTGGCCGAGGTGAGCGCCGCAGCTGGCGCACTCTGCCTCGGTGCGGACCATCCCGTGGGAGCGGTCCTCCTTCAGCGTCACTTTCGCCGGGTCGATCGCCTCGGTGAAACTCGGCCAGCCCGAGCCCGAGTCGTACTTCGTCTCCGACGAGAACAGCTCCTCGTCGCACACGATGCAGTGGTACGTGCCGGGGGCCTTGACGTCCCAGTAGGTCCCGCTGAACGCCCGCTCGGTGCCGGCGCGCTGGGTGACCTCGTACTGCAGCGGGGTGAGCCGCTCCTTCAGTTCCTCGTCGGTGGGGATGGATCGATCAGCCATGGCCACAAGGATGCCGGAGTCTCGAGGGGAACCCCGCACTGGTCGCCGAGTTTCGACCATGTTGCGCGGCCTGTTCGCGCCCGGTCACACCAGCGTTCCCTCCCTCACCTCGTGAGCGCTCGCGGAAGCTGGAGCGCTCGACGACGATGCGCTCGTCGACATCGGCACTCCTGGCACGAAAGTGGGCGATTCAGCCGGCTTGACCGGTCTGGCGGAGGAAGGTGAGCGAGTCCCACAGATCGGTTCGTCGGGCGATCTGACCCGAACGCACCTCGAACCACATCATTCCGGGGATGTCGATCTGAATCCCCTCGCACTCGGCTTCGAACCGGTAGCGAGCGACGACCTCGCCATCTGCGAACGCGTCGTCGGTCGATGGCTCCCCACCGGCGAGTCCGAGGGCACCCACGGCCACGATCGTGTACCGCGCATCGACGAACGCGCCGAGGAACCCGGCCAGTCGTGACCGGTACTCGTCGCGCCCCACGCATCCGGATCCCAATTCGCTCAGGTGCTCGTTCCGGAAGTCGTCGGTGACCAGCGCAGCGATGACCTCGGCATCACCGGTCGAGAACGAGGCGAGGTATCGCCGGACGACATCGACGCGATCCTCCATCCCGGCGACGGTATCGGAGCGGTGCTGTGCTCCAATGTCCCCGTGACTCCCGGTGCCGACGACGAATCGCCGTGGGCGCGCGACGACTGGGTGTCCGCTCACGACCCGCCGACGCTCGAATCTTTGACCTCTCCGCTCGGACACTGGGATCGGCGAACCGCCGAGCCCCCCCGGACCCACCCAGCCGGGCAGTAAGCCTGTGGAGATAGGCCAGATCCCCCGCCCGGCCCTGCGGCGGGTTAGATGGTTACGGGCGTCGAGCGAGGCCGTTCCGGCCGACGCCTCCTCGTCGGAAGTGTCGTGGTCGCCGCAGTCGCGATCGCCGGCGGGCTCCTCCTGAACGATCGTCGATCGGACTCCACCGATCGGTCGTCCACGACCGACCTGGCGACGACCGTCGACACTTCGTCAGTCGTCGCGAACGCCGGGGCCCTGCCCGCGGACGCAGGAGCGCCCTCGGATGCCGACGATGCTCCTGCCACCGCCGTGGCGGTCCCCTCGCTTCCCGCCGCAGCTCCGATCGACAACGGAACCGAGAGCGCCACCACTGAGGTGACACCGCCCACGATCGTGGTCGGGGAGCCGGCGCGGTGGGCAGAGTGGGCGGTCGCCGTGCCGCCTCCGCTCGCCACGTTGACGGTGCCGACCGAGATCGTGGCGGTCTCGGACCCGAACATCGTGCACCGCATCGAGTTCCCTTCGGGTCGCGTGCGCAGCCTCGACGTGGCCGCGCTCGGGCCGGACGCGCAGGTCGTCGTCGGACCGGATGTCATCGCCGTGGTGGCCGGGCGAGACGTCACCATGATCCGCGACGGCGCACCGACCGCGCGGGTTCCGATCTCTGACGGCGTCGTGAACGCCCAACCCTGGCCGGGGACGACCTCGTTCATCGTGACGACGTCAGCCGTCTCCGTTTCGATCGACGAACAGCGCTGGATCCTCGATGCGAGTGGGGACCTCCTGCTGCTCGACGACGGTCTGTTCGCCGATGTCTCGTACCAGGCGAGGTTCCTTCCGTCGGCGGAGATCATGGTCAATCGACCGGGCGGTGTGTACGCGGTCGCCGTCGATCAGAGCATCCGCCGGATCGGTCCCGGTGATCTGATCGCGAACGGCGTCTCGCACTACGCCGTCGAGGAGTGCGACGAGTCGCTGGAGTGTTCGCAGTACGTCATCGACTCGACCACCGGGACACGGATGCCCGCCGTGCTCGGGCCAGTCGTTGCGAGCGCAGCTGCAGACCCGTCGACGAGGATCTCACCCGACGGTCGATACGTTGCCTTCCGCGACTACTCCCGGGGCACTGGCGTCCGCCAGATCGTCGATGTCACGACTGGACGAGCAATCGACGTCAGCGCCGTCGACCGACTGGTCGATCCCGACTCGTGGGCCGCTGACGGGTCCGGCATGTTCCTCGCCGACGACACCCTTCGCTTCCTCGTCGCTGCCACGGGCGCCAGCGTCGCGCTCGATGGGTTCGCTGGGATCTCCTCGGTCATCACCCGGCCGCCGACCTGAGGTCGCGCTCCGCACCCTTCGGCTGTCCGACCTGTGGTGTGATGGGGCGGTGACCGAGTCGTCCGGCCAGCCCCCGTCTCCGTGGGAACGCGACGATTGGATGCCGGACCACCAGGGCCCCGTCGAGATCACTCCCCGCGGACGCTCGACACCTTCGCGCCAGGGGGAAGCGGAATCGCCGAACGGTGCCGGCGACGACGTCGAATCCGATCTGCCCCCGGGTCGGCGGTACCTGCCCGGTCGCCCGACCGATGTCGCCGTTCGAGGCGACCGGACCCGCCGGACCCTGATCGGCCTCGTCGCTGCGCTCGCACTGACGGCCGCGGTCGTGATGGTGGTGAACGGCCCCGGCGGTGGCTCCTCGAGCGGCGAACCATCGCCCCCGACCACGATCGCCCGGAGCGGATCGACGATGAGCCGCTCGACCGTCCCCGCATCGACCACGATCTCGACGATGCCGCCACCCGACCGCTCGGTAGTGGCCATCGGTTCCCCGATCCCCGACGTCGCCGCGGTCACCGACCTCGAGATCCCGTCGTGGACGGAGTGGACGATCCCGGTCCCCGATGCGGCGGCACGGCTCAGCGTTCCGACCGAGGTGGTGGCGCTCACCAGCGATGGGACGCTTCACCGGATCGAGTTCCCGTCCGGCCGAGTCCGCAGCATCTCGATCGAGCGGCTCGGCGCTCAGCCGGAGCTCGCCCTCACCCAGGACGCGATCGCCGTGATGAAGTCCAACTCGACGCTCCTGCTCAGCGACGACCGACCGGCGCGGGAACTCGCCATCTCCGATCGAGGTCTGGACACGATCACCGCTCGAACGTCGGACTTCGTCATCAGCGGGCGCCAGGTCGCGTTCGATGACCCGGAGATGTTCTGGCTGCTCGATACCGACGGGACGCTCGTCGACGTCACCGACGGCCCGCTTGCAGACGTGGCGCTCTGGGATCGGAGCTCTCTGCCGTCTGATGAGTGGCTTGCGACGAGACCGGGTGGGGTGTACGCGATCACCGATGACGGTGCTGCCCGACGTCTCAGTGAAGGACTGTTGCTGGCCTCCGGTGTGGGGCACATCGCCGTCGAACGCTGCGACGAGGAGTTGCCGTGCACCGACGTGCTGATCGATCTCGCGACCGGCGACGAGTCCCCCGCCTCGCTCGGCGTCCTCGACGACTATCGCTACTGGGACACATCGACGCACATCTCGCCGGACGGTCGATCGATCCACTTCGCCGACTGGCTCCCTGTCCGCGGTGTCTGGCGGATCGCCGACGTCGCCTCTGGTGCCGCGATCGACCTGGGGGCGATCAGGCAGATCCGATCAGCCGACACGTGGGCTGCCGACAGTTCGGGCGTGTTCGCGGCCGCCGGGCCGTTGCTGACCTTCGATGCGATCGACGGTACCGCCGCCGCCATCTCGGGGATGGGTGAGATCATCGCGATCGCCACGCGACCAGCGACTCCGTGACATCCGTGGCCGGCGCTGGAGCGGGCGCCGGCGTCAGGCGCAAAACAACCCGTCGAGCGACTTGGCGATCGAGCCCAGATCCTGACGGTCGTGGTGGACGAGCCGGGTCAGATAGCTGATGGCGACATCGCCTCGTTCGATGATGCCGCCGTCGACATCGGGTGAGAGCTCGACCGTCTCGCCCCATCCCATCTCCACCGTGAAAGCTTCCTCGTGGCCGGGGATCGGCTTGAGCGTCGCGGCGGACATCGAGCGGGGTGGCTGTCGGCCGACCTCGGCGTACTTCCACGAGCCGAACTCCTCGATCGGAGTGTCGGGCACGTTGATGTTGACCACCACCGGCTCGATGGGCATGTCGTCGATGAGTGCTTGCGCGACCGACTTCGCGACCATCGCCGCGCTGTCCCAATGCTGGGCGGCGATCGACTCATCCCAACCCTGACCTTCGACGCCGAAACCGGTGACCGCTTGGCTCACCGCAATGCCCGAGATCCCTCCGTTGCGGCCGGTGAGCGCGGCGCCGACGGTGCCCGAGTGGTACACCGCCCGACCGACGTTGGCCCCCGGATTGATGCCGGACACGATGAGATCGAACGGATCACCGAACGCGCCGAGTCGAGCGAACATCGCACACAGCGCGGGAGGTCCACTGACCTTCCAGATTCCAGCTGCAGGGCAGTCGTCGATGTGACCTCGGCGCACTTCGGGCTGGATCAGGTGCAAGGCGCCCAATGCCGCACCGGCACCGGAGTACTCCTGGTCGGGTGCAGCCACGACGACGTCGTGGTTGCCATCGAGTTCGCAGATCGCTCGTGCCAGGACGTGCAAGCCGATCGAGTCGATGCCGTCGTCGTTCGTCACCAGGATGCGCATACGACCATCCTCGCAGCCCCGTGCAGATTTCATCTGAACGGAGCGTGAACGTTGCTTCCAGGCGGACCCCGAACAGGCGCGGAGGTACGCTGCGCCGGTCATGACCGAGTCGTTCTGCGCGAGTCCTGCCCTTCGGGATCAGTGGTTCGTGGTGGCCGATGCCGGCGACGTGACGGATCAGCCGATCGGAGTGCGACTGCTCGGCGACACCGCCGTCGTGTGGCGGGGTGCCGACGGGTCGTTGGCAGCCGCCCCGGACCGATGCCCGCACCGTGAAGCGCCCCTCTCACTCGGCCACCTCGATGGCGGATGCCTCGTCTGTCCGTACCACGCCTGGACGTTCGAGCCGGATGGCACCTGCGTGTCGGTCCCGTCGTCCGGCTCGGGAGCGCCGATCGCGCCGTCTGCCCACCTGCGGACCTTGGCGGTCCGAGAGCAGTACGGGCTCGTCTGGCTGTGCCTCGGCGCGCCGGCCGCCGATCCGCCCGAGATCGCCCAGGATCGCGATCCGGCCTACCGACGCCTCACCGCCGGTGTCGAGACCTGGACCACCTCAGCGACGAGGATGACTGACAACTTCTGCGACGTCGCTCACTTCCCCTACGTCCATGCCGGCACGATCGGAGCTGACACCGACCCCGTCGTTGCTCCGATCGAGGTCGAACAGCTCGATGCGGACTTCGTCGGATACCAGTACACCGTGGACGTCCATGACGAGCACGGCGATGTCGTTCGGCAGCGGATGTCGACCGCGTTCAGCCTGCCCTTCGTGGTTCGGTCGAACACGTTCTACGAGTCCGGTCCCCGCACCGGTCACGACCGGGTACTGCTGCTCTGCGCGACCCCGGTTGATGACGTGACCTCGCTCTTCACGTTCGTCGTGTGGCGCAACCACGACCACGACGTACCGGCCGATGAGATCCTTGCCTTCGACCGAGCGATCGGTGCAGAAGACCGAGCGATGCTCGAACGCATTCCGGGTGTGCTCCCGCTCGACACTGCCCCCACCGTCAGCGTGCGCTCCGACCGTCTCTCGGTCGAGTGGCGACGCCGCTTCGCCGCCCTCCTCGGCCGCTAACTGTTCCACTCCCGAAGCCAGACTCGGGGTTGGACGGCGGGTCAGACGGCTTCGACGGGGGTGGCCGCGGCGACGGTCGCGGCGGACGTGGCGGAGCGTTGGCTGGACCATGTGAAGAGCGCGAGGCCGCTCACCACGAGCACCATTCCGGCGACCTGGGGGAGGCGGACCGCTTCGCCGAGGATCAGGAAGCCGAAGAACACCGCGAGCGCCGGTTGCGCGGTCTGCATGATCCCGATCGTGGCAACGGGGATGTGCTGTTGCGCGAAGACGATGCAGGCGTGCGACAGCATCCCGGTCAGCAGTGTCAAGATCGCGACCACGATCCAGCCCCGGCCGCTGAGCCCGAACACGTCGGCGCCCGCGATCAGCGCGGCGATCGGTCCTGCCATCAGCACGCCGATCGGCATCATGCACGACATGAAGTCGAGCGTTCCGACCCCCGATGCGCGTGCCCGCTTGGTCGACAGCAGGTAGCTCGTCCACAGCGCGATGACGCCGATCATCAACAGGTCGCCATCGATCGACGACGCACTCTGCTCCGGTCCGAAGAACAGCACGAGTGCCACGCCGATGATCGAGAGACCCCCCCAGCGCAACGCACGCCAGTTGGGCCGTTCCGCGAAGAACAGCGCGCCGAGCGGCAGGAGAATCAACGGATTCAACGTGGCGATGAACTCGGCGTGGGCGATGCTCGTCTTGGTGATCGCGGTGAAGAACAGCGCGATGTTCGCTCCGAAGAACAGGCCCGGAAGCAACGATGCCCGCCAGGCTGCCTTCGTCGGAAACGGCCGATCGCTGTGGACGTGGAGCACCACCAGGACCGTCCACCATCCGACCACCGCCCCGATCATGCGCCAGAACGCCACCACCGATCCGGTCGACTCCGACCACTTGATCAGCGTCGAACTCGACGAGAAGGCGACGACCGCAATCACGATCGCGAACAGTCCGAGTGTGCGGCCGCTGAACCGCTCGGTCATCGGGGCGCCCGCGTCACGCCGGGTCGCCGTCGGCGACGAGGTCGGGGTGATCGCTCCTGACGAGATCGGGCTCGAGATAGATCACGGTCGCGGCCGGGACAGCCGCTCTCACTGCATCCTCGGTGGTGTTGATCGCCTCGACCAGCTCGTCGGCCGACAGCCTGGAGGAGTACTCGACCTTCGCCGCAACGAGGATCTCGTCAGGCCCGAGATGTTCGGTGCGCATGTGGATCAACTGATCGACGCCAGGTGCCGACGCGATCGCAGCGGAGATCCCGTCGAGCGTCGCGGGGCTCGCGGACTCACCGATCAGCAGGCTCTTCATCTCGATGATCAGCACGACGGCGATCCCGATCAGCAAGATGCCGATCATCACCGATCCCATCGCGTCCCAACGCGGATTGCCGGTCGCCTCGGCGAGCAGTACACCGGTCAGCGCGAACAGGAGACCGATCAGCGCGCCGATGTCCTCCAACAACACCACAGGGAGCTCGGGCTGCTTGGTGCGCCGGATGAACTGGATCCACCCGGTCGATGGATCCTTCACGTGCCTCGACTCGCGCACTGCCGTGCGGAGCGAGAACGATTCCAACACGATCGCCGCCACGAGGATCGTGACCGCCACCGTGAGGCTCTCGATCTCGTGGGGGTCGCGAAGCTTCGAGATGCCCTCCCACAGCGCGAACATCCCGCCGGCGGAGAACAGCACGAGGGCAACGGCGAATGCCCAGAAGTAGCGCTCGCGGCCATAGCCGAAGGGATGGGTCGACGTTGCGGTCTTCTTGGCTCGCTTCCCTCCGAGGAACAACAGCAGCTGATTTCCCGTGTCGGCGAGGGAGTGCACCGTCTCGGCCATGAGGCTCGCCGATCCGGTGATCAAGAACCCGATGAACTTGGCGATCGCGATCCCGAGGTTGGCGAAAAACGCTGCAAAGATGGCCTTGCGGCTACCGTCGGTCACGCAGCGATCCTACGGCGAGACGTGACGCACAGCGCTGAGTGAGCGGTCGTTCGAGCATTGCTGTCGCCGAGTTCGAGGTGGACGGCGATCAGCACGCGGTGGGCATGGGTGGACAACACCGGGTCCCCCACGCACTCCGTTGCCCCCACCGAGTCGAACTACATCATCGAACTGTCGACAAGGTCGCCTTCGACGTGACGCAAGGCCCCCCTTCGAGGCACCCGACGGTAACCTTTTCCAGATGAGTCCCCTTGAAGCCATGGCCGCGGAGACGTCCGGAGCCGCGTCGAGCGAACCGATCATCACGGTCACGCCCGAAGCGCTCGAACATCTCCGTGAGCTGCGCGACGACGAAGTCGACGGCGACAAGCTCGGTCTCCGGCTCGCGATCGCGTCGGACCCGGGGGAGGAGTTCCGCTACGACCTGTCGTTCGAGGAGTTCCTCACCGCCGCGTTCACCGACGAGGTGCGCACTCATGACGGGATGAAGGTCATCATCCCCGGCGACGACGTCGAACTGCTCAACGGGGCCACGCTCGACTACACGTCGGCCCAAGGGCTCGTGATCCGCAACCCGAATCGCCCGGCGGCTCCATCGGTCGCCGGGCTCACCGCTGATGACGCTCTCTCCGCCGAGATCGATGCGCTCGTTGCGACCGAAGTCAACCCGGCGCTCGCGGCCCACGGTGGCTTCGTCACCTACGTCGGCCACGACGGCGAGGGAACCGCTTACCTCACCATGGGCGGCGGCTGCCACGGCTGCTCGATGAGCAAGATGACGATGCTCGATGGTGTGCAGACCATGCTCGTCGATGCCATCGACGGCGTCGAGCGGGTCAAGGACCTCACCGATCACACCACCGGCGAGAACCCCTTCTACTCGTAGCGGGTCGGCGGACTGCGTTCGCCTCGTCGCCGGCGCTTCCCTCGGCGCGGGTGACGAGCTGATGTCGCGTTGAGTTTCAGCGTCGGGCGAGGCGGCGGAGTGGCGGCTCGGTGGGCGGTGGCTGTCGGCGGGGTGGGAGTTCGGTGAGCAGCCGGGTGGTGATCTCGGTGATCTCCGCGACGGCGCGCTCGAACGCCTCCTCGGTCGTGGTGGACGTCTTCTGGACGCCGCTGACCTTCCGGACGTACTGACGGGCGCCGGCTTCGATTTCTTCGGCGGTCGCGGCCGGGTCGAGGCCTCGCAGCATGGTGATGTTCCTGCACATGGGATCGGATCCTTCAGCCGGCCACGACATCGGCGGCGTCGTCTCGGCGCCGCAGGTACGTGGCGAGGTACGGACAGATCGGATCGATGCGCAGGGAACGGTTGCGAGCATCGTCGACGATTCCCGCCATCAGGATCTCCGAGTAGCGATTCCCGCGGTGTTCGACCAGGGTTTCGACATGGGGAATCGTGATCACCTCGCCATTCGAGGCATACGTCGCATACCCGATGAGTTCGTCGCTGCGTCGCAGTTCGTACCGGCGCGACCCCGGTACGTCGATGACGTTCCATGACGCTGACTGCTCCGAACTCTCCATGCGGTCAGTGTGGCATGGCACCCTTCTCCCACGACTGGTGTACCCTATTCTCATCGAATGAGAATGGATGAGCGGATGCACGACAAACAGAGCCGACTCGGGGCAGCAGCGGTGCTCAACACGGCCTTCGGCGTTGTCCAAGTGGTGGTCGGTGTCGCTATCGGATCGGTCGTCGTGCTGGCCGATGCGGCGCATCAGGCGGTCGATGCGCTGGGGCTGATCACCGCGTATGTCGCCATCCGCGTCGCTCGGCGGCCGGCGACCACGGCGTGGTCGTTCGGGTTCGGCAAGGCCGATGCACTCGGCGGATTCGTCTCCGCCCTGCTCCTGCTGGGCTCGGTCCTCTGGATCATGGTCGAGTCGGTGGAACGACTGATCGATCCGCAGGACGTGTCCGGTTGGGGCGTCATCGCCATCGGCGTCGTCGCCATCGCCGTCAACGGGGTGGGGGTTCTGCTCGTTGGGCACTCGCACGACCGCGACGCGGTCTCGTTGCGCGCCGCGCGTCTGCACCTCCTGACCGATCTGGCGGGCTCCTTCTTCGTCGTGGTCGCCGGGCTGCTCCTCGTTGCAGGCGGACCGGCGTGGATCGATCCGGTCTCGTCGCTGCTGCTCTCGGCGGTCGTGCTCGTCGTCACCTACCGCCTGCTCCACGGAGCAGTTCAGGTGTTGCTCGATCGCGCGCCCGAGAGCTGTGACGACATCGCGGCACTCATCGATGCTCATCAAGGGGTGGAGGCGGTCCATCACGTCCACCTTCGTCAACTCGGCGGTGGGCAACGCAGCGCGACCGCTCACCTGGTGGTGGACGGCGCGGTCACCGTGCACGACGCACAGACCCTGATGCGCAGCGTGGAGGATTCGTTGCGATCCCGAGCGATCTCGCACACCACGCTCCAACTCGAGTGTCACCCGTGCGACAACGCCGTTCACGCCCGCGGCGACCATCTGCAACGATGACCACGTGACGACCCCGCCCACCACAGCATCGCGCTACGTCATGGCTCAGCAATCGTTCGTCGAGTTCGCCGAACCCTGACCGAACAGAAGTGGGGCACTCGCACGCCGTGCACGCCGGCCTGGACTGTGCGTGACGTGCTGTCGCATGTCGCGGGCGTTCCCGACGACGCGCTTGCCGGTCGCATGGATGGCGCTCCCGGCGAGGCATGGACCGCCGCCTCACAGGTCGAACGCAACAGCGACATCCGCGTCGATGAGCTCCTCGACCGGTGGGCATCGCAGGCGGAGGGCTTCGCCGAAGCACTCGAAGCGATGGGCGAGAACCGGCCGCCGTTCGACTGCCACAGCCACGAACACGACATCCGCCAAGCGCTCGATCGGCCCGGGAATCGGTCGAACGAGATCATCGAGACCGGCGGATTCGGATTGGCGACGGTGGACGGTGTCGCTGTTCGCATGACGGTCGAACTCGACGACGGCCGGGTCGTGCTCAGTGGCGATCCGACGGCGTCGACCGAGGTGCATCTCCGTGGGAGGAGCACCTTCGAACTGTTTCGGTCTCGCCTGGGTCGTCGGAGTCGCGAACAGGTCCGTGCGTATGCCTGGACCGGAACCGACAGCGCCATCGACACAGTCATCGCCACGTGGTTCAGGTTCGGCCCGTCTCCGCTGCCCATCTTCGAGTAGCTCACGCCAGGAGCGGAGCGAGGCCGGTCACGCCCGGTGCGTCGTCATGCGGGGGTCTCGAGTGCGTGTTCGAAGTCGCCGAGGAGGTCAGCGGAGTCTTCGAGTCCGACCGAGACCCGGAGCAGACCCTCCGTCACTCCGGTCGCGGCCTGTTCTTCCCGTGTCAGGCTGGCGTGGGTCGACGTCGCCGGGTGGCAAACCAGCGTTTCGGGCCCACCGAGTGAGGTGGCGATCCGAGCGGTGCC
>Ga0316190_10001569_pt1 | contig 16591 bp, 14 predicted proteins | sample Eddworburrow2_MG_FD_204929 | JGI IMG/M metagenome (GOLD analysis project Ga0316190, IMG submission 204929) | Coastal sediment microbial communities from Maine, United States - Eddy worm burrow 2 | ecosystem: Environmental > Aquatic > Marine > Coastal > Sediment | place: USA: Maine | collected... | reverse complement strand
TCATCAACAAGAAGAATCAGATCCTTTTTCCTTTATATCACGAGGGCGAGATCTGCCCTTATGTATTGGTATACGACGATTGGAAATCTCCCCTGGCAGGAAAACTGATCGCGGAAACCATGGCCAGAACCAAAGCCATTCAGCCGACACTCCTGCATCTTGAGCAATCAACATATTTGATGTTTAGCCGCACCAATCAGGGTTGTATTTACAAAAGCCTCTCCTATAACAACGGATTGAGTTGGTCGATTTGCACACCCACAAAACTGTCGAATCCCAACAGTGCGTTGGATCTTGTAAGGCTGCCGTCCGGAGAGGTCCTGCTGGTTTATAATCCGTCGCCGGTCAATCGCAATCACCTAACAGTTGCCCTGTCAAAAGACAATACCCAATCCTGGTTTGCCATGCGGGATATCGTTCATGGTGATGGTGAATACTCTTATCCGTCAGCGATCCTCGATGATAAGGGCCGAATACACGTTAGCTATACCGAAAATCGCTATATTATCAAGCATGCCGCTTTTGATAAGGAATGGTTACTGGAAAAGGAGCTGTCCGAGCCGATGCTGACAGAATAACCGACAGTCGTCGTTGAAATAAATGCCAAAAAAGCGAAAAATAAATTTAGCCTTGGTCGGTGCGGGACAGTGGGCGGTTGAATACCATCTTCCTACCCTTCATTCCAAGGCTTTGAAGCATAAATTGAACCTGTGCGGAATCTGGAATCGAACCCGGTCAAAATCCGAACGTGCGGCCAAAAAATGGGGTATCCCCCATATTTACACGAACCTTGATGAACTTATGCAGGATTCAAACATCGATGCGGTCAGTGTGGTGGTCAACCGCCAGGCTGTTGGACGAATCCTGCGGACGATCAGTGAGCGCGATTTACCACTTCTGTGTGAGAAACCTCCGGGAAAAAATTATCAGGAGGCCCGAAAACTGTCAACCATGGTTAATCCGAGAAGTGTCGTGGCCTTCAACCGACGATATTCACCACTGAATCAGAAATTCAAGAGACTGGTTGATAATCTTGAATCCATCCAATTTGTTGAATGCCACTTTCTGAGAAGACATCGAGATGATCAAAAATTTGTTACCGAAACGGGTGTGCATGGAATTAATTTTCTTGAATATTTATTCGGTCCCATACGAGCCGTGGACGCTGAACGCTGGTTTTCAAAAGAAAAAAATAACTACAACTGGCTGGCCAGGATCACTTTTGCCTCAGGGCTGAGAGGTTTGATCAAGTTCTTTCCCTTTGCCGGAATCAGTCTGGAAAGCATCGAAATTCACGGCGATGATGTTTCACTTTATTTAGACTCGGATCAGCATTTCACGGACACACCCGAAGGTAGCATAACAATTTACAGAAATACTAAGCAGAACAAGATTGCCAAGAGAAACGTTTCCGTAAACTGCGAGGGGGGCCGTCTGACGCGTGGCGGGTTTGTCGGCGAATATCTCGATTTTATTGCGGCTGTCCAAAGACGTAGGTCACCCCTCTCCAGTTTTGGCAACTCCTGGACTTCCATGCGAGCAGCTGAAATCATCGAGCAAGGAAAATCAGGATCCATTAAAAGCAGCTAAAAAGGAGGTGAGAAGAGAGATTAATAGATAAGCGTCTCGGAATTTCTACAACTTTTAAAAAATACAAGGTATTTTTTGAGGTATGAGTTTTTACATCAATCATTCCAATTGGGGTGAAGCCCCTAACTTGTTTTTCCACGCCAAAGACGAGAAATGAGCTCATTTCACAATTCATTCAGGAGGTGCAGCATGAGACTTAGAATTTGGTCGGCTTTTGTTATGGTTACTTTTTTGTTCTTTATCATTTTTTTAGGATCGCTTCAGGCCAAGGAGATCAATATCCAGTTCAGGACGATGGAGCACGGCAAAGCGGCGAACGTAGAGCAGGAAATTGTCGACATGTTCGGAAAGAGTCGCCCGGACATCAAGGTAGATCTCCTTCAGGGTCAATGGACCCAGTATTATTCTCAATTGCGGCTCGCTGTGATGGGAGGAAACCCGCCGCAGCTTGGCGTTACGCTGTTGCAGAAAATCGTTGAAATAGAGGAATACCTGACGCCACTGGATCAATCACCGGTTGGAAATCTGCTAGAAATGGCGGGTATCAACCCGGCTGAATTTGACCAGAAAGGATGGAAAGCCGGCCAACTCAACGGGAAACAATATGCGATCCCTTTCAACTATCCCGCCCTCCTGATGTGGTACAACAAAGATATTTTTAGCAAAGCCGGACTCGATCCTGAAAAGTTTCCGGACACCATGGAGGAATTCGTGGATGCCTGCAACAAGATCAAAGCTGCTGGATTCTACGCCTTTCATCCCGCCTCCGACGGCCCCCCGCGCTTCTGGCGACGCACCTGGTATATGCTTTTCTGGGAACAAGGCGGGGAGTTGTTTGACGAAGGATACACTAAGGCGACATTCAACAATGAGCAGGGGATCAAAGCGCTGCAATTTTTAGTCGATGTCATCCACAAATACGGATGGAACGTTGTCGGTGCCGACGGCTACAAGCAATTTTCGGGCAAGGAACTCGGCATCATCTATGCCGGCAATTGGTTTTATCCCTATGCTGCCAAATTAGGCGACAATTGGAGCGGGGCCAAGGTTCCGAAGTTTTTCGACAAACGGGTTACGTGGCTCAACGGGCACGGGTTTCAAATCCCGAAACAGCCGGAAGGAACCCCCAAGGAAGTCTATATGGCGGCCATGGACCTGATTAAGTTTTACCTCAAAAACCTGCCCAAATCCACGATGGTGGCTGGCCACATCCCGGCCTATAAACCAGCGCTGGCAGACAAAACATTGATAGAATCCGATTACTACACCAAGGCAGGCAAGTATATCGCAGCCATGGTCGAGGCCGGTGAACTCCATTACCCCATACGGAATGCCAAAGGCTCCGAACTTGAGAACGCTATTCAAATAAATGTCGAGTTGGCGGTCAACGGTAAAATCTCACCGGAAGAAGCGCTGGCCAATGCCGAAAAGGAGTGCAACCGCATCTTAAGTAAAAAATAATCTAGGCCCATCGTAGATTCCGCGTTAGTTTGCGGGGAAGGACCTGGCTTTGGTTTGCCCCCAGGAAAGGGGCTCTCCATGACTCTGCTCTGCTCAACATACTCCATCCCTCCTTAAAACTGAAACAGGCAGAGCCGATTATCTCTGACCTGTCCCAAAGGACCAGGTTTTCAATGATGAAATAAATAATTAGACGTTTATTTGGTTCAGAATCGGAGGATAACCGATAGATGACAACAAGAACCGGCAGCTCCGCAAAGAAAGCTCCTCCGGGATTTCGCAAAAAGCTCAGCCATTTTTTGTACCGCCATCAGGGAATTGAAGGCGTGCTATATATCATTCCATTTGTCGTGGTGTGGGCCCTTTTCCTGGCTTGGCCGGTAATTTACGGCATTTACATCAGCCTGCATGAATGGCAGGGGCTGCGGGGCGCCAAGTTCGTGGGATTCGATAATTACATCGAACTTTTTACCGATCCCAGGTTTTGGAATGCGTTTGCCAATACCCTCAAGTTTTCCGCTATGGTCATTCCCCTGATTATGTTTTTCGGTTTGTTGTTTGCGCTCATGCTCTGGGGCTGGGGCAGGACCCGCAAGGGGGTCGCGCTGATCCAGGCCAGCATGTTTTTCCCATACTTGTTGACGATTTCCATCATTGCCCTTGTATGGCGCTGGCTTCTTGATGGGGATTACGGGCTCATCCTGTGGGCACTGCGATCTTTGGGACTTCCAACCCCAACTTTTCTCAGCGATACGTTCTGGGTGCTGCCGGCACTGGCATTTGTGACGGCCTGGTGGCTGGCCGGTTACCGGATGGTCGTCTTTCAGGCCGGACTGGAAGATATTCCACAGGATCTTTTTGAAGCGGCCAAGATTGACGGAACCGGTCCATGGAAGCAATTTTTGCATATCATCGTGCCGCTGCTGAAGCCGTCACTGCTGTTCTCTCTGGTTCTTACCATCATTGCCGGCTTCCGGACTTTCGGCCAGGTGCTGATGATGACGGAAGGCGGTCCCGGACGTTCCTCGGAGGTTCTGGCGCTCTATTTATACCAGGTTGGGTTTGATTACTTTCAGATCGGCAAGGCGGCGGCCTCAGGGGTCATTTTGCTGCTGCTGGTTCTCATGATGACCCTTATCGGTGTCCGCATCATCGGCCTTAAATCGGAGCTTCAATGAGACGTATCAAACGCATCCTACCATACATTGTGATGTACGGGGTGGCCTTTCTGTGGATGATCCCCATTCTATGGATGGCTGATACGGCGTTCAAACCGGACGATGAGATTTTCAGCAGCCCGCCCAAGTGGATACCCTCCCACTTCACCCTCGATCACGTTAAAGAAGTCATCACGGAATGGCCCTTTCTAAAATGGCTGCTTCAAAGTGTGATTGTGGCCACCACGGTGACATTCGGGTCTTTGATCGTATCCACCCTGGCAGCCTATTCATTTGCCAGACTTCAGTGGCGCGGGCGGGATTTTCTTTTTATCTTCTTTCTGATCTTTATGTTGCTTCCCTTTGAATTGAATGTCATTCCGCTTTTTTTTCAGATGTCAAAGTTCGGTTGGCTGAATACGGTTCCCGGCGTGGCGCTGCCGATGATCGCCATGCCGATCGGCGTTTTTCTGTTGCGCCAATTTTTTATCAACATCCCCCGTGAGCTTGAAGATGCAGCCCGGATTGACGGTTGCTCGAGCTTCGGTATCTTATGGAAAGTTATTGTTCCGATTTCCAAACCGGTGTTCGGGGCATTTGGGATGTTTATGTTCAATATGGCCTGGAACGAATTTTTCTGGTCGATTATTTGCCTGCAGAAAAGTGACCTTCTCACTCTGCCGGTAGGGTTACGGCACCTGCACGGTGCTTTTGATATAAATTATGGGCTTTTTATGGCGGCCGCCTTTATGGCATCGCTACCCTCGTTGTTTATCTTTTTAATTCTGCGCCGCCAGATAATCCGCGGGTTTACCCTGGCCGGTGCCGGAATGAAGGGCTGATAGTGGAGAAACTAAAGGAGAACGACCCATGGCCGAAGTCCGGTTAACGGATATCATCAAGCGATACGGTCAAAATGTCGCTGTCGATCAGCTGAATTTAACCATCCATGACAAGGAGTTTTTGGTTTTGGTCGGCCCGTCGGGATGCGGTAAAACCACGACATTGCGAATCGTGGCCGGGTTGGAACAGCAAACCGAAGGCGATGTTTTTATCGGTGAGGAATTGGTCAATTATGTTCCCCCCAAAGATCGGGATATTGCCATGGTGTTTCAGAACTACGCCCTGTATCCGCACATGAATGTTCACAAAAATATGGCCTTCGGTCTGCTGCAGCGCAAAATGCCCAAACCGGAGATCGAGCAGCGCGTGATGGATGCAGCCAAAATTCTCAGCATCGAGAATTTAATGGAGCGCAAGCCGAGAGAGCTGTCCGGCGGTCAGCGGCAACGGGTGGCCATGGGCCGCGCCATCGTCCGCAAACCGCAGGTCTTCTTGTTTGACGAACCCCTTAGCAACCTGGATGCCAAGCTGCGGGTGCAAATGCGGGGCGAGCTTGCTAAATTGCACGACCAGCTGGAAACAACGATCATCTACGTCACCCACGATCAGATAGAAGCAATGACCCTGGCTGATCGTATCGTGATTATGGAGAAGGGGGTTGTCATGCAAATGGGCAATCCCATGAAAGTGTATGAGAACCCCAAAAATCTTTTTGTCGCCGGATTTATCGGCAGTCCGGCCATGAATCTGATAGATGCCGGCCTGGTGGAAGATAACGGCCGGATATGGGTAGACGCCGGCAGTTTCCGTTTACCGGTGCCGCAGACCCATGCCGAGAAATATCGATCCTATTTGAACCGGGAAGTTGTTTTTGGCGTTCGGCCCGAGCATATTTATGATCGCGCCCTGGCCGGTGATGTTGAGGCAGCAGAAAACATCAACGCGATGATTGACGTTTTCGAACCCGTCGGCAGTGAAGTAATTTTACTTGTTTCCGCCGGAGACCGGCAGATGACGGCAAAGGTCGATCCGCGCACCTCCGCCAGGGCCCATCAACCGATTGAATTGTGTGTCGATATGGGCCGCATGCATCTCTTCGATAAAACCACGGGTAATGTGATTGAATAAAAATGTGTCTGACATCGCAACAGAATGCTAGGCAACCGGCTGATAGATTATACACTGCCATTTCAAATCGGACACCTGATCGAGTGCCGGTCCTTCCCAAAATTTGGGTGGATTCAGCCGCCTTTCTCACGGGCACTGATTTACTTGAAGTGATATCGAATCCCCGGACGGCATTGGATGTTGTTTTTGAAGCCGGGAGGATGTGCCGGGTTGATGGGATGCGGCTATTCCATCTTCCGGCGCGCAAGATTGTCAGCGAAAACGGCCGTGTATTCGAAGTCGATAAAAGCGGCACGCCCATCGGTGAAATCGATTTGATGGGAGGTCTCAGCACGCATTTAGCAGATCCGGATGTATTTAATCTCGAAGATCCGTTATTTATTGCGTTTTCTCAATTTTGGTCGGCAAGCGAGCCTTTCATTAAAACGATTCAGGATGTAAAACGAATTGCGGTGCCAGATAAAAAATTTTACACGGAGCTCGGCTGTGCCCTTCGGCAACGAAAGATAAAGGAAAAAGCCGCAGGAAAAATGGCTTTGATCGGAGACTGTACTTCCGCCACTTTGGCATTTCACGTGACGCTCAGAGGCATGCAAAACGCCATGCTTGATTTAATCGAAAATCCCAAACTTGTTCACCGGGTCATGGAAAAAGGAGTGGCTGCCGCCATCGAGAAAGGGAAGTTCAATATCGATCTCGGTATCAAAATACTGCGGCTCAATGACTCGGTTGCCAACATGTCGCTTATCTCGCCGCAACATTGGCGCACATTCATTTTCCCTCACCTGAAAACCTTTTGTGACGAGCTGCATGCCTATGCCCCTGATGTGAAAATTTACTGTCATATTTGCGGCAATATTTTACCGGTTGCCGAAGATCTGGTGGCGACCGGGCTGGACTGCATCGGTCCGCTGGATCCGCTGGGAGGGTTTACGCCGGCCGAAATCAGAGCGCGCGTTGGAAACTCCATCGCCCTGATGGGTGGTGTCAATACCCTGTCGTTTATCAATCACAACCCGGAAGATATTATTGAAGAAGCACGACAATGCATTCAGCAGGCAGGAAAGGAGGGGGGATATATTCTGGGTTCCGGCTGTGTGATGCCGCCCAGCACAAGTATTGACAATTTAAAAGCCTTGCGGACGGCTGCTGAGACTTACGGAATATATAAAAACGGTAAATTGGCGTCTCCAACATGATCCTATATTCTACCAATAAGTTCATTTTTATTTAGACACAATTGACTTATATCCGAAATTTGAAACAACAAAGCCGGCTTGTGATTTCTAAACTTTCACCGCCCGCTGCGCTCGAGTCTCCGAGGACGCAGAGTTGATTTGGCTTTTCACTTTCTGCTGAGCGGTCCCACTCAGGCAGGATAGCCATTTGATTATTATGATTTATAGGTTGGCCTGCAGAAAGTGAAAAAAATACTGCCTTTTGGGCAAGATTGCATTCATTGCATCCTTTACCGGTTTCTCTAATTGCGAGTTTCAAGTAAATACAGCATGGAGTACTTGCAGATTTTCATTTGCCGGTAACCAGCCTTGCCATAGCCTAAGCGACGGCAGATAGCCGGCAAATGAAAAATTTAATGGATCTGCGCTCTTTGCGGCTCTGCGGTGAATACAACATTTAAATGTAGCAAACCATGTCTAAATAGTTATTACCGCATTAGCAATAGGAATTATGAAAACCAAAGTTACCCAAGATCAGTCAGCACAACCCAAAGAAACCAGCGGCGCTGTCAAATCCGTGTATCGAGCCATCAAAATTTTGGAAGCATTCAATGCCGATGAGGGCATGACGGTGACCGAGATCAGCAAGCGTTTTAACTTCCCGAAAAGCAGCGTCCACCAGATCCTGAATACGCTGACCAGTGAAAACATTCTAAAAAAAAATCCGCTAACAAATCGCTATTTTTTGGGGGTTAAACTGTTTATTCTGGGAGATAAGGCCAGGGCCAATCTTGAGATCCGTAAAGTGGCCGAACCGCTGCTAAAGGAGTTGAAAGAACTATTTGACGAAACCGTACACCTGACTGTGCTTGACAATGATGAGGTGCTTTATGTCGAATGTTTTGAATCCAGCAAGCTTTTACGGCCGTTTCAAATTCTCGGATACAGGGCCCCGTTGCACTGTACGGCGGTCGGTAAGGCCATGATGGCATTCATGAGCGAGGAGGATGTCGAACGTGTGATTCGAACCAGAGGTCTGCAGCGCTTCACCAAAAATACGCTGACCGACCAAAAGCGACTGATGGAAGACCTCAAAACCGTTGTCATACGGGGGTATTCGGTGGACAACATTGAGCACGAACAGGGTGTACGCTGCGTCGGCGCTCCGATTCGAAATCACGAGGGTCAGGTGTTTGCCGCCGTCAGTGTTACTTGGCCTTCCCAGAGGCTTCAGTTGAGCCGGATTCCAAAATTTGCTAAGACGGTGATTGCCACAGCCAATGAGATTTCCCAACGGCTCGGCTACCGGATGGGCTAAAAACGGCAGGTCAAATCGATAAAGAAACTTTTTGGACTCGGTTCCGGAATCTGCCATTGTTGGGTTTCGCATTTCGCAGTAATATCGGCAGAATGTAGGTTGGGTTGAGTGCAACGAAACCCAACAAAACTTGGAGTAGGCTCAACTCAACCTACAAAATGAAAAGTGGCCCAAGATAGAGGCAATTGCATATCCTCTTATGGAACTACATTGAATTAGACAGGATTAACGGGATTTTTTTGGTTTAGTATGGCTATATCCTGTCCATCCTGTTGATCCTGTCAGAAAATTAAAATTGCATTTCGTTAAGTTTTTAATTCGACTAGACCGGCCGTTTTTTGGTCGGCGGGGGGCTGACACCCAAAAAGACGAATAAAAATAGAATAGAAGTTAAGCAATCCTATATGAGAATTTTCACCATTTTAGTACCTATTTATTGAAATCACATCATGTTTGCACATGATTTATGCCATAGCCAGATTGAATATTCTATGAATGCTATCGCATTTTAATAGATAAGACAGAACGAAGCCTCCGGCTCGTAGGGGTTGTAGCGCCTACGCCTCGGAGAGCGATACCAAAAAGCTTCAATCTTCAATCGTCAATATTCAATTCCGGCTTGTCCGGGTTGGGTAAACACTATGCCGGTACTACAACTTCGACATCATATCCCAATGGGCGGTACGGGGAGCCGTGAGCTTGCCGACGGGACCGAATCACCCATGCGGGTGTCTTTGGGCTTTGAACCCGCCTGGTATCATCGACGGTGCGACATCGATTTTTTAGAACCCTGGCACAAAGATCCATTTTATCGATATGAAAGCCTCAAAAAAATGAAAGCGGAACTCACGAAGCGCTTTCCCATGGTCTCCTATTGGGACAATACCAATGAAGAAGACCTTGCCACCTTATCCGGGTGCTATGGCATCTATCTCATACCGGCGGTATTCGGGTTCTCTTTGCGCTACACGGCGGATCGATGGCCCCTGCTTGACCCCGGCCGGCACCTATCTGTCGGCGAGGTGGAGAGGCTGGATGTTAAAACACTTATAGAAGGACCTTTTGTCGAAGAACTTTTCAATCAGATGGAAATCATTGCATCGCACTGGGGTAAGATCCACGGGTATCTTCACTTTCAGGGGGTCTTAAACAATGCCTTTCTCATGCGGGGTCAGGATATTTTCCTCGACATGATCGAACGTCCCGACCTATCCCATCATTTTTTCGGCATCATATGTGACGTGATGATTGAGCTCGCACACAAGGTGCAGGCCAGGCAACGCCAGACCGGTTTTCCGATTGATTTTCTAACCGTCAGCAACTGTACCATCAATATGATATCTCCTGAAATGTATCGCGAATTTGTTTTTCCGTACGATAAAAAGATCGCACAAAGATTTGAGCGCTTCGGCGTCCATACCTGCAATTGGAATATCGATCCGTATATCGATGCTTTTCGTAAACTCCCCCGGCTCGGTTATCTCGATATGGGAATGGACTCCAATCTGCCAAGGGTCAAGGAAACCTTTCCGGACACACGTCGGGCAGTTATGTATTGGCCCACTAAACTGGTCGACGCACCCCTATCAGAGATTCAGGAGGATATGGCAAGGGTTTACCGCGGACTTGCACCCTGTGATGTGGCAATGGCCGATATGCAAGCCGCAACGCCCGATGCACGGGTGATCGAATTTATAGCCATTTGTCGTGCATTGGCATCAGGCGGCATACCCGAAGGATCAACCACAACAAAGAATCTGTAAGGAGGTGATAACTTTATTTTTTGTTGAAAGGGAAGTCATCAATGGATGAAGAGATGACGTTGAAACATGAACCTAATAATTAAAGAGGAGGATTTGCCATGAAGCGGTTTAACATTGTCATCGGTATTTTGGTATTAGGGCTGTTTTTCAGTACCAGCATGGGTTTGGCGCAAGACAAGACCTATACGCTGCAATTCACCACCGTGGCCGCACCGACCCAGCCCATCGTCAAAGGCATGGAAAAGTTTGCCGAAGTTGTCGACAAACTTAGCGGCGGGAAGATAAAGGTCAAAATTTTTCATTCTGGATCGCTGGCGGATCAGAAGACCAGCCTGCTGGGAATTATGAAAGGAACCATCGAGATGTCCATCGATGCCAGCGCATCGTGGTTCGCCGATATTGCGGATTATCCGGAAATCGGTGTCCTGGAGGTCGCCTATGCCTACCGCGATCTCGATCACATGTATCGGGTACTATTGGGGCCCATCGGCCAGCAGTACTGGGACAAGCTGGCTGAGAAGTCCGGCTTGCGGGTCTTGGATGTCTGGTACCTTGGTACGAGGCAGCTCAATTTTGTCGAAAAAGTGGGTGTCGTCAAAAAACCCGCGGATCTGAATGGGGTCAAACTGCGGATGCCGAACGCTGAGGCCTGGCTGGATGTCGGTAAAGCACTCGGTGCAAAACCGACACCACTGGGATTCGGAGAGGTCTATATGGGCCTGAAGACCGGCACCATAGAAGGGCAGGACAATCCGCTGCCAACGGATTTTGCCCAAAAATGGTATGAGGTCACCAAGTATATCGTCCTCACAGATCATATGATCGGTTATGTCACCCCAACGATCAACGAAAAACTCTGGCAGGAAATGCCGCCGGAGTACAAAGCCCATATCATGAACGCTCTGCGGACGGCCCGCAGCTATTCAAACTATCTGATTCTTGATCAGGAAGCCGATTTGCTGGGCCGTTTTCAAACGGAGTTCGGTATGGAAGTCGTGATACCGGACAAAAAAGCGTTTATGGACAGCGCCCAAACCTACTACAGCGATGAAAAATTCGACAAACGCTGGGGTAAAGGAATGTACTCCAAAATTCAAAATGTGAAATAGCGCCTCAGCGCAACTGTTGTACTTAACTAAATTCATAGCGCTGTGGGAGCGGCTTCCAGCCGCGATGAACCGTGGCAATGAGATTCTGACTCGATATTCGGGGCTGGCCTGCGACGAGCTCAGCCGAGTCGAAGCCGCTCCCACCAGGAAATAATCAAATTAATTTGGTTTCGCCGGATAACCGCATCATGAAAAATATCTTGGAAAAGATATTCAATTTTTTCGAAATTCACCTGGCCTGCGGAATTTACATTCTGATGTTGTCGGCGGTGGCCGTTCAGGTATTCTCCCGTTACGTTCTGAACACACCCATCCCCAAGTTGTTCGAACTGTCCATCTATTCCTTTATTTGGACGATTTACCTGGGGGCCGCCCTGGCCAAACGCTATAACCAGCATATCCGATTCGACATATTTTACCGTCGTCTGCCGGCGCGGGGTCAATTGCTGGTCGACATTTTATTTGATTTGCTGCTCGTTGTGGTGATGTTGATCCTGCTGGTCCCCAGCGTAGACTACACCTTGTGGAATTATCGCATCAAAGCATCCGCCTTGAGGATTCCCTGGACCTATTTGTTGATGTGTTTTCCGCTTTTTATCGGGTTGACGGTCCTGCACTGCATCATCGATATCATCACGAACATTCGACGGTTTATCGGCAAGGCAACCGAGAGTGAGGAGGTGCTGCCGTGGCTGTAGCCGTTTGGCTGGCAACCTTTCTGATTATATTTGCCTGCGGGTACCCGGTGGCCTTCGGCATGTTTATCAGTGCCGTTTTGTATCTGCTGATTGCCGGTGTCGATCTTTCCACCGTGATGAACACCATGGTGATCCAGTATGAAAACCAGTTTATTCTAATGGCGGTGCCACTGTTTATTTTTACCGCCAAGGTCATGAACGCCGGTAAACTGACCGACCGGCTGTTTGATTTTGCCAAAGTTTTGGTGGGACCTCTGCGGGGAGGCCTGGGTCATGTCAACATCATCTCCAGCATTATTTTTGCCGGGATGTCCGGATCTGAAATTGCCGATGTCGCAGGATTGGGCACGGTTGAAATCAAGGCCATGAAAGATGCCGGTTATGACGGCCCTTTTGCCTGTGCCGTGACCTGTGCCTCGGCTACCATTGGCCCGATTATCCCACCAAGCATTCCCATGATCATCTACTCGATGCTTTCGGGCGCTTCGGTGGGGTATTTGTTTCTGGGCGGTGTGATTCCCGGATTCATTCTGGCTTTGGTTCTCATGATCCTGGTGTATATTCTGGCCGGCATCCGCAACTATCCGACCGGCCGCTGGCCGCATGGAAAAGAGTTCGTCAAAATACTTCTCCGTTCTTTCTTTATTTTGATGGCTCCGGTTATACTCCTGGGCGGCATCTATGGCGGCATCTTCACTCCTACTGAAGCGGCCGGCGTCGTCGGGGTCTACGTTCTGACTTTGTCGTTGTTTGTCTACCGAACACTGGGTTTTAAGGCGTTATACAAGGTATTTATCGAAACCATAGTGAGCAGCGGGTTTGTCAGCTTTATCGTGGCCTGCGCCTTTCTTTTCGGGTACGTGGTGGCCCGCGAAGAAATACCGGCCCTGATTACGCAGACCTTTATCGGTCTGGGTCTTATGAAGAGTCAGATGACCGTTTTACTCTCTTTGAATGTGTTGTTTCTCATCTTAGGCTGTTTCATTGACGTGTCGAGTATTTTACTTATCATCGTACCGTTGGTGCTGCCGCTGGTTACCGAAGCCGGCATCGATCTCGTTCATTTCGGGGTGGTGACGGTCTTCAATCTGATGATCGCCCTGGATACACCGCCCTTCGGACCAACCGCCTTTATTACCAGTGGCATCAGCGGAACGCCCCTGAGCCAGGTCATGAGAGAGATGCTCATTTTTATTGCATTTGAGTTGCTGGCCCTGGCCATTATTACCTATTTTCCGGATACGGTTCTGTGGATTCCGCGATTGGCGGGTTATCAAGGCTAGCGCTTGTGGGGTTTTAGCTGACAACCTGATGTTATTGTTTCGGCCACAAAGACACCAAGGCACAAAGATTACCGAACTATTTATTGTTCTATATCCACAATAGACGTGTTGATCTATAATACATTTCATTACTTCGGGTCTTAGTGCCTTCGTGGCAAAAGTGTTATTTTGAAATAAGTTTCGCACGAGCACACAAGTCGCACCGTAATACTGAGGAAATAAGAGATGAAGGAAGGAGTAAGTTAGGTTATGAAAGACCTTAGCAAAAAATTGCATGGAATTATCGTTCCACTTGTGACCCCGTTTACGGCCGATGGGCGTGTGGACGAAAAGAGCCTTCGTGCCCTGGCGAATCATGTCGTTGACGGTGGCGTCAACGGCATATTCGTTATGGGCACGACCGGCGAATTTCAATACCTGCCCTTTGAACAGCAGCGATTGGCGATTAGCACGGTGGCAGATGAGGTCGGGGATCGTTCTCTGGTGGTGGCTGGCGTCACCGGGATATCCGTGGAAGAGACCATCCGGAATGTAATTGTGATCGGTAGTCTGCCGACACCACCCGATGCCCTGGTAGTTGCTCCGCTGTGCTATCACAGCAACCGAAATCTCCCCCAACACATGGAGCGCCTGAGCACATTGTCTGAGATTCCTGTCTTGCTTTACAACAATCTGGGTATTGTCACCCGTCGCTGGAAACATAAAAATATGCTGCCGGAGCTCGTGGGGAGGATGGCTTTGCTTTCCAATATTGTCGGAATCAAGGACTCTTCCGGCAATCCCGATTATTTTTCCAAGGTGCTCAAATACAAGTCACCGGCATTTCGCGTTTTCCAGGGTGAAGAAAAGTTGATCCTGCCGGCATTGCAATATGGTGCTGTGGGTGCCGTACCCAGCATGGGCAATATTCTGCCGGGGCTATGCGCCGGTTTATATGATGCTTATACCAAAGAGGAAACGAAACAGGCGGAAGCTTACCAGCGTTCGATTAACCAGATAAATGCAATCTATCCCGATGGATCAAGTATTCCGCTGATATTAAAAGTATACCTCACACGGAAGGGAATTATTTCAAATCCCATGTCAAATACTTCATTTAAAGGAGATACCGAACGAGTTATATCCCTCCTCGAATCCAAAATCGGGGAGCTTGGGCAAAAGGGTGCTTTGTAATCGAATAGCTTGATGACCGCGTCATTTCCAACCTCAGATGCCCAATTGAGATTTGAACTTAGACAATCCCAAAGTCCTTACAACCATGCTTTTGTCCCTGAAAAATGCAACCTAAGACTGAAAAACGACTATATTTGGAATACTTCTTATCAGATTACAGGAACATAGCTTGATCCGACAAGAGATACAAGAGCTCACTCCGGACAAGAGCGTCTGGTCGGCGAGATTTTGCAAATCGAAAGGAGAGCAGCATGGATCTTGACCTCAATGGAAAGACAGCCATCGTAACCGGCGGCAGCCGGGGGATCGGAAAAGCGGTTGCAAGAGAACTGGCCCTCGAAGGCGTAAAAGTGGCGATTGCGGCCAGAGGGATTGAAACCCTGGAAGCAACGGCCAAGGAAATCGAAGGCGAAACCGGTGGGAGCATCATCCCCGTCCGGGTCGACACCGGCAGTGACGAATCGGTGAAACAGATGGTGACGCAGGCGGCATCGTCGTTAAACCACCTGGACATCCTGGTCAATTGCGCAGCGAGACCGTTGGGCAGCGGTCAGGAGCCCGAGGTGGAAAAGATCACCGAAGACCTCTTCTGGGCCGATATGAATGTCAAAGTCATGGGTTATCTTCGGTGCATCAGGGAAGTTGCTCCGTACATGAAGAAAAATCAGTGGGGTCGTATCATCAACGTAAGCGGCCATGCCGCTCGTCGTGCCGGTTCCACCATCGGAAGCATGAGAAACGTGTCGGTGGTGGCCATGACCAAGAATCTCGCCGATGAACTCGGACCCCATGGCATAAACGTCACCGTGGTGCACCCCGGGTTGACCTGGACGGAGCGGATGCCGGAGTTGATCGCCGAGCGGGCCCGAACACAGGGGGTCTCGATCGATGAAGTGAAGCGACAGCTCGATCTGGGGAACTCGGTGCGCAAAATGATCGATGCGCGGGAGGTCGCCTACGTCGTGGCGTTCCTGGCCTCACCGAAATCCATCGCGATAACGGGTGACGTGATCGCGGCCGGTGGCGGGGTGGGTAGCAACATCTATTATTAGAACCAACTTTTTGATAGCAAAAAAGTGGTTTTAAGGAACATCAGATTGGGACCGGTATTTATTCAACCAGGCGAATCTAATTATCTATGGCCTGCGCAAACAGACATCATCCTGAGCCTAAGGAGCCTAAAGTCTTTACAACCGTGTTTTTGACCCTGAAAACTATAGCCTAAGACTGAAAAACGACTATATTTGGAAGACTTCTTAATAGATTACAGGAACATAGCTTGGTCCGACAAGAGATCCAGAGGAAGTTTAATTGGCCAGCACCCGGCTTTCGACCGGCGAACGATGCTGGAATTCCATCCGTTCGATGATGACCAAAGCCGAACCAAGCGAAGGAGACAACCCCATGCGTCAATACGCCAGCGACATCGCATTCACAACCGCTGTCAAAGAAATCCAGTCCAGAAAAGGCTCTCGATCCTCTTATTCGAACGTCGAAAAAGGCCGTGGTTGGCAGACGAAAGTAACGCCCGACCTGACGGTGTTCTTGTCGGAGTTGGACATGTTAGAAAATAAGGAGAGCCATTCGTGAAGGATCGTGCAGGCACCCACGAGGAGTTTATCAGCACCTACGCAATCTGATCAATATTATTTGCAGATGCTGTCGATTAGCCTTCGGCTATTAAGGCGTAATAGCTGATTAGTGTGAATGGCATTTGGTAATCTTTAACAAATCGCCTATCCTGGACGTAGAAGTGTGGATATCTTTTATTGGACGGGATAAACAAAAAGTAATGACATCTGCTATTAAATCTTAGCATTTGACATCACCTAAAATATTATGATATCCATTTGAAATCTAACATTTTCAGTAAGTTATGATAATGGCAAG
>Ga0316190_10001568_pt1 | contig 16592 bp, 12 predicted proteins | sample Eddworburrow2_MG_FD_204929 | JGI IMG/M metagenome (GOLD analysis project Ga0316190, IMG submission 204929) | Coastal sediment microbial communities from Maine, United States - Eddy worm burrow 2 | ecosystem: Environmental > Aquatic > Marine > Coastal > Sediment | place: USA: Maine | collected... | reverse complement strand
GGCCTGGATGAAGAAGATCGCCAGCGAAAAGGTATTGTATATTACCGGCAGCCTCATTATAAGGGACAAGCAAAAGATCTACAACAGGCTTTATTGGGTTTCCCCTCAGGGAATCAAGGGCTATTACGATAAACGACACTTGTTTCGTTTGGGGCGAGAAGATGAGCACTTTGTTCCCGGCGAAGCCAGGCAAGTATTTTCCCTTGGTGAATTCAGGATCCTGCCCCAGATCTGCTACGATCTCAGGTTCCCGGTATTCAGCCGGAACCAGGGGGATTATGATGTGCTCCTGAATGTGGCAAACTGGCCGGCTCACAGGCAGCAGGTATGGGATGTGCTCACCCGTGCCCGGGCCATAGAGAACCAGTGTTATTTTCTGGGAGTCAACAGGGCCGGCATTGATGATCTTGGAACAGTCCATACGGGGGGAACCTGTGCCATTGATCCCATGGGCAGCATCATGCAAAAACTGGACAAGCAGTCAGGCATACTGAGCTGCACGCTCGATCTGGATAAACTCAGGGATTACAGGGAAAAGTTCCCGGTCTGGAAAGACGCAGACAGTTTCAATCTGGACTGAAAATCAAGAGCTAACTAGCAGCCGCAACCGCAGGATCCGCCTTCGCCGTCGCTCTTGCAGTCGTCGTCTTCACAATTGTCAGGACTGCATTCACCGCTTTCACTGCCACCGCATCCGCAACCTCCGGCTGCAGCTCCATGCACATGTCCGTGATTAAGCTCTTCGTCGGTGGCACTGCGAACGTCCGTCACCTGGCCCTTGAAATAAAGGTCATTTCCAGCCATTGGGTGGTTAAAATCCATTTTAACTGCGTCTCCTTCAATGGCTATGACTTTGCCGTTCAGGCGTCTGCCTTCCGAATCCATCATGGGGACCATGCTTCCAATCTGCAAAAGGGAATCGTCAATTTGTCCGTCCACCTCAAATACACTCTGGGGAACGTGTACAATGGCATTCTCCACCACCGGGCCATAAGCATCCTCTAATCCAAGCTCGAATTCAAAACTGTCACCGCTGGTCAGTCCGCTCAGGTTCTCTTCAAACTTGGGAAGAAGTCCGCCCGTTCCAAAAAGGAAGGTAAGGGGATTTTCTTCATTCAGTGATTCAACTACTTCACCCTCTTTAGATCCGGATCTCAGTTCGTAAACGATGGAAACTACCTTATTTTTTTCAGCAATCATTTTCTATCAAATTTTCAAGTTGCAAAGAAAGCAATTATTTCTCTTTATTTAAAGGAGAAATGACGCCCAATAGGGTATTTAACAAATATTTAAATCATGTGTTCAATGCAGGTCATCCTCAGGGGAGGAATCCTTGCTGGAACTACCCTCTGACAGCAAATCAGAGGCCTCATCCACAATGGCTTCCGAAACCACATCCGCCACCTCCAATATAGGATCTTTCGGGCCTGATTTTCGATATCTTATGAGGGAGACCGCCATCAGAATGCTGGAGGCCAGAATGACCAGCAAAAGAATGCCGCTATTGAACTCCTCTACCACTAAATCTTCAGGGATGGAATAGAAGAGCAGGATGGTGATCAGTCCCCTGGGAGCCATCCATACATCGGGGTAGATGTCCGTGCGGATGACCAGGCGGAACCATGCCCACCTGATGCCGTAAAGAATTCCCAGAATAAGGATACTTACCAGCCATACCTTAAGGTCAAGCAGGCTTGTCAGTACAATGGTAAAGCCAAAAATCACAAAGAAAAATGTGCGGACCACAAAGGAGGACTCCAGGGTAATCATTTTAAAATTGTCGAAAATGGTGGCCATGTGCTCCTCGTTCAGGTACTTCTTCATTTTTCCCGGAAAGAAGATGTTTCGGTTTGATAGAATCAGTCCGAATACCAGAATAATCATAAGGCTGGAGAGGTGGAACATCTTGCTAAGAGAGTACAGCAAGATTAGAACTGCAATGAGCAGGAAAAGCTTAAGTTCAGTTCGGATCTTTTGAAAGAGGAAGATTAGGAAGTAAGAAGCCACCAGAGAAATCACCACGGTAAGAGAAAGATTTAAAAGAACAGCCAGGCTCATCTCACCTATACTATCTGTTTTAAGGCTGCTAATCAGGAAATAGAACAACATAATGCCCAGGATGTCCGAGAAGGTACTTTCATAGACCATAAATTCCCTTTTGTCCTCGTTAAGGGCCGATACACTGGGGATGATGATGGCCGAACTCATGATGGAAAGCGGAACAGCATAGAGCAATCCGGTGGTAAGGTCCACTTTGATGTATATCATCATCACACCCGCAATTAGCAGGGAGGCGCCAATCAGGTTCACCAGGGCAGTAAAAAAGGCCCGTGAAATCAACTTTCTTTTTTCTCCGGCCAGTTTCAAGTCCAGAGAAGCCTCCAGTACGATCATAATCAATCCGATAATACCAAGCACTTCCAGAATGGGAGTCAGCTCGGGCGTCTCAAGGCCGGTGGCAGATACAAGTCCCTTCAGCCCCAATCCCAGGAATATCAGCAGTAGCACACTGGGAATGCTGTAGCGTTTAGCCAACAGATTGAACAGGTAGGAGATTATGATGATCAGTGATCCAATGATGACCAGGCCATTGGATGTAAAGTTTTCAAGGGTAGGTAAGTGATCCATGGAAGAAACTTATTGGTTAGAAATAGGCATTAAAACCTATTCTGAAAATCGGGTTTGAATAGGGAGAATAGGTGGATTCATTCACATCCCACAGGACCATGAAAGAGACCGAATTATACATACCGATCCGCTGAGTAAACCCCCCGCCCAACAGGAAGCCCTGGTAGATAAAGCGGCCGGCATCGTTATAAGGGGGTATGTAATGTTGTTTTTCAAGGCTTAGTCCTTCGTACTCCATATGAACAAACAATTCGCTGAACAACTTGATGGGAAGAAACTCTTCGGCATTGGTGATGATCGAAAAGCGCACAAATCCTTTGAGTCCATAGGCATGCGTGTCATACGATGGATAGGGAGGATAGGCCCTTACAGACTGGTAGATATAATGTGGGCCCAGTCCCACAGCCAGGCGATTGAATACCTGATAACCTATCATGGGAGCCACTTCTATATAGGTTGTATTTCCGAATGAGAGCCAGAGTTCCGGGACTATGAAGAACTTACCTTTGCGGCTCGGAATCTCTTCCTGGGCTTGTAAAGAAGCTGAAACCAGAGAAAACAGGAGGATCAGCTGGATTACTTTCTTCATGTTCCTGATTTTTTCCCAATATACTGTTTCGCGGAGACTTTTCCGCTCAGCAGCAGGGAACCATTGTGGGCCAGCGCTCTCATTTCATCCTCGCCCGGGTAGATAAATACAGGGGCCATGAAATCGATCCTCTCTTTGATGGCACTGGTCAGACCGGGATTGTGTGCCATTCCGCCCGTTATCAGGATGCCGTCAATGCGGCCTGAGAGGGCAGCAGCCATGGCACCAATCTCTTTGCTCACCTGGTAAGCCAATGCTTCATGGATCAGAGCAGCTTCCGCATCGCCTTCACCTGCCATTTTTTCCATTAAATGAGCATCCTTATGGCCCAGATAGGCAAACATACCGCCTTCGCCTATGAGCATCTTTCTGACTTTGTCCCAGGAAGAGCCTTCCTGGAAACAATACCTGGCCAGGGCCCCGTTGGGCAGGGTCCCTGAACGTTCGGGGCCGAAAGGACCCTCTCCGTCAAGGGCATTATTCACATCCACCACCCTTCCCTGTTTATGCGCCCCCACGGAGACCCCGCTTCCCATGTGGACTACTACCAGGTTCATGTCCTCATATTCTTTGCCCATGGACAGGGCATGTGTCCTGGCCACAGACTTTTGATTCAAAGCATGGAAGATGGAGGTACGCAGGAACTGTGGATGACCACTGATCCTGGCCACCTCATCCAGTTCATCCACCACCACCGGATCTGCTATATAGGCTTTGGCCTGTGTAAATGTTTCCAGGAGCCGGTGAGCGATCAATCCTCCCAGATTGCTGGCATGATCGCCCATTACACCCTCTGAAAGGTCCTTGATCATTTGCTCATTTACTTCATACACACCCGACTCCAGGGGATGGATCAATCCCCCCCGGGCAATGATCATGCCTACCTGGTCAAGGGGAATGTGGTTATCCTTCACCTCGCTAAGTACCAGGTTGAGCCGGTAGGGGAGCTGATCGGCGGTTTGGGTAAAGGATTCAAGCTCACCACAATCGTGACGGATGCCTTTTAAAAAAATCGATGTATTGTTGCGATAGACCGCAATCTTGGTGGAGGTGGCCCCCGGATTGATTACTAATATGTAGTCAGCACCCATAATAAACCGCTTTTTAGCCTGTTATTCAGCCTTTCTCCTGGTTGGCGGCAACCACTGCAGCCAGCACGATAGAATCGAATTTTGCCTGCTCAGAATCGGACCTGGAAGTCAGCACGATGGGAGCGGAGGCTCCTACAATCATAGAGGCCACTTTGGCCTTTGCAAAAAATACCAGGGTTTTGTAGAGAACATTTCCCACCTCAATGTCAGGCATGAGCAGAAGGTCTGTATCACCGGCCACATCGCTTTTTATCTCCTTGTGTTTGGCACTTTCCAGTGAGACTGCATTATCGAAAGCGAGTGGACCATCCACAATGCAGTTGAGTATCTGGTCGCGCTGGTTCATTTTGGAGAGCAGGGCTGCATCAAGTGTAGCATCCATGCCAATATTCACCTTTTCGACGGCACCCAGCACGGCTACCTTTGGTTTGGCAATACCAAGGCAGTTCAACACCTTTACAGCATTGTTCAGGATCTGGATTTTTTCAGAGAGTGTAGGAGCTATGTTCATGGCCACATCGGTCACCGCGATCAACTTGTGGTAGGACTCCACCTCAAAATAGGCAAAATGGGAAAGGAGACGCCCTGTACGAAGTCCGTACTCCTTATTCAGCACAGCGCTAAGCATACTTGATGTGCCCACTTTTCCCTTCATCAGCACATCGGCTGCTCCGTCGTGGACCATCTTTACCGAGGTGATTATGGATTCCATGGGATTTGAAGATTCCACAAACTTATATTTTCCAATATCCAGGTTCAGGATCTCTGCCATCCCGAAAGTCTTCTCTTTATCACCCACAAACACAGGCTCAATGATCTTCTGCTTGGCTGCGTGGATCACAGCATTCAGGGAGTGTGCATCTTCAGAGGCGGCCAGCACCAGTTTTTTAGGCTTATGGTTCTTGACCAGCAAGTCGCTCAACTGAGAAAGTTCTGTCAGCATATCATATCAATTTATCCAACACAAAGAAAAAGAAATACCCAGCGCAAACCGGGTATTCACTTATGATGTTCAACACATTTGCCTCTAGCAGCACTTTTCAAGGATCTTGAAAGTGTCTGTAGCGATCACCAGCTCCTCATTGGTTTTTACCACCAGGGCGGTGACCCGTGAATCGGGTTTGGAGATGATCTTATCCTCTCCTTTCACTCCGTGGTTCACAGTTTCATCAAAATCAAGTCCCAGGTACTCCATGTGCTGGCAGATCATGCGACGAATGTTGAAATCATTCTCACCGATCCCTCCGGTAAAGATCACACAATCGAGCCCGTTCATGATGGCAGCGTAGGCCCCTATGAATTTTTTCACCCGGTAGGCATACATGGTAAGGGCCAGGTTGGCACGCTCATTCCCTTCATAATAAGCCAGTTCCAGGTCACGCATATCTGAAGAAATCTCTGAGATGCCAACCATGCCACTGCGCTTGTTGATCATGTTGCTTATCCCTTTCAGGCTCAGGTGCTCCTTGTCGGCAAGGAAAAGCAGTACACCGGGATCGATATCCCCGGTCCGGGTTCCCATGATCAGTCCATCGACAGGAGTAAAGCCCATGGAAGTATCCATGGATCTTCCATGTTCAATGGCAGTCACAGAAGCACCATTGCCCAGGTGGCAGCTTACCACTTTCAAATCGCGGGTATCCTTTCCCAGGATCTGGCTGGTTCTCTTATATACATATTTATGGCTGGTGCCGTGGAAGCCATATTTCCGCACCCCGTATTTTTCATAATATTCGCGTGGAATGGCATACATAAAGGCGTGGGGTGGCATGCTCTGGTGGAAGGAGGTGTCAAATACTGCAATCTGGGGGATTCCCGGAAGCAGGTGGTCCACCGAAATGATGCCTTTCAGGTTGGCCGGGTTGTGGATTGGGGCCAGATCCACGCAGGCTTCTATGTCTTGAATTACCTCCTTGGTAATCAGCACGCTCTCCTTGTATTTTTCCCCACCCTGTACCACGCGGTGACCTACCGCAACAATGTCTTCAACGCTCTTTATCACACCGTGGCCCGCATCCACCAGGGCTGCCATGACCAGGTTGATTCCGGAAGTATGGTCCATGATGGGCTTGATCTCTTTGTACTTTGATTTTCCGGTGGGTTTGTGCGAGATCACAGCGTCGGTAAAGCCAATGCGCTCAACCATGCCTTTGGCAATTACAGTCTCTTCATTTTCGACCATGTTAAATAACTGGTACTTAATGGAAGAGCTACCGCAGTTTAGAACTAAAATAATCATGAATTGATCAGTTAATTTCTTATGTATTCTTATTTCTGTTTTTTTAATCCTGCGGCCTGGTTAGAAGTAATCGCTACCAGGTTGACAATATCGCTCACCGAGCATCCCCGGGAGAGATCGTTGATGGGGGCTGCCATTCCCTGCAGCACCGGTCCAACAGCTTCTGCTTTGGCCAGTCTCTGCACAAGTTTATAAGCGGTATTGCCCACATTAAGATCGGGAAAGATCATAACATTGGCATTTCCCTGGATGGGACTGTCCGGGGCCTTGCTTTTGGCAATGGCCTCAATCAGTGCAGCATCGGCCTGCAAATCGCCATCAATAATCAGAGTAGGGTCCATCTCTTTGGCCAGTCTGGTGGCATTCACCACTTTATCTACCATGGGATGAGATGCACTGCCCTTGGTGGAGAAACTGATCATGGCAATCCTCGGTTCAAAACCAAGTATGGAACGGGTTGTACCGGCAGTAGCCACGGCAATCTCAGCCAGTTGTTTCTCATCGGGATCAGGGTGGACAGCACCATCGGCAAATACGATCACTCCATCTTCTCCAAAGGAGTGATCCTGAAGAATCATAATAAATGCACCTGAAACAATGCTGATGCCTGGCAGGGTTTTTACTATCTGGAAGGCAGGCCGCAACACATCGCCTGTGGAATTCGCTGCACCAGCTACTTCTCCATCCGCATCTCCGGCCTTAATCATCAGGGCTCCCAGGTAGAGGGGATCTTCCACCAATTCGGCAGCCATTTTCATGGTCATCCCCTTATCCTTCCTGATTTCGTAGAGAAGTTCGGTATACTCTTGCTTCTTGGGGTGGTCCTTGGGATTGATGATGGTGGCTTTTTCGATGTTCTTCAGACCGAATTTTTGAACCTTCTTTTCCAGTTCCGCCGGATCGGCAATCAGATAGATGTAACAGAGTTTTTCCCTGATGATGGCATCGGCTGCCATAATGGTTCTTTCTTCGTAGCCTTCCGGAAGCACGATTCGCTGGCAGTCCATGCGTGCCTGCTGCTTTATTTTTTCAATTAAATTCATTGATTATCAATAGTTTGGGTTTGGGTATTTGCAGATTCTAAAGGTAGTTAAAAAAAATAATGTCTTGTCTTTCCCTAACATCTTTTTCAACACTTTTGAGGGTCATTGGTTATTATTAAATAAAAACACACCAAAGATGAAAGCAGCCGATATTTTCGAGAAGTTATGGGAACAGTATTCCAGGGAGAATCCAAGTGCAGAACAAATATCTGATTTGTTTAAAAACTCGGGCGAAAGGGTGGTCAACGACCATGTAGCCTTTCGAACTTTCGACGACCCAAGGGTAAACATTGATGTGATTTCGCGTCCCTTTCTGGAGGCCGGATATGTTCCTTCTGGGGAGTATTATTTTGAGGCTAAGAAGTTGAGAGCGAGGCATTATGAATTGCCGGGAGATGCTGAGTCTCCGCGGGTATTTATCAGCGAGCTGATTCTGGATGAGTTTTCTGAGGATCTCCGCCGGACCATAAAGAATCAACTGGACTCAGTACCGGAGGATCTTCTTGCTTCGCCCGAACTCATTTTCCAGGGAAGCCTTAGCAAGTCCATTTCCTATGAAGTGTATGAACAGCTGAGAATGGAATCTGAATATGCGGCCTGGCTCTATGCTTTTGGCTATCGCGCCAACCATTTTACAGTAAGTATCAATAAGCTTAAAGGATTTGAGCGCATTGAAGAGGTCAATGAGTTTTTAAAGGAACATAATTTCCCTCTGAACAGCTCCGGAGGTGAGATCAAAGGTACTCCAGAGCAACTCCTGGAACAATCAAGCACCCTGGCAGACCGGATTGAGGTCAGCTTCACGGATGGATTACATACCATTCCGGGTTGTTATTATGAATTTGCCCTGAGGTATCCGGACAAAGATGGTAAGATATTCAGTGCCTTTATCGCCGGGTCGGCCGATAAGATCTTTGAGAGCACCGATTTCAGGTAAAATGCTCATTCCTCTCTAAAGACTGATCCCGGGGGCTTTCTGGCTTTAGAGATTCTGCTATATTTGTTGATCTGAAAAGGTCCGCACAAATAGCACAGAGCAAGTTTGACGAGCTTCGGGCACGTCTTGATGGTGAGCTGCATACCGATAGGGTACGGCTGATTATGTATTCTACCGATGCCTCTGATTATAAGGAATATCCGCAGGCAGTGGTCTATCCCGCCCATGAGAGTGATATACGGGAGCTGGTTCGTTTTGCCAGACAGAACCAGGTGTCGCTCATCCCCAGAACCGCAGGAACTTCCCTGGCAGGTCAGGTGGTGGGCAATGGAATGGTGGTGGACCTTTCGAAGCATATGACGAGAATCCTGGAGGTCAATGAAAAGGAGGGGTGGGTGAGGGTAGAACCCGGAGTGGTGCTGGATGAATTAAACATTGCTCTGAGATCGACAGGTTTGTTTTTTAGTCCTGAGACTTCCACTTCCAACCGCAGTATGATCGGAGGGATGATAGGCAACAATAGCTGCGGCCTGCGCTCGCTGATATACGGAGCCACCAGGGATCATACCCAAGCCATCAGGGCAGTTCTAAGCGATGCTTCCGTGTGTGAGTTTGCCTCCCTTGACCAGGAAGGCTATTTGGAAAAACTTGAAAAAGAGGGTCTTGAAGGCGATATTTACCGGGAAATTGAAGCCATCCTCAGTGATAAGAAGAACCAGACTGAGATCATAAATGAGTTTCCGGATCCGGGGGTGGTAAGAAGAAACACAGGCTATGCCCTGGATGAACTGCTGAATTCTCCCCAGTTTCTCGGGGAGGATGCGAAACACAAGGATTTTAACCTGTGCCGCCTGCTTTCAGGGTCCGAAGGAACCCTGCTATTTATGACGGAAGCAAAACTCAGGCTGATACCTCTGCCTCCCCCTTACAAAGCACTGATACCCATTCATTTTCATTCAGTTATGGAAGCTATCAGGGGAAACCTTGCTGCCCTGAAACATGCTCCCACGGCGGTGGAACTGATGGATAAAACCATCCTGGATTGCACCAGGGAGAACCTGACCCAGAAGAAGAACCGCTTCTTCCTGGAAGGTGATCCGGGAGCAGTTCTTATGGTGGAGATGGTGGATGAGAATGAATCGAATTTGAATAGGCGGATCATGGCCATGGAGAAGGAGATGAAAATGGCCTCTCTGGGCTACCATTTTCCTGTACTTACAGGGAAAGATATCTCCAAGGTCTGGGCGCTGAGAAAGGCGGGTCTGGGTGTCCTTTCAAACATCCCGGGAGAGGGTCGGCCTGTTTCCGTTATCGAAGATACAAGTGTCAGGGTAGAGTTGCTGGAGGACTACATAAGCGAATTCAATCAACTACTTGACAGGTACGGACTTAAATGTGTGTACCATGCTCATATTTCGGTGGGGGAGTTGCACTTAAGACCCATCCTGAATCTGAAAGATCCGGGCGATGTACAGTTGTATTACGACATAGCTCTGGAGACCGCAAAACTGGTAAAAAAATACCGGGGTTCACTCAGTGGAGAACATGGAGATGGAAGGCTCCGTGGTGAGTTTATCCCATTGATGGTGGGAGAGCACAATTTTCTCCTGTTCAGGCGGATTAAGAGGCTCTTTGATCCGGAAGGAATTTTCAATGAAGGAAAGGTCATCGACACCCCTTCCATGAATACCCAACTTCGCTACCAACCCGGCCATCATTCACCTGAGTTTTCTACATGGTTCGATTTTTCCAAAGAAGGCGGATTCATGAATCTTATCGAAAAGTGCAATGGATCAGGCGATTGCAGAAAAACAGAAGTGACCGGAGGTACCATGTGTCCCAGCTATATGGCTACCCGGGATGAATCGGCCACCACCCGCGCCAGAGCCAATGTACTTCGTGAGCTTCTCTCTGAAAAAGGATTGAAAAAGCCCTTTGATCAGCCGGATATCTATAAGATCCTCGATCTATGTCTTTCCTGCAAGGCATGCAAATCGGAGTGTCCCTCCAGTGTGGACATGGCAAAAATCAAAGCCGAGTTTATGCAGCACTGGTACATGCATCACCCTGTGCCTTTGCGAACCAGGCTTATTGCCAATATTTCAAAGGTGAATAGCCTGGGTATGGTATTCCCGTGGATCTTCAACCAGGTGGCCACGGGCAGACTCACCGCTCCGGGTTTGAAAAGTTTGCTTGGATTTGCCCGCGACCGAAGCATTCCTACCCTTGGGAAGAGTACCCTTCGCAGCTGGGCACGAAGGCACCTTGGCAGTTTGAACGAAGCCCTTAAGGCTGATGCCCCGGAGGTGATTCTCTACGTGGATGAGTTTACCAATTATAATGACACCAGGCTGGGAATGACCAGCATCAGGCTGCTTAATAGATTGGGTATCAGGGTGAACATAGTGGATCACCCGGTCAGTGCCCGCACTTATATTTCCAAGGGTCTCCTCAAAAAAGCCAGGAAAATTGCCAGGGAGAATGTAGCGGTTCTGTGGCCCGAGGTAAGTGAAGAGAAGCCACTTGTAGGAATTGAACCCTCAGCCATTCTTGGCTTCAGAGATGAATTTCCCGAACTGGTGGGTAAAGAACATAAAGAACAGGCTGTGGCCCTGTCGGAACATTGCTATACCATTGAGGAATACCTCGACAGGTCCTTTGAAAGGGGATTGTTTGATAAGTCTCTGTTCACCAAGGAAGCAGGGGAGTTGAAAGTTCATGGACACTGTCAGCAGAAAGCTATTGCCAGCACTGCACCGATCCGGCGGCTGCTCTCCATTCCTGAGAACTACAGGGTACAGGAGATCCCCTCGGGCTGTTGTGGGATGGCCGGATCCTTTGGTTACGAAAAGGAACATTACGAGCTCTCCATGAAGGTTGGGGAACTGGTTTTATTTCCTGCAGTTAGAAATGCAGGGGAAGGATGTCTTGTGGCAGCACCTGGAACCTCGTGCAGGCACCAGATACTTGATGGAACAGGAAAACGGGCCTTACACCCGGTGGAAATATTATACAAAGCTCTGGTATAGAGAAATTTAATAAAAAAGAACATGTTGAAGAAACTACCGCTCTGGGCAAAGATTTTTATTGGAATGGGACTTGGAATCCTCTGGGGTCTGATCTCGGTTTGGACCGGATCGGAAGATTTTACCACCAACTGGGTGAAACCCTGGGGAACCATCTTTTTGAAGTTGCTCAAACTAATTGCGGTACCGCTGATTTTCGTCTCCCTGGTTAAAGGAATCTCCAGCCTGACAGATATTACCAAGCTTTCCAGGATTGGCTACAAAACCATCGTGATCTATATTCTGACCACAGTATTTGCTACTACCGTGGGATTAGCCATGGTGAATATTTTTAAACCTGGCGATGTATTCCCGGAAGAGAGACAGGAGCAATACAGGGAGCAATTTGGGGCCCAGGTGGAAATTCGCCAGGAGTCGGCCCAGGAATACAAGAAGCAATCGCCCCTTCATTTCTTCGAAGAGATGATCCCCGAGAATTTCTTTCACGCCGCAGGCGACAATTCCAAGATGTTGCAGATTATCTTCTTTGCCATCCTGTTCAGCATAGCCCTGGTTCTGGTGCCCGGCGATAAAACCCAGGTAGTCAAGGATTTCTTCGATGGACTCAACGACGTGATTCTTAAAATCGTGGATATCATCATGCGCTTTGCACCCATTGGAGTTTTTGCCCTTATGGCAGCTCTGGTGGTGGATTTTTCAGGCGATGCCGATATATTCACTGCCCTGGGCATGTATATGCTCACCGTGGTTGTGGGACTCTTCCTCCTGATTCTGGGATTGTATCCTTTACTGATACGCATCTTTGCAGGAATCAAGCTACCCGTTTTTCTCAAGGGGATCCTTCCGGCCCAGCTGGTTGCCTTTACCACCAGCTCAAGCGCGGCCACCCTTCCTGTGACCCTGAAGCAGGTGACCAACGAACTGGGTGTATCCAAACCCATTGCCAATTTTGTACTGCCGGTAGGGGTGACCATCAACATGGATGGAACCAGCTGTTACCAGGCCATCGCGGCAGTCTTTATTGCACAGGTATTCGGAATCGAACTGACCCTGGTCCAGCAACTTACCATTGTGCTGACGGCCACCCTGGCTTCCATAGGATCGCCGGGCATACCCAGCGGGAGCATCGTTATGCTGATTATCGTGCTGAATTCGGTGGGACTCCCCGTGGAGGGCCTGGCGCTCATCCTGGGTGTGGACAGACCCCTGGACATGCTGAGGACAGTGGTGAATATCACCGGCGACTCCACAGTGGCCTCAATTGTGGCACGTTCGGAAGGAGAATTGGAGCAAAATCCCTAAAACACACCTTATTTTCCCTGGATGGAAATCCTGGAACTTCTTCATGCCTTATGCCTAAATAACTGTTTTTCAACGCAGAGACAGAGGATTTAATATGCTTTAACTTCTGCAGAACCTCATATTTGTATGATGACTGGTACACAGGCGGCAAATATTTAAGGGAGAAGAGCTAAAATATCCTTGCCTTGCCCGAAGTAGCCGGATTGGCATTCTCAGCCAAAGGGGAGGAGGGAAGTGAATAAAAGGATGCAGCCCTGAGATATATTTCATAAAGTACAATGCGAAGGAGTAAAGAAGCCCTTGAAGAGAGAGCTTAAAACACCTCACTAATAAATTGACAAATGTCACCAATTTACAACTTGTTACATCTGTAAACAGGACAAATAATATGATATAATTAACATAATGCAACAAAACTTCGCTTTCTTACTTATTACAAATGTCAACAAAAGTACACCCACTTTCAAATTGTAAGAAGATCAAATTAATTCATTAATAATCAGTGGTATACAGAAATTATCTGCATTAAATGATATGTAAATAGCCTGAATATAGCCCAGAAAGGGCTTTCAGACTGTAAGATATTGATAATATATACTTAATAACCAGTTATATATAGTGTTTACTTCAAGTATTCATTTGTTTTTGGCGATTTAAGAGGTATTTTGAGCTATTTTCCGCTATTTAGGGGCTATCTGGGCTCCCTATAGGGCCTATTATGCACTGACTCTGCAGTGTTCCACGCCAGCCCTCATTTATAAACTATATTATTTATATCTGCTGAAATACGGATTTTATCATCTCAGGTGGGAGCAGCAGCCCAGGAGTAGATATAAGCATTTTAGGCTATAAATTGAAACATGTTACAAATGTAAACTCACTATGTTTACATATGGAAACAATATTCTTGTTACATTTGTAATCAAACTATTTGCTATGAAAGATCGTCTTCTTCAACTGCTGGATCTGGAACAGATTACTCCTTCAAAATTTGCCGACATAATCGGAGTCCAGCGTAGCAGTGTTTCGCATGTGATATCGGGAAGGAACAAACCCAGCTTTGACTTTCTACAAAAGACTTTGACAGCATTTCCTGGTTTGAATGCAGCCTGGCTTATGCTGGGTGAGGGCACTATGTATGAGCAGATGGGCAGGAAGGTAAGCGGGAACCTGTTTGATCCCCCTGAACCCCTGCCTGAGGAGCAAATTCCTGTTCAAATTCCCGAAGAGAGTCCGGAAGCAGCGGATATTTTATCTTCTGCAGCTCCTTTAAGGGAGATAAGTGAAGACCCAATAGCTTCTGAATCTCCCGCAGATGCTGCAAAAGACGAGCCTTTACTCAGATCTGACGAGCTGAGCCCAGAAAAAGCAGGGGATCGTCGAAAAATTGTCCAGGTGATGGTGATCTATGATGACGACACCTTCAGGACTTTTGCCCCTGCACATTAGAAATCTGTGTATATTTGCAGGCAAAAATAGAATGTACAGGTTTTTCATCAGGCCCTTCCTTTTTCTCCTCTCCCCTGAATCCATTCATCACCTCCTTATTGCCGTTCTGAAAATACTGTTTATCATCCCAGGCGTAAGGCTTCTTGTGACGAGATGCTACCACATCAGAAACAAAGCCCTGGAAACCGACTTTCTGGGATTAAGATTCAGTAACCCGGTGGGACTTGCAGCAGGCTTTGATAAGAATGCAGAGATTTACCGCAATTTCCATGCTTTTGGATTCTCATTTATCGAAGTGGGGACAATCACTCCCCTGGGCCAGCCGGGGAACGAGCGTCCAAGGAGCTTTCGCATCAAAAAAGACAAGGGCCTGATCAACCGAATGGGCTTTAACAACCATGGAGCTGAGGCTGCAGCAGCCAAATTGGCCCGTAAAAGGCCTTCCGGGCTCATTCTGGGAGGAAACCTGGGCAAGAACACACAAACCCCCAATGAGAGGGCTGTGGACGATTATGAGGCTGTTTTCGAGGCCATTTACGATGGTGTGGACTATTTCGTGGTGAATGTGAGTTGTCCCAACATAAGCGATCTGCGAAAACTGCAGGACCAGGATTCCCTGGAAAAGATCCTGGGCAGACTCCTTGAACTAAGGCAAGGGAAGGAGATCCGGAAGCCCCTTCTACTTAAAATATCGCCTGATCTGAATCAGCAACAACTGGATGAAACCCTGGAAATCGTATCACGCCTGAAGCTGGATGGTATTGTGGCTACCAACACCACCATAAGGCGTGAGGGACTTAACACTCCGGCCAAAGAAATTGAAGCCATCGGCAAGGGGGGGATGAGTGGCGCGCCCATTACTGCCCGGAGTTTGGAGGTGGTGCAATACATCCACCAAAAAACAGGCGGGATGCTTCCCATCATTGCGGTGGGCGGGATTATGAATGTGCAGGATGCACTTAATATGCTGGACGCCGGAGCCACTCTGATCCAGATCTACACCGGATTCATCTACGAAGGTCCGGGACTGGCCAGGAGAATCAACCGGGCCATTCTGAAGCGCCGAATTCAGAATAAAAGCTAATCTATTTCCGGCAAGTCTATCCTGAGTTCGGTGACTTGTTTCAGGGGGATCCCAAGGGCTTTGAAGCTGGTTTCGGCTTGCACCGACTTCCTTGCCAGGGGTGAAACTCCCGTGATTTCCTCAAGTGCTTTGGCCAGCAGGGGATCTTCCAGGCTGCCAAAGGGTTTGGCATAGAGCAGGTTATCCTGCACCAGATGGTCAGGTTCGATCCCTTCCACAAAATCTGTGTAGCCTTCTGCATTGGAATACTTGATCACAAGGGGGCGCATGGCCCAGTTGTGTCTTTTAGGATCTTCCCAGTCATCCACCATAATCGAAGCATAACACTTACCGTAGGTGGTAGTCCCTATCTGAACCACATCCATGTAGGGGTAAAGACCCACCATTAATGATTCACTGGCTGAGGCACTGCCACCCGTTGTAAGGAAATATACCTTACTAAGATCCAGGTTTAAGTCGCTATTGGGCAGTCTGAAGCGTAACTGATCCGAATCCTGACCGTCTGCCTTTCCATCGTTGTCCAGATCTGCACCTGCCCAGTACTCGTTGTACCTGGAATTCCATACCATGTCTATAAAAACAGCATTATCCTGCATGACCGAGGCGGGCGCAAGTGTGCTGGCAATGTAGGCGGTAAGAGCCAGGTCGCCTCCGGGATTGTATCTCAGATCCATAACCACATCGCTCACACCCTCAGAACGAAAATTTTCAAAAACCTCCTTGAGTTCAGTTAGCCATTTGTCATTTAGCCCATTTGAAAACAAAGTATATACCAGGTACCCTATTTTTTGGCCTTGATATTCAATGACTTCGTCGTAGATAACCGGATTCAGTTCCAGTACCGATGCATTCAAAGTTATCTCGGTACCATTGGGATTGATGGAAGATCCGTCCCACTCTCCAAATCCAAAGGTGGCAGAGTTCTGGTAGTAAAGGCTGTAGTAGTTGGTTTTGGTAAGGTTCTGACCACTAATGGTCAGTATGATGTCGCCCCGGCTAATGCCTGAGTCGGCTGCAGGTGTTCCGGGTACCACGTACTCCACAAAAGCCACTACCTGGGTTTCAGTATACATCATTGGGTAGACCGACATGCCTGTGGCCACTTCCACTCCGTCCGACGCGGCCCTAGCTGATTCATAGTCTTCGAAAATCCTGGAGTCGCGGTCATCTTTGTAGAGAATCTTGTCAAAAAATTCCAGGGGAT
>Ga0316190_10001567_pt1 | contig 16592 bp, 14 predicted proteins | sample Eddworburrow2_MG_FD_204929 | JGI IMG/M metagenome (GOLD analysis project Ga0316190, IMG submission 204929) | Coastal sediment microbial communities from Maine, United States - Eddy worm burrow 2 | ecosystem: Environmental > Aquatic > Marine > Coastal > Sediment | place: USA: Maine | collected... | reverse complement strand
AGCAAAGCCGTGCTAACGCGCGACAGTGCTACCTGCAAGCTTATGCTTGCAGGCTGAATCCTGCTGATTATTTAAACCAGATCAGACTCGCCATGCGACCGGTATTGTTATGCCGTCGATAAGAATAAAAACGATTAGAGTCATGATAAGTACAATACCCTCCGCCAGAGATGCCAGTGACGCCGATGGCCGACAGCTCGATGCGGGCCAGCTGGTAGATATCACATAAATAATGATCTTTATGAGTAGAGATAAAGGCTGAGCTATTCTTTTGATTCTTGCTCACGAAAGCATCATATACTTCTTCACCAACTTCAAATGCCTGTGGCCCAATCGCGGGTCCGAGACTTACCACAACATCCGCAGCGGATGACCGCATAGCAGCAAGCGTATTGCTGATGATACCATCATGTAATCCACGCCAGCCGGCATGTGCCACTGCGACTTCAGTGCCGTCTCGATTACTGAAGAACACAGGAAGACAGTCAGCCGTTAACACCGCACAGACCACGCCACTTGTCCGGGTAACGCTGGAATCCGCCTGTACCGGTAGCATCTCTACCATGGCTGTCGCGTTATATTGCTCATCCACCATGAAAACCTTATCACTGTGCACCTGGTCCAGCCAGATCGGCTCAGAAGGCAGCTCCAGGTCCTCAACCAGTTTTACCCGATTAGCGCTGACAGCAACAGGATCGTCACCAACATGGGTCGCAAGGTTATATTCTTTATAGTTCCCTCTGCTGACGCCACCACTGACCTGGGTAGTGGTAGCGAACACATTATCTAGTTTGCCAGCACATTCCCCTGGCCACTTTACCTGCAGATATGATGACTCATGCATTTGATCTACGACTCATGCAGTTGCAGGTCCGCCTGCAACAGGGAGATCAACTGCTGCATATCATCCGGCAGTGGCGCTTCAAAGGTTACATCGTCACCGCTCTCAGGATGAACAAAGCTCAAACGCCAGGCGTGTAACGCCTGCCGCTTGAACGCCTGCAGATAGTCCAGCAGCTCCTGCTGGGCACCCGCGGGTACCCGGTGTCGACCAGCATACACCGGGTCGCCTACGATAGGATGATGCAGATGACTCATATGCACCCGGATCTGGTGAGTTCGACCGGTTTCCAGCTGCACCTTGATATGACTGTGTTCACGAAATCGCTTGAGCAGACGATAATGGGTTATGGCCTCACGTCCATTCTCTCGCACCGCCATCTTGATGCGGTCGCGCGGATGACGACCGATAGGCAGATCGACCATACCGCCACCGGTCATCACACCGTATACAACGGCCTGATATTCTCGGACAACCTCATGTTTCTGGATCTGATCGACCAGGTATTTATGTGAGCTAAGATTTCGCGCTACTACCATCAACCCGGTGGTATCCTTGTCCAGTCGATGTACGATGCCGGCTCTCGGTATCTCTGCGAGAGACGCATCGTGATGTAACAGCGCATTCTGCATCGTGCCTGAATAGTGGCCGGCAGCGGGATGTACAACAAAATCTGCCGGCTTATTGATGACGATGATCGATTCATCCTGATAAACGATATTTAACGGTATATCTTCCGCCACACAGTTTTCTTCTGATTCGATGCTCTGGACCGATAACCGCAGCTCTTCATCTCCAGACATCTTAAGTTTTGGCTTTGCCATTTCGCCATTGACCAGCACCTGGCCCTGCTCGATCCAGAGCTTTAAACGACTGCGCGAATACTCAGGAAAGATATCGGCAAGAACCACGTCCAGGCGTTTACCGGCAGATTCCTCGGTCAGATGTTTGATTATTGGTGGTTCAGACATATATTCTCTAGATAGACCAGTCAGGTAAACATACCCGGCGAACTTAGTTATAATACGGCATTCTAAACCAAGTCCCGACAACTACCCGTAAAAATCTTCAATGCGACACCTATTCCTTTTATTTCTTTCAGCTATTCTATTCGCTTGTGCCGGCGCTGACAAAGATGAAACGGCTGGATACTCGGCCAAAGAACTCTATGAAGAAGCACAGGCAAACATCAATGCAGCCGAATTTCAAAGCGCTGTTAAAAACCTCGAGTCACTGGAAGCACGTTACCCGTTCGATCCCTACGCAAAACAGGCGCAACTTGAAATAGCATATGCCTACTACAAGTTCGAGGAACTCGATCAGGCAAAAAGTGCTGTTGACCGTTTTGCCCGCCTGCACCCGCGCGACCCGCACATGGACTATGTTTACTACCTGAAAGGCCTGATAGATTTCAACCGTGGTCAGGGGTTGCTAGACGCATGGTTCCCGCGCCAGCCATCAAGGCATGATCCAGCGGTACTGGAACAGTCATTCAATAACTTTTCGACACTGGTGCGGCGTTATCCTGATAGCAAATATGCGGGTGATGCATACCAGCGTATGGTATACCTGCGAAACCAGATGGCAGAAAAAGAGATCCAGATCGCCGAATTTTACATCGAACGAAAATCCTGGTTGTCCTCAGCCAAGCGTGCCAAAGCGGTCATCACAAAATATCCAAATACGATATGGACAAAACGTGCCCTGGATATAATGCTGCTCTCATATCAGAACCTCGAATTAACTGAGCTTGCTGCCGACACGCAAAAGATTATCGATTACAATGACTTTTCTGATGTCTCAACGACCATCGACCCGGATAAATACGGCAAGGCACCACCTTCTGCCCTATAGGCTGAAAAAACCTGAACCGCAGATCAGGGCAGGACGCCCGTAAGTAGAACAATGCAACAGCTGTCGCAGACGCGGAGAAGCAGAGGTTTTTAACAGTTAGTTGCGCCGCAGGTGCAACAAAAATAATAATGTTTTTCTCAGCGTCTTTGCGTCTCTGTTGATAAAAAACTTTTCTTAATTTAACTTACTTCCTGCGATAACCCGAAGTAATAGGATAACGCCGATCACGGCCAAAGGCGCGACGTGTAACGCGAATACCCGGTGCAGACTGGCGGCGCTTGTGTTCATTACGCTGGACCAGGGTGATCACATGTAACACGTCTTCCCGGCTGATGCCCTGAGCGACTATTTCGTCGACAGGCTTGTCCTGCTCTACAGACAGCTCCAGGATCCGGTCCAGTACATCGTAATCCGGTAAAGAATCCTGATCACACTGATCTTCTCTGAGTTCTGCAGATGGCGGGCGGGTTAAAACCCGCTCAGGTATGACGGGGCTGACACTGTTCCGGTAACGGCACAATTTATAGACCAGTGTCTTACATACGTCTTTTATCGGTGCAAAGCCACCACACATATCGCCATACAGAGTCGCGTATCCGACCGCCATCTCACTCTTATTGCCAGTGGTTAACACCATACGGCCTTTTTTGTTCGAAATAGCCATTAGCAATACCCCTCGGCATCGTGCCTGAATATTTTCCTCTGTCGTATCTGCTGGTGCACCATCAAATACTGGCGCTAGCGTAGTCAGAAAACTATCGAACACAGCTTCGATTTCGACCACATCATATTTGACACCGAGTAAGGCAGCTTCAGCTTCGGCATCCTGCATACTGATATCTGCCGTGTAACGTGAAGGCATCATTACTGCCTCAACATTATCTGCACCCAGCGCATCAACCGCAATCGCCAGGGTCAGCGCCGAATCTACGCCTCCGGACAGGCCGACAACAACGCCGGCAAACCCGTTTTGACGCACGAAATCACGCACCCCTGTCACCAGGGCTTTGTAGGTTACCGCATCACTGCCCTCTTCGGGGGCCATCGGATGCATTGATGTAATATCACTGCCGTCAAAAACGACCTTTATCACATCTGTATCAAACAACCTGGCACGAGCAACCACGTTGGCCTGGCGGTCTACCGCTAACGAGTCGCCATCAAACACCAGTTCATCCTGACCACCGACCATATTGAGGTACATGATGGGCACCTCAAACTGACTGGCGTGGCTCTTTAATATCGCGATACGTTCTTCATGCTTGTTGATGTGGAAAGGGGAAGCATTGATGGCGATGATCGCTCGTGCACCATTCGCTATAGAGCGCTCGACGATTTCCGACTGCCATACATCTTCACAGATCATCAACCCTATGGTGTGACCTTTCACTTCTATGACGGATGATTCGTGACCCGGTGAAAAATAACGGACCTCATCGAACACCGAGTAATTCGGCAGAGACTGCTTAAAACAGAACTGCCTGATAATGCCTTCATTTAGGTAAATGGCAGCGTTGTACAACTTACCAGCATGCTCATATGGTAAGCCAAACACGACACCACTATCTCCGATGACATCTTTCAAGACATGCTGTATGCGCAGACATTCATGTTTCACCTGGTCAAGGAAGCCGCGACGGAACAACAGGTCTTCCGGAGGATAGCCAACGAGCGCCAGCTCGGGAAAAACGACCAGATCAGCTCCCTCATCAGCGGCACTGATAGCAGCATGGATGATCTTGTCTGCATTGCTTTTTATATCCCCTACCTGGAAAACTTCCTGTACCATTACGATATTTAATGGCTGCTGATATTTTTTTCTGGATGTGCTGTCAGTATTAAGCTGGCTCATGATAACAACGGCTTATAAAATTGGATTTATCGGAGAGAGATTTTAACATGCTACGACTATTAGTAATCATAATCGCGATCACTCTGATCATCGCCGTGCTGGCATTCATCATCAAAAGAAAAAGGCGAAATTAGTAACACTCCGACAGAACCTCATAAGCGATACAACACGTATAACATTAACGGCTATACTCAGATCAAGCATTATCTAAAACACAGTTCTAAAAAGTGCCGAAACAACAAGCAAACGATCTAAACAGAAAAGCACAACAGGATGCCCCTGATGGCTGGCACCGTTTGCGCCTGTTCAATTATTTTCGCGGAACACTGGCACTATTCTTTATCACCGTCTACCTGAATGGCTGGCTGTTAAAGCTGATCCCCACCGGATACTCAAACCCTGATCTATTTATTAGCGTTTCTCTCATATATTTCATCGCAAGCATATTCTTCATAGCCGGAATGGTGCGCAGAAAACCAGGGTTAGACACACAGGTCATCATTCATACACTGGTCGATATTACATGTGTCGTCACATTGATGCATGCAACAGGTGGAATCCGAACCGGCCTCGGCATGCTGCTCATCATCAACATCTCGATGACCAGCTTATTCTTACAAAAACGTGTCACCGTCCTGTTCGCGGCCATCTCCGCGCTTGCAGTGATCGCCGAACAGATATACTCACAATTTATATATGCCGATTATTCACCTGCTTTTTCACAGGCGGGCATGCTTGGCATTTTAATTTTCATCACCGCCATACTTTCGGCTTATACAGCGACAAGACTCAAAGAATCTGAAAAGATAGCAAAAGTCGCCAGCAAGGAACTCGAAAGCATCGTTCAGATGAACGAGCATATAATCAAGAGTATGCGAACAGGCATCATCGTAATAAAAAACAACGGCGTTATCCTGATGACCAACAATGCGGCACTGGAACTGCTTGGACTCACTTCATTAGAACAGGGCAGTAATCTAAAGAATATTTCGATTGAGCTATACGATCGTTTTGTCGACTGGAACAATGATTCCATTCAAAACCATCAACCGATACAGCAGAAACAGGGTCTGCCAGATATCCAGCCGGGATTCAGCCATATCGACAAAAGCCTGATTCCTCATGAAAAAATCAAGGGGCGCACACTGATTTTCCTGGAAGATGCGACACAGCTGACGCAACGGTTCCAGCAGGTAAAACTGGCATCACTCGGCCGATTAACCGCCAGTATCGCGCATGAGATCCGTAACCCGCTGGCGGCGATCAATCATGCAGGACAGTTACTCGGTGAAACCTCAGCCGATGCTGCAGACAGGAAGCTTACTGATATTATTAATACGCAGGCAAGACGCCTGAATGGCATCGTTGAGAACGTCCTGCAGCTGTCGAGGCAGCAGCGTGGTACGCCTGAAACTATAATTATTTATCAATGGTTGATACAGTTTAGAGAAGAGTTCATAACCACTCATAGCTTACAGGCCTATCAGATACAGATACGAATCGAACCTGATGATACCAAAATATTGTTCGACTCGAACCAGTTACACCAGGTGATGTGGAACCTGTGCTCAAACGCTATCAATCATTCTCACATGGATAAAGCGAATATAATGATTAATATCCAGGGAAGGATCGATGCTGAAACCCAACGGCCGTTTATAGATATAATAGATAACGGCCAGGGTATAGACAAAGACGCACAGGCAAGTATTTTTGACCCTTTCTTTACTACTAGTTCCGAAGGGACAGGGCTTGGCTTATACATAACCAAAGAGGTGATAGAGAGCAACCGTGCTAAGATAAGGTACATTTCACCACCAACTGGTGGCACCTGTTTTAGGATTTATTTCCAGCAGGTACAAGAGTTGAACTCCGCTAATTAAATGAATAAACACAGGGATTATCTATGACAGCAAAAAAAGTTCTCATCGTTGATGATGAGGCAGACATTTGCGAATTAATTGAAATCACCCTGATGCGTATGGATATCGCATCTCAATCAGCACACAATATAAACGATGCAAAACTAATGCTCGAAACTGAGCATTTTGATTTATGCCTGACCGATATGCGTTTGCCCGATGGCAATGGCATCGAACTGGTTGAACATGTTCAGCAAAACTATAATGATATCCCTATTGCAGTCTTCACTGCACACGGCAATATGGAATCAGCCGTCAAAGCCTTAAAAGCAGGTGCCTTTGACTTCGTTTCAAAACCTGTTGATATCCAGATCTTACGTAACCTCGTTTCTGCGGCCACCACTTTTCCAGAAAAGGTCGAAACGATTCAAACAAATAAAAACAGGATCAGTATTACCGGTGAATCACCTGCTGTAAAAACCTTATTAAAAAACATTTCAAAACTGGCGAGAAACCAGGCACCTGTATTCATACATGGAGAATCTGGTTCTGGTAAAGAACGTGTAGCAAAAATGATTCATCAACAGGGCTCACGTTGTGATGACCCCTTTGTTCCAGTCAACTGCGGCGCGATACCTGCCGAACTGATGGAAAGTGAATTTTTTGGCCACCTGAAAGGCAGCTTCACCGGTGCCCACTCCGATAAGCAGGGTCTGTTTCAGTCAGCCAATGGCGGCACCCTGTTCCTCGATGAAATCGCTGAACTACCATTAAACATGCAGGTGAAATTATTACGTGTGATTCAGGAAAAAGCGGTACGTTCAATCGGTGCTTCCCAGGAAAATCCGGTGGATGTACGAATACTGAGTGCCAGCCACAAAAACCTGGTAAAACTCGTCGCTGATGGCGCCTTCCGCGAAGATTTGTATTACCGTATCAATGTTATCGAACTTGCGATTCCGAGTCTGCGGGAAAGAAAACAGGATATACCCCTGTTTGTTGACCAGTTACTCAGCAATCTCGCAGAAAAGATGGGGAAAGAAGTACGTTCTATTGATGATGAAGCAATGACAGCACTGCAAAACTATCACTTTCCGGGCAATGTACGAGAACTGGAAAATATACTGGAACGCGCGATCGCTCTGTCAGATAACAGCACCATTAATAAAGATGACCTGCACCTGAAACCAGCGCCTGTCAATGAAACTATGGAACAGGACACCAGGATCGACCCTATGGACCTGGCAGGACAGGAGCGCTACAGTATTGTTCAGGCATTGGAAAAAACACGCTGGAATAAAACCGCAGCTGCAAAGTTACTCGGTCTGAGCCTGCGGCAGCTCCGCTATAGACTGCAGAAACTCGGTATCGAATAGACGCGACGCGCCGGATCATGCTGAATTCCTGTCTTGTATTGATCAAACACGGTCTCATGGCGTACAAAATTGTCACATTCTGACATTTTCAGTAGCTGCACACCCACGGCGGAATCCCTGCCCACTAAATAACTATCTGTTTTTGTTTAAATTAAAAAAATAAATAGAAATTGGCACGGTCTCTGCTATACCTATATCAGTCTTCAACATAAAAGACACAAATACTAAAAAAGCTAAAAAAATATTTTTTTCACTTTTCGGAGAGACTCATGAAAACAGTTCAACAAGGTTTTACACTGATCGAATTAATGATCGTAATCGCCATTATCGGTATTCTGGCTTCTGTAGCCCTGCCTGCTTACTCAAATTACACCAACAAAGCAGCTTTCTCAGAAGTTGTATTAGCCACCTCCGCTATTAAAGCAGATGTAGAAGTATGTGCACAGCGTGCTGACACAACTAACGCTAATTACGTCACTCGTTGTATTGGCACTGGCGGTTTCGGTGTTAACGACAAAACCGTCGCTTCTGGTCGCGTTACTTCTGTAGCTGCTACTAGCCCAGGTGCTGCACAAGTTCGTATTACTGCTATCGGTGATGCTAACTTCACTCCAGCTAGCCCAACTTATCAGACTACTGGTACACGTGACGGTACTACAGGTCAGGTTATCTGGGATGACATCACAGCTCCTGGTACATGTATGGCTGCTAACCTTTGTTAATATAACTCAGGTTCACCTAGAAAGGGCAGAGTTTACTCTGCCCTTTTTTATTGCCCGCTTATAAAGGTTCACCAGTATTCTATTTACTTCTACACAACTTATAATCACCTGGTTTTCCCTTTATTAGAAGCTCTCTAGCAGCTAATAAACCAGCTAAAAGCGAATAGAATAAGTCGTTAAAAACCATAAGCAGTCCAGAGACTGCAAGTCTCAAACTATAATAAGATGACATCTTTTTTTACTATTGTCACATTGTGTCAATAATTTATTGATTTCAATATATAAATAACAAGGATAAAAATCATATGTTACTGTTTTATATGCATTCATAATGAAAAAACAAACTGGCACAGTTCCTGCTATAAAATAAACATAGTACTAAAAAATCATTCACAATATACATTGCTATTATATATTTACCGCCTCGGAGAGGGTCATGAAAACAGTTCAACAAGGTTTCACATTAATTGAATTAATGATTGTAATCGCAATCATAGGTATTCTAGCTTCTGTCGCGCTGCCCGCATATTCAAGTTATTCCAACAGAGCGGCTTTCTCAGAAATCATACTTGCTACTTCTGCACTACAGACAGACATAGAAATATGCTCACAACGTGTTGATACAACCAATACTAATTTTATTACACGCTGTATCGACGGTGGCGGTTTTGGCGTTATCGATCCGGCCCCAGGCGGTCGAGTTGCATCTGTTGCGTCCGCTTCTCCAGGCGCTGCTCAGGTTGAAATAACAGCCACTGGTGATACAGATTTCACTCCAGCAAGCCCGACCTATATCCTTACGGGTACACGCAATATAAATGGCCAGGTCTTATGGGATGATTCGATAAATCCCGGTACCTGTCTGGCAGCTAGCCTTTGTTGATATTACATCGGCCAGACAGACATAAAAAAAACAGAGTAAACTCTGCTTTTTTTATGTCTGGATTCTGATCAACGATTATTGTCTGATTTTCAACTCAACTAACTCAGCCTCTGAATTCAGGTAAACCAATAGATCGTAATATTTCGCTTTTCCCAAAAACAGATAATCGCTGGTTTGTGCTATATCTTCCTGTAGATGATCGGACCAGGGATCACTCGAAACCTGGTTTTCAAATACATCATCCTTGTACTCCTTGATTGATTTGTATAAATGTACCTGTGCATACGGTGGTATTTTCTCCCTGTTCAATCTCTGCAATTCCTCAAGCTGTTCAAGTGAATGATCAGACTCTGCATAAATGAGCAACGGCTTTTCGTCACTGAAAGTAGCTATATCCTTCAAACTAATATCCTGCTTCTTATAATAATCCTCGGTAACCGTATAAAACACACCATCCCACATAACCAGAGCGACCGGTCGTTCAGAATATACCTGTAACCCTCCCCACATCAGGGCGCTGATCTGCACGACAGCGACGAGAGATAAGTCCAAAAATATTTCTTTTTTAGCTTTTGTGTGATTATAAATAATAAATGTCAAACTTGGTCCCAGTACAAGGTCAACTGCCGCCATCAGCTTGATTCCGTCCCAGCCCCCCTCTGCCTCAAAGAAAACCCCCGGATACCACTCGGCAAGGATCAGATAGAGTATGCCGAAAAATATGACGACACTGATTGATAGATGTATGCCCGATGCCTTCAGTTTTGCCTTTATCAAATCACTTTTCATAATGTATATGCTTATTTAAATAAACGTTAATTTAACTTCAGTATTACCACCATATAAGTATTAGTGTAGTGTAATAAATTATTTGCAGCTAAAAAATCCAGGCATTCATCGCAGGATGTCACTAGTAGCCTCACTAACGGAGTCTAGCAATCTCTCGATAATAAAATTGCAGGTTTCCAAAAAAACAGGACTTTTATTTTATTCAAAGATTGTTGCTTGTAGTTCCGCGAAATATTGCTAAATCATAATCTTCTAATTTAGATCGTTATTTTTTTACCCTCTACCCACAGTTAGTGCCAATTGTAGGCATTTTTCAGAAATATCGACTATGATTGGGGGAGATTTTAAAATTAATAATTACATGCCTCAAATAAAATAATAATAGAAATCGGGACAATCCATGGCGGCAGAAATTAGATTAAACGGGCTACCACGCAAGCTGGTTATCGATGGCTTACTCGAAGAAGAAGCCGCGATTAAGGCGATTCAGGCTGCACAAAAAGAAAAGGTTTCCTTCACTAACTATCTGGTTAGTAACAATATACTCTCAGCGAAGAAAATCGCCATGGAGGCCTCTAAGGAATTCGGCTTGCCAGTGTTTGATCTGGACGCGATTGATCCTGATGCCATTCCTCGCGATATCGTTGACGACAAGCTGATCAAAAAACACCATGCCTTGCCCCTCTATAAAAGAGGCAAGCATCTGTATATCGGTATCGCAGATCCTACTAACCTGGCAGCGATAGATGACATCAAATTTCAGACCGGCGTTAATACCGAAGCCGTACTGGTAGAAGAAAACAAATTGTCCATCATGGTAGAGAAACTGCTGGAAGAGCAGGAATCCGCCATGGACGATATGATGGGCGATGACCTGGATAATCTGGATGACCTGGATTTCGCCGATCCGGATAGCGAACAGAAAGAAGACGATAGCAGTTCTGAAGTAGATGATACGCCTGTTGTCCGCTTCATCAACAAGATATTGCTCGACGCGATAAAAAAAGGCGCTTCGGATATTCACTTCGAACCTTACGAGAAAAGCTATCGCGTCAGGTTGCGTATAGATGGTGTCTTACGTGAAGTCGCAAAACCGCCGATACAGATGAGCCCCAAGTTATCCGCTCGTATCAAGGTCATGTCGCGCATGGATACAGCAGAGAAAAGGGTCCCACAGGATGGCAGGATCAAACTGAAAATTTCCAAGACCAAAGCCATCGATTTTCGTGTTAACACCTGCCCCACGCTTTTTGGTGAAAAGATCGTATTACGTATTCTTGATCCATCCAGTGCAACCCTGGGTATCGATGCTCTGGGCTATGAACCTGATCAGAAAGAACTCTATCTCAATGCTTTAGCGAACCCTTACGGTATGATCCTTGTTACCGGTCCGACGGGTAGTGGTAAAACAGTATCCCTGTATACCGGTCTAAATATCTTAAACACGGTTGATACCAATATTTCCACCGCCGAGGATCCTGCGGAGATCAATCTCGAAGGCATCAACCAGGTAAATGTTAATGATAAGGTCGGCCTGACATTTGAATCTGCATTACGCGCGTTCCTGCGTCAGGATCCGGATATCATCATGGTCGGTGAGATTCGTGACCTGCAGACAGCCGAGATCGCCATCAAGGCTGCACAGACAGGTCACATGGTGATGTCGACACTGCATACCAATGATGCACCGCAGACATTAGCCCGTCTGGTGAACATGGGTGTTCCACCTTTTAATATCGCATCTGCAGTCAACCTGATCATCGCGCAACGCCTGGCTCGACGCTTGTGTAACAACTGTAAAGAGAAAGTAGACATACCGCGTGCTGCGCTTGAAGAGGAAGGCTTCACCGCAGAGCAGATCGACGCAAAACCAGAGCTATTCAAGGCCAAAGGATGTGACCAGTGCAGTGAAGGTTATAAAGGTCGAGTTGGTATCTACCAGGTATTACCGATTTCTGAGGCAACCGGCCGTATTATTATGGAAAATGGTACCGCCATCGACATCGCTGACCAGGCAGAAAAAGAAGGTATCGATGATCTAAGGAAGTCAGCGATCAAAAAAGTAATCGCAGGATTAACCAGTCTCGAAGAAATAAATCGTGTAACCAAGGATTAAACTGACAAAATAATAGCAAGAATTACTATCAGGAAATACAGATGGCACAGGCTAAGAAAAAAAATAAGGTAAAAATAAAGAACGCTACCTATACATGGGAGTGTACTAATGCAAAAGGCCAGACCATTAAAGGTGAGACCACTGCTGCCAGCGCTGATATAGTAAAGTCAGAATTACGTAAGCAGGGATTAACACCCAAAAAAGGTAAGATAAAGAAAAAAGGCGGTTCACTATTTGGGGAAAGGGAAAAACCGATCACCACGAAAGATATCGCTGTTTTCAGCCGCCAGCTGGCAACCATGATGAAAGCCGGTGTGCCCATGGTGCAGGCATTTGATATTGTCGGCCAGGGCCACTCAAACCCGACTATGGGCAAATTAATCATGCAGATAAAAGGTGATGTAGAGGCCGGCGGCACTTTAGCCAGTGCTCTTAGCAATCATCCTAGATATTTTGATGATTTATTTGTCAGCCTGGTTGACGCCGGTGAACAATCAGGTGCGTTGGAAACACTGCTAGATAAAGTTGCCACATATAAAGAAAAATCTGAAGCCTTAAAAAACAAGATCAAAAAAGCGATGACATATCCTATATCTGTACTCATCGTTGCTGTTGTTGTTTCCGCAATCCTGTTGATCTTTGTGGTGCCAACCTTTGCTGAGATGTTTGAAGGCTTTGGTGCTGAATTACCCGCCTTTACCTTATTTGTCGTCGGATTATCTGATACGCTGGTCGATAATGTCTGGCTATTTATCGGATTAATTGTTGCTATCACCTATGGTTTCAAGCAGGCAAAAATAAGATCGAAAGCATTCAGAGACTCGCTGGATAAATTAGCACTCAAAATGCCGGCTGTAGGTCTATTGACCACAAATGCAGCGATTGCAAGATTTGCCAGAACCCTGTCAACCATGTTTGCAGCCGGCGTACCACTAGTCGAAGCGATGGATTCTGTTGCTGGCGCTGCCGGTAATAGTGTTTATCAAAAGGCCATCTTGCAGGTAAGAGATGACATTTCTTCAGGTACAACGCTACAGGTAAGTCTGTCTTCTAATAAAGAGCTATTCCCTAACATGCTGATCCAGATGGTCGGTATCGGTGAAGAGTCCGGCGCCCTCGATGAGATGCTGGATAAAGTTGCCGAGTATTATGAAGAGGCTGTGGATGATGCGGTCGATAATTTAACCGCCATGCTGGAACCAATGATCATGTCGTTCCTCGCTGTCGTCATCGGTGGCCTGGTTATCGCCATGTATCTGCCTATCTTCAAGATGGGTGAAGTGGTTTAAACGCCAAAAAAACAATATAAAGAAAATCATCCATGTTAGAAGATTTAGTCATTACTCTTCAGTCATCACCGTGGCTGTTCTATTTTAGCGTTATATTTATCGGCTTGAGCGTAGGCAGCTTCCTGAACGTGGTGGCTTATCGCCTGCCGAAGATGATGGAGCGAGACTGGAAGCGTGAATGTCACGAATTTCTTGAACTTGAACGACCACCAGCAGATGAAGATCAGAAAAGATTTAACCTGGCAACACCTGCATCCGCCTGTCCGAACTGTGGACATAAACTGCGCGCATGGGAAAACATCCCGGTAATAAGCTATATATTTCTAAAAGCCAGGTGTTCATCCTGCGGCACCAAGATATCTATGCAATACCCCGCTGTCGAACTGATCACTGCCGTAGCTTCGCTTCTCGCGGCATATACTTTCGGCGTAACCACGCAGACGGTTGCCGCTTTATTCTTTACCTGGGCGCTGATCACACTTACCCTGATCGATCTGAAAACACAGTTATTACCGGACAGTATTACCTTACCATTACTGTGGCTGGGAATACTTTTAAGCTTCTTCGATGTATTCACTGACCTGACATCGAGTGTCATCGGCGTCATGGCTGGCTACATGATCCTATGGTCGGTCTACCAGTTATTCAAATTGCTGACTGGGAAAGAAGGCATGGGTTTCGGTGACTTCAAATTATTAGCAGCGCTTGGTGCCTGGGCTGGTTATAGCTACCTGCCACAGATTATCCTGGTATCATCGGTTGTCGGTTCAGTCTTTGGTATCGGTATGCTGATCATAGGTAAAACCAGGCAGCAGCAACCGATACCTTTTGGACCTTACCTGGCTGTCGCAGGGTGGATCGCCCTGTTATGGGGGGAGACCATCAATACCACCTACCTGTCATTCTTATAACATGTTGAAGGTCGGGTTAACCGGTGGTATCGGAAGCGGCAAAACTTCTGTCTCTAGCATGTTTGAGAAACTTGGTATTCCGGTGATCGACACTGATGTCATTGCTCATGATCTCGTCAATAACAATGAGAGTATCCTGCAGCAGATAGCCGATACATTCGGTCCTGAGGTACTGAAACTCAACGGCGAACTAAACAGGAAAAAGCTGGCCCAGCTGGTTTTTAACGATCATGAAAACAAACAGTCGTTAGAAAGCATATTACATCCCAGGATAAAGAGTGAAGTTCTCCATCAAATAAAAAGATTAAACTCAGGCCGGAACCCGCCTGCATACTTAATCATCGTAGTGCCCCTGCTGATCGAGTCGAACTACCATGACATCATTGACCGAATCCTGGTCGTTATTGCCGATGAAGCGGTAAGGATCGCTCGTGTGCAAAAGCGTGACAGCCGAACCCTGGGTGAAATTCGAGCAATAATCAACAATCAGGTCGATGATAGTAGACGGCTTAGCGAAGCGGACGATATAATCGAAAACAATAGCAATATCAACATGATAGAGAAACAGGTAAAAAACCTGCATGAAAAGTATTTACACTTGTCCGGAGTAATCACATAAAAATACTATCAACCAGTGTAGAAAAAAAGTGTAGAATTTGCTGAAATATTAGCCAGACCTTATTTATCACCTCTTAATCAATAGCAAGAAGCTACACTGTGACCGAAATCCACGTTTACGAACAACCGTTGAATGAAAAAGTACGCGCCTTCCTGCGCCTGGAAAAACTGTTCCAGCAGTATGCTTTTCACCTGAAACATGGTTCGGACTGGAACAATCGCGTGGCGATAGATTCGATACTGGAGATTCTGGAATACACCACGCGCAGCGACATCAAGCTTGAAGTTCTAAAAGAACTCGAGAGACAGCATACCCGCCTTGAACGCTTATCCAAACGACCGCAGATCGATCAGTCACAACTTGCTTCTGTACTAAAAAAAATACAGAAACGGATGGGTGAACTACAGGCTATCAGCGGACAGGTCGGGCAGGATACCAAGAATGTCGAGTTGCTCACCGCCATCGCGCAGAAGAGTTCGGTTCCTGGAAGTATCTGTGATTTTGATCTGCCTGCACTCAAACACTGGCTGACACTACCTAAAGATAAACGACAAAAACATATAGAGAAATGGTTCCAGCCGTTTGGTCACCTCGATCGCGCGGTACATTTAATACTAGACGTATTGAGACATAGCGCGGAAGATACTGAGGAAGTCGCGCACAGCGGCTTTTTTCAAAAGTCGCTGGACACCAATCAGGCAATCCAGTTACTTCGGATATCCGTACCTGATAATGTTTTGTGTTATCCGGAGATCAGTGCCGGGAAACACCGTTTTTCGGTACGCTTTATGAAAAATGAAGATCCTTCGCTACGACCTGAACAGTGCCAGGATGATGTCAGTTTCAAATTAAAGATGTGCGCGATTTAAGCGATATAAGCGATATAATCGTTAGTGCCATAGCGCACTGATAGCAGCTACTCCCTGTGCGCCGTTTGACCATGCGTCCTTCATATCCTCTTCAGATACACCACCTAATGCATACACTGGCATGGTACATCCATCTACCAGATCTGAAAATTGCTGCCATCCCAGAGGCTCTGTTTCCGGATGACTCGCAGTTTTCTTAACCGGTGACAGCACTGCAAAATCAGCATCTAACTGTCTCGCTTTCTGAAGTTCGTCCTGGTTGTGACAGGAGGCAGAGAACAGGACTCCCTCGGGCCTGCTTGATAGCTTATTCAGCATCCTGCTATCAGCATGAAAACCATCAAATGCGACTGTCGACAAGTCGATCGATTTCAGGTGATCTTTTGAAATATTCAATAGCAACTTCGCATTAGCCTGTGTGCATAGTACTGAGGATTTCTGTATCAATGACCTGATCGCATCGGTACTCAGGTTATCGCCCTTGAGCCGTAACTGTACCAGCCTGACACCCCTATCGAGAGCACTCGTGAGTTTTTTCAGGAAGTCATCCTGATCACTGGATTTACCGGTGATCAGGTATCGGTCCGGTAATTGAACCGCTTTTATAAT
>Ga0316190_10001566_pt1 | contig 16593 bp, 13 predicted proteins | sample Eddworburrow2_MG_FD_204929 | JGI IMG/M metagenome (GOLD analysis project Ga0316190, IMG submission 204929) | Coastal sediment microbial communities from Maine, United States - Eddy worm burrow 2 | ecosystem: Environmental > Aquatic > Marine > Coastal > Sediment | place: USA: Maine | collected... | reverse complement strand
ACTGATGTGTTGCCGTTTAGAGTTGTTGCTCCTGTTACAGTCAGACCAGCATTAGCTGTGACTAGACCAGTTGATGTAATAGTGCCATCAACTGTTAGGTTAGCGTTGCCTGCACCTGAGTTAGTTAATGCAAGTGTAGTGTCCGAGCCATCAACAAGGTCAAGCGTAGTGGTGCCTGTTGCTGTTCGCTGCAGCGTTGCACTATTTAGTAGAATGCTTGATCCCGTTAGAGTTGTTACTGCGCCTGTGTTACCAACTGATGTAGCTGCTGTGCCTGTCGTATTGATGTTTGTAACGCCTAGTATTGTAGTTGCTGAACTAGCGTTACCTATGTTGGTAGCACCCGCACCTGTTGCATTAACGTTTGTTGCTCCAGTTACCGTTAGCCCACCACCTAGTGTTGTTAGGCCTGTGCCCACTGTTAGAGTGTTGGTGCCAGTTACTGATGTATTACCGTTTAGAGTAGTGATGCCTGTTACTCCTAGCGTTCCGCCCAGTGTTGTTGCACCAGTACCCACTGTAAATGTATTGGTGCCAGTTACTGATGTGTTGCCGTTTAGGGTTATCGCTCCACCGTCAGCCACAGTAAGTACATCTACTCCACCGTCTTGTACCAAGAAGTTACCAGTGCCTGTTATGTCTACACTAAAGTTATTAGTTCCAGCTACTGTTAGGTCTATGTCTGAGCCCGAGGTTAGGATTGTGTTGCCTCCGTCGTAGGCTCCTTGGAGACTTGTTGCTAATGCTGTTGAGTTGCAGCCAACTACGCCCGACCCATCGGTTGTAAGGGCTGTACAGCTCTGGAACGAAGCATCACCGAAGGCTATACCAGCACCCGCTGTTCCGGCGTTAATAGTAAGCGTGTCGCTATTAGCACTACCCAGTGTGGTATTGCCATCAACGGTTAGATCACCGCCTAGGGTAGTTAGTCCTGTGCCTACTGTTAGAGTGCTTGTTCCAGTTACTGATGTGTTGCCGTTTAGAGTTGTTGCTCCTGTTACAGTCAGACCAGCATTAGCTGTGACTAGACCAGTTGATGTAATAGTGCCATCAACTGTTAGGTTAGCGTTGCCTGCACCTGAGTTAGTTAGTGCCAGTATTGTGTCTGCACCGTCAACAAGGTCAAGTGCAGTAGTACCTACTGCTGTACGTTGAAGCGTTGCAGCGTTTAGTAGGATGTTTGATCCCGTCAAAGTTGTTACTGCGCCTGTGTTACCGACTGATGTCGCCGCTGTACCGGTTGTATTGATGTTGGTAGCACCAGTCACAGTAAGTCCACCAGCAGTAACGACAATTCCATCAGCGAATGTCTTAACGCCGCTAAACGTCTGTCCGGCGATGCTCACCAAACCGACGTCATCGATGTCTGCCGTCTGCAAGTACAGGTTGTCCCCAAAGATAACCGCACCATTGGCAGCTTTGGTTTGCGAATCTATAGCGCCAAGAGTGTCTACGCCAGTACTTGTGAATGATATGGTTTGTACCCACGCCGTTCCGTTCCAGATAAACGACGAGCTACTACCCGCAGCAATTGGGTTACTGTACATTGTGAAGCCTACCGAACCGACGTTATTAATGAAGACAACTCTACCTGAGGCAGCACTGGTAGGTGCAGGCATCGTTAACGTCTGACCGACGGTAGTCTGATTAATATCAAATGTCGTCGACACGTCAACCGTAGCTGCTGCCGTTCCAATATCACCACCAGCGGCCACGTCTGCAATAGCAACAGCCGAGAATACTGTGCTAGAAGCATTAGTAAACGCCGATCCCGCGGCAACAGTTAATCCCCCGCTGAACGTTCCCATACCAGTCACACCCAAAGTACCGCCTACAGTCGCATTATTTGTAACTGACAACGCCGTACCCGTCCCAGTCAGACTAACAGTACCCTGCAACGTCGTAGTCAGACCAGACTGGCCGATTAGTATGGCGCTCGGAGAGTTCGCACCGCTGCCAATATTAATTGCCCCTGCCGTGTCAGTAGCCGAACCGACGTTAATGCTGATGTCGCCAGAGTTTGAAGTCGCACCCAACGCGTCACCAGTACTAATGGATATATCGTTAGTGTCAGTCGATCCAGCGTTAGTGTCACCTGATGCAACGTTTGCAGCCCTGAACGCGAATGGGACAGCCGTTAGCTTGAAGCGTGGCGTCATTTCTCCGTCCCATGCCGCTGCACCTGCGCTACCACCAATATTCATGCCCAGATGCAATTCTTGAGACCAGTCAATCGATGGCAATGCTGTTACATCGCCTAAGTAGACCGAATAATAGCCATTTTGAATAGTCACCAAATTACCAGTTGAGCGCGTTTCCGTCCACAGACAGTTGCTGTCGCCTGCGCAAGAACCTTGAGATGACCCAGCAGAAACCGAAGCATCGTACAGTTTGAATTCTACGTGATAGTTACCATCCGGCACCAGCGTACCCGTATTTGTTAGCAACCTACCCTGGAAGCTCAAAGTGTCGGCTGGTGCAGCGCTCGCAGGCTGCGGAGCAAACGGGACAAAACTGCCTAGTGAATTAGCTGGGATAAACGCAGATACTAGTGGCATAATCGTTCCCGCCACCAGCATAATCACCATAACTTGAGACCTAAGCAAGCTCAGCTGCCGGGCGCGTGGAGCTGAGCTAGCTTGAATCTCAAGTTTATTTAATGAACCGTGTCTACCAAAATAGCCACCAAAAAGGCTCAACTGCCGGGCGCGTGGAGTTGAGCCATTTTGAAGGCTATTAGTTGTGGTTAATCCCCTAGGTGCTGTCTGCACGAAAGAGAAAAGCCTACGCATAGTTCGCATAACTACACGTAGGCCATTGCGTAAAATACGCAAAACGACAGCAAGGGATAGCTTAGCCATCCCTTGCGTACCAAATATAATAAGTACGTTTTTGTGTTTATTTGTGAATTTGTTTTTCATGTGTTGCTTATTTTTTTAGCAACACAGAGATCGGAAAACTGCGAGACTTTCCGATACTGCGCCCGTCTACGTGCGTATTTCTACACCTGTAGACACCCTTAGTGTACACCAAAGTTGTTCAGGTATTCAAGAGGTTTATGCTTAGGTTTTCCACAGCCTAGGGTGATTCTTATAGCAGCCATAGCCACGACGGAAGACCTACATTGAATGATGCTCATAAACGATAAAAACATGAAAAGCCGACAATAGACGGCTTTTAATGTTTTATGATCTTTTAGCTACAGGGGCACTGGATTATACATCAGCCCCTACAGTTAAAAACTACAAAGATGTAATTTTGATTCTAGACAATTTTTGTCTATGACCCCTACGGGTATCGATGCGTTTCTTGGCTTTGAAGCGAAGGGCAATAACTTTATCGCCTTTAAACTCAGGCTCAGTAACTTCAGCAGTAACTTCCGTCGCTTCAAGCTTCTTGCTATCAACTGTTGAGTTCTTGCCATCAACGATCATGAGTGGTGTAAACTTCAAAGTTTTCTCACCGCCAAGAAAATTAACTTCTAATTCATCGCCTTCAGCGACTAGGTGCTGGACTCCGCCACATGTAATAACAGCTTTTTTCATTATCTTTAGTTTTCTCCTAAAATGATTTCGCTATATTGTAGCAGAGTCACCCCTGTTTGTAAACACACTGAACTAAAGTTTAGAAATACCAACGGTCAGCTCCGCGCCAGACAGCTTGGCTACATCGCTAAATTCAGCGTCCATCTTGCCAGTCTCCAGGGTTTCCGCCAGTGTTTCAGTCTTTATATAGTCGCCAAACTGAGCTACGGCATCTTTGACGTCACTAGCAGGTGTATCTAGGCTTAACTTAATCCGATCATCAACATCAAGCTCGGCCTTCTTCCTAGCGCTCTGTACGGCGCGCACCACCTCACGGGCTAACCCTTCGGCTTTGAGCTCATCCGTTAGCTCGGTGTCTAGCCTGACCTCGAACTCACCCTCACTAGACCATTCAACTGCCTTGACATTAACTTCTTCCTTCAAAACATCCAAGTACAGCTCTTTTTCCGGCCCAAGCTCTTCTGCTCCGGACACAACAATTTTGCTAAGCGGCTGGCGTACTTTCATTTGCGCCCTGGAACGCTGCGACAAGCCCTCATTTACTACTGCGCGTATCGCATCCATCTCACGAACTACCTGCTCGTTAACATGGCCGACAGCTGGCCAATCGTTCAAATGCACCGACTCTCCGTCCGTTAAAAGCTTATACAATTCTTCAGCAATAAATGGGGTGAAAGGTGCCATCACATGAGCCAACTGAACCAAGACATAATGCAAAGTTTGATAGGCAGCAGCCTTATCCGAGTCATCGTCTGACTTCCAGAAACGCTTACGCGATCGGCGCACGTACCAGTTGCTTAAATCATCAACAAACGGCAATATGTTTCTAGTTGCACTCTGTAGATCGTACCCTTTTGTTGCTTTTTCAACATCATTGATTAGAGTGTGAATTTTAGCAATAATCCACTCATCCAGAATATTATCCAGCTTTTCTGGGTGTTCAACTTGTCCGCCAGCTGGCGGATTCCACTCCCATCCATCGACTTCTGCATACAGCGTGAAAAAGTCATAAACATTCCAAATCATTGCCAGTTTTCTGTTGGCATCAGCAACGTCTTTATCAACTAGCGCGTAGTCCTCGCCCTTCATAAGCGACGAACTCAAAAACACTAATCGCAAAGCATCTGCGCTATAGCTATCCATCAGCTCATTAGGGTCGGTATAGTTACCCAGCTTCTTGCTCATCTTCTGGCCGTCATCACCAGCGATAGTCCCATGAACCAGAGCATTCTTGAACGCCGACTTGCCAAACAACCCCATACTAACAGCGTGCATATAGTAGAACCACGCTCTGACCTGTGGTACATATTCAACGATGAAATCAGCCGGAAATCGGTCCTCGAACTTCTGCACGTTTTCAAACGGGTAATGGTGCTGGGCGAACGGCATACTGCCCGATTCAAACCAGCAGTCCAGCACCTTCTCAATACGTATATACTCAACACCGTCCAGAGTAAATTTGACGTCATCAATCCAGGGTCGGTGGTAGTCCTCTAGCTCCTTACCGCTCAGTTCCTTCAACTCTTCAAAGCTACCAATAACCTTTATGTGCTCTTTGCCGTCCTTGTCTACACCCTTCCAGACTGGCATAGGCGTCGCCCAGAAGCGATCACGACTTAAGTTCCAATCAGGAGCCGACATCATAGTCTTCTCTGATCGTCCGTGCTTTAAATGATCTGGGAACCAGTTGATACCGCTGTTCCCGGTCAACATCTCTGTGCGCTGGTCTTCGATGTTCATGAACCAACTAGGCACAGCCCTATACATTAGCTTCGTGTCACAACGGTGACAATGAGGATAGCTGTGGGTAATATACTCAATCTTTAGAACAATCCCCTCTTCTAACAACTCCTTAGCGATCTGCTTGTTCCTATCCCAAATATTTTCGCCCTTCCATTTGCCAAGCGTAAATATACCGCTATCGTCCGTGGACATAACCCACGGAATTTTTTTCTCACGGCTTAGAGCGTAATCTTCTTCACCATATGCTGGTGACTCGTGGGCTATACCCGTACCGCTTTCTTCAGTGACAAAATCCGCATGCCAAACCTTGAAAGCGTTCTCAACTGGGCCACCAAAAACCTGCAGTCCATCCGCATCAATATCGCTATAGTCTAGCTTCAAACCAAATGGTTGTTCGTACTTCTGACCCACCAATTCTTCACCCAAAAATGTACGCAGTTTTTTGTATTCAAGAGCATCGTGCTTCTCGTCCGTCATGACCTTTTCAACCAGCGAATCAGCCATTATCAGTACCTGGCCTTTGTATTCAATTTCGGTATATTTTATTGTATTATTTACAGCAATAGCACTGTTAGACGGCAACGTCCAGGGTGTTGTAGTCCACGCAACAAGGTATCTATCGCTCTCCGCCAATTTAAACTTCACATACACACTTGGGTCAGTATCGTCCTGGTAAGAATTGTCCATAGCAATCTCAGATTTAGACAGCGGCGTAGCGTCGCGCGTGCAGTACATCAGCACCTTTTCGCCTTCATAAATTTTGCCTTTTTCGTAAAGCTTTTTGAAGGCCCACCAGACCGACTCCATGAACTCTTTGTCCATAGTTTTGTAGGCACCCTGAAACTCTACCCAGCGCCCAATCCGCTCAATTGTGTCTTCCCATAATGACCCTGTCTGCACCATATTGTCACGGCAAGTAGTTATGTATTCCTCTAGCGATATCTTTGTACCAATATCACGCTTGTCCTTAATGCCTAGCTTCTTTTCGGTGAAGACCTCTGCAGGCAAACCGTGACAATCCCAGCCCCAGACACGCTCTACCCTGCTACCCTGCATAGTCCAAAAGCGCGGGACCGCATCTTTAACAATCGATGTTAGAAGCGTACCGTGATGCGGCACACCGGTAATGAACGGAGGACCATCATAGAACACATAGGCGTTATCTTTAGGCCTTTGCTCAACTGATTTCTTAAATGTACCGTCTTTTTTCCACTGTTTAACCAAGTCCTTCTCATACTCAAGGGCTTTTCTTCTGGTGTTAGATTTGAATTTCATGTCTTTTCTCCAATTAAAAAATCACTTCTGCTGTTAACCAGAATCCACTTTTTAGAGGCGGACGGTACCATCTGGTTTCCAAAAGAAGTGATTCCTTTAGCTCTCGATTTATCTTTTACGCAGATTCACGGAGGAGGTCTACTGATCCGCCCTGGGCTGGATGTTCTTCTCCCTGCTATTCACAGCTGATAACTGTTAATCGTCTTAAAGAGACGAGTGCATTTACATCTGTAATTCTACACCTATCGTAGTTTTTGATCAAGCGTCGGCCCCTGCATCATGCCGGCAACCTCATCCAGGAGAGGCAATGGTTCACCTTCCCACTGCTGAATAACCCTGCCATCGATCGCTATAACCAGCACGGCCGGATATTGCATAACTCCACGAAGATGAGCCTCCGTGGCTCCGTCCTTGGTGTCTATGTCCATCAGTTCGGCTTTTTTATCCGGATGTCGTCGCCTAAGCATCTCAACAAAATCAGTAACAGACCGAGCATGCTCACTGTTGTCTCTATATATAATCACAAGCCTCATAGGAACCAGTGTACCACTAAGATTATCTGATATCTAATACTACAAACGCCTAGTGTAAAAGACACCCGCTACCGAAGGTGCCTTTTGTAGACCAAACAGATGTAGCTTGTAGCCAATTCAGGACAATCATCTGTGTCCGTCGGATTTATTCCAGAGGTCAAGCAGATACAGATTCCGGAGGTAGAACAGCCAGCCCAAAATCCACACAGCGCCATAGATAGTGAGGTCTAGGCGTGCTGGCTTGAGTGCAGTTTGGACGTTCTTCTGACTCAGACGCAAGAAGTCGTATCTCTAATACGGCGACTGAGTACTGTGGCAGAAAACGTTCAAAATGTGCCAAGACGTAAAAAATGCCCAGCGCAGAGAGCTGTGCTCTCTGGCAGGGGCGTTTTTTACGGACCAGTGCGTCTAGGAACAGCCTGTAGTCGAGCCACAGGTAGTGCAAACATAACAACTACCCGACCGCTGAGTCACATTGCCGCAGCTGTAACACATTGGCGCTTGCTCTACTCCAGTAAAGTTAGCCCCTCTGCTCTTTGTCGGTGGACTAGGAGCGCTCGAATCAACTGCACCAACTTCTGGTTGCTGAGTTGTCTGAGTAGTGCTCTCAGCTGGCTCTACGACGGCCACTTCCTGCTCGGGCACCAGACTAATCTGCTCCACAGGCATATCATCTATAGATGCCATACCTAGTTCTAGACGATCATCAAAGCTCAAGTAGCTCATTGCTAGTCGCCTGAAGATGTAGTCTACTAGAGACGTCGCTGTTCGAATATCCTGATCGTCTGTAACGCCTGAAGGAGCAAACGATGTGCTAATCATTCCGTTGACATACACTCTCAGAGGCACGCCGTGCTGCAAGCCGTAGCTAACTGATCTAGCAAATGTATCCATCAGCCCAGCTAGAGTCGACCCCATCTTTGCCGTGCTTATGAATATTTCTCCTGGTTTTCCATCTTCGTACTCACCAACTATCAAGTAACCGTGGGCATCACCGACTGTGAAAGAGAACGTTTTAGACGGTCGAACTCTTGGCAAAGGCCGACGAATAGCCGAACTACCTACTGGAATTTCAGGCGTAACAGCTGTTGCAGTATGCACAACAGTTTCTTCCGCTCCCTTCTTGCTTCCTTCTTTTTTAGCCATAGATAGTGGCTGAGCAACCTTACAGTTGTCTCGATAAATTGCCACTGCCTTCAAGCCTAGCTTCCACGAGTCCATGTGTAGTTGTTCAATGTCCTCGACAGTTGCCGTCTCTGGCATATTGACCGTCTTACTAATGGCACCAGACAAGAACGGTTGAACCGCACCCATCATCTTAACGTGACCCAAGTAATGAATTGAGTTGTCACCCATAGAGCAAGCAAACACATCAACGTCTTCGTCCTTGAGGTAAGGAGCGCCCAGAATTGTCTTCTCTGTATCGATGTATCGAATAATTTCGTTAAGCTGCTCGGTGGTGTAGCCCAACGTCTTCAAAGCACGTGGAACAGTCTGATTGACTATGTGCATCGTACCGCCTCCGACGAGCTTCTTGACCTTAACTAATCCTAGGTCTGGTTCGATACCAGTCGTATCACAGTCCATCATCAAGCCAATCGTTCCAGTCGGCGCCAATACTGAAGCCTGTGAGTTTCTTACCCCATAAAGCCGACCAAGCTCAACAGCGTCATCCCAAGATGCAGCTGCTGCGCTCAAGAGCTCTTCAGATACCAATGTAGCATCAATATCAGAGACTGCATCTCTGTGCATTTCCAAAACTCGCTGCATGTTCTGTTTATCTTTCTGGTAACCAGAGAATGCCCCAACTCTATTAGCTATTCGAGCGCTTGTAGCGTACGAATGACCGGTCAGAAGCGCCGTTATGGCTGCAGCCTGAGCACGACCCTCCGCAGAGTCATATGGCAAGCCCTGAGCCATTAGAAGCGCTCCCAGGTTGGCGTAGCCGATACCTAGCTCACGATATGCTCGTGCATTTTTACCAATAAGGTCAGTCGGGTATTCAGAATAGCCGACAAAGATCTCTTGCGCCGTAAATATTAACTCAGCCGTGTGCTTGAAAGCATCGACATCAAATGTGCCGTCGTCTCTCAGGAATTTCAGCAGGTTCAAACTAGCAAGGTTACAAGCCGAGTTGTCCAGGTGCATGTACTCAGAACATGGGTTAGACCCATTAATAGGCCCCTCGTTGGGTGTTGTGTGCCATTTGTTGATCGTTGTATCAAATTGCAAACCAGGGTCCGCACATTCCCAGGTAGCTTCAGCTAACTGTCGCCATATGTCACGAGCTTTGACGGTCTTGACTACTTTGCCAGTTGTGACGGCCTTTAGCCCCCAGTCTTCATCATTGTCGACGGCCTTCATGAAATCATCAGATACTCTAACTGAGTTATTGGCGTTCTGGTACTGCACAGAAAACGCATCTTTACCGTTCAAAGACATATCAAAGCCAGCTTCTTGCAGAGAGCGAGATTTGCGCTCTTCAATAGCCTTGGCCCAGATGAACTCCTCTACATCAGGATGATCCACATCAAGAATGACCATCTTGGCTGCTCGCCTAGTCTTTCCTCCGCTCTTTATAGCTCCTGCGGAAGAGTCAGCGCCTCTCATAAAACTCAAAGGTCCTGATGCAGTGCCTGCGCTTTTACCCAATGATTCATAAGATGACCGAAGGGGGCTCAGGTTAACACCAGAACCCGATCCACCCTTAAAAATCATTCCCTCGTCCTTGTACCAGTTTAGGATTGAGGACATTGTGTCTTCGATACCCAAAATAAAACAGGCGCTAGCCTGTTGAGCTCGCTCCTTCACACCGATGTTGAACCAAACCGGAGAGTTGAACGCTGCCCGCTGAGAAGCCAAAATATACTTCAATTCTTCTCTGAATGACTCTAGCTCTACTTCTGACTCAAAGTAGCCCTCAGCAAAACCATGCTTCGCCACTGTGTCTACTACTCTATTTACCAAATCCTTCAGAGAAGTTTCACGACCACTCGTACCGGGCGTGCCGGTAAAATATTTCTGAGATACTATGTTGATCGCGTTAAAGGACCAATCATCAGGCACCTCAACGTCTTTTTGATCAAAAACAGACTCACCTGTCGTGGGATTGGTGATTGTTGCGTCCTTTTTTACCCATGTTAACAGGCTGTAACCCTTCTGATTTGGCTTAGTAAACCTCCTGGACAGTGCCAGACTTGTAGCTTGCGACATTTTTTACCCTCACTTTGTTGTTTTATAATTTATTGATTTGTAAGATGTTTATTTTTAAACCCTTAGAGTTAGTGACAACAACTCTGTCTCTCTTCAGAAGGTTGTCAGATACCAGCTCCTGGCACAAAACCTAGTTTTTTAGATTTCGTATCAGGAACAGATATTCACAGGGAGGATCATTTTTTAGTTTTCATACTTTTCAGCTCCTTCTCGAAGCTTTCAATATCCTTAAACCTTCGATAGACACTAGCAAATCTAACATATGCAACCTCATCCAACTCTGACAATCTCTCCATAATCTCTGCTCCAACGCGCTGAGAAGGTACCTCAGAGTCGCCGCAGGCATACAAAGCCCTCTCGACATCATGGACCAACTTTTCTATCTGCATCCCAGTTACTGACGTCTTCTCACAAGCCCTATACAACCCAGCCAGTAGTTTCTCTCGACTGAAAAGCTGTCTAGTGCCGTCCTTTTTCACCACTACAAGTTGCGGCTTTTCTATCCGCTCATAGGTAGTAAAGCGCGAATTGCACTTTGTACACTCCCTGCGCCTACGAATAGCTTCGCCCTCAGACGCTTCGCGAGACTCTATGACCCTTGTATCGGTTGTACTGCATTGATTACACCGCATATGTTTCTAGCTTATCCCTCACTTTGATTTTTTGTAACGTACTCACTACATGTAGTGTCCATACACATAATACTAACGCTATTTTGCAGGCTTTTCAATACAATTATCGTTGTAACATTTATGCCGTAGTTAGCCTTTTTTATCTGTCTCGTCTTGTGTTTTCTTGGTTTTGCTTTTTTTAAATCTTCGTAAAAAGGAAGGTTTGTCTAGCTCTTCGTCACTCAAAAATTCTGAGCTTTTAGAGTCTTTGTCTTTCTTGTCCGAACTTTTCTTGTCGTTCTTAGAATCAGAGTCTTTGTCTTCTGCTGAAGCGTCCGGTTTACTATCAGTATCCGCTGACCAGATATTTGCTCCTGACTTATCGTCTTTCACGCTCAATTCTCCTAGTGAGCTTGCTAGCTCAGAGCCCTCATCCTCTAGATCCATGTTCACGTCCGACATAGCCGCGTCATCACTCATAGGAGTGCTGTCATCCGTACTAGACACCGTTGTAGTAGCGCCTCCACCACCGCGAGTGTGGTACGAGTCATCAAATCCAGTAGCAACAACCGTAACTATAACTTCGCCCTCAATAGAGTCGTTAATGGTTGCCCCAAAAATTATATTCGCTGATGAATCAGCTGCTGCTGTTATGGTTTCTGCGGCGGCGTTAATTTCGTGCATAGACATATCACTGCCACCAATGACGTTAAATAGAACACCTCTAGCGCCGTCTATAGATACTTCTAGTAAAGGTGACTCAATAGCCTGCTTAGCAGCGTCTATGGCCCTGTTATCGCCACTAGAACGACCAATGCCCATCAAGGCACTACCAGCATCGCTCATCACGGCCTTAACGTCGGCAAAGTCTAGGTTAATTAGTCCATGAACAGTTATCAGATCAGAGATGCCCTGCACTCCCTGACGTAGAACATCGTCGGCGACCTTAAAGCCCTCCAAAACAGAAGTCTTCCTGTCAATAGTCTGCAACAGACGATCATTTGGAACCGTTATAAGCGTATCGACTGCTTCTCTAAGTCTATCGATTGCTAACTCGGCGTTATCTTTGCGTCGCTGACCTTCAAACGCAAACGGCCTAGTAGCAAAGCCGACGACTAGAGCGCCGGAGTCTTTGGCTGTCTTGGCCACAACATGACCAGCACCGCTTCCAGTACCGCCACCAGCACCAATAGTCACAAAAACCATGTCGGCACCCTCTAGCACCTTCTTGATGTCATCCATCGACTCTTTGGCGGCTTTCTCGCCTACACTTGGATCGGCACCAGCTCCCAGACCCCTGGTAGCTTCTTTTCCGATGTGTATCTTAGTTGGAGCTTTTGAATGATGTAATGCCTGCGCATCAGTATTTACAGCTATGAAATCTACACCTTCGATACCGGCGTCGACCATGCGGTTGACAGCTGCTCCGCCGGCACCACCGACTCCGACAACTTTAATTGAAGCAAAAGTCTCTATGGCTGGGGCTACTTGTGGCATATCGTTAAATTCCTATCTTTTCGTATAGTTCAAGTATAGCCGTCGCTTCAAGATCGCGCAATAGAACCATACAAACAAAGTTATTCGCGCTAAAAAACCAAACCTCAAGCATCATAAACCCATTACTCGGCCTGCATAAACACCCTGCTCAGCAAATAAGTAGCCCTTGTTTAATTTAAACAGCTTCTTTGGAAGCAGCAATTACTTCTTAAACTTCTTTAGCAGAGAGGCTATGTTGTCCACGACACCTTTGTAGCTCTCATTGTGACCACTAGCGTGCTGGCCTTCTAGTAACATATCCAATAACATCAATCCGATAGGGGTAGCAAAGACGGAATGGTTCATCTGGTCGACCAGACCTCCCACAGAGCTCAACTTCCCGATTTTTGCTGGCAACTCAAGCTTCGCTCTGACAAACATATCTAAGCCTGCTATCTGAGAAGTTCCACCCGTCAAGATAACTCCACCTGGTAACTTCTTAGATTTTCCAGCTTTTTTCAGCTCCTTCTCCACAAGTTCCAACAGCTCTTCTACTCGTGCCTCCACTATCATATGCAAGTCATCCGCAGAAAACGTATGCTGTTGTTTATCGACTTTAACAGAGGCGGTCGAACGCGACACCTTCTCAAGAGAAGCGTGCTGTACTTTTACAGCCTCGGCGATATCCAGCTCAGTCCTAAGTCCGATAGCTAAATCGTTGGTTATATGGATACCACCAACTGGTATCACTGCCACATGCTGAACCTCACCATCCTCTATAACTACCAGATTGGTAGTGCCCGCACCAATATCAAGCACCACAGTGCCTGCTTCTCGCTGTTGTCTGTTAAGCACCGCCTCAGCCGAAGCCAAACTTGAAACCGTCCTGTGCTTAAACCGCACCGATGACTTCTCTAGCGCAGATTCTAGTAGCCGGATATTCGGCGTCGAAGCCGTAACAATGTGCGTGTCCACTTCAAGCCGAACACCCTGCATCCCAACAGGATCCTTAATGTTGTCTTGTCCATCTAATCTATAAGCCTTCGGAAACACCTGAATAATCTCACGGTTCGCTGGCATCTGCATCACGGCCGCTGCTTCCTCAACCCGCATTCGATCGTCTTCGGTAATCTCTCTGTTGGCCGCACTAATCGCTATTACACCCCTAGAATCAAATCCTTGAACGTGAGAACCATTAATGTTGATGGTCGCAGAGTTTATGCGTCGGCCTGACAATCTTTCGGCATCGTGGATAGCCCCAGAAATAGCCGCCGCCGCCTCTTCGACATGCGACACAACCCCCCTACGCATACCAATGTTATTCGCGCTACTGTGGCCTATGACCTCTGGTATGCCCTCTTCGTTGACAGTACCTACTACGACCCGAACCGTAGATGTGCCTACGTCTATGCCTGTAAAGTGCGGTGTGTTTGAATGTGCCATGATAGATGAAGTATATATTTATTCATAATCACTATCAAGGAGTTATGTGAGTTTTGTCAGCCTAAACTGTGGCCAACGAACCTCGCCCAGAGACAGGCCTCCCTCATTGCCCCTATAAAAAGCTTACTTTCTCAAGACCGAGTTAAAATCTCACCACCGTCTTCTGTTATTAGAACTGTGTCTTCAAAATGCGCTGATAGAGTACCGTCCTGAGTCTTGATAGTCCATTTGTCATGATCCATGTAAATTTTCCAATCTCCTAAGGTTGCCATTGGTTCAATAGCTATGGTCATCCCCTGCTTTAACGTAGTTCCAGTCCCTGCCACACCGTAGTTCGGTATCTCAGGAACTTCGTGTAGCTCATGACCTACGCCGTGGCCCACCAGTTCGCGAACTATTCCTAAGCCCTTGGACTCTAGCACGGCCTGAATCGCCGCCCCGATATCCCCGGTCTTCATACCTGGTTTCAATATATTTATACCAGCGTCCAAAGACCTTTTTGTCGTTTCAACCAACTGCTTCTCCTTAGGGCTTCTGGCCTGACCGCCAACTATAAAAGTCCGCGCTGCGTCAGTAATCATGCCGTTGTAAGTCACACCAAAATCAAAACCAACAATGTCACCATTCTCAAATGGAATATCCGTTGGCACGCCGTGAACCACAGCATCGTTAACAGATATACAGATAGAGGCTGGAAAGTCTGGCACACCGAAACCTCCCTTAACACCTAAAAACGCCGGCTTGCCGCCTAGTTTTTTCAACTCTGCCATTGCCATAGTGTCGATATCTGCGCCGCTGATGCCTGGCTCCAGCATCTGCTCCACTTTTTCCAGAACGTGCGCCAGCATGGCTCCACTTTTTCTAATATTTTCAATCTCTTTAGGAGTCTTTGGCTTCATATCTTATGATCACTCTTTTGGTGGCAGCTACACCAGGATTAATTTGCTGCTAAGACTTGGTATACGATACACGCTATACACGCTATACATACTTATCTAAAGCCTTTTTTATAGATTCAAAAATCTCTTCGACCGTTCGGTTGGCGTCGACTTCTTTAACAGGAATGTCTTTACTCCTTAAAAACTCAAGCATCGGTTCAATTTTCTTTTGCTCTTCTCGGCGTTTTGCCAGGGCAGAAGTACTGTCATCTTCGCGCCCCCTATCATCCAAACGCTCACTCGCAACTTCCTCGTCAACGTCCAGAAACAATATAGCCTTTATGTGTTTGCCCACTTCATCGCCGTGACTAACCAGCCACTTGGCCTGGTCGGCATTACGTGGAAAGCCATCTAGCAAGAAAGTTTTGTCGTAGCCCTCCAGTTTTAGACGCTGTCCAACTATCCTCATAACCATTTCGTCATTCACCAAAGCTCCAGTAGCTTGGACCTCTAACACCTCTGGGTCTTTTGCGTCACGAAGCATTTGTCCAGTTGATAGCCAGTGAAAACCAAGCTTATCCTGTATCAATTGACTCTGAACTGTTTTGCCAGCCCCAGGCATACCCATAATAATTATCACTAGATCTTCTCCCTTATGACCTTTGAAACAACCGCGCCCTCGAGCGCCGGATTTTTTACTTTTGCAGCCTTCATGATAGCACCCATGTCCTTCATCTCAACTTTTTCTAGGCCTAAGTCCACAATAACACCCTCCACAATCTGTTTTGTGTCTTCTTCTGACACCGCGGCGGGCAAGTAACCGTCGATGACACCCATCTGATACTTCTCTTCTTCAGCTCGCTCAGTTTCGTTGGCAGAGTTATACATATCCAACGCATCTTGGCGAGATTTCTTCTCTTTTTTTAATACAGCCAACGCAACCTGTTCGTCCAGACCTTCTTCGCGTTTATTGTCCGCCACCTCTTTGGATAGGATAGCGCTTTTCAACGACCGCAGTATCGAGACTAGGCGCTTATCTCTGGCCAGCATGGCAGATTTTAGATCACTATTTATTTGATCTTTTAGCATCTGCTCGTCTATTTCTGTCCGAGTCGAATTTTCTTAAACTTCTGAACCTTGCGTTCTTTTCTAATTATAGCCTTAGTTCTGCGCTCACGCTTGCTTATTGGCTTTTCAAAATACTGCGCCTGTTTAGCCTCAGCCAAAACACCAGACTGTGACACCTTGCGAGAGAAACGCCGTAGCAGGTTCTCAAGAGGTTCCTTGGGGTCTTTTTTACTTACTTGAATCATAGAAATCCATTCTACCAGAGGTGAAGAGCTTTTGCAAACGGAATACAAGCATTGCCCGTATAGAGTCAGCACGGCGCAGTTTCATGAAGCCCTGTTTTCAGCAATTGCGTGAATACCGCTAAGAATATTATGCGTAACATGTCCAAGTACAGCCGGACCATACCCTCGAGCATTCATAATGCGCCAATAGTTAAGCCCTCCGACAAATTGCGGAACCGGCACTGCATCTTTTCCAGCGTGACCAGAGGCAAACGCAACCGCTGTCGCCGCCCCAATCACTCTATTATTCCAAGAGCCAGTCTCGTCATCAGCGAATCGCTTGTGTGGCTGCCTCCTAAACAGAAACTCTTCTGCCATCGGAGCAACGACCAAAGCCGTAACAGCGCCGACAACTGGCCCGCCCTTGTCTGTGACCACCCGTGCCCAAGCTTATGGCCCAAAGCTTCGCTCGAGCTTCTCAGAACTTGTCTACCGGCAAACACAGCAGCTGTTTCCATAACGGTCGCAGCATAAGGATGTCGCTCTCTCCAATCATGAAAGGAGTCCAATCCGCGCTCAACGGC
>Ga0316190_10001565_pt1 | contig 16593 bp, 10 predicted proteins | sample Eddworburrow2_MG_FD_204929 | JGI IMG/M metagenome (GOLD analysis project Ga0316190, IMG submission 204929) | Coastal sediment microbial communities from Maine, United States - Eddy worm burrow 2 | ecosystem: Environmental > Aquatic > Marine > Coastal > Sediment | place: USA: Maine | collected... | reverse complement strand
TTCATCAAAAAGCAGTATGGGGGGATCGAGCAGCATGGCCCGGGCAACGGCTATGGTCTGCCGCTGGCCCCCGGACAACCCTTCGCCCCGCTCTCCAACCTGCATGTCAAAGCCTAATGGGTGCCGGTCGGCAAACTCCATGACGCCAGCGAGATTGGCGGCATGCAGGATCGCCGCATCATCCACATAGGGTGCCCCCAGCATGATATTGTCACGCAATGTGCCGAAGAACAGGGTGGTATCCTGAGGCGTATAGCCAACGCTACGACGCAGATCCGCCGGATCTATCTGGCGCAGATCGGTGCCATCAACCCGCACCGCGCCGGATTCCGGCTCGTATAGACCCATGATAAGCTTTTCGATGGTGGTCTTACCGGAACCGATACGCCCGATAAAGGCCACCTTTTCCCCTGCCGCGATCCGAAACGACAGATTGGTCAGCACCGCATTGGTCTGCTGGGGATAGGTAAAGGTCACATCCGAGAACTCGATGGCACCCTTAATGACTGGGCGGTGAACAAAGGCTCGATCAGCGGGACGTTCCTGGGGCATATCCATAATGCCATTCAGGCTATTCAGTGCCGCCCGCGCCTGATGGTAACGTGTCGCCAGATTGGCCACCTGGGCCATGGGGGCCATTGCCCTGCCTGACAGGATGACACAGGCAATCAGGCCACCCATGCTCATGCGGCCATCCGTAATGAGGTAGACACCGAACACCACAATACCGACCGTCGCCAGTTGTTGCAGCACGGCAGCAAAATTGACTGCCGATGATGACAGGATCCGCGAGCGCACACTCCAGTGCGCCATATAACCCACCGCCTGTTCCCACTTTCGCTGTAGCTGCCCCTCGGCGCCCAGGGTCTTTAACACCTCCAGACCGGTCAGGCTTTCCACCAAGGTGGCGTTCCTTTGGGTACCCATGCGAAAGGTGTTATCCACGGCCTTGCGCAGAGGTATCTGAATAGCGAACCCGTATAAAAGGACGAGGGGAATAATGGCCGCAGGGACCAGCACAAGCGGCCCGCCGATAAAGGAGATAACCGCCAGAAAAAGGATAACGAAAGGCAGATCAATGAAGGTAATAATGGTCGCGGAGGTAATAAAATCCCTGACGCTGTCAAACTCCCTGAGATTACTGGCAAAGGCCCCTACTGACTGGGGCCTTACTGCCATCTTGATGCCCAGCACCTGTTCAAAAATCATGGTGGAAAGTGTGATATCCGCCTTTTTTCCCGCAATATCCACAAAGTAACTGCGCAGTGACTTCATCAGCAGGTCAAAGAGATAGACAACGCTCACCCCAATCGCCAACACCCAGAGGGTTTCAATCGCATTATTGGGCACAACGCGATCATAGACATTCATGATGAACAGGGGGCTGGCCAAGGCAAAGGAGTTGATCAGAAATGACGCCACCAACACATCGCGGTAGATACGCCATGACTTTAATATGGTGCCCCAAAACCAGTGACGCGATTTAAGTGCAAAGGTCTCGGGGGCGCGTTGATCGAATTTGTGTTCGGGCTGGACAAATATGGCATAACCGAGATACAGCTCTTGAAGTCCTTTGAGCGAAAGGGTGGTCTCACCAATCTCCGTTTCGGTCGCCAGGATACGTGCCGTTCCCTTTTTATGATCGGCTTCAAGCAGCACGCATGCCTGCTGGCCCTTTAACATCAGCACCGCAGGCAGCACAAGGTCATGGATTTTTTTCAGGGGGCGCCTGACTACCCTGGCTGCCAAATTGGCCCGCTTTGCAGCCCGCACAAACAGCTCCGGGGTAAACCGTGAGTCCGCAAGAGGCAAACCGGCACGCAATGTCTCGACCGAGACCACACAGTGATGATGTTTGGTCAGGGCTATCAGACATGCCAGCAAGGGGTCATCATGGGCAGCTCCCCCCTTGGGGACCTGCCATTCGCTGTCCTGCTTTATTTCTGCTTGTTCAGGCATTAGAGTGCGGATACTTTATTTTTTATATTATGGCGTAACATTGAATATTCACCGGCCCCTACTTCCTGCTCGCTGGCATGGCAGGACACAATAAATCCGTCATCCGCCAGAAATAGGAACTAGGTGCTTGATAATATAACAATTTCGATTGATTCTATACTCTAAGGTATTGAAAGTACTCAGCGTGGGTATCGGCGTAATCCAAGAAACATTAAGGGAAATCTCGTCGTAATATCCTTATAATCGCCACCAAAATAGATGTGAGCCTATATATGCTATACGTACGCCGAGATGATGACGGAAATATTATTGCGATATTCGATGCCCCCAGCGATGGGGCAACCGAGCAGATATCCGCCTACTCACAGGAGGTTTTGGACTTTTTGCTGGAAGGCAAGTCAGAGGAGGCATCGGCAGACTATCTCTCTTATACCGATATCCAAGTGGCCCGTGTGGTTGAGGATCTGATTGATCTGCTGATTGATAAAAACCTCATCATGCTGACCGAACTTCCCGCCGGCGCCCAATTGAAGCTTTCACGCCGGCAAAAGGCGAGAGAGAAACTGCAGGGGCACTCCCCACTCATTGTGGATGGGGACGATATCCTTTAGCCCCGGAAAGCCCCGAAGGCACAAGCTATCCCGTCCGTTTTATTATTCAGCCAGTCGCCCGTACAGGGCAATCCTGCGGCGTAGCCGAGCAGCCAGGTCCGGCGCAATCTGATCCCATTCAAAACGCCACTGCCAATTCCCTTCTGCCGTACCCGGCAGGTTCATCCGGTGCTGCCCATCCAGGCCCAGGACATCCTGCATGGGCAGGATGGCAAGCCTGGCACAGGAAGCCAGGGCACAGCGAATCAGTGGCCAGGGCATAATCTCTCGGGACTTGCCTAGAAAATAATCCACATGCTGCCGTGTATCGTCATCCAGACTCAGATACCAACCCAGGCTGGTGTCATTGTCGTGGGTACCGGTATAGGCCACAGAATTGGCGGGATGATTGAACGGCAGATAGGGATTATCCGGCTCACCGGAAAAGGCAAACTGCAGCACCTTCATCCCAGGCAAACCATAGCGTTTGCGCAACGCCTCCACTTTCGGGGTGATGATCCCCAGGTCCTCCGCTACTAACGGCAGGGGATCAATAACCTCATGCAAGCGTTCAAACAGGGCGTCACCCGGCGCCTCCACCCAGCGACCGTTGATGGCATGTTCCTCATTTGCCGGGATCTCCCAATAGGCCTCAAAACCACGGAAATGGTCGATGCGCACCAGGTCAAACAACTGTAGCTGGGCCTCCATGCGGTCTACCCAGCACTGAAAGCCGTCCTCCTCCATGCGCTTCCAGTTATAGAGCGGATTGCCCCAGCGCTGCCCCAGTTCAGAGAAGCAGTCCGGAGGCACACCGGCCACCACCAGGGGATGTCCATCCCCATCCAGTTCAAACAGTTCCTGATGGGCCCAGACCTCGGCACTGTCATGGGCGACAAAGATCGGCATGTCGCCGAACAGTTTGATATCCCGCTCATTGGCATAGCTCTTTAACCGGTACCACTGCCGGAAAAAAAGAAACTGCTCAAAACGGTGAAAATCAATGGTGTTATGCAGGCGCTTTCTGGCCTCCGCCAGTGCCTCCGGCTCTCGATGACGCAGGGGCGCAGGCCAGGCCCACCAGCCGCACTGCTGCTCCTCATGCAGAGACTGAAACAGGACGTAATCCTCAAGCCAGGCCTTATGTGCCCGGACAAAGGCCGCCATCTCTGCCCGTACAGCCTCATCCGCCCGCAGGCGAAAACCCTCCCAGGCATCACGCAGGGCACTGGCCTTTTGCTCGTCCGTCAGCCGCTCCGTCTCCAGCACCGCCGCATCCAGCCAACCGGCTTCGACCAGGGTTTCCAGGCTGATCAGGCGGGGGTTTCCGGCATAGATAGAGGTCGACTGGTAGGGGGAACGGTCTTGCTGGGTCGGCCCAACAGGCAGGATCTGCCATACGCTGGCACCCGTCTCGACCAGGAAATCGACGAAATGATATGCCGCCGACCCCAGATCCCCACAGCTTCCCTTGCCAGGCAATGAAGTGATGTGCAGCAGGATACCGGCACGGCGGCGGTCCAGGCAGGCCTCCGAAACTGGTTCTGTCATACGTTCTGCTTCATCACGCCGCCGCGAGTGGGGGCGCCACTGCCATGGGCAAAGACCTCGGACAGATAGGCCGGTGGCTCCTCGTCTATCATGCTGTACAGATGAGACAGCTGATGCCGAAAGAGTCTTTCGAAGTCACTCACCGTATGACCCGGATTGTAGTCACCAAACCACCAGAACCAGTCAGAACCTTCACAGGTAGCAAGCTGATACTCCGCCGCCGTCAGGGTTTCCTCATCCAACCTACCCTCAGCCACGACCTTGTCGAACGCCTCCTTGGCATCAGCCAGCATTTCCCATGCCCGGTTCTTGTCCCTATCGCCGATCCAGGTTGAGAAGGTGCCGTAGACCCAGCTGCCAGCCACCAGTTTCGGCAGCGCAGGACGGTGGTTCTTGAGGTCGTTCAGGCACTCTGAAAAGGTGGTCAACTCCAGCTTCGGATGTTCGGCCAGACGCTGATAAAGCGTGGACAGAAAATGGCTGCCGTTGCCCGGATAATACTCCCAGGCATTCTCCCCATCCATAATGATGGAGACCACCGCATCCTGCTCATCGGCACAGACGTCAGCGATATTTTCCAGATGATGGATGAAATTATTCACCGCATCATCGGCATGCCACTCGGCATAGGTAAACCCAATCAGGTCCGACAGGCCGTCATCCCGAAAGAAGCAGTTCAAGCGCCCCTCATTAACACGATAGGGAAGGTGCAGCCAACTCTTGGGCAACTCCTCACCATTGGCCACTGTCAGGCTGTTATGCAATACCTGTTGACCACTGGCCGCCCAGCGGAAGCCCTCCTCTTCCAGCAGACGCAGGGTATCCATACTGACGGCGCCTTCCGAGGGCCAACACCCCTCCGGCCGAAAGCCGAAAAAGCGTTCAAAGGCAGCCAGACCTTTGCGAATATGCCAACGGGAGCGAGGCTCGCCACCCGGGTAGGCCTTAAGATCGGGCAGCACCGCATCCGGCATCGCCTCTTTCGCCGAGTCGATATCCAGCAGCAGGGGGACAATGGGATGGGCATAAGGGGTCACCGAAAGCTCCACCCTGCCCGCCTCCGCAAGCCGGCGATAGCGACCGATAACGCCGGATATCAGTTCACCAATCAGCTCAACCAGGCGACGCCGGTCATCCAGATTGAATTTCCGCTCCTTCTTCTGCAACGATTGTATGCGCAGGTCGTTGGTGCGTACGCTCTCTCCCATCCAGGCCAGGTGATACCAGACCAGCAGATCGATCATGTACTGATCATTGAGATAGCGGCATGACTTGGGGTGCTCACCAATCCACTCGGCAAGATCGGCCAGTTCACGGAACCGGGGAAAACGGTCGATGAGCTGTTTCTCATTGGCCCGCAGGCAGGCGCGGAGAATCTCACGGCGCTCGGAAGTCTTTAGCGGCAGGCCGGGGCCGGCAAGGGCCGCCAACAATGGATCGCCAATCAGCTTGCCATGTTCCAGCCAGGCCTTTATCTGCTCCCCGTAGTCCGCCAGCTGCTCCAGCAGGACCGGGGCAAAATTGACCACCGCCCGCGCATCTGGGTTTGCCTCCAGATGGGCCGCCATGTCCACATAGTCCTTGATGCCGTGCAGATAGACCCAAGGCAGCTGGTAGTCACTATGATCTGGTCCCCGGTAGTCCGGCTGGTGCATGTGCCAGCACAGCACCACCTTCAGGCGCTTTGCCTCAGCGGACATAATTCGTCTCCTGCCCCAGCATATCCTGGGTCACCAGCACTACCCCTCCCGGGCTCACATAGAAGCGCTTGGCATCCTCCTCCGGATCCTCGCCAATCACCGTACCTTCAGGGATGTTGCAGCCCTGATCGATCACCGCCTTGGTAATTTTGCAGTTACGGCTGATCTTCACGTTCGGCAGGATGACGCTGTCCTCGACGCTGGAGTAGGAGTGCACCCGCACATTGGAAAACAGCAGGGAGTGACGCACCATCGAGCCGGAGATAATGCAGCCGCCGGAAACCATGGAGTCCACAGCCATGCCGCGGCGACCATCATCATCGAACACGAACTTGGCCGGGGGCAGCTGCTCCTGATAGGTCCAGATGGGCCAGCTGGAATCGTAGAGATTCAGTTCCGGCGTCACGCCAATCAGCTCCAGGTTGGCGGTCCAGAAGGCATCCACGGTACCCACATCCCGCCAATAGGCCTGCTCTTCACTCTCTTCATCCCGGAACGGATGGGCAACGACCCGATATTTATCGATCACATTGGGGATGATGTCCTTGCCAAAATCATGGCTGGAATCGGGGGTGTCCGCATCCTTGATCAGCTGCTCAAACAAGAAGGACTTATTGAAGACATAGATACCCATGGAGGCCAGGGCGGTATCCGTGGTGCCCGGCATGGGTTTGGGATTTTCAGGTTTCTCCTGAAATTCGATGACCCGACCGGCCTCATCCACATTCATCACCCCGAAGGATTGGGCGGTCTCCAGATCCACCTCGATACAACCAACGGTCATATCCGCACCGGATTCCACGTGGTGGGCGATCATGGTGCCGTAATCCATTTTATAGATATGGTCACCGGCGAGGATCAACACATACTCAGGGTCGTGGCTACGCAGGATGTCGATATTCTGATAGACCGCATCGGCGGTACCTTCGTACCAGTTGCTCTCAACCCGCTGCTGGGCCGGCAGCAGCTCTACAAACTCGCCAAACTCAGGGCGCAGGAAGCCCCAGCCACGCTGGACATGCAGCAGCAGGGAATGGGCCTTGTACTGGGTCATGATGCCGATCTGGCGAATACCCGAATTGATGCAGTTGGAGAGGGGAAAATCGATAATCCGGAACTTGCCGCCAAAGGGCACTGCCGGCTTAGAGCGCGTGGCGGTCAGATTCTTTAGCCGTGACCCACGCCCACCGGCGAGGATGAGTGCCAGGGTTTCTCTGGTCAGACGGCTCACAAAGCGTGGATTCTGGTTAGGATTCATAGTTGTCTCTTAATCTCTAGGGGCAATTTGCCGCATTCGGGACTCTCTTCAGGGCCGGCCTATGATACCATCTGCGACCCGGTATGGCGGGATCATTCTTATCCGATCACCGATGGATTTTCGATATGTACGGGGGCATTGCAGCCAAATCCGGCGTATTTGGAGCCTCAAACAGCAAGCCACAGTCTGGTGGCATACTATGCGGCACGGCCACCGCCCCGAAAGCCCGATGCGTTGTACCGAAACCTGTGGGATGAAACAACCCTAAATTGTGAGCAGTTTATGACAGTAACCAAGCGCGCACCCGCTGCCCGTATCAACGACGCACTCCAGCGGATAACCGAAGCCCGGCACCATGACCCCTTCGAGGTCCTTGGGCCGAAGGTGGAAAAGAAACGCGCACAGGTGCGTATCTTTTTGCCCCACGCTGAGAGCGCACGTATTCAGGGCCCCAAACTGGATGAGCCCATGCAGCGGCTGCCCGGCACGGACTTTTTCGAATGGACGGGAAAAGCCGACGCCCTGCCCGCCCGCTACCAGATCGCCTGGCACGACGAGAACGGCCAGGCCCATGTCTATCATGACCCCTACGCCTTCCCACCCCAGCTGACGGACTTCGACCTGCACCTGTTCAATGAAGGCAACCACTGGCACATATACCGCGTCCTGGGTGCCCACCTGCGCACCATCGACGGCATCAATGGCGTGCTCTTTGCCGTATGGGCCCCCAATGCTGAACGCATCAGCATCGTTGGCGATTTCAACCACTGGGATGGCCGGGTCTACCCCATGCGCAACCGGGGCTCATCCGGCGTCTGGGAACTCTTCATCCCGGACATCGAGGAAGGTGCCCTGTACAAATTCGAGGTGCGCAGCCACAGTGGCGCTATCGCCCTGAAGAGCGACCCCTACGGCAATCAGTTCCAGCTACGTCCGGAAACCGCCTGCATCGTGACGGCGGATTCAGACTATCGGTGGCACGATGACGCCTGGCTGGAGCAGCGTAAACGCCTCAACTGGCAAGAGGCCCCCCTCTCCATCTATGAGGTCCACCTGGGCTCCTGGCAGCGGGATGAAAAAGGGGATTATCTGAATTATCGGGAGATCGCCCACCGCTTGGCCGATCATATGAACCAGCTGGGTTTTACCCATGTGGAGCTCCTGCCCATCACCGAGCACCCCTTCGATGCCTCCTGGGGCTACCAGACCACCGGCTACTACGCCCCCACCAGCCGCTTTGGCACACCGGATGACTTCCGCTATTTCGTGGATCATCTGCACAAACACAATATCGGCATTATTCTGGACTGGGTGCCGGCCCACTTCCCCAGGGATAGCCACGCCCTGGCCGAGTTCGATGGCTCCGCCCTCTATGAGCACGAGGACCCACGCCGGGGTGAGCATCGTGACTGGGGCACCCTGATCTTCAATTACGGCCGCAATGAGGTGAAGAACTTCCTGCTGGCCAGCGCCGTCTACTGGATGGAGGAGTTCCACCTGGACGGACTACGGGTGGATGCGGTGGCCTCCATGCTCTACCTGGACTACTCCCGCGAAGCGGGGGACTGGCTTCCAAACCAATACGGCGGCCGTGAGAACCTGGAAGCGGTCGAGTTCCTGCGCCACCTCAATGTGGTCAGCCATGAGCGTTTTCCTGGCACCATGGTCATCGCCGAGGAATCTACCGCCTGGCCCCAGGTCTCCCGCCCCACCTGGCTGGGCGGCCTGGGCTTCAGCATGAAGTGGAACATGGGCTGGATGCACGACACCCTCAACTACATGTCCCAGGATCCGGTCTATCGGCACTATCACCATGACCAGCTCACCTTCGGGCTGCTCTATGCCTTTACCGAAAACTTCGTACTGCCCTTCTCCCACGACGAGGTGGTGCACGGCAAGGGCTCCATGCTAGGCAAGATGCCCGGCGACAGCTGGCAGCAGTTTGCTAACCTGCGCCTGCTCTACACCTACATGTTCACCTATCCGGGCAAGAAGCTGCTGTTCATGGGCTGCGAATTTGCACAAGGCCGGGAGTGGAACGAAAGTGAACAGCTAGACTGGCATCAGTTGGAGGATCCCCAGCATCAGGGCATCCGTGCCCTGGTCAGCGATCTGAACAAGCTCTACCGTGACACCAATGCCCTACACGAGATAGAGTTTGGTGACCATGGATTTGAATGGATCGACTGCCACGATGCCAGCCAATCGGTACTGAGCTACCTGCGCAAGGGCCACAATGGCAGCTCCATCGCCATCATCCTGAACTTCACGCCGGTACCCCGTGAAAACTACCGCATTGGACTGCCCCAGGCCGGCTTTTACAAAGAGGCATTGAATTCAGATTCCGAATTCTACGGCGGCAGCAACCTGGGCAACTCAGCCGGCGTGCCAACAGAACCCGTACCCTGGATGGGTCACGAACAGTCCGTTAGCCTGACCCTGCCCCCCCTGGCTGCAGTGGTACTGGAGTGGCAAGGGGCATAGTCAGCGTTTCCCTAAAGGTGATGGCGGCAGCACTATCCGCTATCATTAGGCCATGTCCCGGTATTTCCTGATATCGCTGGTGGTGACCTCACTGCTGGTGGCCTGCAACCAGTCGATGATGGATGTCGCACTCAAGGACTCCCCAAAGGCCACCAAGCCACCACCCCAACAGAGTCAACCCAAGCAAAAGGAACACCTGCCCCTTGCCATGTATCGGCAGTTCCTGACCCGCTTCCGCGACCGGCTGGAATCGGAATGGGGCGACCGTGATGTATTAATCGCCAGCCGTCACCAATACGTCAAATACACCCAGAACTACCTCAGCCGTGCCGTTGTGGACTTCGACAAGGGTGTGATCACCATCGAGACACTGGATAAGAGCGCACTCACCAGCCTGCGCCAGGCGATCATCACCACTTTGCTCACCCCCGACGACCCCAATGCGGTGGACCTCTTCTCCACCAAGGAGATCGAGAGCAATGGCCGACCCTTTCTCTATGGCTTGATCCTTGATCGCAGGAGCAAACCCATCGACAGCAAATCCCAGGCCGACAAGTTTGCCCGCTACCTGGTCAGCAAAAATCGGGAAACGCGCTACGTAAAAACGGAAAGTGGCAAACGGGCTCTGCATTCCATCACCATGAAAATGATCAGCAACCACATCAATGTCAGGGCCAGAAAATTCTCTCCCTACGTGGAACGCTATGCCAACCAGTTCAAGGTCAGCAAAAGCCTGATCTACGCGGTGATGAAAACCGAAAGTAACTTCAATCTCTTTGCCGTCAGCAGCGCCCCCGCCTATGGACTGATGCAACTGGTGCCCAGCACCGGCGGGCGCGATGCCTACCGCAAGGTCAAGGGAGAAGACGGTGTCCCCAGCAAGGAATACCTATTTGATGCCAGCAACAATATTGAACTGGGCACCGCCTACCTCAGCATCATCACCAAGGAGTTCCTGGCCGAGGTGAAAAACCCTGTCTCCAAGGAATACTGCACCATCGCTGCCTATAACGGCGGCATCGGCAGTATGCTGCGCTCCTTTGCCAAGGATAAGAGCGAGGCTATTCGTATTATCAATAAAATGACCCCAACCCAGGTGCATGATCATCTGCGCACCAAACACCCAGCCAGCGAGACCCGGCGTTATTTGGCTAAAGTTTTGTCGGCTAAGAGGGAGTTTGTGAATCTTTGATTAATTCAGACTATGTAAAAATCATAGACTTTTGGACTTCTGTTTTCGACATTACCTATCATGATTCCGAATGACTGCTTTTAGTATCTTGTCAATTATCAGGAAATATTACGCCGAAACTATCACTCGCGGAACACGCCGTGTAATAGCGGTCACAATCTCATAGTTGATTGTGCCAAGCTTCCTAGCCAGATCATCGGCCGTCACCTCTTCCTCTCCCTGTCGACCGATGATGACCACCTCATCGCCTAGCTCAACAGCGCCGCGCAGTGCTGTGACATCGATGAGGGTTTGATCCATGGTAATGCGACCTACCTGGGGGCAACGCACACCTCGAACCAGAAGATCAAAGTTATTCGATAGATTTCTGTTCAAACCATCACCGTATCCAACAGGAAGTGTAGCGATAAGTGATGGCCGTTTTGCATGGTAGGCATGGCCATAACTTAATCCCGTACCGGCAGGAACCTCCTTGAGGAAGGTGATCCGGGTTTTCCACTCAAGCACCGGCCTGAGTTCCTCCACACTCGGATTGACGATCTCCCAGGAAGGGCGCAGGCCATAGATACTGATCCCTGGTCGCACGGCATCAAAGTATGAGCCCGGCAGATCAAAGATCGCAGCACTGTTGGCCATATGATAGGTCTCAATGCCGTAGTCCTTGGTTGTCTCAATGAGATGGCGGAAGCTTTCGATCTCCTCCAGGGACAGGGTCTTGTCCACCTCATCCGCACAGGGAAAGTGGCTCATAAGGCCGCAAACACGTAGCGCAGAAAAGGGGCTGCATCGATCAAGAAATGCCGGAACCTCATCGGGATAGATGCCGATACGTCCCATGCCGGTATCCACCATCAGATGCACTGAGACCTCTTTCCCTGCTTTTTCCGCATCATGCGCCAACGCCTCCACCATCTCGAAAGTACATACCGCAGATTCGCAGCCGCAGGCAATGATGGCTTCGCTATGCTCAGGAAGGGTTGCCGAAAGCAGTACCAGCCGGGCATTAATGCCCGCCTCGGTGAGAGCCATGGCCTCATTGACATGGGCAACGCACAAGGTGTTATAGCCAAGTTCAACGAGATGCCGGGCAACGATCTCCATACCATGACCGTAGGCATTCGCTTTGATAGCCGGCCACATTGGACGTGTGCCTACCAACCCCTGGAGAAGACGCAGGTTATGGGTCAAATTGTCCAGATTGATATATGCCTTGGTTAGATTAAAAGCCCGCATACCTCAAACCTATTCCTCCGGGGGAATCCATTTTCTCATGGTGCGCTTCGTTACATACTCCGAGGTCATCGCTGCAAGCAAGGCGCTGTAGTTGAGCGTAAAGGCCAGCTCATTACCCACGCGAATATTGTCCCCAACAGCGGTTACATCAACAGCCAGATAGCCACTGGATGCACCAAGGATAGTGACACGGGGATCCAGGGGCATGACGCCCTCCACATCGACATCCTCCCACCCTACATTCAGAAGCGCCCGCGTCATCATGCCGCGGTCTTCAAATATTGGCCGTTTGCCGAAGGCATCTTCGCTGCACTGCCCGATTGGCACGGAGGGTTTGTTCTTCAGCTCCAGCACCTCCGCATGGAGTACAAAGGCATCCTGATATGTGCCGGGCCATGGCCTGCGTTCCGTGGTCTCGCACCCCAACAATATGGCTTCGCCGATACGAGCATGGTTGACCCTGCTCGGCATCTGGTCCAAGGCAATGAGATCCAAACCACTTGAATTGATACCCGAGACCCACTTGAGGCTCAGGCCAAAGGCCTGCTCGATCTCAGCGGCCAGTTCCACTAAGTGATTCATGTTGTCCGCACTCGGAACGACGCCACCAAAACAGGCTAGATTGGCGCCTATGCCCTTGATCTGTATGTTCGGTATCTTGAGTGCTTCCTCCACAAGGGACACGAGATTGTCCGGCCAGATACCCTCGCGCAGATCGCCAAGATCCAACATAAGGATGACATCATGAGTTTTGCCCTGGCGCTGGGCTGCTTCCGACAGGGCCTTGAGTACGGAGAGTTCGGAGTTGAGGCTCAAGCCGACCAGCTGGACGACCTCATCCACCCGGGAGAGGGGCGGCAGGCGCAGCAGCATGTAGTCGGTATCTATACCGGCGGCCTTCAGGCGCTGGATGTTTTTCATGCGCGAATCGGCAATGGATGAGACGCCGCCGCGCAGCATGGCCTGTGCCACCTTTGGATGACCACAAACACATTTGGTTACGCCCGTCACCTCGATGCCATGTGCCTGGCACTGGTCAACGATAGTGCGGGTGTTGTGCTCCAGTTTGTCGAGGTCGATTAGGAGGTAGGGGGTTTGGGGCATTGTCATTTCACCAAAAACCCTGTTATCCGCAGATGACGCAGATTTTCGCAGATGAATAAATGGCATATTCAGAGTGCGCAGCTAACCTGACGGAGCGCCCGACCTCCTCCAGCAATACAATATGTTCACTCGTAAACATCTGCGTCCATCTGCGTCATCTGCGGATTAATGAATACTTTCTTTACCTCAATCCCGGCAACCACCTCCGACCTCACGTTTCCTCCTTCACCCGCAACACACGCACCAGAAAGCTCCCCACATCGCGCCCCCTGGTGCCCCGGCCGAACCCGGCATCCATGCCGCATTTGCGGGCCAGCTTGCCGGTCACCTGGGTGCCACCTACCACCAGTATCAGGTCCTTGCGTAGGCCGCGCTGTTTTGCCAGCCCATGCAGATGCCGCATGTGCCGCTCATGGACATGCTCGTGGGTGACGATGGTCGAGATCAGGATGGCGCGGGCACCTGTCTCCTCAGCTACATCCAGCAGCCGTTCCACCGTTACCGAAGTGCCAAGGTCATGGCAGTGGAAACCATACTTTTCGATACCACCATGCTTGATGTCCAGGATCTCGTGCAGCCCCACGGAGTGTTCATCCTCGCCCACAGTTGCAGCCACCAGGTGAATGTTGCGGGGGCGTACCCAGGCCTCAATCTCCTTGTCCGTCAGGGGCTCTTCGTGGGCCGGCAGCGGCAACTCGTCGATCTTGATGGCAACATCCAGCACACCCTTGATCTCGAACAGGCTGCCTTCGGCCGGATGCATTAGGCGGCGGCTGATCACCTCGGGTTCCTTGAGGCCCATGCCGCGGGCCATCTGCAGCGCCGCCGCCTCCGCTACCTCCATCCGTTCGGGTAGGAACAGGGTCACACAGACGACAGAGTCGCCGTGTTTTTCCACCTCCGGTCGTAGCAGCCCCTGTGCACGTTCCGCCATGGGGATTTCGAGGCGCTTGTGAACATTGTCCTGGTCATCCAGTTCGCCGATATATTGGATCTTGCCGGGGTCGCACAGGGTGCAGCCGCCGTAGTCGGTGCAGGGCTTGCCCTCATCCCGGGCATAGACGTTGTTGCCAAAGTGGCTGCAGACCGGGGCACCGTAATCGGGCGCCCGCGGGATGACGGTCTCAGCGCCGTCACCGCCCTGGGGATCGCGCACGATGCCGTCGCCCTTGCGTTCCGGGAAGTAGCCCTGGTCCACGAACTGGCCTGCCTCCACGGCGGCATAGTAACCGCCCTGGCCAAGGATCTCTTCCAGGAACAGCACTGCCCGCTCCTTGAGTTCCCGCACCTGCTCACGCAGTGGTCCATCCTTCTTCAGGGCCAGAATCTCATCCAGGCCATCGATCCCCATCAGGGTCTGGCGCGCGGTGTTCACCCCGGCCATATTGTTGTAGTGCCAAGGGATGTTGCGCCCCTCATCGGCGGTGATGGTGCTCTGGATGTCGGTCGGGGTGAGCCGTGAGATCAGGGTGTCCAGCACATGGGAGACCGTGGTCTCCAGGGTATCGGGCTCCATGTAACGGGTGTTCTGCTGGGCGCGGAAGCGGTAGCCCTTGAACAGCTCACGCAGAGCCACGGCATAGGGCAGATCCAGGCGCAGCTTGGGCGCCGGCGGCGCAGTGGGCGGCACGGTGGACAGCGCAATAAGCTCCGCCGGCATGCCGGCCTGGCGGGAGTAGACGCTGTTGATGGCGTGCTGCACGAACAGCTCAGGCGTCACCTTCCAGGCCTCCTTGGCGGTGGCGTTGGCGTTGTGGGCGCCGTCCAGCTGCAGGATACCGGCATCGGCCATGATGGTCTTGGCCTCGGCGGCGTCCACGAAAGAGCGGTGCATGTTGATGTTGCGGTAGAGGACATTGTACTGGGGGTCCTGGTGGGCGCCGTTCATCCCCTCCTCGGCGTAGAGCACCGCGATCTCCGGCCCGGCCAGGCCGCTGACATAGGAGTGGAAGTTGATGGGGCGGCCCACCTCCTCCTCGATGGCGTCCAGTGCCTTGCGGGTGGCGCGCACCTGCTTGCGGCTGATGGGCACGCCACCGATGCCCTCGGGGGTACCCTCGATCAGGCCGTCGATGTGGGACTGACCGGTGGTGCGGATGACCATGATGTGATCGGCGCCGTGCCAGGCGGCCATGCGCATGCGGCGCAGGTCGTCCTCGAAGCGGCCGGAGGCGATCTCGGTGGTGATCACCATGTCGCACTGGGGGTCGATGTTTTCGAAATACTCCGCCGCCGGCAGGGGCACCGAGTATCTCAGATTCTCCGAGCTATCCTTGTAGACGAAGGGGCCGATGCGCTGCTCCTCAACCTTCTTGCGCCAGCTCCAGCCCTTGCGTTTGGGCCGGTATTTGTCCAGATCCTTGAGGATCTCCTGCACATCGAGCTTCTTGTCCGGGGAGAGCTTCATAGGGGCAGCCCCTCCCAATGATCACCCGCCAGCAGTGCCTCACCCGCCACACGGACGGAGAGCCCCTTGGCCTTGGCCAGCTCCAGCACCAGCCGCCCGGCACCATGGCCCAGCAGGTTGCGTTCATGCATCCGATCTACCAGCGCCTTGGCCTCGATACTGGAAAAACCCATGCGCAGTAGCACCGAGCGCTCGATGGCGGGGGTGGTGTGGCTACGGGCCTCTTCGATGAGGGGCTCGACGATCTGGTTCACCAGGCTCCAGAAGCGAGCGTGCAGCTCCTCATCCGACAGGGTTTGGAGGTGCTGGCGGCGCTTGGCGAAATCGTCCTCTCGCTCTTTACATCCCATCGATGAACTCCTGCACATAATCTCTATTGGTTCGGGTCTCTTCCGCCAGGAAATCGAGATCGACGTCACTCAAGATCATATCTTCGGGCACCGACTCGATGGCATGTTGCAGATAGGAGTGGCGCACATGCTCGAGGTCAACATCGACCGCGGCGATCTGCGAGGGATGTTCTGGAATCACAATGCACTGCCCCGGCTCGTTGTCACGGGGATCTCCGCGCCGCACTTCGACACCCATACGCTTGGCGAGATTGAGTTGGGCCAGCGGATGCTTGCCCGCGCCCGTGTACTCAGTCTCCTGCACCACAACAACCCTGTCCTCCTCGAGCTCCTGGGCAATGGCAAAGGCAGCCGCCAGGGAGGTGTTGCCGGCAGGTCCCCGTTCCATGCCTTCAAGCTCCGCCAGGACCTGGGTCAGGTAGAAGACCTCACCCTGAGTGACGGTGACGAAACGATCCATATAACGTAGCGCCCGTGCGGCGTTGCGGGGCACATCGGCCCGATCAGGCCAGGTGGTGAACGGCATGGAGAAGCCGGTGTGGCCGGTGGTAAAGGACTTGCGATTAAAGTCACGGTCCGATGCCATATGTAGTCCCGAGAGATCGACGCTGGCGGCGACCATCGCGGTCGCCATCGCACCGGCCTTTTTGAGCCCCCGCGCCGTGCCGGTGACATTGCCGCCACCGGCATGGGTGGCGATCACCACGTCGGGAAAGGAGCCAGTCGCTTCCCGGGTCTGCAGGGCGAGTTCGTGGCCCAGGGTCT
>Ga0316190_10001564_pt1 | contig 16600 bp, 17 predicted proteins | sample Eddworburrow2_MG_FD_204929 | JGI IMG/M metagenome (GOLD analysis project Ga0316190, IMG submission 204929) | Coastal sediment microbial communities from Maine, United States - Eddy worm burrow 2 | ecosystem: Environmental > Aquatic > Marine > Coastal > Sediment | place: USA: Maine | collected... | reverse complement strand
AAAGGGCGTGAACAAGATATTGAGGTTGAAGTGTTGTCAGCGGTGTCACGAAAAGACGGTGTGGATGGCCGTATTATGATAAAGGAGCGCAAATAATCATGACTAAATGGTGGTCAACGCTCCAGGCGCGTGAGAAAAAGGTTTTGGGATTTGGTTCCGTCGCTTTTGTGATAATGATGGGGTATCTGTTTTTAGTTGAACCACTGATGGAGCAAAGAGAGCAGCTTACTACTCGGGTGGCGGCACAAAAAAATCTTAAATCCTATTTGGAAAAGGTTGCAGCGGAGGCTAAATCTCTGCGCTCCAATGCCAGTGGCACGAAAAAACTGAGCGGGTCTGGAAAAGATACGCTGCTTGCCGTGGTTAGCAAAACCAGTCGCCAAAATGGAATTAAGGAATCTATGAAACGTATTACCCCGGAAGGTAGTAAGAAAGCCAGAATCTGGCTGGAAGATGCCTCATTTGATCAGATGGTTTCGTGGATAACAGCAGTCAGCCGTTCTTATGCAATCAGTGTGGAAAATATTAACGTTACAGCAGAAGAGACGCCGGGACAGGTACGGGCAAAACTAACGCTTGTGGCAACGAACTAAGCGTTCTTAAAAGTGCTTAGGTAGTAGCCCCTGTTTTTGCCAGATATGCTCGTTTCATTGCCGATTCAAAATCATCATTAGAAGGGTATGCGTATCCAAATACAGGCTGCCATAGCTTGTTATTTTCCATGCAGAGATAGAAAAAAACATCGTCATGCCATTGCGCAAAGCTCTGATAGGCATGAGAGAACATCTCGAGTTTTGTTTCATCTGAATAGCTTAATTTACCATCACTATCAATCAGCGGCAGCTGCAATATTTTGCTTTTTAATCCCCGTTGGCGGATCTGCTTAACTACGGATTTGGTGTAGGTCAGTGTACCAAATGAGATGAGTGCTACCTCTTCAGGGGTGAATAACTTCTGCAACCTCTGAAAGATCTGGGTGTAGTCCTCTTTCCAATTATCGTAGTGGATCATGGGGTGAAAATGAAAGCCAACCACTATGCCTTTATTGGCAACTTGCCGGGCTGCTTCAATACGATCATCCAGCGTTGCAGCACGATGCTCTTCGTTGCTGATAATAGTCGGTGTGTTGAGTGACCATGTGCAGATAATGTTGGGTGGTATCTCATGCTCCAGCAGATAGCTGATGTTTTTTGACTTTGTTTTTAACTCTAAAATGACATTTGGGTTGGCTTTGGCAAAGGCTGTTAATGTATCCAGTATGCCGTGTTTGTTGCCCCATAGCAGTGAGTCGGAAGATTGGCCTGTGCCAATGTGGTAGGTTTGGTTCGGATCAAGCTCAAGCGCTTTCAGTTTCTCTGCAAAGCCCTGGTCAAAGTAGATTTTGTCTTCATGATAAAAGGCCTGAATGCTGCAATAGCTACAGTCAAATCCGCAATTGTCTATAGCGTCAAGTGTCATGAGGTTACAGCAGCGTGTGCGCTCTGAGGCTACCGGGCAATACCCTAATCCCAGTTGTTTTTTATCGACTGTCTCTAGTTTTAGCTTTTGCGATGGGAGGGTGATGTCTGCCTCTATGGAATAGTGGGTAGCGTTCTCTTTAAGTGTCAACCAATGCTTTTTAAGTTGATTGATAATGGCTTTTTTTTCGGCTTTGCCAGTTGCCTCCCCTGTGGTGAAGCTGCCCCAGGTTTGCTGAATGGGGCTCTCTCCCCACATATTTAGATCGCGGCTAATCTCACAGACCTGACGTAGCTCTTGTAGGGTAAGGCGGTGGCTGTGTGCCTTCTCGCTAATAAAGGTCTGCTCATCTTTTGACAGAATAGGGAATAGGGTTTGCTTGCAAATAGTTGCAAATTTCTCTGCGTAGTTATTAGAGAACGACATTGTTGACCAGTTCAGCAATCTGCTTTGCCGTATACGCATCCATATCGATTGCTAGTTGATTGTTTTAGTTATCGCACACATGGTAGTGGGTGAAATTTTCGGCTTTGTACTGATCGAGGATAGGCATCATTGGCGCCATGCCAGTGGCCATTTCGCTGCATCTTCTCAATTCCTGGAGTGCAGGTGTTTTTGCCAGCTTTTTACTGAATGTGATGACGTGTCCCTGGGCTTGGTCGCGTTTACCTTCGGCGCACAGTGCTTTGGCCTCAGAAGAGATTTTCATTGCACGCTGTTCAGCAGCGGTAATTTCAGCCCGGTCAATCTTCTGCATGCAGTCCTGCATCTCTTGCATCTGCTTCATCATGATTTCCATCTCTTTTTCATCCATCTTGTGTGACTCCGCTGCAAAAACAGTGATGGGAGAAAGGAGTAACAATATATAGGCGGTTATTTTCATGGCTTTAGATTCTGGATGTTATCTGGTAAATGTATGAACAATAAGAGGATTATGCGTATTTAATGTGTCGACTATCCTTCGCTTTTGGCTGTTACGCGGCGGTATATACTTGCTGCGATGTACCAAAAGAGCGAGATGAGTCCACCCAGCATAGCTATTCCTACCGCTCCCCAGCCGACTAACCCCGTCATATCTGATTCAATCCACAGGCCAAAATAGGCTATAGCTGAGCCGATCAGGCCGAGCAGCATTGATTTTGCGCCGAGTTCAGCTGATTTGTGCGCGCGTTTGGGTTCTTGAGGCTCAGTCATTAGGCGTAGATTATCAGTGATTGCTTGCGGAGAGTGGATCGGGAATCGTATCCTATCTGGCTTACTGATGAAATAGAGAGATTGTTCTAGATGAAAGATGCGGTAAAAGAGTACTACGGAAAGGTTCTACAGGGTTCGGAAGATCTGAAAACGGATGCTTGCTGTACTGATACAACCATGCCTGATTTTGTAAAACAAGGCTTGAGTAAGATTCATGCAGAGGTATCGGGGCGCTATTATGGTTGTGGGCTGGTGATGCCTGAGCTATTGCAGGGCATGCGGATCCTCGATCTGGGTAGTGGTTCAGGCCGCGACTGCTTTTTGTTGTCCCAGCTGGTAGGTGAGCAGGGGTACGTGCTGGGTGTGGATATGACGGATGAACAGCTCGCTGTGGCCAATCAATATATCGATTACCATATGGAACAGTTTGGTTTTAGCACCCCCAATATTGAGTTTAAAAAAGGTTACATTGAACATCTGGATGAGCTGGGTCTGGCTGACAACAGCTTTGATATCATCATTTCAAACTGCGTGATTAATCTCTCGCCAGATAAGGAGGCTGTTCTGCGTGAAGCCTACCGTATTCTGAAACCTGGTGGCGAGATCTATTTCTCTGATGTTTACTCAGATCGGCGCATTTCGAAGGAGTTGGCGGCAGATCCCGTCCTTTATGGGGAATGTCTAAGCGGCGCGCTTTATTGGAATGACTTTCATAATCTAGCCAAAAAGACGGGCTTTTTAGATCCTCGCGTAGTGGAAGATCGTCCTCTGGCCATCGATAATGAGGAAGTGGAAAAGCGTATTGGCCATGTTAATTTTTTCTCCGCCACCTATCGCCTGTTTAAGTTGCCAGATCTGGAGACGCACTGTGAAAATTACGGGCAGTCTGTGATCTACAAAGGCACCATCCCTCATCATGAGCGACAGCTTCAATTTGATAAGCAGAATACCATCACAGCAGGTGCCATCTTTCCCGTAAGCGGAAATACTTACCGCATGCTAAGTGAGACACGCTTTGCAGAGCATTTTGAGTTTCTAGGGTCGAATGATGTTCATCACGGTATCTTTGAAGGCAAAGGTACTGCGCTCCCTTTTGATAAAGACGCCAGTGGTAGCGATGATGGTGGCTCATGTTGTTGTTAATCCCATGACTCAAGCTCATAAAGCCAAAGTCCTTTTTCTATGCACGGGCAACTCCTGCCGTTCGCAAATGGCTGAAGGCTGGGCCAGATGGTTTCATAGTGACTGCATAGATGCCTTTTCAGCGGGCACCATTGCTCAGGGGCTGAACCTCAATGCCGTTTTTGTGATGGCGGAAGAGGGGGTTGATATATCGCATCACCAATCAAAAAGGCTGGTAGATCTGGATATGGACTTTGATTATGTGATCACAGTGTGTGGAAATGCCCAGGCCAGCTGTCCGATATTCCCTGGAAAGGCCAAGGTGATCCATTATGGATTTGATGACCCGCCAGCATTGGCCAAGGGTGCAGCATCGGAGCAGGAGGCACTAGAGCACTATCGGCGTGTAAGCAAAGAGGTGCGTGATTGGGTGAAATGCTTGCCGCAAATCTTAAGTATACGCTGAGTCCCCTGATACAGAATGGTTCATCAAAGCCTAATGCGGTAGCATATATAACTGAAAACCTAATGGTCACTATAAGCGGCCCAATTTTTTAATCCAAAGTGGAGGCAACAATGCCAAGCGCAACAGCACGACACATCCTGGTAGATTCAGAAGAGAAATGTAACGACCTTAAAGCACAGATTGCAGATGGTGCAGAATTTGCCGAACTGGCCAAGCAGCACTCTGGTTGTCCTTCTGGTAACAGTGGTGGTGATCTGGGTTCATTTGGTCCAGGCATGATGGTGCCGGAATTTGATAAGGTGGTTTTTAGTGCAGAAGTTGGCACTGTGCAGGGGCCAGTCAAAACCCAGTTTGGCTATCACCTGCTGGAAGTGACCTCGCGCGAAGATTAAGTATTTCGTAACGATGTCATAATTGATCGGGCCGGGGTTTCCCCGGCCTAATTTATTCGGCCGCGTAAACCTAACTTAGACCCCGCAAGAATTGGAATTACCAAAATATGTTTAAAACGAATGAGTATTTCGATGGCAAAGTAAAGTCCATTGCTTTTCAGACAGAAACCCTGCCTGCCACTATTGGCGTAATGGCTCCGGGCGATTATGAATTTGGCACAGCTGCCAAAGAACAGATGACAGTCGTAAGTGGTGCCTTGAGTGCAAAATTACCCGGTGCCAGTGAGTTTCAAACCTTTGGCGCAGGTGACTCTTTTGATGTGCCAGCGGATAGCAAATTTAACGTAAAGGTAGCCTGCGAAACAGCCTATCTTTGCCTGTATGGTTGATACAAACAGCCAAAACAGTCAACAGGGAATCAGCGCAACATGACGAAACTAAAATTACACTGGCAGATTGTTATTGCCCTGGTGCTAGCGGTAGCAGCGGGTTTAATAACAGGTAAAGAGAGCGCGTTGTTTGGCATCTATTTTTATGATGTCTATGCCTTTATCGGCCAATTGTTTCTCAATGCATTGAAGATGTTGATTGTGCCGCTGATACTCTCATCCATTATCGTGGGTATCAGTGGTATTGGCTCCGGTAGTGCGCTCAGTAAGTTGGGTGGCAAGACGCTGCTCTATTATGCAACTACCAGCCTGATTGCAATTATGATTGGGCTACTGGTCGTTAATGCGATTGCACCTGGTGTGATTGATGGCCAGCCAGCGAAGGATATCATCGGGTTGTCAGAAGAGGCAGCGAGCACTGTTGTCGCCAAGGTGGAAGGCAAGAGCGCGGGCGATGTGGTTGATATCTTTCTACGTATGGTGCCAACCAACGTTGTTGCTGCCGCAGCTGATGGTCAGATGTTGGGGCTGATCTTCTTTGGCCTGTTGTTTGGTTTCTTTATGACCAAGATTGAAGAGGCCTATGCAGAAACTATGTATAACTTTTGGCAGGGTCTCTTCAGTGTGATGATGAAGATCACTGACTGGGTTATGAGTTTTGCCCCCATCGGTGTCTTTGGTCTTGTGGCGAAGGTAGTGGCGGGTACTGGTCTGGCCGCCTTTGAGCCGCTGTTGTGGTTCTTCCTCTGTGTATTGATTGCATTGGCTTTGCACATGTTTGTGGTTATGCCACTGCTGCTTTCATCAGTCGGGCGTGTTCATCCACTCAGACATTTCAAGGCAATGGCCCCCGCCTTGCTGACTGCCTTCTCAACCAGCTCATCTTCCGCAACCCTGCCAATGACAATGGAGTGCGTAGAGAAAAATGCCGGTGTCTCTAATCGCACCACCAGTTTTGTATTGCCACTGGGGGCGACTGTAAACATGGATGGCACGGCGTTGTATGAGTGCGTTGCCGCTATGTTTATTGCACAGGCCTATGGTATTGAGCTGGGTCTGGCTACGCAATTTACCATTGTACTGGTGGCGCTATTGACCTCTATTGGCGTGGCAGGGATACCCGCAGCAAGCCTAGTGGCCATCTCCATTATATTGGCGGCAATTGGCCTGCCTGCCGAAGCGATTGGTCTGATCCTGGCTGTAGATCGGGTGCTGGATATGTGTCGTACAGCTGTAAATGTATTCAGCGATTCCTGCGGTGCTGTGATCATTGCGCGGGTAAATGGCGAAGAGGATATTCTAAAAGGTTAGATTATCGCTAGAAGTGCCAACTTGATCTGATGTGCAGCGTTAAAAGCATTCAAATTCATAAAGGTGGGAACCAGTCGGATACTGCAGCGCATACCAATGCCTGCTCCATACACATTACTGCAATTAGTATTTCATATATATCAGGCGACAACCGAAACTGGGCAGTCATCCTGGTCAGTAAAGGCAAAACGCAACCCCTGGCACTATACCCCTTTAAATTTAAAATGCATCAACAGCGCAGTGTGGATTACTCGCGTATAGAAAAACAATCAAGGCAATTAAGGCGGGTGATGTATCATTTATACAACAACAAAAAGGCCCTTTTTACAGGGCCTTTTTGTTGTACTACTTTGCGCAAACTTTATTTCTATATACCTTTATTTGGCATACGCAACAGCAACTGTAGAACATGATATTACTGTAACTAAATATGCCACTAAAACTGGATGTTTTTCGGTCAAATCCAGTAATTTACTACCCAGGCGTATAGCCTGCTGTACGGTGTATGCCTTCATGAGCTGCGCTCCATGTTACTCCTGTGGAGCACAACTTACATACTACGCTATATCTCATACGATGCTCCCTCAGTACGTTAATTTGTAAAATAAGTTGTGCATTAATAAATCTAGATCTAAATAAGATGCCTGTCAACGTAGGATTCGCAAATAAACAACAAACATTCCGCATGTTGCACAAATGATACGCTTTACTAAATGAATTGAAAGGGTCTATGGAGTTAGTCATGTGAATCATGGGGTAAATCTCACTTTATACGCTTCACCATAAGATCAGCGACCAGATGTCACCACAAATGAAGGTTTACCCTGGTTGTAAGCTTAAATTTGACGAGAGAGCGTGAAAGTCGACTTCCGCTGGACTGCAGCCTATTAGGGGCTTGGCCTGGATTGGCTGTTGCCGGCCCAACGCAGCCATTTTGCGCCAGCCGTAACTGGCGCATTTGTAGAAGGCGTAGCGAAGGAAAAATGCAAGTTGACGGAATTGTCAGGCATCATCCTTATTCGAGACAGCATTTCCAACCGGATTGATGTGAGCGTGGGGGTAGTGCGGCTCACGCTTTTGAAATGACAGAATAGAGGGGTCCTGAATCACACCACCATCAATATTTACAGCCCGTCGAATGGTCTCATTTTGCTGCCAACTATCACGGCCCGCCGCCACAGTCGGTAAATAGACGATGAGAGCGGCAGAGATTGAGCGTGAGGCACTTTCCCAGAGATAGCTTGGAGTATGATCCACGGCGTAATAATCTATCGTTTCATATTTAAACATCGGATTCTTGAATGTGGTTGGTTTGGCAAAAAAGAACCCCATACCCTCGTCGCAACTGACATCAATAATCAGGCTGTGGGGCTTGAGGCATGAACTCTCCGCTTCGGTCACAAAGTGGGTGGGGTTTTCCGTTTCTTGAAAGGTTCCGTTTATGATGATATCTGCTTCACTGATCAGATCAGTCAACGGCCGCTCAGTTCCATCGTGTTCAACCACCAACATGCGTGCCTCGCCCTCATTGCCAGCCCGAATCCGGACATAGTGACAATCAAGCACCTCTTCACGTACCTCGTGGTCGGGGCGCTGAATGCAGATTGTGATATCTCTAAACCCATGCGCTTTGAGGGCGTATATCGCCCCACGGCTGACTGCACCAAAACTGAAGAGGATTGTTTTGCGCTGGTTACCGTAGTGCCCATCGATACCTTTAAGTTGTAAGGCATGTATTACTGCACAATAGCCAGCCATTTCGTTGTTCTTATAGAATGTGTGACGGCCAATCTGACCGTGAGGAGTCCAAACAAACATTTCCTCAAAGGCAATGAGCGTCAGCTTACGATCGAGTGCAGCTTGGGTGATATCCCGTTGCTGTACGCAATGCACATAGCCCCAAAGTGTTCCCCCTTCACGAAGTTCTTGTAAATCAGCTAATACTGGCTTAGCAATGATAACCCTGCCAATGTCGGCCAATAATTCATGGCGTGTGGCAATACCCCCCGTCTGAGCAGCAATTTCCGAGTCCGCAATACCGAATGGTGCTCCATAGCCCTCCTCAAATATCAGCTGGCGACGAATTTGTTCAGGAAGGCGAGGCAAATGCTCTGGATGGATTGGAACACGTCGCTCATCCTCTTTTTTTGAAGTCCCAATGACACCTAATGTTAATTTACTCATATCGTTTCCTTTTTCTTGTGGCAATCAAGGCTTGTAACTTCATGAAAGAATGATCAGTAGTCCTAATTGGGCTTGTTTTTTTATGCTTATGCAATCTTTTGCAGGGCAATGTTCTCAATCGTGTGAATTTCGGGCTGATTCAAACCTCTGGTGTTTGAGTGAGGAGAGAGAAAGCCATGTGGCCATTCAACGTCAAACTCACGGATGCGCCGTTTTATCGTGCATACCGCACGCACGAGAGCAGTGATGGCACAATTACATTCGGGCATGTAAATGCGCTACGCTCTATGCACCATGTAGGTTCATTCCTCGGGGGTCTCATCCACGGACAGCTCTTCCTCCTGGGCTGGCGGCTGCTGTGCTTCAGCTTTCTGCTTCCGCTTTTCTTCCTTCTTCTGTTTCTTGGCGAGATCTCTCTGGCGTTTAGCGAACGCATAATTGGGTTTGGCCATCGGCAATCCTCTTTGGTTGGATTCAGGGTGAAAGTGGGCTATTAGTGTACCTCTTTCCGCCCCCTGTTTTTTCTAGTACCCCATCACGGGGAGATGACAACTATCCTTACACAGGGGGAGCCCTTAGACCAGGGAGCGCGGTCGCTGCTTTGATCTTCCGATATGTGTATTCAACGGTATCACAAGCCAAACTTAATACTGTTGCAAGACGGCTAAACGAACGACCAAGAAAAACTTTAAACTATGAAACACCGGCAGAGAGATTTAACCAGTGTGTTGCATCGACCGGTTGAATCCGCACTGGACTGCCGCCATTTAGCTGCTACAGATAAACCCATGTTCCCCATGCTATAGCACAAGCTCTTTTAACTCCTTAATCTCTTGTTGTAACTTCTGTACCTGCAGTTCAAGTTGATTAATCCGCTCATGATCAGGTTGGGACAGCGCTGGAGTAGACTGTACGGTTTCAGAGACTGCTGGCACTTCTACTTCACCACTCAAAAGATGAGCATAACGAGACTCCCGTTTGCCCGGCTCACGTGGCAGTTTGACCACAAAGGGGCCATCCTTTCGGTCTATTAGCTGTTGCAGTACTGCTTCAACCTCATGCACATCACTGAACTTACAGAGGCGGTTGGTTTGGGTACGCAGCTCCCCTGGTGTTCTGGGGCCTCGTAGTAGCATTACACAGATGATGCCAAGCTCCTGATCGGTGAGTTCCAATGAGCCAAAATCCGCATTGCAGAAGCGGTGTTTATATTTAAGAACTCGCCCGCCATAGCCCGTTCGATCAGTAGCCATATGTTTTTTGATCAGCTCGTCTAATGTCTCCTGTACGGTAGCTTCATCCAAATTGAGTACGGGATCACGGTTGCTCTTCTGGTTGCAAGCATTGACCAGAGCATTGAGTGATAACGGGTATTGATCAGGGGTGGTGATCTCTTTCTCAATCAGGCATCCGATGATGCGCGCTTCATAGGGAGAGAAATTGATATCCATGATGTGGCTCCTATACGGCTTTAGGTTATTGTTGATATAGCGAAAGATTATTGATGCGCTGATTGATGGTGATTAATTGTTCTTTATAGTAGTCACCTTCGATGCCGCCGCGTGCCTCAAAAACATGTTGCGGTATTCCTTCGGGTAGCTCAGATATTGAGGGAAAGAATAGTTTCTCATCGGTAAGTTTTGAAGCCATGTTCTGTATACGCTGGGCTCCATTGTTATCCAATGCCTGTTCGGCAAAATAGATGCCTGCCCGGTCGGCAGCAAGATCTGCAAAGCTGAAGCCAGAGCCACCTTGCTGTGAATCGAGTAGCTCTTTGAATTCACCGATGGCAAAGCTGGTGCCGCTATCTGAGATGATTTTGAGTGCGCTAGAGAAGATAAAATGCAGTCGTAAATCATTGCGGTTAGCCAGCACAATATGCTTATCTGCTGCTGGACAGTTTTGGAATGTCTCTTTGTCGATGGCTCCGATGATAGAGTTAAACTGGGTTGAGCCAAGAAATATAGTCAGTGCCAATATGGCGGCCTGGTTTTCCTCTGCTGGCATCTCGCTTATTAGCGTGCGTTGTTGTGCAAAAGAGAGTGCAGAGCTTAGGTAATAGCCCAATGAAACATCGCCGAAGCCGCTTATCTGGCTGTGAAATTCACAGAGATGTTGATAATAGAGTTTAGTGATTGCCGGGTCACCCAGTAGCTCAAGATCATCACGAATGTTTTTAATTTGTGTTTTGCTTTCATCAATAATCTTTTGTAAATCTGGAACAGGGTGATAGATAAGCGAGAGTGCTGTACCTTTGACTTGGATTGACTCAATAGAGTTGACCAATGCGGTGCCGGTTGCTTTGCCACTCAGCAGTCGGTTTAACACGCTCTCTATGCTGGAGAGAACCAGCTTGCCTGGTAGCTCAAGCCTCCCAATAGCTGCCTCATTGATTGAGAGCCCCTGTGTTGATGGGCTAACGGTAGCTGTTAGGTTGATGTAGTCGCCAAATGGATTGATTGGCGTATGAAATGTGAAAGCACCTTTGATTCCAATGGGCGTAACGTTCATGCGCCCCTTAAGTCCTTCGACGCCGCGCATGGCTAATGCAATGATGCTATTGATCTCATCTTCTGAAATTGTAATTTCAGATTGTTGGGTTGGAGAGGCGGGATTCATCAGCTCTTTGTAGAACTGTTTGGCTGTTTGTTTTGCCTTGATGACATTGCTGCTATCGAGCTTTTCTGTCTCCTCGACTAGTGCGTATGAATCACTAATGGAGGTTAGCAGCATCAATGGGGCAGTGATTAGCAGCAGCATTAAGATTGATGCTATTGGGCCAATGCTCAGAAAGCGGCTTTTTTTATTATGTTGCTTATGTGGTGTTCTGGGCATGATGTTTTTATGATGCGTGTTTAATACAGATGTTAACGCCTGTAGTGCAATAAAGAAAGTGGGGTGATGTTTGGTTGTTAAAGCTAACTATATGATTGTAAAAGAGTTGGTGGTGTCTATCTCGTAATATTCAATTCTCATTTCCTCTCTTAATCTAGGTATAATGCTGACTTTAGTTTCTCAGAGATTGCAGTAGCCGCGTGTTTTTTTGTAATCAACAAACCCAGTTCTTCCGCCCTCTGACCGGCAAGTACCGAGAGCAGATTGTCGAATGTCTGCGTCTGCTCTACACCCGTCTCTACAGTGCTCAAGCGGACTACAGCCGGATTGTGACACGTGAGCAGGTAGTTGAGACCTTTCAGGAGGTCATCACTCGCACCCCGCTGTTGGATCTGAATGAAGATGAGACGGGTCTGCCAGTACGTAACGAGCGTGAGCAGGCCAATTGGATTCTTAATCTGCTGATGGAGCATGGCTGGATTGAACGGCAGGTTGATGAGGCTACGCTGCAGAGCAGTTACACCTTTAGCCGCGTTGGCCGTCTCTTTACCCAACCGATGGGGGAGGCGACGGGGGGGCGCTTTCGTACTCGCCATCGTAATACCCGCAACACTCGTAATGCCCTGCAATCTTTTGTGGATCAGGGTGAGGTCTATGATCTACTGGATGCCTACGAATACTCTGAGCGCATTATCAGTGATTTCAGTGATGTCATTGCTGAACTGGAGGAGCGAAAGCGCCAGCTGGTACGAGAGGTGGAGTCCCAGCAGCTGGTGCAGCGCGCCAGTGATGAATTCTTTGATTTTATGGAGAAGCGCTTTATGCCAGATTTGGCGGTGCGACTCTCTGCCGATAGTGTGGAGAAGTACCGGGATGAGATTCAAACCCTGATTGGCAAGGCACGGCGCAAACGTAAAGAGTTCAAGGCGAATGCAGAAAGAGCATTACGCAAGGCAGCGCCAGAGTTATTGCAGGATGCCAATGCCTCGCTCTACTGGATGATGCTGGATGGCATTGAAAGCCGCATGCAAAGCGCCAGTGAGGTTATGCTGCCCGCCCTGCGCAGTGCTTTGCATGGCTTTACTCGCCGTGCTGATATCATCATTCGGCAGCTTAGCTTTAGTAGTAGTGGTCGCCAGAGTGAACTGGCCCCTATCTGCCAAAAACTTTCTGAATTGCCAGATGCTCAACAGTCAGCGCGACTTACTGCTGCCGGCGATGCCTTAGCAGGCATCAATGTAGGTTTTATTGAGCCCGGGTTGACGAAGCTTCGTTCCGGCCCTGCTTACCGGGTGGTTAACACGGAAGTTGAGGAGCACGGAATGGCAGATAAGGAGACTCGCCGCCAGCTCTTCATTGACCAGACAATGGAGCGGGCCTTTGCTGTTAATAACCAAGCGTTGCGAGACTATGTTGTAAAGGCGCTTAATCAAGGGCACCGTATCCATAGCCACAATCTGCCCATCAATAATGCCCGCGAGCTGTTGATGGGGGCGCATGCGATTGAAGTGGGTGCGGCGGGTAATCGATCCAGCGAATTCCGCTTCCGGGTGGAACCGAGTGGCCAGCGTGTCCGCACCGACTACTTTGACCTAACCGATGAATTCACTATTGAGCTGATTGAATCTGAGTCTGAATATGTTGAATGAACCTCTGCAACAAGCGCTTGAGCGTGAGAATGTCTCCCTGAATGAGTTCAAAGAGCTGATCATTCGGCTGCTTAATTATGGTGTGTTATGCCGCAACGAGAGCCTGATAGAACAACAGATTTATGACCGCTATCTGCGTCTTCACTCACAGGTGGCTGACTATTTTGATCTGATGGATGTGCGGCTGCTGCATGAGCCAAAATTTGAATATGTGCGACTCTATCCGCCAGGTAGTCAGGTGCCTGGCATGGAAGAGGCTGAGGCATCTGCTTTCGGTGGCAGCCTGCGCAGTCGATTGAACCAACATGAGGTGGCGATGGTGCTGGTGTTGCGGCTGCAATATGACAAGGCGCTACGTGAAGGCAAGGTAGATGAGAATGGTTATGTAACAGAATCCCTGGAATCACTGGGTATCGCCATCAAAAATCTACTGAGTCGCAGCCTGCCGGAGAAGATGACAGAGCGAACCCAGCTGTTTAAACGGCTGCGCCAGCTGCGGCTAATCAACTGCCGCCAGGATGAACGGTTTGACTCCGGTGAGGCCTGGATCAAGATTCACCCCATGATCGTCAACTTTGTCAGTGATGAGTGTCTGCAAGCGTTAAGTGGTGAGGGTGATTCAGAGCTTGTTGCAGAGGCAGATGAAGAAGAGTTGCAGTCCTCTACTGTATAAATAGATAAGGTAGAAAAACGTGTATCTAAAAAAGTTTGTCTACGTTAACTGGGGCAATATTCCAAGCCTGGAGTTTGAGTTTGGCCCGGTTAACCTCTTCTCCGGTGGCAATGGCTCGGGCAAGACTACCGCAGCTGATGCGATCCAGACCATTATGACGGCTGCGCATGAGAATCTGTTCCACTTCAACCCCGGACAGGATGAGACCACTCAGCGGGGTCGTGGCGGTAAACGAGTGCGTACCCTCCCTTCCTATGTGTTGGGGTGTGATGATGGTAGTTATGCACGGCTTGACCCTACGGATGGCTATCTGGCTGCTATCTTTCACCCGACTCAAGGTGAGGCGGGCGAGCCTTTTACCGCCTTGATCGCTGTGCGTGCCTGGCTGGATAAGGCAGGCAATCAACCGGCTGCCCGTCAGGATGAAGTACTCTTCATGATTCTGCCCGGTCAGGAGCTGACACTGAATCACTTTGTGCGTGAAGACAAGGTAGGCAAATATGTTGCTCCACTGGATAAGATCCAGACTCTATTCATCACTGAATTTGGCAAGCGTCAGGTAGAGAAATATGACACTAAAAAAGCCTATCTGCGCCGCCTTTATGGCATTTTACGTGGCCGCAATGATTCGGTAACCGAGCAGGAGGCCATTGCTGCTGCCAAGGCTTTCTCCCGTTTTATGGCCTATAAACCTGTGCAGGGAATCGACCGTTTTGTAGCAGATGAGATTTTAGAGAAACGGGATTTGGGTGAGGCGATTCGATCCATCTCCAGTCAGCTCAAAACTATACACGGCATGGAGCGCGATGCAGCTCAGCTGGTTGAATCCATTGAGATCCTTGAACAGTCCAAGCAACAGGGAGAGTGCTATATTGAGCAGTGGATTGAACTCAATATCATCGACTACACACTGGCGCAATATCACTTCCTGCAGCGCCAGCAGGATTATCTCAATGCCAAGCAGAAGCAGCGTGATCTGCAACAGGAGCTGGAAAATAATGACAGTGAGATTGGGTTGGTCATTGAGCGGCGACGTCAGGCGCATGAGCAGCGAGTGGCATTGGAAGCGCAACGCATGGGTATCAATGCCTTGCAGCAGAAAGATGAGCTGGAGCAGCAACATAATAAACAACAAGAGGCGCTGGCTACAGAAGCCAAGCAGCTGCTAATACAGGATAACCAGCTACAAAAAAATATCGAACAGAGCCAGTCTATTGCTAAGGGGTTGCGAACCTCTACGCTGCTAACCGATCTACCGATGGCCGCCGATCTTAATAGTGCCGCACTCTGCCGCAAACTGCTGGAGCAGGGGGGGCGAGAGGAGATTGATTTTCATGCCCTGCTGGGTCGCGACATCCTGGGTGATCTCTCCCCCCTTGAACAATCCCTCGATCAAGCACGCGTGGCGCAACGGCTGCATAACCAGTGGGTGGATCACTGGTATGCAGTCTCAGAAGAGGAGGGTGGAGCAAACCTGCGTGATCAACTGGCAGCTGTTCAACATCAACGCCAGAGCCGTTACAACCAACAGGCAGTACGGCACAAGCAGAAGCAGCAGGAGGTTGAGCGCCTGGAGTTGCATCAAGTCAGTTATCCGTACTATGTTGAACGGGCGCTGGCTGAGATTAAGACCAAGTGTCCGCACGCTGATCCCCGTGTTCTGTGTGATCACATTGAGGTCAAAGACCCGCGTTGGCAGGCGGCTATTGAAGGTTATCTGGGTGGTGCTCGCTTCTCTATTATTGTCGAGCTTGCTTATGAGGCTGAGGCGACCCGTATCGTACGTGCCATGCCGGGGCGGGATAATCGAGCGCGTATTATTCAAGGCGAAAAGGCACAGCGGGATGCGGAGCGACTGCACCTCGATGCCGATTCCATTCTGCATGTAATGACCTTTAGCCATGCCGTAGCGCAGAGCTACGTCACTGCCAGCTATGGCAGTGTGCTGCGGGTGGAGTCTGCTGAAGCACTGCGTCATACCCGGCGCGGTATTACTGCGGATGGCATGGGGGCAGGCAACTACAGTATGTGGCGCTGTGATCTCCCGGATGCTGAGTTGGTATTTGGTGCAACAGCGCGTGAACGCGCACTACTGGCTAAACATACAGAGCTGGAGCAGCTGGCTGCTGAGTGGCAAAGCGCCAATGATCAGATGCAGGAGAGTGCCAGCCTGTTGCAGGCGGTGGATGGGCTACAACGACTGGATTATGCCGACACCATCTCCCGCATGTTGGGTATTCATCGTGAGTTGCAAAAGCTGGAAGGGCTATTGGATCAACTGGACCTTACTGAGTTTCAGGAGCTGGAAAGCAGACTTGAAACTCTGCGAGAGCAGGAGGGGCAGTGGGGAATTCAGGAGCGTGAACTAACGGAACAGAAAGGTGAGTTTCAAGAGAAGTTACGCAAGATTGCCGAACGTAGCAAAGAGCTGAGCAAGCAACAGGAAGAGACGCAGAGCAAGGTAGAGGGTTGTGAAAGCCTACTGCACAAATTGGCAGCTGACTGGAGTGATTTTGACTGTGATGCTCGCCTCAATCTGGCTGACAATGAAGCCAAAACATTGGATACGGTTACTGCCCTGGCATATCACAAAGAGAGTGAGCGCCAGCTGCATGCCAGTGAGCGTAAGATGGATGATGCTATCCAGTCACACAATCAACGTTGCCGCCCGGCTGATGCCATTATCTATCAGAGCTTTGAAGGGGAATATGATGCCAAGCTGTTTCGTGCTGTCTGTGAATTGCAGCGGGATATAGATCGCGTCTACAACCAGCTTAAAAATAATATCCTGGTTGAGAAACACCAGCAGCTAGTGCAGCTGAAAGAGAGCTTTAACAGTGCCTTTGTTACCCACCTCTGCCACTCTATTCATCAGGCAATCAACGATGGTAAGCGACAGATAGAGCAGTTGAATAAAGAGCTACAAC
>Ga0316190_10001563_pt1 | contig 16605 bp, 11 predicted proteins | sample Eddworburrow2_MG_FD_204929 | JGI IMG/M metagenome (GOLD analysis project Ga0316190, IMG submission 204929) | Coastal sediment microbial communities from Maine, United States - Eddy worm burrow 2 | ecosystem: Environmental > Aquatic > Marine > Coastal > Sediment | place: USA: Maine | collected... | reverse complement strand
ACGTCACCATGCCGGTGTTGAACGTATTCGCCGAGCAGGACCACCTGGTGCCGCCGGATGCCTCGAGGGCGATGAAGAAGTATATTGGCAGCAAGGACTATACGGAACTGTCCTTTCCGGGCGGCCATATCGGTATCTACGTCAGTGGCAAGGCGCAGAAGCTGATCCCACCCTCGATCGGTGATTGGTTGAACAAGCGCTAAACGTCGCTGCTCTACTTCATTAGAGACCGGCCTGCCGCATCTGCGGCAGGCCGTTTTTCGTGCCTGTTGGCCACCAGGGTACCCGTTCCATCACCCTGCAGCGACCCAAACTCCGGACCTCAGCATCCGTTGCCGCCCGACAATTGTTCTCGCAAATGATGAGGTCGCCGGATTACCTATAAGAACTTCGTGCTCAGGACTCTTAGGCTACGCGTACTGGTCAATCGTAGTTTAGGGAAGTTTTGTCATGACAGAGCGCGTATCCGTGGGTGATTTGCAGGTTGCGAAAACACTTTACGAATTCATTATGGAGAAAGCCCTTCCGGGTACCGGTGTCGAGCCCGATGCCTTTTGGGCCGGTTTTGACAAGATCGTTGCGGATCTTTCACCGGTTAACCGGGCCTTGCTGGAGAAACGGGATCGTATTCAGGAACAACTCGATAGCTGGTGTCGGGATCATCGCGGCAAAGCGACCGACATGGCCGCCTACAAGGCATTTCTGAGCGAGATCGGCTACCTGGTGCCCGAGCGCGAGCCGTTCCTGATCAGCACCGAAAACGTGGACGAGGAGATCGCCAAGATCGCCGGCCCGCAGCTGGTGGTCCCGGTCAACAATGCACGCTACGCGCTGAACGCGGCAAACGCCCGTTGGGGCAGCCTGTACGATGCCTTCTACGGCACGGACGTGATCCCTGAAGACGATGGGCTGGAGAAGGGGCTCAGCTTCAACAAAAAGCGCGGTGCCGCCGTGGTTGCCCATGTCGCCGAATTTCTGGATGACGCGGTGCCCCTGACCGACGGTTCGCACGCCGACGTGACGGCCTATTCGCTGGCCAGTTTCAACGACCATAAGGGACTGTCGGCAACACTGAGCAGCGGTGTGACCACCGGTCTGGTCAACCCCGCAGAATTTGCCGGTTACCTTGAGAAAGACGGCCAGTTGAGCAGCGTCCTGTTATGCAATCATGGCCTGCACATCGATATCCTGATCGATCGTGACCACCCCGTCGCCGAACTGCATCCGGCCGGGGTCCGTGACGTCCAGATGGAATCGGCCATCACGACCATCATGGACTGCGAGGACTCGGTTGCCGCTGTGGACGCCGAGGACAAGGTGCAGGTGTACGCGAACTGGCTGGGCCTGATGCGCGGCGATCTGACCGAGACCTTCTACAAGCAGGGTAAGCCGCTCAAACGTGAACTGAACCCGGACCGCGAATACATCGCCGCGCGCGGCGGCCAGCTGCTCCTGCAGGGGCGGAGCCTCATGCTGGTGCGCAACGTCGGTCACCTTATGACCAATGAGGCGGTGCTCGATGGGGCCGGCAATGAGGTGCCGGAAGGGATCCTCGATGCCATGGTGACCGGACTGATAGCCATGCACGATCTGCGCGGGAACGGGCGTTATCGCAATTCGCGAAGCGGAAGCATGTATATCGTCAAGCCAAAAATGCATGGCCCGGAAGAGGTCGCCTTTACAAATGCGCTGTTTGACCGGGTCGAGGATGCGCTCGGTCTCCCACGCAACACGCTCAAGGTGGGAATCATGGACGAGGAAAGACGCACCACGGTCAATCTCAAGGAGTGTATCCGCGAGGCGAGCGAGCGCCTGATCTTCATCAATACGGGCTTCCTGGATCGCACCGGCGACGAGATCCATACAAGCATGGAGCTGGGACCGGTCCTGCCGAAGGCCGAGATCAAGGATCAGAAATGGATCGCTGCCTACGAAGACTGGAACGTCGACATCGGCCTGGCCTGTGGCCTGTCCGGGCGTGCCCAGATCGGCAAGGGTATGTGGCCGATTCCCGATCAGATGGCAAACATGATCCAGACCAAGGTCGGTCATCCTCAGGCCGGTGCGAATTGCGCCTGGGTACCGTCTCCGACCGCGGCGACGCTACATGCCATGCACTACCACGATATCGATGTTGCCAGCCGTCAGATGGAGCTTGAGTCACGCCAGCGTGCCAGTCTGGATGATATTCTCACGCCGCCGATGATGAGCGATCCATCGGCACTGAATGCAGAGCAGATCCAGCGAGAGCTGGACAACAATGCGCAGGGAATCCTTGGCTATGTCGTGCGCTGGATCGACCAGGGCGTCGGCTGCTCAAAGGTGCCGGATATCCATGATGTCGGTCTGATGGAGGACCGTGCAACCCTGCGTATCTCCAGCCAGCACATGGCCAACTGGTTGCATCACGGTATCTGTGACGAGGCCCAGGTTCTGGCGACCTTCAAACGCATGGCCGAGGTCGTCGACAAGCAGAATGCGGCCGATCCGGAGTACCGGCCCATGGCGCCCGGTTTTGATGGTATTGCGTTCCAGGCGGCGCTGGATTTGGTTCTGAAAGGGCGTGTGCAGCCAAACGGCTACACTGAACCCGTGTTACATGCGCGTCGCGCTGAATTGAAAGCGTCGCTCTGACAGACCGCCTGATCCGGGAGAATCCATGGACAGAATCAGCCCCTATTACAATTACAAGCGGGATAGCGAAGGCAATGGGTATCTCGAGGTCTGTCTGCGTGGTGTTGCCCTGCTGCGTATGTCGGCGACCAACAAGGGCACCGCGTTTACCGAGAAAGAGCGGCGCGAGTTGGGGCTGGAGGGAGCACTTCCACCGCAAGTAACCACCCTGGAGCGGCAGGTTGCCAGGCTCTACCGTACATTCACCCGGCAACCCGACGATATCGCCAAGTACCAGTTCCTTCGTGACACACAGGAACGGTCCGAGGTGCGCTTTTATTCGTTGCTGCAGCAGCATCTCGAGGAGATGATGCCAATTGTCTATACACCGACCGTTGGCAAGGCGGTGCAGCAATATAGCGATCTTTACACAGCGCCGCGCGGCATCACGGTCTCGCCGCGCAACATCGATCACATCGATCAGATTCTGGACGACTATCCCCTGCACGATGTGCGCATGGTGGTGGCGACCGATTCGTCCGCCATTCTCGGTATCGGAGACCAGGGGCACGGCGGCCTGGCGATCTGTATCGGGAAACTGGCCCTGTATACCGCGGGTGCCGGTGTGAGCCCTTTCCATACCATGCCGGTCAATATCGATGTGGGTACCGACCGCAAGGAACTGCTGGTAGATCCGGACTATCTCGGTGTGCACCAGAAGCGTCTGAAGGGCGATGCATATTTCGATCTGCTAGATCGCTTCGTCGAGGCAGTCGAGCGGCGCTGGCCCAAGAGCATCATCCAGTGGGAGGACTTCTCGAAGGACGTGGCATTCAAGGTGCTCGAACGCTACAAGCAGAAGGTGCCGTCGTTCAATGACGATATCCAGGGCACCGGTGCGGTGACGCTGGCCGGTCTCATCGCAGCCTGCAAGCTCAAGGGCGAGAAGCTGACCGACCAAACGATCGTCGTAGCAGGTGCCGGGGCCGGCGGTGTCGGCGTCGCCAAGGCGATCCAGGATGGACTGGTTCATGAGGGCCTGAGCCGCGAGCAGGCGCGCCGACAGATGTTCGTCATGGATGCGGGCGGTCTCGTGGTCGAAAACGTCCACGCCCAGCAATATCAGCTTCCTGTCAGCCAGTTCGCAGAGACCTATGCGAGTTGGTCTATCGACGGCGAAATACCCTCTCTGCTGGAAGTTGTCACCCAGGCCAAGCCGACTATTCTGCTTGGTCTGACCGGGGTCAGTGGACTGTTCAACGAGCCGCTTATCCGGCAGATGGCCGAGAACAGCGAGCGCCCGATCATCTTCCCGTTGTCCAACCCCACCTCCAACTGCGAGGCCGTACCGGACGATCTCATCAGGTGGACCGTTGGCAAGGCAATCGTCGCGACCGGCAGCCCGTTTCCCGACGTGCATTACGAGGGGAGACAATTTTCTGTGGGGCAGGGCAATAATGCCTTCGTGTTTCCCGGCATCGGTTTTGCGGCCATCCTCGGTCGTTGCAAACGCATCAGTGATGCCATGATCATCGAATCGGCCTTTGCCTTGGCCGAGTACACCGACAAGCACTACCACGGCCTGGGTAGAATTTTCCCGCCAATAAAGGATCTGCAGCAGGCCAGCATGGTGGTTGCTGCGCAGGTGCTGGCGACTGCACTGACCGACGGGTCTGCGACCCGGACCGATCTCGACGGCGATGACCTGGGTACCATCAGTGATTTCGTGCGTTCCAGAGTCTGGCTCCCCCGATACCTGCCGTTCGTTGTGGCCGAAAACGCGCGTTGAAGGGCTTTTTCCGGCCGGCGCGGCGCATCCGGCATGGCCCGGAGGATAGGGTTTATCAATGTTCTGCATTTATTCCCTATGATGCGCCGCACAAAATCGTGAAATATCGAATAACACTCTGTTTTTAATAGTAAAAGTAGTTTTATAGAGAGGATCGATGTCCCCATCAACTGGCAGTTTTTCTGATTGATTGATTCCGATGGTGGGGTTAGCTTTACTGGATTGCTGCAATGCAGCAAATAAATGCGTATTGCTGATTCGAGGCGGTTATCCGGCTCGGCGCAAGTTCCATAAAACAGATGGCAAAGACGGGAGTTAGATTCATGACCCGAGAAGAACAGATCAAGGCACTGGAAAAAGACTGGGCCGAAAATCCGCGTTGGTCGAACGTCAGGCGTGGTTACAGCGCCGAAGACGTTGTGCGTCTGCGTGGTTCCATCCAGCCCGAGTACACCCTGGCCCGTCGAGGTGCCGAGAAACTCTGGCAAAAGATCAACGGCGGTGCCAAGAAAGGATACGTGAACGCCTTCGGCGCCATAACCGCCGGCCAGGCGATGCAGCAGGCCAAAGCCGGGCTGGAGGCCGTGTATCTGTCGGGTTGGCAGGTCGCTGCGGACGGCAACACCTCGGAGACCATGTACCCAGACCAGTCGCTGTATGCCTACGACTCTGTTCCGACCATGGTTCGTCGCATCAATAACACCTTCAAGCGTGCCGACGAGATCCAGTGGGGCCGCGGTGTGAATCCGGGTGATGAAGAATACGTCGACTACTTCCTGCCGATCGTGGCCGATGCCGAAGCCGGTTTCGGTGGCGTGCTCAACGCCTTCGAACTGATGAAGAACATGATTTCTGCGGGTGCTGCAGGCGTGCACTTCGAAGACCAACTCGCCGCGGTCAAGAAGTGTGGCCACATGGGTGGAAAGGTTCTGGTTCCGACTTCGGAGGCCGTACAGAAGCTGATCGCTGCGCGTTTCGCAGCAGACGTCATGGGTGTGCCGAGCATCGTCCTGGCGCGTACCGACGCGGAAGCCGCCAACCTGCTGACCTCTGACGTTGACGACAACGACAAGCCGTTCTGCACCGGTGAGCGTTCTTCCGAGGGTTTCTACCGTGTCAAAAACGGCCTCGAGCAGGCCATCAGCCGCGGTATCGCTTATGCACCTTACGCGGACCTGGTGTGGTGTGAGACGGGTACTCCGGACATCGGCTTTGCGCGGGAATTCGCCCAGGCCGTCCTGGCCGAGAATCCCGGTCAGCTGCTGTCCTACAACTGTTCGCCATCATTCAACTGGAAAAAGAACCTGTCTGACTCCCAGATCGCTTCGTTCCAGGAAGAGCTGTCTGATCTGGGCTACAAGTACCAGTTCATCACGCTCGCCGGGATCCATATCAATTGGTACAACACCTTCCAATTCGCTCACGCATACGCAGGCGGCGAAGGCATGAAGCACTACACCGAGATGGTTCAGGAGCCGGAATTCGCTGCGCGCGAGAGGGGTTACACCTTTGTGTCTCATCAGCAGGAAGTCGGTGCTGGCTATTTCGATGACGTGACCACCGTTATCCAGGGTGGCGCCTCTTCTGTTACCGCACTGACCGGTTCCACCGAAGAAGAGCAGTTCGGCTGAATAAGCGAAGGGGCCGGTCCGGCAGTCGTGTGGCGTCACGCCACTCCCGCCGGTCCGGTCCCTTGTCCCACTAGGATCTTTTCCGTGTCGGAAACCATGCCGGATTTAGACGGTGCTACCATGACGTCCGCCGAGGGTGATGTGGGTGCCCTGGTGCGTTCCGCATTGGCCACGCGAATGGCCGGCTCGACTGGTCGCTCAAGCATGACTGAACTCAATGCCCGTCGCATTGCAGAAACGATTCTCGATGGATTCAACCGGCATTATCGAATCTTTCTAGAGATAACGGCGGCTGCGAAGCAGCGTTTCGACACCTGTGACTGGCAGGGTCAGCGTCAGGCGGCCAGCGACCGGATCAATCTGTACACCCAGCGGGTCACCGAGGCAACTGCCCGCCTGAAGCAGGAATTCAATCTCGAAAACGAGGTTGACGAGGAACTGTGGCGCGAGGTCAAACTGCGTTACATCGGTCTCCTGTATGAGCACAAGCAGCCGGAACTGGCTGAGACCTTCTACAATTCGGTGTTCACCTGGCTTTTTCACCGACGTTATTACAATAACGACAACATATTTGTAAGGCCGGGACTGTCCACCGAATTTCTCGACGATAACGATCCGGTGTACGACAGCTATTATCCGACCCGGCAGGGTCTGACTCAGTCAGTACGCGCCATACTCAACGCCTGCAATTGTGACCTGGAGTTTGAGGACATCAGCCGCGATGTCCGGCACCTGGTTGCTCACGTCAAGAAACGACAACTGACAGGCATGGAGTTGCGCAAGCACTTCCATCTGCAGGTGCTACGCGCACCTTTCTACCGCAACAAGGCGGCCTATATTGTTGGACGTGCGATCAACGGTGCCGACGTCTTTCCTTTTGTCATTCCTATCCTGAACAACGGCAGAGAACAGGTGTATGTCGATACCCTGTTGATGGATGGCGATGACATCGCCAACCTGTTCAGCTTTGCGCGCGCTTATTTCATGGTCGAGACGACCACGCCCGCTGCGGTAGTCCATTTTCTCAATCGGATGCTGCCGACCAAAACCAAAGCCGATCTGTATACCGCGATCGGTCTGCAGAAGCAGGGAAAAACCGATTTTTACCGCGACTTTTTGCATCACCTTTCGCACTCGACCGATCAGCTCGACATGGCACCGGGTGTAAAGGGTATGGTGATGACCGTATTTACCATGCCGTCCTATCCCTATGTGTTCAAAGTGATCAACGATTACTTTAAGCCACCGAAAGAGGTCGACAGGGCTACGGTCAAACGCAAGTACCAGATCGTAAAGATGCATGACAGGGTGGGTCGCATGGCGGATACACTGGAGTATTCCTATGCGGCTTTCCCGGTTGCGCGGATCAGCGACCGTCTGATGGCTGAACTGACGGAGAGGTGTGGTAAGAGTCTCGAGATCGAAGGCGACAAAGTCATCGTGCGGCATCTGTATATCGAACGCCGTCTGGATCCACTGAATCTGTTTTTCCAGTCGGCGTCGAAAGAACAGAAGGAGGATGCAGTAATTGGTTTCGGCAACGCGGTCAAGGAAATGGCTGCAGCAAACATCTTCCCAGGTGATCTGCTATACAAGAACTTCGGTGTAACCAGTCACGGTCGTGTAATCTTTTATGATTACGACGAGATCGAGTTCATGACGGAAATGAACTTTCGGCATATACCGCCGCCGCGCACGCCCGAGGACGAGATGGCTGCGGAGCCCTGGTACTCGGTTGCCCCCAATGATGTCTTTCCCGAAGAATTTGCGAGCTTCCTGCTGATCGATCCCGAGCTTCGCAAGCCTTTTATGCAGCACCACCGCGATCTTCTGGATGCGGATTACTGGAAGGGCGTTCAGCAGGACATAAACAATGGAAGGCAACGGGATGTGTTTCCTTATTCGACCAGCAAGCGTTTTCGTTATATCTACGGCGAGGAATGAACGGCTACCATGAGTTTCAAGACAGCAGATTTATGCGATGAATATCCGGATTCACTACAGATCTGTGAACCGGGTTTCTCGAGCTTCGGTGGACGACCGCGATTTTTTGGCCAGATCTCAACGATAAAGTGTTTCGAGGATAACTCCCTGGTCAGGGAGGCCGTGGCGGAGCCTGGTGAGGGCAGGGTGCTGGTCGTGGACGCCGGCGGATCCAGGCGCTGCGCCATGTTGGGCGATCTGCTGGCGGCCAAGGCCGCCGCGAAAGGCTGGTCAGGTGTCCTGATGTATGGGCTGATCCGTGATTCCGCCGAGATCGCGGACATGGATCTGGGAGTCAAGGCCCTCGGAACCCATCCTCTCAAGAGCGTGAAGAAAGGGGTCGGGGAACGCGATGTCGTAGTCCATTTCGCCGGTGTCACCTTTGTCCCAGGAGAATACCTGTATGCCGATGAAGACGGCATTGTCTGCAGTGATGCAGCCCTGCTGCCGTAGAGAACGCACCAGCTTCAATGCCACAATTCACATTTCGTGAGCGGCGCTCGGGGCCTGGTCGGATCTTGAGCCCAGCGCGAGATAAGCCCAGGGAAGTTGACGTTCCAGGCTTGGCCTGGTTCGAGGACGGAAACTAAAACAAAACCAAGGGGTTAAGCCAATGAGCAGACCTGATGCAGCGGTCGATGATCCGATTGTCGCGCGGGTGGTACACCGGTCCGTAGTTGTGGATCATCCAGGCTGCCGGCCGGTTATCAAGTTGATGTTCAACCTTCTGCCGCACGGACGGCAGTTTGATGCCGGTACCGATATCGGTTTTTTGGCGCCCGGCTTCGCTGCAGAAGACGTCAAACCTGGTCTGCGCCGCTATTCGATCGAAGCTGTCGGTGAGGTGCCATTCGAGGATTCGATCGATATCACCATTTACGTCCGCGATCATGGCGTGTCCGATGAGACTGGAGTCGCTCATCACCTGACAGGATTGGGTCTGGGCGACACGGTGACTGCGTATGGCCCCTTTGCGTATCCCTTTTATCGGCCCATGGGTTCGCGTAGCAACATGATTTTAATCGGCGCAGGCTGTGGCATGGTTCCGTTCCGTTGGCTGGCACACAAGGTGCAGGAGCGCAAACTCGACTGGATGGGCAAGGTACTGATGCTGGAGGGACGTGATACCGGCCTGGAAAACCTTTATCTGAATGAGCCGGGTGCAGACCAGGATCAGTATTTCGACGGTACCACTCAACGTGCCTTTGAGGCGCTGAAGACCCGATATTCGGCCACTGCGCTCGACCACGCCGGGAGCCGGACTGCGCACATGGATGCCATGTGGCGTCTGATGGGCCAGGGCGGCGTCTATGTCTATCTGGCCGGTTACCGCTCTGTCGCCGCGGCGATGGATGAAGCCATGTCGCAGCACCTTCGGCTCCCTGGACGCTGGCAGGAGGCGAAAAACGCGCTGGTAAGCGACGGCCACTGGTTGGAATATCTGTATGACTGAGGATCTGACCCGGTCGGTTTATTTCGTCTCGGAAAGCACTGGGATCACGGCGGAGGCGTACGGCCACAGCCTGCTGTCTCAGTTCGATCGCGCGCGTTTCAGCATCAGGTACACCCCGTTCATCAACACTCGCGACAAGGCGCAGGCCCTGGTCAACGAATTCGCACATCGCGCGGAGGCGGAAGGCAAGAAGCCGCTTGTTTTCGCGACCATGGTGGACGAGGAAATCAACGCTGTGCTGAAACACTCGGAGTGCCACTATTTCGAGCTGTTCGACCGATTCATGCCGGACCTGATCGAGGCTATCGGCCTCGAACCCTCGCGGCAGTCAGGGATCAGCCATGGCCAGAACAACCCGGAAAACTATGAGGCCCGCATCGACACCATCAACTATGCGTTGAACAATGATGACGGCATGCGTCTGAACAAGTTCGACCAGGCCGATGTCATCCTGGTGGGTGTGTCGCGCTCCGGAAAGACTCCGACCTGTCTTTATCTGGCATTGCATTTCTGTATGCGCGCGGCGAACTATCCGATTACGGAAGAAGATTTCGAAAACGGCGACCTGCCGGACGAGCTGCTGGCATACAAGCACAAGATTTTTGCATTGACGATCGAGCCGGAGCGACTGGCAGCAATTCGCGAGTTGCGCCGTCCAAACAGTGACTACGCCTCCTTGCGCCGTTGCTACAAGGAGGTGCAGATGGCGCAGGATATGTTTCACCGTTACGGTTTCACGGTTTTGGATTCCACGACGCAGTCGATTGAAGAATTGGCTTCACTAATAAAGAAGGGCCTTTAGGCAGGCAAGGTAGACAAAACAATGAGCGAACACATCCTGTGGCTGCATGAGGTCGAGATGAGCGATGTCGACCGAGTGGGTGGCAAGAACGCATCTCTGGGCGAAATGCTGCGCAACCTGACGGCGGACGGCAGTGTCAAAGTCCCTGGTGGTTTTGCCACCACAGCGCATGCATATCGTGAGTTCCTTGCGCACGAAGGCCTGGCTGACCGTATCAACACGATCCTTGATGAGCTGGATGTCGACGATGTGGGAAAACTCGTGTCGACCGGCAGAGAGATCCGCCGGTGGGTGCTGGATACGCCGTTCCCGCCCGCCCTGGATTCGGCCATCGAAGACGCCTATACGCGGCTCGAAAAGGAGTACGGTACGGAAGTGACCTGGGCTGTGCGATCTTCCGCAACCGCGGAAGATCTGCCGGATGCCTCCTTTGCTGGGCAGCAGGAAACCGTGCTCAACGTCTCCGGCCTGGCGGATATCAAAACCCGGATCCACGAGGTGTTTGCCTCGCTTTTCAACGATCGCGCAATCTCCTATCGGGTACACCAGGGATTCGATCATTCTCAGGTAGCGTTATCTGCGGGTATTCAGAAGATGATCCGCTCGGATATCGGTGCGAGCGGTGTGATGTTCACGCTGGATACCGAGAGCGGTTTCCGTGACGCGGTGTTTGTGACTGCAAGCTACGGGCTCGGCGAAATGGTTGTCCAGGGTGCTGTCAATCCGGACGAGTTCTATGTGCACAAACCGACCGTGGCGGCGGGTCGACCGGCGATCCTGCGCCGCAACGTCGGCAGCAAGGCGATCAAGATGATCTATGCCAGCGAAGGGGACGACCCGGTGACAACGGTTCCCGTAGATGAGGCCGATCGTCGCATGTTCTGTCTCAGCGACGAACAGGTGGAAGAACTCGCGCGCCAGGCGATACGAATTGAGCAACATTACGGCCGCCCGATGGATATCGAATGGGCCCTGGACGGCCTCGATGGCCAGCTGTATGTGGTTCAGGCGCGTCCGGAAACGGTACAGAGCCGCACCGGCAATGTGATCGAGCGCTACGAGATGAAGGCCAAGTCGGATGTGCTGGTCGAGGGACGCTCGATCGGCGCGCGCATTGGGGCCGGCCCTGCCCGCGTCATCAAGAGTCTGGATGACATGGATTCGGTGAGCGATGGTGATGTGCTGGTAACCGATATGACCGACCCCGACTGGGAACCGATCATGAAGCGCGCCTCGGCAATCGTGACCAACCGTGGTGGGCGAACCTGTCATGCTGCCATCATCGCCCGCGAACTCGGCGTGCCTGCGGTAGTCGGATGCGGTGATGCGACGGAAAAGGTGAATAACGGCCAGTCGGTGACCGTCTCCTGTGCCGAGGGTGATACCGGTCTGGTCTACGACGGCATGCTGGATTTCGAACTCAAGCGCATCGAGCTCGACAGCATGCCGGATGTGTCGGTCAAGGTGATGATGAATGTCGGCAATCCTGAACGCGCTTTCAGCTTTGCCCAGATCCCGAACGCCGGGGTGGGGCTCGCGCGCCTGGAGTTCATCATCAACAACATGGTCGGAATTCACCCGCAGGCACTGTTGCAACTCAATCGCGTGCCGGCCGATGTGCGCGCCGAGATCGAGGAACGCATCGCCGCCTATGGCGATCCACGCGAATTCTTCATCAAGCGGGTGGTTGAGGGCATATCAACTATCGCCGCGGCTTTTTTTCCGAAAACGGTCATTCTGCGGATGTCGGACTTCAAGTCGAATGAATATGCCAATCTGGTGGCCGGGACCCTTTACGAGCCCGAGGAGGAGAATCCGATGATCGGTTTCCGCGGGGCCTCGCGTTACCTGGCGCCCAGCTTCCGGGCCTGTTTCGACATGGAATGCGAGGCAATCCGGTGGGTGCGTGAGGAAATGGGGCTCGACAATGTCGAGATCATGATCCCATTCGTGCGGACCTTGAAAGAGGCCGAGGGGGTTGTGGGCCTGCTGGAGGAGAACGGACTGAAACGCGGCGAAAAAGGCCTGCGTGTGATCATGATGTGCGAACTGCCCTCGAACGCCTTGCTGGCCGATGAGTTCCTGCAATATTTTGATGGTTTCTCTATCGGCTCCAACGACATGACCCAGCTGACTCTGGGCCTGGATCGCGATTCCGGTCTGATCGCGCACAGTTTCGACGAGCGCGATCCGGCGGTGTTGAAGATGATGGATATGGCGATCACCGCCTGCCGCAAGGCCGGCAAATACGTTGGTATCTGCGGACAGGGACCATCTGATCATCCCGATCTGGCCAAATGGCTGCTGGAGCGGGGGATCAGCAGTATCTCCCTCAACCCGGATACCGTCATCGATACCTGGCTCTACATTGCGGGACAGTCAAGAGACTGAATGAGGCCACCGCGCCTGGTGGCGTGCGTGCAAGGTCGGTGTTAATGGGGTTTTTGTTCCTTGAGAAGGCGTCTTGGCTTGGGCCGGTCGCCCGATGGATACGCTTTCTAAATGTCGACAATAGTAAAAAAACAATAGTAGAAAGTGCCTTCAGTAGCCCAATTAAGGGCCAGAAAAGCTAGTATTGTCGACAATTTAGGTCAATCTGCCAGATCCGGGCTGATTTAAAAAACGGACAAGGCTTTTCGTCGGGAATAAGATTCGCCCGCACGCATCGACGGGCTCGGCATCAATTCAAAGGGGGAAGATATGGGCAACTACAAGGCACTCTACGAACGTTCACTCGCGGACCCGGATGGCTTCTGGGGCGAGGCCGCTGCAGCGCTGCACTGGGAAAAGCCCTGGGACAAGGTGCTCGATCTTGATGCGAAACCAGTGCCAAAGTGGTTTGTCGGCGGCATGCTGAACACCTGTTACAACGCCATTGACCGCCATGTGGAGGCGGGCCGGGGTGAACAAGCGGCCCTGATCTACGATTCTCCCGTTACCGGCCAGAAGAAGACCTACAGTTACGCGGCGCTGCGTGACGAAGTTGCCGCCTTTGCCGGTGCCCTGCGTGCACAGGGCGTGGAAAGGGGCGACCGTGTGCTTATCTATATGCCGATGATCCCTGAGGCGGCGATCGCCATGCTCGCATCGGCTCGCCTGGGTGCGATTCACTCGGTGGTCTTTGGTGGCTTTGCCGCCAACGAGCTCGCAACCCGCGTCAATGACGCCAAGCCCAAAGTCATTGTCAGTGCCTCCTGCGGCATAGAGCCGAATCGGGTGGTGGTCTACAAGCCGCTGCTGGATGAAGCGATACAGCTCTCGACCTACAAACCTTCCGCCTGCATCATCAAGGCGCGCCCACAGGCGGAGGCACCCCTGATCGAAGGGCGAGATCTCGATTGGGACGAGGCAGTTGCAGAGGCCCGGCCGGCCGAGTGCGTCGCCGTGGAGGCGACCGATCCGCTCTACATTCTGTACACGTCGGGTACCACCGGTGAGCCGAAGGGTGTGGTTCGCGACAACGGCGGCCATGCGGTCGCCATGCATTGGACCATGAAGAATATCTACAACGTCGAGGCCGGTGATGCCTACTGGGCTGCCTCGGACGTCGGTTGGGTGGTCGGCCACAGCTATATAGTTTACGCACCCCTGCTCGCAGGCTGCACCACGCTGATGTACGAGGGCAAGCCGGTGGGTACGCCTGATCCTGGTGCCTTCTGGCGCGTGATCAGTGAGTACGGGGTCAAAGTGCTGTTCACCGCGCCGACCGCATTCCGTGCGATCAAGAAAGAGGATCCGGAGGGCGCGTACGTCAAGAAGTACGATCTTTCGTGCATGCAGGCGCTGTACCTTGCCGGCGAGCGTTGTGACCCCGACACCCTGTTCTGGGCACGTGACAATCTGCAGAAACCCGTAATTGACCACTGGTGGCAGACCGAGACCGGCTGGGCCATCGCCGCCAACCCGATGGGTATCGAGCCCATGGAGATCAAGCCTGGTTCGCCGACGGTGGCAATGCCCGGCTACGACGTCCGTATTCTGTCCGAAGAGGGAGACGAAATGCCGGATGGCGAGATGGGCAATATCGTGATCAAACTGCCGATGGCGCCATCATGCCTGCCTACCCTTTGGGGCAACGATCAGCGTTTCATCAATTCCTATCTGACGAAGTATCCCGGTTACTACCTGACCGGTGACGCCGGTTATCGCGACGCCGACGGCTACCTCTGGATCATGAGCCGCACCGATGACGTGATCAATGTCGCTGGTCATCGCCTGTCGACCGGCGGTATGGAAGAGGTGCTCGCGGGACATCAGGATGTGGCCGAATGCGCTGTGATCGGCGTGGCCGACGCGCTCAAGGGCCAGATGCCGCTGGGCCTGGTCGTACTCAAGGCCGGTGTCGACCGCGATTCGAAAGAGGTCGCGGCAGAACTGGTCAAGCGGGTGCGCGAGCAGATTGGACCGGTTGCGGCTTTCAAGCTGGTTGCGGTTGTCAAGCGTCTGCCCAAGACGCGTTCCGGCAAGATCCTGCGTGGCACTATGGTCAAGATTGCAGACGCCGAGGATTACAAGATGCCGGCGACGATCGACGACCCGGCAATCCTGGACGAGATCAGAGAGGCGCTGCAGGGTCTCGGTTACGCGAAGTCCTGAGATGATCGCAACGACACCGCTTGACAGCGTCCTGCCCGAGGCAGAGAACACGACGATCCCTGATCGCATTTTTTCTCTGATCAAAGAGGCCATTGTCGAAGGTGATATTCCGGCTGGCAGCAAGATCAGCGAACCCGAGTTGGCGCGTGCCTACGGCATCAGCCGTGGGCCGCTGCGCGAGGCGATTGGGCGACTTGAGGCGTGCGGTTTGGTGGTGCGGCGCCCGAACGTGGGCGCACGCGTTGTCACGCTCAGCAGCAGTCAGTTGATCGAGATTTTCCATATTCGCGAGGCCTTGGAGGGAATGGCAGCCCGCTTGGCGGCCCAGCACATGAGTGATGAGGAGATCGCGGATCTGCGTCGGCTGCTTGGGCAGCACGGGGAGCAGATCGAGCGTGATACCGAGCATGCGTATTTTCAGCGTGAAGGTGATCTGGATTTCCATTACCGGATAGTCCAGGGGAGCCACAACACACGCATGATCAACCTGCTCTGTAACGATCTCTATCATCTGGTGAGGCTGTACCGCTACCAGTTTGGGATGTCGAGCAAACGTGGGCCTCGTGCGTTTGTTGAGCACGAACATATCGTCGATGCGATCGAACGACGCGACGCGGAGATGGCGGAATTGATGATGCGGGCGCATATCCGCGCCTCGCGTGAGAATGTTGAACGGCTGCTGGCCGTGCACAACTAGGACCGGACTCAGAGATACCGCAACGCGTAGGGCAGGCTGTGCCTGCCAAAACGATGTCGGGCACAGCCCGACCAACACGGTGGTTCTTCTGTGCACCTCTGTAGCCATGAGAGATCAGGTAAACATAATGACGATCGAATCAGCAGGAAAGAAATTCAGAGACGCAGTCGCAGTGGAAAAACCGCTGCAATGTGTCGGTGCGATCAACGCCTACCATGCCCGCCTCGCCGAGGCGTCCGGCTTCAAGTCACTGTATATCTCGGGTGGCGGTGTGGCAGCGGGTTCCTGTGGCATTCCCGATCTGGGCATTACCACCATGGAAGACGTACTGACCGACCTGCGACGGATCACGGACGTCACAACCCTGCCGGTCCTGGTGGATGTAGATACAGGTTGGGGCGGTGCGTTCAATATCGCCCGGGCGGTCCGCGAAATGACGAAGGGTGGTGCGGCCGCTATCCATATCGAGGATCAGGTGCAACAGAAGCGTTGTGGTCATCGACCCAACAAGGCGGTTGTGACACAGGCCGAGATGGTCGATCGGGTCAAAGCGGCGGTGGACGCAAAGACAGATCCGGATTTCGTCATCATGGCCCGTACCGATGCACTGGCGGTCGAGGGAATGCAGTCGGCCATCGATCGTGCCTGTGCCTGCGTGGAGGCAGGTGCCGACATGATTTTCCCGGAAGCGATGAATGAGCTGCCGCAGTACCGAGAGTTCGTTGACGCGGTGAAGGTCCCGGTCTTGGCGAACATCACCGAGTTTGGGTCCACGCCGCTGTTCACGACCGATGAACTGGCCAGTGTGGATATCAGTATCGCTCTGTATCCGCTTTCCGCGTTCCGCGCTGCAAATGCGGCTGCGCTGAAGGTTTACCAGACGCTGCGCTCTGAAGGTACACAGAAGAACGTGATCGACATCATGCAGAGCCGGATGGATCTGTACGACTATCTTGGCTACCACGAGTTTGAGCAGAAGCTCGACCGGCTGTTCGAGACCGAAGAATCAAATTGATCGCGCGGGTCAGTCCTCGGTAGACA
>Ga0316190_10001561_pt1 | contig 16609 bp, 12 predicted proteins | sample Eddworburrow2_MG_FD_204929 | JGI IMG/M metagenome (GOLD analysis project Ga0316190, IMG submission 204929) | Coastal sediment microbial communities from Maine, United States - Eddy worm burrow 2 | ecosystem: Environmental > Aquatic > Marine > Coastal > Sediment | place: USA: Maine | collected... | reverse complement strand
GTCGCTATCGAGATCAAGGCCACCAGCTCACCAACAAGTTCCCAGCTGCGCCACGTGCAATGGCTGAAGGAGAAACTGGATCAAGTGTCTCCCGGCAGTTTCCTGGCTGGCGTGCTGCTGCATACCGGCTCCCAAAGTCTGACCGTGGGCGATCGTTTACACCTGACCCCCATCAGCGCCCTGTGGAATGCTGCCTGAGGCGGCCGGCCGGTGTCGATTTCGGGCCGTCACTGCCAGCTCCACGTCGTTGGCCGACAAGCGGGAGGCCCCAGCATGGATAGCTCGCTCGACGTCAGCCGGGTTCTTGGCATCGTTGGCGTGGACCGTTTTGTCGAGGCCTTGCAGGCGGTCCACGATCCTAGCCGTGATGGAGCGGGCCTGGACGTGTACGACCTGGCTGGTCGAGTGGCGGGCCAGTCCGACGATGCAGTGCTCGAATACCTCGGGGGTCATCCACGGTTCGTAGCGGGGAGTGAACAGGCCGGTCGTGGCCTCCGGCTGCCGCCGCCGCAGCTCGGCCAGGAGGGACACGTTGCCCGAGGTGAACTCGACCCGGTCCAACATGCCGGCGGTCTCAACCGTGGCCAGCGCCCGGTCCACCATCGTTTCGCCGTAGCCCTTCAGCTCGACCTCGAACTCCAGCCCATCGATCGCCAACACGTCGGCCAAACGGGGGATTCGTTCGCCCTCGAACGCCTCGGAGAACCAGCGGCCGGCGTCCAACCGGGCCAGGTCGACCCAGTCGTGTTCGAAGATGGGGCCGTGGCCGGTGGTGGTTTGATCGAGGGTGTAGTTGTGGTGAACCACCAGCTCCCCGTCTCGGGACTGGTGCACATCGAGTTCGACGGCGTCGGCTCCAAGCTCGCGGGCGGCGAGGAAGGAGGCCATCGTGTTCTCCGGGGCCGCCGTCAACGCCCCACGATGGCCGACAACGATCAGGTTGCTGCTGGTCATCGACCCAGTTGACCACGTCATCGTGCAGAGGAGCTGTCGGCAATCGGGTCGGACAGCGCCACACCACCCGATTACGGTGATCAGCCATGACGGCGCTCAACGGAATCCGTGTCCTCGACCTTGCCATTCTGGTTCAGGGCCCTCAGGCCGCAGCCATGCTGCGGGACCACGGGGCCGAGGTGATCAAGATCGAACTGCCCAACCTGGGTGACCTGGCCCGCTGGATACAGGTGAGTGAGGATGACCCCCGTAGCAGTTTCTACGAAGGCTGCAACCGGGGCAAGCGCTCCGTGGCCATCGACCTGCGGACCGAGGGTGGGGCCGCCATCCTCAAACGCCTGGTCAAGAGCAGCGATGTGCTGATCCACAACTTTGTGCCGGGCACGATGGAGGCGTGGGGTCTCAGTTATGAGACCTTGGCCGAGATCAACCCCCGTCTGATCTACGCCACCGGTTCCAGCTTCGGTCCGGTCGGCCCCGACGCGACCCGTGAGGGGGCCGACACCGTCGGGCAGGCAGCCGGGGGCATGATCTCCACCACCGGGGTCGACGGTGGGGCCCCGACCCCTATCGGGTTCGTAGTGGCCGATCACATCGGCAGCCTCAACATGGTGGCGGGCATCACCACCGCCTTGTACCACCGCACCACCAGCGGCCGGGGTCAGCGGGTCGACGTGTCCCTGCTCGGAGGTCAGATCTGGGCCCAGGCCTCGGAGCTGACCCACTACCTGCTGTCGGGCGACGTACCCGGCCGTTCCAACCGAGGTCATCCCCTGATCAAGGGTCTGCTGCGCATGGTGCCGACATCGGACGGTTGGATCCAACTGGTCGGTGTGCCCGCCCAGCTGTGGCCTGACTTCGCCCGGGCCATCGGGCGGGACGACCTGGCCGACAACGAGCGCTACGCCTCCACCTTCCTCGCCCCCGACGCCCTGGCCGAGCTGTGCGTTCTGGTCGACGAGATCTTCCCCACCCGGACCACGGCCGAATGGTCGCAGCGTCTGCTGGCGGCCGGTCAACGTTTCGGTGAGGTGCGGGACTATGCCCAGGTGGCGGCGGATGAGGGTTCACGTACCAACGGCTACCTGGTCGACGTCGAGCATCCCGAGTACGGGCCCATGACCGTGGTGGGGTCCCCCATCCGTTTCTCCGACACCCCGTCCCAGACCGCCGTCGTCGCCCCCGAACTCGGTCAACACACCGAGGAGGTGCTGCTGGAGTTGGACTACAGCTGGGACGACATCGACCAGTTCCGCCAGGGCGGCGCCCTGTAGTCGGCAGCGACGAAGTGTGGGATTGGGCAGCGGCGGGCGGCGATGCAGGTGGCGGTAGCACCTCGCGATACCGTGTAAGGCGTGCCTGACATCGCTGAGGTGAGCGTGACACCCAGTGCCCGTGGTGTGTCGGGGCGCGATCTGCGGGTGACGTTCGGCGTTCCCGTACTGCAGGGGGTGGACTTCGACGCCCAACCCGGGAGCCAGCTTGCCATTCTCGGCCCCAGCGGCTGTGGCAAGACGACACTGCTACGCGTCCTCGCCGGGCTCCAACGCCTCGATCACGGTGAGGTGTGGCTGGGCGAGAAGCGAGTGGCAGGCCCCGGGCTGCACACCGCCCCTGAGGATCGCGGGGTCGGTCTCGTGTTCCAGGACTGGGCCCTGTTTCCCCATCTCACTGTGGCGGCCAACGTCGCCTACGGCCTACCCCGCGCTGCCCGTCGTCGATTCGGCGCCGCAAGGGCACGGACCGCGGCTCAGGTCATGGAGCTGCTCGACCTGGTCGGTGTTGGGGCGCTGGCGCAACGGCAGCCAGGTTCGCTTTCGGGCGGCCAGCAACAGCGGGTCGCCTTGGCCCGGGCCCTCGCCTCCCGGCCATCGGTGCTGTTGCTGGACGAGCCGTTCTCCAGCCTCGACACCAACCTGCGGGCCGACGTCCGCTCCGAGGTGGCCCAACTGCTGAGGAACCTGGAGATCACTGCCATCTACGTGACCCACGACCAGGATGAGGCCTTCGTACTTGGCGACGAGGTGGCGGTCATGCGCAACGGCTCGATCGTGCAAATGGCACCGCCGACCGAGCTCTACACCCGGCCCGTTGATCGCTGGCTCGCCGAGTTCGTCGGAACCGCCGACATCCTTCCCGGCGAGAGCCACGGCGACTGCGCAGTCACCGCCATTGGGAGGGTCCCGCTGGAGGATAGATCCCTCGGTGCGGTTGACGTGCTGGTACGACCAGAGGAAATCGTATTGACCGACGGCAACGCCGGCGTGGTGCTCGACGTCGAATACCACGGCCACGACGCCATGACCCGCGTACGGCTCCATGACGGCACGTTGCTCCGCAGCCGATCAACGGGCCGGCCCCCTTTCAGCCCCGGCGCCACCGTTGCGGTCGCCCACCGCGGCACCCCGACGGTTTCGTTTCCCCAACCAGGGGCTGCCTCGCCATCCGCAACGCAAGCAGTGTGACGTATTTCATATGTTAGGAATACCTAACGACCCCCTAGGCTCCTGCCCATGAGAACCTTGAAGTTGCTTCTCGCCCTGCTGCTGGCGATGGCCGCCATCACCACCTCGTGCGGCGACAGCTCCGCTGATGAATCCGCTGAAGGTCCTGCTGGAGCCGGGTCGGATGAGCCGATTACTGTCTACTCCGGCCGTAGTGAGGACCTCGTCCAGCCGCTGCTCGACGACTTCACCGACACTACGGGCATCGAGGTCGAGGTCCGCTACGGCGATTCGGCCGAACTCGCCCTGCTCATCCAGACCGAGGGTGACAGTTCCCCAGCCGATGTGTTCATCTCCCAAAGTCCGGGAGCGCTCGGGCTTCTGGCCGGGGAGGGCCGACTCGCCACGCTCGATCCCGCCCTGACCGGGCTCGTTGACGCCGGCTTCTCCGCCAGCGACGGCACCTGGGTTGGCATCACCGGCCGGGTGCGGGTTGTTGTCTACAACTCCGAACTCGTCGGCGAGGCCGACCTGCCCCAATCGGTGCTCGATCTGACCGACCCCCGGTACGCCGAACAGGTGGCCGTGGCCCCGACCAACGGTTCGTTCCAGGACTTTGTCACCGCCATGCGCAGCGAACTGGGCGACGACGCCACCCTCGAATGGCTTGAGGGCATGGCGGCCAACAACTCACCGAACTATCCGGGCAATTCCCCCATCGTGGAGGCCGTCGGCCGGGGCGAGGTTCCCATGGGCCTGGTCAACCACTACTACAACCTCCGAGCCCTCGAAGCCGACCCTTCGGTGCCGAGTGCCAACCACTTCCTCCCCGCCGACGACCTCGGGTCGCTGGTGATCGTCACCGGTGGTGGCGTGCTCGCCTCTTCCGATCATGCCGCGGCCGGATCGTCGCTGCTGGAGTACCTGCTCGGGGAGGAGGCCCAGACCACCTTCTCGGCCGAGACCCAGGAGTACCCGATGCTGGCCGTCGTCGCCGCTCCCGACGGCCTGCCCTCGCTGGAGGGCTACGCCGCCGACACCATCGAGTACGACCTCCTCGGTGACGGCCTCCGGGGCACGATCGATCTGATCAGCAACAGTGGTATTGAGCAGTGACCCCGCCAACCGGCCAATGACCCCGCCAACCGGCCGGTGACGCTGCCCGCTGGGGACGCCGCGCCTCGTTTCGACGCCTGGTCGGGGCGCCAACCACCGACCGGTCTGCTGGTGGTGAGTGCGATCATCGGGGTCGTCTTTTTTGGGCCCTTCGCCTATGTGATCTGGCGCAACATCGACCTCGGGACCGACCTCGGGTCGCTGCTGTGGTCGCAGAAAACCTGGGACCCGCTCCAGCGATCGTTGCGGCTCGGGGTGGCGGTGTCGCTGTCCGCCGCCGTGCTCGGCACCAGCCTGGCCTGGTTGACGATCCGCACCGATCTTCCCGGCCGGCGGATCTGGCAGATCCTGGCTCCCTTGCCCCTCGTGTTCCCCAGTTTTGTGGGAGCCACCGCCCTCATCGCCGGGTTCGCCAGTGGGGGGCTCATCGAGGAACTCCTGGCCCCGCTCGGCATCGACACCCTGCCCGACATACGGGGCTTCGGCGGTGCCTGGTTGGTCCTCACCCTCTTCACCTACCCCTACGTGTACCTCCCGGCGGCGGCACGAATGGCGTCGCTGCCTCCGTCGCTGGAGGAATCGGCCCGCCTGCTCGGCCGCAGCCCGAGGGTGGTGTTCGCCACCGTGGTCCTGCCCCAGGTGTCGGGCGCGGTGTGGGCCGGCGGCCTGCTGGTCTTCCTCTACACCATCAGCGACTTCGGCGCCGTGGCCCTGCTCGGCTATGACACCCTCACCGAGCAGATCTACGCCGACCGGCTGTTCAACCAGCCCCGGGCCATGGGGTTGGCCCTCGTGCTCGGCGGGGTGGCCCTGATCGTGGTGATAACCGAACGGGCCCTCGACCGGCGCCGCCAACGCATCGAGATGGTGCGGACCCGCGATCCCCTCATCGTCCCCCTCGGCCGCTGGTCCTGGCCCAGCCTGATCTTCGTCGCCGCCTTCCTCGGCAACGCCCTGCTCGGTCCGGTGGCGGTTCTGGGCTTCTGGGCCTGGCGGGGGTTGACGGCCGACATCAACTCGGTTGGGCTGTCCACCGATCTCGTCGACCTGGTGTGGCCCACCATCCACTCCGCCCAGGCCGGTCTCGTTTCGGCCCTGGCCGCCATCGTGGTCGTGATGCCGGTCGCCTGGCTCACCGCCCGCTACCGCAGCCGCCTCGGTGGTGCCACCAACTCCCTGGTGGTCACCGGTTTTGCCCTGCCCGGGGTCGTGACCGCCCTGTCGCTCGTGTTCTGGGCCATCGACGCCCCGATCATCGAGCGCTGGTACCAAACCCTTCCGCTGTTGATCCTGGCCTACGTCCTGCACTTTGGGGCCCAGGCGACCAGGGCCGCACACGTTGCCGTCGGCGCCGTGCCCCAACGCCTGGGGGATGCCGCCGCTACCCTCGGGGCCCGCCGCACCCGCCGCTTCCTCACCGTTGAGCTGCCGCTGATGACGCCCGGGCTCTTCGCCGGGGCCGGTCTCGTCATGCTGTCGACGATGAAGGAGCTACCGGCCACCCTGCTGCTGGCACCGATCGGGTTCGACACCCTCGCCACCGAGATCTGGGGTGCGGGCGAACGGGGCTCCCTGGCCCAGGGGGCCCTCGCCTCACTGGTGCTCGTCGCCCTCAGCGCCATACTCACCTGGGTCGTGGTGATCCGTCGCCTCGAGCACTACTGAGCCCACTCCCAGCCCTGGCGGGACCTGGATGGACAGGGCTTCGACTACAGGGCTTCCAGTAGTGGTTTGACCTCGGCCGCCAGCCATTCGGGCACGGTGTCCTCCTCGTGGCAGAAGTGTTCGAAGACCACCTCGTCGAGGCCCAGTTCGCCGAGCCGTCCGACGTGGTCGACCAGTTGCTCGATACTGCCCTGCCACGGAGCCCGACCGACCGCCGCCAGCTGGTCGAGGGTGGGTACCGAGCCCCGCACGGCCCGCATCTCACGGTAGCGATCAAGGGTCAGCTGCACGCTGCGGTCGTCGGGGCCGATGGCGGCGAAGAGCAGCATGGAGCGTCGGATCTCCGCTGGATCCCGGTCAACCGCTTCGCAGTGGTGTTCGAGGGTCTCGACGGTGCGCTGATAGGCGTCGAGGGCAAGGGGGGTGGCGTTCCACTCGTGGGCGTGTTCAGCCGCGATCCGCAGGGTGCGCTTCGGGCCGTTACCGCCGATCAGAATCGGGGGTCGGCCGGGAAGCGGGTGGGGCTTCGAGTCGGTCCCGGCCAGTTGATAATAACGGCCGTCAAACGTGCCCGTCTCGGAGTACCACAGCTGCTTGAGCAGACCGAGCACTTCCTCAAGACGGTCGTAGCGTTCGGGCCGAGGGGGAAAGTCGACGCCGTAGACCTCGTGCTCCTCGGCGTCCCACCCGGCCCCAAGGCCGAGCACGAAGCGGCCACCGGCCAAGGCGTCGAGCTGTTGGGCCATGCGGCCGACGTTGACCGGCTCCCGAAACGTCACCGGTGTGACCAGGGGCCCGAACCGGATGCGCTCGGTCTCCTCCGCTGCCATCACGAACGACAGATAGACGTCGATCGCTTCCTTCTGTCGACCGTTGAAGTAGTGATCGGAGCGGAACAGCGAGGAAAAACCGAGCCGCTCGATCAGGCGGCAGATGTGACGCCACCGCTCCCATTCGAGCGGGGTCGCCTCACCGACGATGATGCCAACGTCCACCAGTTCCCCCTAGTCGGGCCGAGCGTGCCTGGCCGACGGGACCGTCGGGCTACAGCGCCGAGGCCCTGAAGGCTGAACGCTTGCGGAAGAAGTCGCCAACCTGGTTGAGCGAGAGCACGGTGAACACCAACGCCAGCGATGGCACCAGCACCTGGAGAATGTTGAGCTCGATATCTCGCCGGGCCTGGTTGATCATGTTGCCCCACGTCGCAGTCGGCAACTGAACGCTCAAGCCCAGGAACGACGACGACCCTTCAACCACGATTACGAAGGCTCCGGCCACCATGGCGTAGGACAGCACCGTTGGCAGCACGTTGGGGATGATCTCCCGACGCAGGATCTTCGACGGCTTGGTGCCGATCGCCCTGGCGGCTAATACGAACTCCCGGTTGCTGATGGCCAGGCTGTTGGCCCTCGCCACCCGGGTATAGGCCGGAATCGATAGGAACCCGATGACGAGACTGATCACCAACAAGCTCCGGACCCTGAAGATCGACACCATGGCCAACAGCAGAATGAGGGCGGGGAAGGCCAGGATCACATCGATCCCGGCCATGATGAGGATCTCGGTGCGGCCTCGAACGAAGCCCACCAGTGAGCCGAGAAAGCCTCCGACAATAATCCCGAAACCAGCGGCCACCACGGCCACGGTCAGGCTGACCCAGCCACCATGGACGGTACGGGCGAAGGTATCGCGGGCAATGGCGTCGGTGCCCAACCAGTGCGACGCCGACGGGCCCTCAATGGCCTCACCCGTGCCGAACTCGCCGGTGCGGGGGTCGAAGTTGTTGGTCTGGAAGTTCGGATCCTGGAGGGGTAGGGCGTCGTTGAAGATGGTCTGATCGACCTTCCCGTAGATGGCGCCACCGACAATCAGAATGAGCCAGATCGTCGAGAACTTGACCAGCAGCGGCATCGACGCGAACACCTGCCGGACAGGCTCTCTCGTCGGCGGCGTGCCATCACCGGGCTGAGCGGTGCTTGAGCCCACCACCACCATTGTGGTGCTCTCAGGTAGAACGGCGCCCGTGGCAACCACGTCTACGGAATCGGCTTGAAAGTCAGTCACGAGTCAGCTCCTCCGGATCCGGGGATCGAGAACGGTGTAGAAAAGGTCGACCACGGTGTTGATGACAACGTAGACGACGGCCACGAACACCGTGATGCCCTGGATAACCAGGATGTCACGCTGGTTGATGGCGTTGATCAGGCGGAAACCCAGACCGGGGATAGCGAACAACGTCTCGATGACGACCGTGCCGCCGAGCAGGGCTCCGAAGTTGATGCCAATGATGGTGGCCAGGCTGAGCGAGCTGGGGCGGAGTGCGTGACGGAAGAGGATGTAGATGTCCTTGAGGCCCTTGGCCCGGGCGGAAAGGATGTAGTTCTCCTGGAGCGTGGCGATCATGTCGGAGCGCACCAGGCGGGAGAAGATGGCCATCTGGGTCAGGGCCAGAGCGGTGGCGGGCAGGATGGCGGTCTGGAAATTGGCCCAGAGGCCCTTGTCGCTTATTCGATTCCAGTTTGACGCTGGTAACCATCTCAATTGCACCGCAAAAAGCCAGATGAGGAAGATTCCAATGATGAAGTTCGGCACGGAGAGGGCCACTTGCACTCCGGCCGAGCTGGCAGTGTCCTGCCAGCGTCCTTGACGGTAGGCCCCGACAATCCCAATGGGGATGGCCAAGGCCACGGCAATGGCGATGGCCATGCCTGCGATCTGGGCCGTGACCGGGAGACGGTCCCTGATGGTCTGCGATACCGACTGACCACGATTGATGTATGACTCGCCCAGGTCACCCTGGGCCGCATTCCCGAGCCACCGGACATACCGCACCGGAAGTGGGTCATTCAGACCCAGATCCTCGCGGACTTCCTCCAGCAGTTCAGCATTCTGGATGCCTTCTTGACCGAGTACGGCCGTGGCGGGATCACCGGGGAGTAGTGAGGTCATGAGAAAAGTCAGCAGCGTCACGGCGAACAATGTCCCCGCCAATCGTGCGAACCTGATTGCCAGAATCTTTCCCATAACTCCCTGTTCCTCCCCGGTGGACCACTATGCCTTGCCGCTCAGCGCCGGGCGAACCCGGCGCTGAGCGGTCACTAACTGGATCAGCCTTCGGCTGCGACCCAAACCTGCGACCAACGGCCTTCGGCGTTGGGGTGCCCGGCGCCGAGGGTGCCGTTCGGCAGCTCCCAGCTGTTGAGCCCCAGCAGTGACGCCTCGACACCAAGAGCGGTGGCGGTGTGACCGGAGAACCAGATTGGAACATCCTCAGCCAACTTCACCATGACGGCCTCGTAGAGGGCGTAGCGCTCATCGAAGTCATCGGTCTGGATGGCTGCAATCAAGTTGCCGAATACTTCTTCATCGAAGTAGTTGGACCAGTTCAGTGGTGACGGGGCAGCAACCCCGGCCGCTTCGGCGATTTCCGCCGTGGGCGGAGCCAGAGCAGGATTGAGGAACGTCGAGGGGTCCTCGTCGGTCGCCACTCGCCAGCAATGGGTGGTGTGCTCGCCGACGAAACCATTCTCGGAACCGAGGGCATAGGCGATGTGGGTCTGCTGATCGTAGTTGGTCAGCTCCACTTCGATGAGCTCGCTGGCCGACCAGGTCTGCTCAAGCACCTGCATGGCGGCGATGAGCGTCGGGTCTGGCGGGCAGGAAAGCTCGGCCTCGATCGGCTCGCCCACGGCTTTGCCGTCGGACCGGTCGGGATCGTCAATGTACTCCTGCAGTGTTGCCACGCCGGCGTCAAAGTCGAACTCGGGCCAGGCGGCAGCCGCCTTCTCCGAGTACCAGACACTGTCGGGGCTGAACCACTGGCTGCCCGGCAGTGAAATACCGGTACCACCAAGAGCCTCGATGACGTTGTCCTGCGAGTTCATCTGGGTCAGCCCACGGCGGACCCGGACGTCGTCGAAAGGAGGAACGAGCACGTTGAACATCCCGCCACCGACGTTGTTGCCCTGGAACTCGAACATCTCGATTTCGGCGCCGTCTTCCTTGGCCGCACGAGCGTCACGGATCGTTCCCTGGCGCAGCGTGTGCATCACCTGGGTCGTATCCGAAACCAACGAAGAGAGTCGGGTGCCCTCATCGGGGATGGGGCGGAACGAGATCTTGTCGAGGTAGGGCAGCTGGGTACCGTTCTTGTCGGTGAACCAGTAGTCGGGGTTACGGACAACGATGGTCTCGTTGTCGAGGTCACGACTCTCGAAGATGAACGGCCCGGTTCCCACCGGATTCTCGTTGTAGGCGTCGATGTCGGCAGCCGCGGCGGCCGGTTCGAACACCATGCCCAACGGAGCCCGCGACAGGAATGCCGGGAAGGCCGAGTTGGGGCTACTCAGGGTGTAGGTCACCTCAAACTCGCCGGTAGCCTCGACTCCAACCAGGTTTGACGACACGACCTGACCGGCCGACGTCGCACCTTCCTGCTGGACGGGGAACATATCGGCGATGGTCTGGGCGGTGAGGGCGGTGCCGTCGTGGAAGGAGATACCACTACGCAGGTTGCCGACCCACTCGGTGAAGTCGGCGTTGGAGGAGATGTCCTCCAGCAGCCAACCCTCGTAGCTACCGTCAGCAGTGGATTCCATCAACTTGTCGTAGATGGTGGGCAGCACGTTCATGCAAGGCGACCCGCAGGTGTCCTCCCATGGACGCATGCCAACGATCTCGGCTTCAAGCCCAATGGCGATCTCGCCGCCTTGGCCCGCCACCACATCGCTGACTTCGACCTCGGTATCGACGTCGCCTTCAGCCTCAGTGCCGGCCTCGATCTCGTCATCCTCGGTACCGGCTTCGGTTTCTTCAGTATCGGTTTCGCCATCGCCTTCTGCCTCATCGGTGTCAGAATCGCCGCCGCAGGCAGCGGCGATCAAGGCAAACGAGAACAGTAACGCGAGCAGCTTGGACAAGCCTCGCTTATTCATATATCTCTCCCCAGTTGGTTGGTTATGCAAACCCGGGATTGGGTTTGGGATTTTGTCAGGTGAATTGTTACCACAGGTGACCGACCAGCAGTGGATCACCCCGTCCGACCCTTCACAGGTCTGCCACGAACCCCTACGAGCTGGCCTCCACGGTGTAACCGGGATATTCGATGGGGTCGGCGGGGACCAACGGGTGGTGACAGGCCACATAGTGGTCGTCGGCAACACGTCGCATCAGAGGTTCGATGTCGGTGCAGATCTGGGTGGCCAAGGGGCACCTTGTCCTGAACCTGCAACCTGAGGGCGGAGCCAGCGGCGAGGGCAACTCGCCCTCGATCTCCACCGCGTCTTCGAGTTGAACGGTGGGGTCGGGCACCGGAATCGAACTCAACAATAGCTGGGTGTAGGGGTGGGCGGGCCGGCCGTAGAGCTCGTCGGATTCAGAGACCTCACACATCTTGCCCAGATACATCACCGCGATCCGGTCGCTGATGTTCTTCACCACCGCCAGGTCGTGGGCGATGAAAACCAGGGTCAGCCCGTACTGCTTCTTCAACTCCTCAAGCATGTTGAGAATCTGCGCCTGGACCGACACATCCAACGCCGAGACCGGTTCGTCGCAGATGATCACCTCGGGCTCGGTGACCAGGGCCCGGGCGATGGAGATGCGCTGGCACTGACCGCCGGAGAACTCGTGCGGCCGCTTGTAGCGGGCCACCCCAGGGTCGATACCGACCGCTTCAAGCATTTGACTGACGACTTTCCACTGCTCATCGTCATCGAAGGGGCCCCAGACCGCCAGCGGCTCGGCCACCACCTCGCCGATCGTGCGGCGGGGGTTCAGCGAAGAGATCGGATCCTGGAAAATCATCTGCAGGTCGGTGCGCTTGGCCCGCATCTGCTCACCGTTGAGCTTGGTGAGATCGTCGTCGTTGAGCACCACGGCGCCGCCGGTGGGGTTTGGCAGCTGCAGGATGGCCCGACCCGTCGTCGATTTACCACAGCCTGATTCACCGACCAGACCGAGCGTCTCACCCTTGGCGATATCGAAGCTGATGCCGCTCACGGCGTAGACGGTGCCCTTGCGCGCAACGGGGAACTCAACGGTGAGGTCTTCGACCCGCAGGACCGTTTTGTCGGCGGGCCGGAGATGTGCCTTGCCTGAGCCTGCCATCAGCTGTCACCTCCGCTGACGATCGTCGGGGCAACGGCGCCGCCGAGTAGATCGGTGTTGATGTGGACGTCGATGGTGAGCTCCTCGGTGGCCTGGATACGACCGGCGGCGGCCAGCGTCACGGCCACCCCCTCGGCCAGGTTCTTCTCGAAAGCGGCCTTGTTCTCGGGAGTACCCACCGGGTACCAACAGGCGAACTGATGACCAGCAGCCGTGCCTGCGGTCAGCGATGGTTCTTCCTCCTGGCAGCGCTCCTGGGCGTAGGGGCAGCGGGGGGAGAACGAACAACCCGTTGGCGGGTTGATGAGGTCGGGGGGGCGGCCGGCAATGGCGCTCAGGTGGGTGTGTTTCGGCTGGTCGATCTTGGGGATCGAGTGCAGCAGGGCCTCGGTGTAGGGATGACGCATGTCGGCGAACAGCTGCGTTGTCGCTGCCTTTTCCACCACCTTGCCTGCGTACATCACGGCGATGTCATCGGTGCGACCGGCCACCACGCCGAGGTCATGGGTGACCATGATCATGGTCATGAAGCGTTCCTTCTGCTGTTGGGCCAGAAGGTTGAGGATCTGGTGCTGCACCGTCACGTCGAGCGCCGTTGTCGGCTCATCGGCGAACAGCATCTTGGGGCCGCACGCCAGGGCGATGGCGATGGAGACCCGCTGACGCATACCGCCCGACATCTCATGGGGGTAGTTGTCGAACCGGGACTCCGGCTCGGGGATCTTGACCGAGCGGAGCAACTCGACCACGGTGGCCCGGGCATCGCTCTTGGACAGCTTGAGGTGGTAACGCAGATGTTCGGTGAGCTGACGCCCGACCTTCACCACCGGGTTCAACGAGGTCATCGGGTCCTGGAAGACCATGGCCATCTCCAGGCCCCAGACCTTCTGCATCTGCTTGGCCGACCGCTCGATCAACTCCTCACCGTTGAAGCGGATCGAGCCGGTAGTGATCACGTTGGATCCGGTGTTGAGGCGCATGATCGAACGGGCCAGGACGGTCTTGCCTGATCCCGACTCGCCGACGATGCCGAGGGTCTTGCCCCGGTCCAGCTCGAAGCTCACTCCATCGACCGCCTTGACCAGGCCCGCGTCGATCTGGAAGTGGGTACGCAAATCCTCGATCACAAGCATTGGCTCTGATCCAAGGGTGTCCGTAGATTGATCGGTAGTGGAACCAACGACAGTCATCGTGGGCATCGTCCTCCGTGCCGGGGTCGGGCAAGATTGTGACAGCAGTCACCGCCCAAGTCGAATCATCGACATGATCGACCGCCAACTGTCAAGAAGTGACCGATCGGGGTCGTTCGGTGACACCCTCAATCCGGGGCCGCCACCGTCCGGCCATACCCCTCCGCCTGCAGCAACTCCCTCAGTCGCTTGCGGGCCCGGCTTCTGCGGCTACCCGATCACTGGACCGTCGATCGGTTCCTGCAGCTCGTTGGCCCCTACCTTGAGATCCAGCACGGCGAGGTACTGCGCATGCTCCGCATGGCGGCCGGCCGCTGAGGGTTCACTCACCCACGGAGGCGGACGACCTGACCGGGGCGGGTTGCCACCGACCAGCGCCCTGGTTGTTGGCGCCGACCGTCAAGGAGATCCGCAGTACCCCGACCAGACCCAAACCAACCAGGTTCAGCGCCCCACCGACAGCGAAGGCCAGACGGTAACTGTCGGTGAGGTCGTAGAGGTAGCCGGCCAAAGTTGGACCGAAGGCGGCGGCCGACCCGGCGACGGTGAACACCGCGCCGACGATGGCCCCAATGTTGGCCTGGCCGAACTGGTCGCTGAAGATGGCGGGGAACATCGTGGTGGTACCGCCGTAGCCGAACCCGAAGGCAACGCCGGCCACAAACAGGGCCCAGTAGCCGCTGCCGGCGGCGAATACGGTGAACGCCCCGACCTGCAGGGTGAGCACGGCGGCCAGCGACACCAGTCGGCCAATTCGATCCGAGATGATGCCGGTAGCGGTTCGCCCCAACAGGCCGCCGATACCGATGGCACTGATCATGGTGGACGCTGCCGCTTTGCCGATCCCCAGGTCCTCCGCCAACGGCACCAGATGAACCAGGGGCATGAACACCGCAAGCCAGGTGAAGAAGAAGATTGCGCCAGCGACCCAGAAGATGCCCGTCTTCATGGCTTGGGCCCTGGTCGCTCCCCATACAGCCTCAACCGGAGCGCAATCCGTTGCCCCCGCCCCGGCGGCTCGCTCACCGTGGCCATCGCTGCCGCCAGTGACCCCGTCGACCATGAGGCCTTTCTCACCGGGGTCGCGCACGATAAGTAGTGAGGCCCCCAACAGGGCAACAACGGCGACCACGCCCAGAATGACGTAGGTCGCCCGCCAGCCGACGGCGCCGGTGAGCACACCGGCAACCGGCGGCACCAGGAAGCCACCGAAGCTCCCGCCACTGGTGGCGATCCCCAGTGCCTTGCCTCGATCCTGATCGAACCAGCGGGCAACGGTTGCACTACAGGGAATAAAGGTGGCGCTCATCCCGAGGGCAGCCACGAGGGCCATGGCCACAAAGAACTGCCAATATTCCTGGGCCACGCCGACGAGGACGTAGCCAAGCCCGAGGAACACGGCCCCGACGGCAATTACCCGCTTGGGACCCGACCTGTCGGTGACGGCACCAGTGAAGCCGCTCAACAAGGAGTAGCCGAGGACGTAGGCCGAGATGGCCACCGACAGCTGGGTCCTGCTCCAACCGGTGTCGGCGACGATCTCCGGCAGAAAAACACCGAAGCTGAACTGAATACCGTAGGCCACGGCCAAGATGGCGAAGGCGGTCCAGGTAACGACCCACCCGTAGAAATACGGCGGCGATATCGAACCCCGGCCCGGGTCGTCGTTCATCTGAGGAGGTGCCGGCACCGACCATGCCTCTGACCATGCCCCTGCGCCACCAGGGCATCCTCCCTCACGGCCCGCCCCGCAGGCAACCTGTCAACGACCGGAGCGTCGACACGGATGCGGACAGCACCACCTTGCGCAATCAACATCACCCAGAGGCCTCAGGGTCGCTTTGCCCTGAAGGTGCATGCAGAACGCAGAATCATTAAGGATACTCTGGCCCAACAGTTAGACCAGGAATACCACTGTTGATCTGTGTCCATGCAGCTAGAAGAAGTCAGTGGCTAGTCATCCAAGAATGTCTGGCTGTCAGTATCAACCTAACCGATACTGCCTCTGAAGCATCAGTCCGTCTTCAACTGTGAGAGTAGAATGAAAAACAATCCTTGCAAGGATGAACGTCCGGGGGCACCGACGACCGTTCGCATCTACCGAGGGGACGGAAGGGTCTTTCGCTACGGCAACTATCTCGGCTTTACGGAGAAGCCGATCACAGGTCTTGCTGATCTACTCGATAGACACAAGGAAGGCCGTGACCTTTTCAAGGAATTGGCTGCGCTGGTCGTCAACCACGACTTCAAGCTTCCGCCCTTGGCCGTTGTCCGTCTGACCCCCGGCGACGAGGCCGCCTTCGTGTTCGGGGCGATGACCCTGGAGACCGGCGACCCCGAGGGAACCGTCGACGGTGCCAACTCCTCCACCTGGTGCGAACGCCCCCTGGATCAGCAGGACCTCCTTGGACTCGCTGCCGGGGCCGCCCCCCAAGATGCAAGCCTCGACGACTGCACCCTCGTTGAGGGCTACATCGCCGCCGGCGGCTTCCTGGTCAGTTCACCCCAGCCCGCTCCACTCCAGCCCGATAGCGACATCAGCCACATCAGCGACGGGGCCGACCTCGTGAGCGCGTTCGTCATCGATGAGGCCGCCGGGGTTGATGAGGTCGCCGGAGTTGATGACGCCCTCCTCGAAGACACCGTCGGATGGACCAAGGAAGCGCCCCTGCCGGTGCCCGCACCGGCATCCGTCGATGGCGACGGCCTTCCAACCATCGCCCAAGCGCCAGGCCACTTCATGGAGAGCCAAGCCCCATCCGACCACAACGGTGGGTGGCCGAACATGGGCACCAGCTTCGAACAGAACCACACCTTCGAGCTGGAGCTCGAAGACGACAAGGCGAACTTCGCCGAACTCGAAGACGACCCCATCGACCTTGATGACCCCATCGACCTTGATGACCCCATCGACCTTGTTGAGTCGGAGCCAAGAAGCTTTGCCGCTCTGCTTGAAGCCGAGCCCAGCCTTGCCGCATTTGTTGGTGGCAGCGCCGTCGACGCCGAGGTGGCCGATGACGACGACCCAATCGACAGCGGGCTACTCAACCACTACCCGGCAATGGAGCACCCCGCCGCCGACCACCCCGCCGCCGACCACCCCGCCGCCGACCACCCAGCCGCCGAGCAGGG
>Ga0316190_10001559_pt1 | contig 16624 bp, 16 predicted proteins | sample Eddworburrow2_MG_FD_204929 | JGI IMG/M metagenome (GOLD analysis project Ga0316190, IMG submission 204929) | Coastal sediment microbial communities from Maine, United States - Eddy worm burrow 2 | ecosystem: Environmental > Aquatic > Marine > Coastal > Sediment | place: USA: Maine | collected... | reverse complement strand
GAAAATGGCTTGATAACTTGGGATAATCAGGCTTTTCCGCCTGTTCATTCTCATATGGAGCGGGTGAAGGGAATCGAACCCTCGGCTCATCCTTGGCAAGGACGCATTGTACCACTCAACTACACCCGCATTTTTCAGATCTTTAGTATACCATATGAGCTAAAGCCTGTACACATTGACCCCTACCCAAAACATTATCACTCCTTTTGTTTTATAATAAATTCTATGAAATTAAATGCAGTAGGAGTGGCGTCGAAAAATCTTGCAACAACAGCTTCGTTTTATACGCTGCTGGGTTTTGAATTTGACGACTTTACCGAAAAAGATAAACACATCGAGCCAAAGCCGCCAAGCGGTAGTGCACGGCTCATGATCGACGCGTGGGATTTGGCTCGCGAGATTATTGGGGAGGAGCCGCGCCCAGGAAACTTGTCAACGTTTGCGCTCGAATATGGCAGTCCGCAAGAAGTGGACGAGGTGGCGGAGCGTATAGAAAGTAGCGGATTTACGGTGGTAAAATCACCGTGGGATGCAGTGTGGGGACAGCGCTACGCAATCGTGCAAGACCCCGATGGATATCGCGTTGACCTTTATGCCGCGCAGAAAAATGCGATCGCATGAGCTTAGATATTGTAAAAATATGTTGAAATAGTGGTATTTTTGGCGTATTGTGGTAGGATATAGACATATGGCAACAACTAAAAAAACACCAACCACCAAAAAACCCGCAGCTAAAAAGAAAGCTGCACCTCGCGCAAAAGTTGAACTGAAGGTAGAAGGTTCACAGGTTATAAAGACAGCGACTGATGCACTCGACACCGCTTCGGGTCATGTGCAGGATTTTGCCGCAAAGCCTCAAGTAAAAAAGGCCGTCAAACAGATTCGTAAGAATGTAAAGAAAGTGCAGAAAAATAAAGACGTAAAGCGTGTTGTAAAGCAGGTTAAAACAACTGCAAACAAAACAGCACAAGACGTTTCTGCTCGTCCCCAAGTGCAAGAGGTTCGCGAAAAGATCAATGTCAGAAGCGGTCAGCTTGTTGGGAAGATAAAAGAAATCATCAAAGAGGGGAACGTACGTCGGATCATCATTCAGGATAAAAAAGGCAAGTCAATTGCCGAATTTCCATTGACAGCAGGTCTAGTTGGCGCAGTTGCGGTTCCGCTTCTTGTTGTTGTGGGAACGATCGCTGCTATGCTCACCGAGTGTACGATCACTGTTGTACGAGAAAAATAAAGTAGCCCTGCGCTCTCTAGGCGCATTTCTTGCGGTATCTAGATGACTTGAGAATGCCAATTTGGGCTTGATTTGATATACTTGTCCTTACCGTATTTCTAATGGGCCGGTAGCTCAGCGGTTAGAGCACTACTCTTATAAAGTAGGGGTCGACGGTTCAATTCCATCCCGGCCCACACGGTTAATTGAAAATGGGTAAGCGACAATTCGTTTTCTTACTATTTTTTACATAGCGCAGATAGCCAAGATGGTCACGGCGGGGGTCTGAAAAACCTCAGATGTCAGTTCGAGTCTGACTCTGCGCACCAATGCACTACGTGTACATATTATGTTCACAAGCAGACTCTCACTTATATATAGGAAGCACCTGTGATCTCAAGGTGCGCTTTTCCCAACATGATGCAGGGAGGGTCAAGTCAACAAAGCATCGCAGGCCTCTCCATCTTATTTACTATGAGGCCTTTCTGCATAAGCAAGAAGCACAGCTAAAAGAACGATTTTATAAAAGCGGTCGAGGTCATGAAGTATTGAAAAAGATGTTGTTCAAGACGTTGAATCAGTGATATTTTCGGGGTCTGAAACCCTCCGATTCGGAGGGCGAGTCTGTACTTTTGCGCACATTCCGAACAAGCCAGGGGAGAAGTTTATCCTGAGCGAGTGAAACAGGTTGAAGAGACTCTGACTCTGCGCGCGCACTTTTTTATTTTTGATTGTAGGCTTCAAATAGGTGAAGGATTTGTGTGAATGCTTGTTTATCTTCTTCATATGTAAGCTTTTGCATTACCTCCTTGGCGTCAATGAAAGACAGATCACTCACTTCATCATCATGGTCCTGGATATTTCCGCTTACATACTCCATAAGATAGTAATCAACCTTCTTATGTACTTGCGCGCCACTTGATTGATAGGTGTAAGTAGTGATGATCGGAGATTCGTTGATTATGCGAGCAACAATACCGCCCTCTTCTCGCACTTCGCGAACTGCCGCTTCAACCGATTTTTCTTCTGGATTTGTGTCTCCAACAAGACCTTTGGGAAACCCCCATCCGTGGTGCTTGGAATGTTGCGCAACAAGCCAAACGACCTGGGCATTTTCGCCCTTCCTAAAGACAATTCCTCCAGCTGAAATCTCGTTTTTATGCTCCAATGGTTTGTTGTGTGTAGGAACCTATAATATAAGTTCTTATGATCCTATTCTCATACTTTTCAAAGTGTTTTGCAACATCAAATTTACTTGATATCACCAACATGTAAATATACTCATTATTACTATGGGAAAATAGCGGTGGGGTGCATATGACCTATACCTCTTTGAGATTGTTTGGACAAGCCTTATCGTTTACTCAAAACAAAACATCATTCCTGTGCGTAGTCTCCTGCAATGGTGATTGCATTGGCGGGCTTTGAAGTTAATAGCTGCTCCCAGTGTTGCACATCTTGTGAGCGGATGTTTGCGTTTTGCGCCTGCATTGCAGCGCCACTCACAAACTTACCATAGCGCTCCAGTCCATGCATTGCCCACTGGAAATGCCAACTGGACCCATAGGGAATCGCATGTTCTCGCTTGTTGTGGGTTTTCAAGATGGTGTCCAAATCTTCCCGGCTTAGCCGTAGTAGTGAGCCGATAAGGTCTTTCTCTATCTTGCGCGCCATTTGTTTGAGTTGGGTGAGCGAGTGGTTTGATGTGTCAAAACGAATGATGATCATTCTTTTGCGCATACCCTGATAATGCATGATCGCTGCGGTATAGCCAATGCCTTGCTGACGGGAATACTTGTGAATGCGCTCTTGCACAAAGTCACGATACAGGCCAAACGCATGTGAGCAGGTGGAGAGCTCTTTGCAGTCCACGAGCCACGAAAAGGCAATAGACGACAAATTGTTTTTGAGCTTTGTCTTGTGGGTAAATGTTTGATGATCAGGTAGTGGCGCATGCTGGTCTACAATCGACCAATCAACGGTGCGCGAAAGACCTGTCTTGGGGAACTTACTATATGTTTTTATGAGGCTCTTCATAAGGGGCGCCATGTGTTTTGTGGGTCCAATATTTTTGGCTTCCACGGTAAGAATGGAGCTTGTGCATATCTCAGCTGCAAGGCTCTCAAAGTCCGCCCGCTTCATCCGAGCAAGTGTCTCCTGCGTCCCGGCCGTCTCAATTAGTAGTGGGTTATTGCTTCCTAGTAGGTCGCGCTTTATGTGCTGCATCGCGACCCAACTGTGATCGCCATGATATTTATCGATTTCATTTTGGATCACATGCCGCTCAGAATCTATGACTTCGTCCAAGTCGTCGTAGCCGCTCAAGATTCGTGCAAGACGGTCTGCGATGCGTGGAATCATGTCGAGTATGCCATAGTCAGCAACCCCGCTTGTGATGGGGCCTCGGGAGTGGTGTCCAAACTCGGCAAATGAAGTGGATGCGTTTAACGTGACGTCGCGTGTCTGGGAGATCTCTCGAACGGGCTTGTTGATGAGGTGTTCGAGAAAGTGATGGAGGCCAAGTTTGCCAGGCGGATCAAAATAGGAGCCGGTGCCAAAGTGACAGTCAATATTTGCATTCATCGACTCGGGGTTGCGTAGCGACACAGCGGCAATGCGCGCACCATTATCTAGCTCTTCATACTCAATGTGGTGTTTGCGGAAAATGGCACTTTGGTCCTTGGGGGAAATAAACAAAGAATCTATAGGCATAGGCCCTATTATACTTCACGCAGCGAGGTTATCTCTTCTTTTCTTTCATGTTTCGCCGCATCAGCTCTGCGGCGCGATCAACCATTGACTCAACCATGTCATTTGAGATGAGTTTACCCCATATACTACCTTTGAACTTTTTGTTTTTGGCGCTTACTGCTTGCTTTTTCACCTGATTTGTAACGGCACTGATTGTGTCGCTCGGTGAGGGCTGTTTCTTCTTTGGGGGGTTTATGTCTGTAGACTTGTTGAGAGCCTGCGACATGAGATCGCCAAACGTGGGCATACATACACTATACCATAGCGCTATGGAGTCACTTTGTGCCTGTAGTTATGGACTTACTGCTTTGGGGTGTCGTCGAGGCGCGCGCGCTTTAGCGCTCGCGCCATCCAGATAAGCTCAGTGTAGGCTCGTCCTGCGCGCTTTATGTACTTCTCATCCAGTAGCTTTCCATTTTCATCAAACAGCTTGCTAACGCTTGGAAACTGTACATCGGTAGCGGTCACGACAAGTCCCATCTCGCGTGCCATAGGCACTAGTGACTCGATGGCACGCACGCCACCCCATGGACCAGCCGATACTCCGGCCATTGCAAGAGGCTTGTGAATATAGTTTTCTAGCTCTGAGTCGAGCATGCGCTTGAGTGAGCCGGGAATGCTATGGTTGTACTCCGGTGTGACGACAAAGAACCCGTCAGCCCACTTGGTGAGCTCAGTGTAGCGGGCGTCTTTGCCTTCTGGATCATTTCCGTCTCCGGCAAACGTGAAGTCCATTGGGTCAGCAAACTGTAGAAAGAAGATCACTGGTAATGATTGGAAGATAAAAAATGTTCAAGAAAGATACGGAGATCACTTCTCACCCTTAATTAACAAGCGAATCAAAAATTTGATTCAATAAATAGCGGTTTATTTATATCCTTGCGCTTGGATGTTAAATAGCTCAGCATAAAGGCCATTTTTCTTCATCAGATGACTGTGGTTTCCTTGCTCAATAACTTTTCCGCTTTCAAGCACTAAGATCCTGTCTGCGTTTCTGACTGTCGAGAATCGGTGGGAAATAATAATAACTGTTTTATCTTTTTGAAGCGACTGAACTTTTTGAAATATTTCAAACTCAGCTTTGGCATCAATCGCACTTGTAGGCTCATCAAGCACAAGAATTGGTGCATTTCTAAAAAATGCTCTTGCTAATGCCAGCTTTTGCCATTGTCCACCAGACAGATCGATCCCGCCTTCAAACATTTTCCCCACTACCTGGTTATAAGTATCTGGAAGTGTCTCTAAATACTTATCTGCTCCTGATTTTTCAATCGCATCTTTGAGAAGTTCCTCGGTGTGTTTTTTCGTTAAATCACCAAAATAAATATTCTCCTTAAATGTAAATTGATATTTAATGAAATCTTGGAATAATGCACCTACTAGTTTGTGCCATGTAGACAGGTCAAGATCTTTGATATTTACACCGTTTATTAAAATTTCACCTTCGGTAGCATCATAGAATCTCAAAAGTAATTTAATTAAGGTAGTTTTCCCTGCACCATTTTCACCCACCAACGCGACTTTTTCTCCACTACTTATTGTTAGATTAAAATCTTTTAAGATATATCTTTCAGTTGCAGGATACTTAAAGGATACATTCTTAAATTCGATTGCAGGTGGAATTGGGGTATCAGGCAAAGACTTTGGATTTGTGGGTGAATTAATAACCTTTTTTGTACTGAGAAAATCAAAATATTTGTCAAGGTATTTGTTACGAGCTGCAATACTAGAATAGAAACTCAAAATGCTTTCTGCGCTAAGAGCGAGAGTGAACGATTGCTGAAAAACCAGAGTAAATTGGCCGATACTCAATGTTCCTTGTAATACTCTAGACAAGTTTAGATATTGAGTATAGGCAAATACCCCAAATTGTAGAATTCTTGACAATACTATATTCAATATCCATGGATCATTAGCTTTGGCGAAGTTCTTATAATACGATTGTTGTTCTATTTTGATTTTACTTAAAAGCACAGGTCCTGTTTGAAAAATGATTGCTTCCTTGGATGTAGAGTCTGATGACAAAAGATTTTTAATATATTGAGTGACTCGGGTCACTATTGATCTTTTTTCGACATAGTAAGGCCAAGTTTTAGTTCTAAATCTATCGAATGCTAGATACGAGGGAATGGTAGCGACAATAATAAGTGGAGCAAACGAAGGAAAAGTGACTGAGACAACAATTGCAGCAGTTATAAACTTAAAAACGGCATCTATCAGACCTGTAAATCTGACGAGATGCATCTGTAGCGTACCTTTAACTCCTTCAAGCTGGGCAATTAAATCCTGAAACTCTGGCTTTTCAAATGTGGCAGGATCTAATTCCGTGAGTTTTTTACTTATCTGTAAATCGATATACCCATCTTGTTGAGTTTGCAAATAAGCCTCTTTTACATCAAGGAAGCTTTTAAAAATGAGCTTAAGAAGCGATGCGAGCAAGTAAAAAATGACAATCCAACCAATATCTGTAAACGTTAAAGTTTTTAACTGGGTTAATAGATCTAGAAACTTCGCTAGAAGGAGTATTTGGATGAAGGGATATAACGTACTTTCATAAAGATTACTTATCAACATAATAATTGCATTGATTCCATTTGCGTGCCAAGCTAGTTGCAAGGCTTTGAATCCATAAGTCAAGGTTTTTCTCATGATTTTATTGTACTAAATTTTCCTCAATCATTATAGCGTCTTGAGCCTGGACTTCTCGAGAATCATCCGATACCTTGTGTCCAGATGAAAGATAATACCAAGCTAAAATACTGCTTATATGCCCGCAAATCGAGCGAATCTGACGAGCGACAAGCAATGTCGATTGATGGTCAGCTCAAGGAAATGCAACTTCTTGCCAAGAGAGAGAAACTTGATATTACTGAAACAATTACAGAGAGCCACTCTGCTAAAGAATCAGGACAGCGACCAGAATTTAACAATCTTCTTCTTGGCGTAACTGAAGGACGATATAACAGCATCCTCACATGGGCACCCGATCGTCTATCTCGAAATGCTGGCGACTTAGGACGAATCGTTGACTTAATGGATCAGGGAAAACTGACTCATATCAAAACCTACTCTCAATCCTTTACAGATAATCCAAACGAGAAATTCCTACTGATGATTCTCTGCTCACAAGCAAAACTTGAGAATGACAACCGAGGTGTCAATGTTAAACGAGGATTACGGAATAAATGCCAGATTGGAATTAGACCAGGAGTTGCACCGATTGGCTATCGAAATGTGTTGAAAGTAAATCGAATCTCAACGGTTGAACTAGATCCTGAACGAGCGCCAGTCATTAAGCAGATATTTCACAAAGTTGCCGATCAAGGCTTCTCTGGGCGAATGGTTAAGAAGTGGTTGGATGATATCGGATTCACCACAAAAAGTGGATGCAAAATGCCTCTGAGTAAAATCTATGTTGCTCTCCAAAATACTTTTTACTACGGAGAATTTCAATACGGAAATATCTGGTACAAAGGGACATATGAACCACTCATCACAAAAGCATTATTTGAAAGAGTACAAATTCAACTTCAAGTTGCACCGAGACAATGGAATAAACAATTGTTTCCGTTTAAGAAAATTTGTATCTGCGGATCGTGCGGCGGAAGTGTAATCGCTGAACTTAAATATCGAAGAACAAAAGTGAATATCGTAAACTCGCACATTTATTATCACTGCAATCGAATTAAGAAGTATGACTGTCCTGAGCCATATATTACCGAGCAGGAGTTGATCAAACAGCTGATCGGTTATCTGCCAAAGATCAAACTTAACACCTCATATCTGATGCAAGAATTTGAAGTAGAAGTAAAACGACTGCAACATTTCAAAGCAAACGTGATTAGTGACTATATTCCCCGAGTTGAAATTACTCCTCACAATACCGGAGACATTAATCCAAAAGAATATAATGAAACGCACACTGAGATGCTCAAAGAATATCTTCTCCATGTTCTCCAATTTGGAACACCAGAGGAAAGACTAAAAATTCTCAAAGGGGTTAATTCAAAATTCAGCCTAAGAGATAGGCAGATTCAATTACTCCACTAGCTGATCCTACTCGATATATAATATACGTATGGATCAGCAACTCACACTCACTGAAGAAATTGAAATTAATGATGAAATTGACAGACGACTGCTTGAAGAGATATTACTTATTGTCCAAAACACTCAGATCCTCTCGTTAGTTAGTTTTTGGGGTCATCAAAAGTTACAAATCGATAAAGCTGATGAACAGTTTTTAAAACATATTATGCTTTCGATTAATGCTTTAGTAAAAGCAAATGCCCTAAGAAGAAATTATGTACAAAGAAAAGATGACTTAATTGAAGAGATCAAAAAAGATAAGAGTATTCCAGGCACAAATATCGATATGTTATTCAACAAAGTCGATGCATTTATTCTTATTGAAGCTTTTTTTGGACAAATTAAAACGTCATTAGACTTGTTGGCTCAAAGTTTAAAACCAGTTTATAGTAGAGAATTCCTGACATGGAAACGAAAAAATAATTTGAGTGGGATGGCAATTGCCGATACTTTAACTACGAGCATTAAAGATGACATTAAGCCTAATGCAAAACCAATAATCGAGTTAATTAGGCACCATTCTGAGTCGATTACAAAAATTGTCGCGCATCGAGATGATACTGTGCATTATGGAAAGCTAAAAAATGTTCAAGGATTTAGATACTCAGTTAAGACTAAGGAGATTATTCCACCGCTAATAAAAATTACGGAGACAGAAGCTGGCTATGTTGATGAGTACATGATGGAAGTTCTCAAATATATCGCTGATTTTGTACAAGAATTCATAATTACACTCTTATCTAATCTTTTGCCAGATATGAAGGTAGTCAAACATAAAGATGGTCAATGGGGATGGGTATCTGGAAAAGGTGGCGAGATTAATGGCGTTTTCGAATATATAAAGCCAAATCCTCCAAAAGCTTAGAACCGAGCGCAAATACCTTGAGGGTCATTTAGGCGATTTTCACCATTACAGGCTATGTTTGGGATACTTGCGATTTTTCTCGCCTTTTTAGCAAGCCACATAGGGCTAATCAAGCATAGTAGACGGGTCTTGGAGCAACCGAAGACCTTATGCGGAGCATACGGGTCTGGAACCAGGGCGTCCCATATGCAGAGTTACTATTCAATAACTGTTTCTTCTTGCTCTGGGTAGAAAGGAGGAGTCGTAACTAGCAACATTTTTAACTTACCTCTATAGGTGAATTTTGTTCCTGGAGGAATTGTTATTAGATCTCCTGTTTTACAATCATGTTTTTTATCTTCAACGAAGAAATGCCCATTTCCCTCTAAAACATAATAAACAAAATTACATTTATGTTCGATTATGCTAGTTTCGTGTCCTTTTGAGGTTTCTATTAAAACAAATCCGCTCTCAGATGGTGTTCTTGAAGAAGGGAAAATCTTGCCACTGATACCAACTTTATTGAAGGTTTCTGTAGCTGGTTCATTGAAGACGTATTGTTTTTTCATAATTAATTCAGCTTACCATAAGTTTGATTGTCGCTGTAACTTACACACCAGGATGCGGAGCATACTGGTCTGGAACCTAGTTATCCTATATGCAAATCTCTGGTTTGAATTTTACTTCCTCTTTAAAATACCAGCTCTAATTAACGAGTCTTCCAAATATTCACCTGGTTGTAAAATAATTTTGTCATTTGGTTGTTTTAAGAATTCTTCAAAATCAGTTTGAATTTGGGTTGCAACTCTTTTAACGAACTCCTCATTTGCTCCTCTATTTCTTGCACGGTCTTTATATTCTTCTTTACAAACAGGGTTTGGATATGCCAATAAAAAGTCTATTCCATAATCTCTCATTTCTTCAAAAGGCATACAAGGAGCAATCAATATAATGTCATACTTTTTGTTTTTAACTTCTTCAATAATGGCATCATAATAATTTGTTGGCCATGCTGAATTTATTTCTCTTTTTGTTGATTTGAGACTTTCTTTGTTTTCTATAGCTTTTTGTTTATCGTTCAATATATATTTATAGTCACCACTAGGTAATTCAGTTATATTTTTATATTTTTTTGTTAAATATGTTTTTCCTGCACAAATCCATGCACTAATGATAATTGGTTTTTTCATAATTAATTCACTTTATCATGAATTTGATTATCGCTATAACTTACACACAAGGATGCGGAGCATACTGGTCTGGAACCAGGGTGTCCCATAGGCAGAGTTACTGGCTAGAGATCGTTTCTTATTTTTTTAATTGATTCAAGTGGTTCTTGAGTATTAAATAACACTGAATTCCAGCCAAAAGATTCCGCTGCCACAACATTAACTTCGCTATCATCAATAAAAAGAATTTCATTAGGAGAAAGACTTGTTTTCTCTAAGGCATAGTCAAAGATTTCTTTTTCAGGTTTAATTAATTTGATTTCTGCTTTATCCATAGGTATTTAATAGTGATTGCCCCAAAAATATAATTTGAGTGTACCAAACTTTTTAGTTTGGTACTTCCTTATAAAAGAGGTGAAATGTCGTACAACGTTTGCGTATATCTGATGTTGCGACCGCAGGGAGCAATATGGGTGAGCATTTGCCGTTAGGCAAGCGCGAACCAGATATACGCTGTTAGCTGATGTATTCCTTTTCTTTTTCCAGATGATAATCTGGATTGTTTTTAAAAATTTTCAAATTTCTTTTTCCGTTTGGGGGAGGGGGAAGAGGGGAATTAAAGGGGTGAATTCCCCCTCCCTCAAACACACAATTTGTTGTGTAATCGCACTAAAAACAAATGTATTCAATTCCGTTTTATCTTTACATCCTAAAAAAGCTTCCTCTTGTCTGAAGGTTTGGACTAAACAATTTTTTTGTTGAGGTGAATTTTTAAAAATTCAGGATTCAAGAATGGTTTTCAGATTGTCCAGCATTTGTTCGGTTGTCTTTTGGGCAATCTTGTTGATGACTGCCTTGTTGGCAATCCTTTGGAGAGCTGTCTCGGTGAGTTCGTACTCAATTTCAACTGATACCCTTGTATCTCCATCAGCCTCTTCCAATGCGTATGTCCATGTTGAATCGGCGTCTCCTTTTGACGAGATTACAACTTTAGTCGGAGGAGAGTATTCCACAACCTCTCCTTTTCCTCGTAAGTCAACTCCCGCCATATTGAATCGCCAGTCAAACTTTTGACCAACTTCGTCTTTCTCCGGAAATATATTTTCGTTCTCATTCAGGTTTGGAATAAAGGCAGGACCATTGTGTGGCGATGCCATATATTCAAACACCTCTTTGATTGGCTTATTGATTGTGATTGATGATGATGCTTTGGTCATAATGTTTATTGTTATGAATTATTGTCGGTTTTTTATCGACCTTTCATACAGTATAGCATGTTAAACAAAGTAGTTCTGTACGAATTTTTTAAAAACCACCACTGTTAATTTAGCCTTTTTTGATTCATCTCCTTTTTGAAAGTTAACTATGTTAATCTTTCCCATAATTTTATGGGTGCGTATTCGTAAACTATTGTCAATATTATAACTCCTGTCTTTATTTTTTTCAATAGATGTTCTTGTTGCAGAAGCAGCTTTTGATAGTGCGTCTGAAATCATTATTTCAGTCACACCATAAATAAACCAAGTTTTAAAGATGAACACAAAAAAAGCTATCACTGTAATCGTAATCAAAAAAGGCATTGTACTTGGGAGCGGATACAAAAAAGTAGCAGCCAAAATAGCGCAGTATGCAATGAGTCCGCTTTGCTTTATCAAAACGGGCCTTTTTTTTGAGAGAGGGAGTACAAAAAAATATGCTGTGAACAATGTTAATAAACTTAACGATGTATAAAAAATCCACATAAATTGATCTTAAGACTGTTATTAGTATATCAATATTTAAGGATTATCGAAAGAGTAACAATACCGTATGCAAGTATTATGTAAAAAGAGGTCAAAAATCTATAGACTTTTGCAAAATACTGATTTTCAGTCATAGCATACAATAGGCCTGCGACTCCGATTATGGCCAATAACAGAAAGAGCGTGTCGGCGGTAGATGCGTTTGCTTTTACAAGCAATAAGTTGGCAAAAACCGCCATCATCATAACCAAAAACACCGCACCATGTTTTCCAAATATTTTAGAGTAAGAATCAACCCCCTTTCTTTCTTCGTTTTTCGCGAAAGTTTTACGGCCAAACTCGAAAATATTAAAAAGAAACCACCCAGCAAGAGAGAAGTAGATAAACTCTTTAGTTATCTCTGAAAACGGCTTACCAAGCAAGGACACAAAGATTGTTGCAGAAATTAGGATAACCACAAAAGTATGGGCAACCGCATAGGTGGTAAGATGCGCTCGAAGCCATTTTTTGACAAAAAACTCTTTATACATCACCAGCGAATAACCAACGACAATTAACGCGCTCAAAAATGCCCAAAAGCCATAGAAACCAAAAAGGATAATTTCTGCGACCATCAGTATAAAAGCCGTTTTGACTACTTCATTTTTCGATAAAATTCCTCGCGGCAATGGTCGTTCTGGATGATGGAGTGCATCGGACTCCATATCTTTGACTTCGTCGAGTAAACGAAGTTTAAAAAAGAACAAAGATGTTGCCACCACGATGGGAAGCAAATTTAAGATACCTAAAAAATTAAAAGATGGGATTTGGTTTAAAAAATTGAAGTACATAGCATAGTGCGCGCCCAAAAATACAAAAATCATCGCCGCGTAAGTGAACGGACTAAATCGTTCGTTGATAAACCAAAGCCATTTATGTAGACATTTCATAAAGTTTTTGACGTAAAGCGTCGTAGTTAACTTTACTGTGATGTCGCACATCCATAGGAATATCTTCCATAAAAATTACGGCATCTAGAGGCAGTTTTTCTCTCTTAAATAGTGCGGTGATCTTTTTCCGACATTTTTGTCGATTATTTTTATCAGACTTATTTGGAGTAACCACTGCTACAATTTGGCGCGCGCCATTGTTTCCATAATCTAAGTAGGCGGCATTGGCAACATTGGTGATGTCTTTCAGGAGTATTTCTGGCCGGACTGGGAAAAAGTATTCTCCTCCACGCTTGATAACATTGTGCTTTCTTCCAACAATCCACAAGTATCCATGCGAGTCTATACGTGCCAAATCTCCGGTGCGGTGCCAGGTAGTGCCAGATGCATCCTCAATTTTAGTGCGTGCAAACGCTTCTTTGTTCCGGTAATACCCTTCGCAGACGTGCTCGCCTGCAACAATCAACTCTCCTATTTCGTCCTTGTCAGCCGCAATATCTTCAATCTTTATGGGCTTGGTGGTATTGTCCGTTTCGACATGTATAAATTGATAGCGCAACGAATTATCAATCTTTCCAACGTTTACTCCAATTTTTGTCGCATTTGTCTGTTCCGGCAGTTTGATTGAGAGCATTTCTTTGGATTCTATATAAGTGATCGGTTCTACTTCTGTTGAGCCATAAAGGATCCAATTACTTGAATGAGGGGCGATGCGTACAAATCTTTGAATATCAGTTTCACTAATTGGCGCTCCGCCAGTCAATACTCGCGTAATACTATCAAGTGAAACTCCCTTTGTATCACAGTACATAGCCAGATTGCGAAATGAGGACGGTGCAAGGGTCATGCAGTTTACCTTGCACTTGGAAATCTGCGCCAGAAGAATTTTTGAATCCTCAAGACTTGGCTTGCTAATATCTATCGCTGGCAAAACAGTCGTAATCCCAGAGGCTATGTTATTGAGTGCAAAAACCGGAAAAATCGGCAAATCTACATCAGTTTGTTTGTATGGAAAAAGCCGTTTCAGTGCGTAATGTTGGGCAGAAAGAAAACGATGTGTGCGGTTCGCGCCTTTGGGAACGCCAGAACTTCCGGTGGTATACGTTATTAGCGCTGTATGATTTTGCTCCACGGGCGCAATTTTTTCCGATTTTTCCGAAAATAGATTCGGCAATCCGAAAATTTTTGCGCTATCAGAATTTTCGTCAGCCGAAATTCTAATGACAATGCCAAAATCATCTAAGTGACTTTCATATGCTTGGAGCCATGTGGAGGGGGCGATAATACCCCCTGGCTTGGAATTCAGGACTATTGCCTTTAATTGTTCCTGGCGAGACAAAGAATCTAGTAGTACCGGTATGGCTCCGAGGCACTGGAGAGCGGCAATTGAGGTGTAAAGCTCTAGTGAAATTGGAACAAAAATAAGCATCCGGTCATTCTTCTTTATTCCAATTCCAGATAGTCCTCTGGCAAGACGGCCAACCTTATCATTAAAATCTCCATAGGTTATTGAATCATGGTTAAATTCCCCCAACTGGGTAGATTCCTTTGGTAGATAATAAAATGCAACTTTGTTAGGTTGTTGTTTGGCGTGTTCCTCCAAAAAAGATACAACATTGTTTCTTTTATTCTTACCTTGATAGTATCCGATTTTCATAAAATTATTCCTTTATGTCGCAATTCTTTGATTTTTTTGAAATTAGGCGTTGTGGTAAAAAAAGATTTCTGTTTTTGGTTTGGCTTCGACTCCGGCAAAGAATTATTCTGAACAACATTTTCAATAAATTTTACTATTGCTTGTTTTTCTTTTGAGGCTACTTCTGTTAAATAATCAATATAATTTTTGTTCTTATCAGCTTCCTGTGTACGAAAAATACTGCCTTGATCAATACCATTCGTCATTTGGTGAATCGTAAAACCCGCTTTTTTGTCGTCAGCTAGTGCATATAAATCGCAAAATAAGCCTTTTTGAGAGGGTAAGATGCCGTGATGCACATTTACGCATCCAAGCTGCGGAATTTGTAAAACAGCTTCTTTATAGATACATCTTGCCCGCATATTTAGGATTAAATCGGGCTTCATTGAGTTAAGCCATGCAATTGTCTGCGCGTCATTTATGCTGTTTGCGAAGATGAATGGAATTTTTAATGCAGCCAGAAATTTTCTTTTTCTTCCTGACGATGCATCGGCGAGATTGCGTATTAGTGTATTGGACATATTGTTGCACCCAGCAAAATATAGATATGGGACTTTTGCCAAAACAGAAAATTTATTAATCTTAACAATCACAACGCCCACCAAATGTTGCGAGGCATTGCTTGTCACATACTCAAAAACATTGTTGTAGTTTTCGGGGGCGTATGTTAGATCTGATGTTACTAAAAGAATTTTCATAGTTAGTTTTTTTGAAAGATACCAAAGGAATACATTTGGATTTTCTCTCTTTCAATGGTTTCTCTGAAATTGTTAGTTATATTCTGATAGCCGTTCATATTAAGATTTTCAGGAATACGCAAATAGTACCGGTTTACAACTATGCCACCCGGGGACAAGCTGTTTTTTATTTCTTGTAAAAATGTTTGCTCGCTCGGAGGTCTAAAGTAGGAAGGAACGTCGGAGAGGGAGAAAAAATCAATTGGCGATGAGGCATTCTTTGCTTCTTTTAGAATGTCGCCCTGGACGTAGCTAATCTTTGCTTTCTGCAATCCCTTCTTTGCTCTCTGAAAAATATCCTGATTGCATTCAACCGGCAAACCATCGGAGAACTGTAATCTCCCGAAAAATAACAATTGCAAAAAATAACTTTTTCTCGCTATGTCCTGCTTAAATAAACGCTCAAATCTCTCCATGTAAAACCTATGTAGGGATTTTTTAATATTTCTTTGCGGAAAATCGCCTTTATATAATAAGGCGTTGAATACAACGGCATTTCCAAGCATAAAAATTAAAAAAGACCAAGCTTTGTGAGGAAATTTTGTATTCAGATAATTTTCCTGCTCATCTTTCGTCTGACAATAAAAAATTTCTAAGCCGCGTTTTCCCACCAGCCATCTATTAATTTGGCTTAGTTTTTTGAATGTTTGTTCCCACTTGCCTAGATAAAGGATTGGCTGCCAGTCATGTTTTTTGAATAACGTTTCTAAGAATTCTCTGGCTTGTTTAGACATTTCTAGATTATTGAAAATTTGCTGTCTCTCATGTGATGGCATTTGATAAGATGGATAGCCCCAAAATGACAAAAAATCTTCGTAGTCGAGCAGTTTCAAGGTGGCGATTCTTAGCTCCGTCAAGGCTAATTGTTCAAAAGAAGAATCAACACATGTCAGTCGCAAAGGACTTTTACTCAAAAGGGGGATGATTCGCGAACCGCTCCCCGCGATTGCGAAAACATGCTGGGCGTTTTCCGGCAACACCTCAAGTTCCAGTGATGCATCTTCGTTGCCGATTGTGTAGTTTAGCGAGTTAAAGTATTTTTCTACCATAGTTTTATTGAACTGCTGTTATGGGCCGACTTTGTAAAATAAAAAGTTTTCCATTTTCTATAGCCCACTCCACATCTACCTCCACATTAAAAAATTTCTTAACGTCAGTCACTAAACGAGCAACTTCAACAATTTGATCGTCTGATAGTTTTTGTTGATAATTCTCTGACTGCGGAACAATCTTTTTATCGAGAATTGTGAAGTTTTTGCCCACTATATATAAGTCCGGTGTAATTGTACCTTGAACCAATAATTCGTTGCTACCCAAAACAGCTTCAATAACTATTGAGTCCTTATCTCCGGTTACAGGATTTAAACTGAATGCAACACCTGAAACATCCGGAGTAATCATCTTTTGAACAATAACGGCCATTTTTATATGAGCATTTTTACCGCCTGCGTATT
>Ga0316190_10001558_pt1 | contig 16630 bp, 14 predicted proteins | sample Eddworburrow2_MG_FD_204929 | JGI IMG/M metagenome (GOLD analysis project Ga0316190, IMG submission 204929) | Coastal sediment microbial communities from Maine, United States - Eddy worm burrow 2 | ecosystem: Environmental > Aquatic > Marine > Coastal > Sediment | place: USA: Maine | collected... | reverse complement strand
GCTACCGCACCTTTGAAACTGCCGACGGCCTGTTGATGGTCGGGGCGTGGACAAACCGTCAATTGGCACGATTGTTCGAAACAATCGGCGAGCCGGAGCGCGCGGTGGAGATAGCGCTGGTACCGCGCGCGCAGGTGGGCGATATGGCGGCTGGCGACGCCGACATGATCGCCGGACACATGAAAACCCGCACTGCCGAGCACTGGGAAACGGTACTGAACGACGCACGGGTGCCTGCGGCCCGGGTGCGCACACTGGATGAGGCGCTTGAGCATGAGCAGGTGAAATCGCGCCGTGTTGTGCAGCAAACGGGCTTTGTTCCGTCTGACGGTGGCCCGTCACGATTCCCGGTCGCGGCATTTTCGTATGATCACGGTACACCGGATCTGCAGCGTCCACCGCCGCGGCTTGGTGAACATACCGACGAGATTTTGACTGAACTGGGTTATGATAGTCGCAAAATCGCGTCCCTTAGGGCAGCAGGGGCGCTGTAGGACAGCCTGGCGGGACGTAACGTCAACTCCACACCTTGCAATCACAAAGCCGGTAGTGCGGCTAAAAAGCAATTGCTCTCAAGCCATGAGACTGCAATACAGTGCGCTACACCGACGACATACAAATCATACCAAGGGTGGTATCTGTTTTGCAAAGAATACTGTTTTGACTGCCGCCGAGCGCGCCTGGGTCCAGAAACTTGCACCCTATAGAAGCGCCGACGACCGCCAGGCGGTTGTGGAAATCATACTGACACTGGTGCCCTTTGTGGGTGCATGGGTTGCCAGTTATGCACTGTTGAGTGTCAGCTACTGGCTGAGCCTGCTGGTTGTGCCTATCGCCTCCTTCATGATGGTACGCCTGTTTATCGTCCAGCATGATTGCGGCCATCGTGCGATGTTCTCGTCACGTAGCGCAAACAACTGGGTCGGACGGTGCATGGGCGTCCTGACCATGACGCCTTTTGAGTATTGGCGTTACGCACATTCGATGCACCACGCCGGTTCCGGCAATCTGGACAAGCGCGGCTTTGGTGACATCGAAACCCTGACCATTGCCGAGTACAACGCACAGAGCCCGATGCAGAAACTACTCTACAGACTGTACCGGAATCCGCTGATCCTGTTCGCAGTCGGGCCGGCCTATCTGTTTATCATCCGGCATCGTTTTCCGATTTGCGCGCTGAGTCTCGGACGCAAACAGTGGATCAGCATCATGGGAACAAATCTGAGTATTGCTGTTTTATATGGTGCCATCATTTACTTCATCGGCTTCAAGGCGTTCCTGATGATTCAGGTTCCTGTCGTCGCACTGGGCGCTTCAATTGGTGTGTGGCTGTTCTATGTGCAGCACCAGTTCGACACCACCCAATGGGACCACACGGAAAACTGGGAGCACGAACATTCTGCCCTGCATGGCAGTTCGTTCTATGACCTGCCAAAGCCCCTGATGTGGATGACCGGGTATATCGGCATTCATCATGTGCACCACCTGTCCAGCCGGGTGCCGTTCCACAAGCTGCCACAGGTGATGGAAGACCATCCCGAGTTGAAGCAAATTGGTCGGCTGACGTTCTGGCAAAGCCTGAAATGCATCCCGCTCACTTTATGGGATGAAAAGAGCCGACGGCTGGTATCGTTCAGGCAGGCAATGACTGCCGCAGCGTAGGTCGAGCAAAACACCCCACGCCATCGTGAATTCCTCGAGGCAGGCAAGGCTGTTACCCATTCAGGTGACAGCCTTTTTGTTTGCTCAGGGAAACTCATCAGATGTTGCATTCCAGGTCCGGCTTGCGTGCGATTGCGGTTTTGACGGCTGTGCTTGTGCTGTTTGTCCATGCCTCGGTCGCCAGGGCAGGTTTTGTCGGCAAGGCAGACGACAACCGCCGTATGAGCGCAAGCAGTTCGCCATATCTAAGGTCTCATTCAAAGGATCTGGTGCGCTGGTATGGCTGGGGCGATGAGGCATTCAGGCTGGCGAAGCAACTGAAGCTGCCACTGTTTGTCTCGTTCGGATACACTGCCTGTCACTGGTGTCATGTGATGCAGGAAACCCATTTCAACAATGATGCCATAGCCAAAACCATCAATGAACGGTTTATCCCCGTACTGGTGGACCGTGAGCAGCGCACGGCCCTGGACGACACCTACATGCTGGTTACCGAGTTGCTCACACAACGTGGAGGCTGGCCCAACAACATGTTTCTGACGCCTGATCTGAAACCGTTTTATGGAACCGGTTACATTCCGCCACAGGATTTCGCCCGATTGCTGGACGGCGTCACCCAGAGCTGGATCCAGGATTATCCTGCCGTTGTGGCAGAAAGTGAACGGCTTGCTGCAACGCTGGAAGGTTATCTGAACCGCCAGCAGGAGGCCCGCAAGCTGACCCCAGCCCTGATGGCGGACGCAGCCACGACACTGGCGGGAAAGTTCGACGTTTTCACCGGCGGTCTTGGTGACGGACCGAAGTTTTTCCGGCCCACAGTGCTTGCCTTCATGCTGCAGCAGGCCGAACGCACGGGCGATGCCGACATCCTTGATGCAGTGGAGCGAACCCTGCAGTCGGGCCTGAACGGCGGTATTCACGATCATCTCGAAGGCGGTTTTCATCGCTATGCAATCGATCCCGGATGGCGCGTGCCGCATTTTGAGAAAATGCTCAATGACCAGGCTCTCAATACCGAAGTTTATCTGACCGCCTATCGCCTCACCGGAAAACCGGAATATGCAGCCACAGCGCGCAAGACCATTGACTATGTGCTTGCCGACCTGACCGCGCCTGAAGGTGGGTTCTACACCGCGCGCGATGCAGATTCCGAAGGAGAGGAAGGCACCTATTATGTGTGGACGCCGGAACAACTGGAAAAAGTTCTGGGAAAACACGATGCCGAATTTGCACTCAACACGTTCGGGCTGATTGCCGATGGTGACATGGCCGGCAAGGTCATCGTCAACCTTGATAACGTCCGCGACCAGGCGGTACCGCAAGTCGATCATATCCTTGCCCGGCTGGCCGAGGCCCGCAAGCCAAGACCCAAACCAGTCCGGGATCAGAAAATTCTGGCCAACTGGAACGGCATGATGATCGCCAGCACAGCACAGGCAGCCATACTGCTTGATGATGCACACTATCGCGATGCCGCCATCAAGGCCGCAGAATTTATCTGGACCAGAATGCGCGATGAAGACGGCGCACTGCATCGCAGCCACTTCGAAGGCATCAACGCTATTGAAGGCGAGCTGGACGATTATGCGCACATGGCGCGGGCCTATCTGTTTGTTCATGACGCAACCGGCGATCAGCTCTGGCTCGAGCGCGCCAGGGCATTGCAGGTACAAATGAACATGAAATTTCAGGACCCCGGGACGGGCGACTTTTTTGGAACACGAGAGGCCGCCGGATTTGCGCGCACCAAGCCGCGCAGTGACGTTGATCAGCCCTCGGGCAATGGCGTTGCCCTCGATGCTGCGGTGCGTCTTGCGCAGCGGGCCGGTACGCCGGAGATGCGTCGAGCCATCGAGCAGACCATTGCCGCACTGTCTGGAATTGCAGCCGGCACACCAACCAGTGGCGCGTCAATTCTGTCGGCAGCAGACAGCTTCCTGCATGGGCAGACAGGTATCGTACAATTTGCCGGCAACGGCGTCGTGCGCGCCCGTCTGGTTCCGGGCGCGGATCGCACGAGCCTCGTTGTTCGACTTGAGATGGCCGATGGCTGGCATGTCAATTCGCATGCCCCGCTGGAAGACTACCTGGTGGCAACGAAGCTGGATGTTGCCGGCAATGCAGCCGTGAAAGCTGCACATGTGACCTACCCGGAGCCACAGACCAAGACGCTTGCCTTCAATGACAAGCCAATGGCGCTTCTGGAAAACCGGGTGGAGATCACGGCTCGCTTCACCGGGCCTATCACCGGCCCGGTTGAAGCTCAACTGCAGGTGCAAACCTGTTCGGATGAAATATGCCTGCTGCCGGAAACGCTGAAACTGCGTGTTGCCCTGCCGCCGGCATCCTAGAGCATCATCCCATCAGATGGAATCATCTGATCGGATAAAGATGCTCGATTCCAAAGTGCTAGAACAATATCCATCCGTATGGATGGATATTGTTCTAGATTGTTCCGATCCGGTCGCTATTCAGCAGCCTCAAAGCTGTTTTCGCCGGTCTCATCCGTTTCCGGCACAACCGACTTGCGCAATTCCTCTGCAACCAGGAACGCAAGTTCCAGCGCCTGATCTGCGTTGAGCCGCGGATCACAATAAGTGTGATAGCGGTCTGCAAGATCAGCATCCGACACTTCACGGGCACCACCGGTACATTCGGTAACGTTCTGTCCGGTCATTTCCACATGAATACCGCCGGCATGGGTGCCTTCGGCCCGATGAATGGACAGGAAGTCACGTACTTCCGACAGGATGGCGTCGAACGGCCTGGTCTTGTACCCGCTGGATGCCTTGATGACGTTGCCGTGCATCGGATCACATGACCACAGCACCTTGCGGCCCTCCGCCTCGACCTTGCGGATCAGCGCCGGCAGATGATCTTCCACCTTGCCTGCCCCAAAGCGTGCGATCAGCGTCAACCTGCCGGCTTCGTTGGCGGGGTTCAGTATATCAATGAGACGGATCAGTTCATCGGCTTCCAGAGACGGACCACACTTCAGGCCGATCGGGTTTTGCACCCCGCGGCAGAATTCCAGATGCGCATGATCCGGCTGGCGTGTTCTGTCTCCGATCCACAACATGTGACCCGAAGTAGCATACCATTCCCCGGAGGTGGAATCGACGCGGGTCAGCGCTTCTTCATAGCCCAGCAGCAAGGCCTCGTGCGAGGTGTAGAACTCGGTGGACTTGAGCTGTGGCGTCGTATCAGGGTTGATACCGCATGAGCGCATGAAGCCCAGCGTTTCCGAAATCCGGTCAGCCAGATGCTGATAGCGTTCGGACTGCGGAGAGCCACGCAGATATCCAAGCGTCCAGCGATGAACATGCTCCAGGTTGGCATAACCGCCCATGGCAAATGCCCGCAACAGGTTCAGCGTGGCTGCGGACTGGCGGTAAGCCATGATCTGGCGTTCAGGATCAGGCTCGCGCGACTTCGCATCAAACTCGATGGAGTTGATGATGTCGCCACGGTAGCTCGGCAGTTCGATGTCACCCTGCTTTTCAACATTGGACGAACGCGGTTTGGCAAACTGTCCGGCAATGCGGCCGACCTTGACCACCGGCTGGCCGCCGGCAAACGTCAACACGACAGCCATTTGCAGGAAGACGCGGAAGAAGTCGCGTATATTGTCTGCTTCGTGTTCGGCAAAGCTTTCTGCGCAGTCACCACCTTGCAACAGGAAACCCTTGCCTTCCGACACCTTGGCCAGCTTGCGCTTCAGCTTGCGTGCCTCACCTGCAAATACCAGCGGGGGAAACCTGGCCAATCGCGCTTCCGTGGTTTTAAGGGCTTCCGCATCAGCATAGTCGGGAACCTGCTTGATCGGGAAAGAACGCCAGCTCGAAGGGGTCCAGTTGCTCATAGTAATCACTCTCTAAACTGCCCGCCACGTTGCGGACCGATGATTTCATAGCGCCATCATACCAAAAAATGCAAGCGCTGTGCAGTTGAGCGCATAGCGACGCTCATCGCGGGCAGATACCAGTGTTGCTCCAGCTTGCAAACAACTGGAAAGACCAACGGAGTTCAATCCATGCCGATCGTGAGTTAAGATTTGGCTGTTGCAACGCAAAAACATGGGAGAACGCAAGCATTTTGACATTGCATGCAGATGTTCAGATCATGTTCAGCGCGGCCAAATGTTTCGCTCATTGCCAACAAAGATCACCATTTGGCGGGTTTCCCGGCCAGACCTCGAAGCGTGCTGAATGACTTGCATGCCGGAGCCGCTTAAAGCAGACTTTGCCGCATGAGTATGCAGAGACCGACATTCACGCTGGGTATCGAGGAAGAGTATCTCCTTGTGAGCCGCGAAACCCGTGATCTGGTAGCAGCGCCTGACGCGTTGATGGCTGACTGCCAGAAAGTTCTGAAGTCTCGCGTAAGCCCTGAATTCCTGCAGTGCCAGATCGAGGTTGGGACCGGGGTTTGCAAGACCATTCCGCAAGCGCGCGCCGAACTGGCGGAACTGCGCAACACCATTGCCGGCATTGCCGACGGCTATGGACTTGCGCCGCTGGCCGTCGCCACACATCCGTTTGCCGACTGGCAGCATCAGAACTTCACCAACAAACAGCGCTATGAAGAGCTGGCACGCGACCTGGCAGGCGTGGCCCGGCGCATGCTGATCTGTGGCATGCACGTTCATATCGGCATCGAGAATGAAGACCTGCGTATCGACCTGCTCGGGCAAATGTCATATTTTCTGCCGCACCTGCTGGCGCTGTCTGCCTCATCGCCTTTCTGGCAAGGCAGAGACACCGGGCTGGCGTCCTACCGGCTTAGTGTGTTCGACAACCTGCCGCGCACCGGTCTGCCGCCCATGTTCAATTCCTATGCGGAATACAAACGCGCCGTGGATACACTGATCGGGGCCGGAGTGATTGAGGATGCGACAAAGATCTGGTGGGACCTGCGGCCATCGGATCGTTTCCCGACACTGGAAACCCGTATTTGCGATGTCACGCCGCGTCTGGATGATGCTGTTGCCATCGCAGCACTGGTGCAAAGTCTCGCGCACATGCTCTACAGGCTCAGATTGTCCAACCAGCGCTGGCGCCAGTATGAACGGTTCCTGATCAATGAGAACCGCTGGCAGGCGCAACGTCACGGTGTCTCCGGGCAATTGATGGATTTCGGCAAGGCAGAACTGGTCGACTACCCCCGCCTGCTTGACGAACTGCTGGCACTCGTGGCGGACGATGCCGAACAGCTGGGATGTTCGAAGGAAATCGCGCAACTGCGCAACATTGCCGCCAGAGGCAACAGCGCGGACAGGCAGCGGGCAGTGTTCAAGACCGCAATTGACCAGGGCGCCGATGAAAAAGAAGCCATGCGAAGTGTCATAGACAGCCTGATCGAAGAAACCGTCAGCGGGCTTGACTGACCATCACATGGACGTGCCCGGAGCAGTTGCTGCAGCACCAGGAGTTCAATCCACCCCAAAAAACCTGACCTAAAGCAGTTCGTGTTCGATGTGAAACATCTGGACCGCTTCAGCACTTGTTTTGACGCGCTTTTTGGCCTGAAAACCGCTTCACACGTTTCGGAAAGCGCTTCAGTCGATCTCGATCATTTCCAGATGGCGTTGCATGGCCACTTCAGCCGATGCGTAGGCTTCCTGGCGCTCGACCGACCAATAGCGCAAATCTTCCAGACGAATGGCCTGCCTGGTGACGGCGCAGCGCACGTAATCACCATGACGCATCACCTGGAAATCCGCGTCAAGATAACGGACCTTGGCTTCCTGTGCGGCGGAAAATGTTGGTTCAAAATTCATAGGCAGTACTCTTACAGCCAGAACTGCGGCTTGAGAAGGGGCTGGCTTTGCCAAAACCAAATGCGGGTTCATGCCAAAGGACGTCCCTATTGAACCTCTGGATCACTTCTTTACGTCGATCATGGTTGTATTGGCAACACCTTGCGCGCCCATGAAAACGGCCATGATACGGACTGAACCTGTGCCGCTGCTTGTACCGTTGTGCGGTGTGTTCATCGCTTCAATGACGCTGTCACCCGACTTGTAAACCTTCTTGCCCTGCTTGCCGTAGTCAACGGTCAACTCGCCTTCCATGATGTATCCGAACAGCGGCACGGCATGAGTGTGCCACCCGGTTTCCTCGCCCGGTCTGAGCGTGACAATCACTGCCGTGACCCTGGCCGGTTCACGGGCCGGGTAAGCGATGGGCTGACCGAGAATGGTTGTATCTGTGGCAAGCAGTTTTTCAACGCGCTTGTAGGGCTCGCGTGCCAGTGTGACCGTCTGCGGCAGATAAACTGCTATCAAGGATGCAGTTGTGAGTCCGAAAGCAATGCCGGCCACGGCCAGTGCGCGAACTCGAATTGACTTGAATATCATCAGGCGCGTTGCCTCCCGGGCTTGGTTTGCGGTATTTAACAGGCGCGGCAACACCGGCTGTTTGAGTTGCACGTTGGCAAGGCAGACTTAAAACAGGCTGCCCTGACCGCCGCCGGGTTTACCTTCACCTGGTGGCCTGGCCGATGCGATCGGCTTGCGCGTACCCTTGACCCCGATCACCGCATCGGCACGGCCATCGGCAAACTCGATGCTGACCCCCATGCCCGCCTCGGTTGCAGCGGCGGTACGCACCGGCTGCCCCTGGCTGTCGCGCACAAGCGCAAAGCCGCGTTCCAGTACTGCCTGGTACGAAAACGCCCTCAGAAGTTTGTCTGCTGCCGACAGTGCCTGGCGGCGCTGGTCCATGCCGGTGCCAAGGTTGCGTCGCGCTTCGCGTGACAGTCGGATCACCGTTTCGCGATCCCGCATTATCTGTTGTTGCAACGGCCTGACACTCAGACGCGCCGCGACCCGGTCAAACCGGTTGCGGCTGGCGGCTGTTGCAGATTTCAGTGACTGGCCAAGCCTGCCGGATGCCGCATCAAAACGCTGCCGGGCCAGCGCCAGCAGATCATCCGGGCGCGGCAGCCCCCTGCCCGCCGCAGTGATGCGGGTACGGCGTTCATCCATGGCGCGCGACATGGCACGATGCTGGCGCGCGGCCATATCGGCCACATAGGCAAGCACTTCGGTCCGTACCGGAACCGCACGTTCAGCAGCAGCTGTCGGCGTCGGCGCGCGCCAGTCCGCGGCATGATCGATCAATGTCCAGTCGGTTTCGTGCCCCACTGCGGAAATCAGCGGAATGGCGCTGTCGGCGGCGGCACGCACTACCTCTTCCTCGTTGAAGCCCCACAAGTCCTCCAGGCTGCCACCACCGCGCGCCACGATGATCAGATCCGGCCTCGGAATGTCGCCGCCAGGGGCGAGCGCGTTGAAGCCACGAATGCCGGCGGCCACTTCCGCAGCGCTGCTGTCTCCCTGGACCCGCACCGGCCATACCAGGACATGCCTTGGAAAACGATCAGACAGGCGATGCAAAATATCGCGAATAACCGCGCCTGTTGGCGACGTCACCACACCGATGACTTTGGGCAGGTAGGGCAGCTCCCGTTTGCGGTCTTCATCAAACAAACCTTCCGCCGACAGTTTCTTGCGGCGTTCTTCCAGCAGCGCCATCAGCGCACCGGCACCGGCAGGTTCGAGCGTTTCAATGATGATCTGGTATTTCGACTGGCCCGGAAAAGTGGTGATACGCCCGGTGGCAATAACTTCCAGCCCCTGCTCGGGCTGAATCTTCATGCGCGACGCCGTGCCCTTCCAGATGACTCCGGATATCACGGCACGATCATCCTTCAGGTCCAGGTAGACATGGCCGGACGCAGGCCGCGACACCCGGCCCAGTTCACCACGAACCCGCACATGGCCGAACGTGTCTTCCAGCGTGCGTTTCAGCGCGTTGGAGATCTCCGACACGGTGAATTCGGCAACATTGGAGACCACTTCGGGCTCATCCATAAGCTCGCCTGTATCGGGATCAAACCCGGATGGAGGCCAATCGGTGGACATGACTACAAGAATCCTTTCAATGGCGCCCATTGGATGTCAAAAACACTGGCAATGGCAAGGAGAGCTTGACACCTCATGAACATTCTTCTGATCGGATCGGGCGGCCGCGAACATGCGCTGGCCTGGGCAATCGCAAATTCACCGCTAACAGACACACTGTTCTGCTCACCCGGCAATGCCGGCATAGCACAGGATGCAGAAATTGTAGTGCTGGATGTTGACGACCCGGCCGCGATCATCAATTTCTGCAAGGTGAACGCCATCGGCCTTGTCGTGGTGGGGCCGGAAGCGCCACTGGTGGCGGGCATGGCGGATGCATTGCGAGGCGCCGGTATTACCACCTTCGGACCAGGCCAGGCAGCCGCCCGGCTTGAAGGCTCAAAGGGTTTCACCAAGGACATCTGCGCCAAGTACAACATACCGACCGGCGCCTATGGCCGGTTTGGCAATGAAGCTGATGCACTCGCCTACCTGGCGGCGCACAGTGCACCCATTGTGGTCAAGGCGGACGGCCTTGCAGCCGGCAAGGGTGTGACGGTGGCCATGACAATGGACGAGGCAGAAGCTGCCGTCCGCGAAATATTTGCCGGCCGCTTCGGCGCCGCCGGAGCCGAGGTGGTGATCGAGGCCTATCTCGATGGCGAAGAAGCCTCGTTCTTTGCCATCTGTGACGGTGGCACTGCTGTTGCCTTCGGTTCGGCCCAGGACCACAAGTGCGTCGGTGAAGGCGACACCGGGCCGAATACCGGCGGCATGGGGGCCTACTCTCCCGCCCCCGTGATGGACGAGGCCATGAGCCGGCGCACCATGGACGAGATCATCAAGCCCACCCTGGCCGCAATGGCGGCAGAAGGCGCGGCCTTTCAGGGCGTGCTGTTCGCCGGCCTGATGATCACCGACACCGGCCCGCAGCTGATTGAATACAATGTGCGTTTCGGTGATCCTGAATGCCAGGTGCTGATGATGCGGCTCAAGGATGATATCGTGACCATCATGCTGGCTGCATGTTCAGGCACGCTCGACAAGGTGTCCGTGCGCTGGCATGACACTGTGGCGCTCACAGTGGTGATGGCCGCTGAAGGCTATCCCGGTGACGTGCAAAAAGGCTCGGTGATCGGCAATCTGGCTGCCGCATCAGCAATGGATGGGGTGCAGATATTTCATGCCGGCACAAAGCGCGACGGCGACAGGATCCTTGCCAATGGCGGGCGCGTGTTGAACATCACTGCACAGGCTGACAGTGTCAGCGAGGCGCAGAAACTGGCATACGCAGCGGTAGACGCAGTAGACTGGCCACAAGGCTTCTGCCGCCGCGATATCGGCTGGCGGGCCGTGGAACGTGAAAAAGGCAGCGCATGAACGATCTGTTTCCCGGATTTGAAGATCACACGATGGATGGCGAAGGTGCGCGGATTTTCGTGCGCAACGGCGGTTCCGGCCCGGCGCTGTTACTGGTGCACGGCTTTCCGCAGACCGGGGCCATCTGGCACAAGATTGCCGACGAACTGAGCCGGCACTTCTCGCTGGTCATTCCGGACTTGCGCGGCTATGGCCGCTCCGGCAAACCGGTCAATGACGCTGAAAACCTTGCCTATTCCAAACGGGCCATGGCCAACGACCTGGTTGCGGTGATGCGCTCACTTGGTCATGACAAGTTCCACCTGTGCGGCCATGACCGTGGCGGGCGCGTGGCCTACCGCCTCGCTCAGGACCACCCGCAAGCGGTCAGCAGCCTGATCACGCTCGACATCGTGCCCACGCTGGAGCAATGGAAAGCCATGGCCAGCATCAAGGGGGCCATGAACACCTATCACTGGCCGTTTCTGGCGCAGCCCTATCCGCTGCCGGAACGGATGATCGGCGCCGATCCGGATTTCTATATCGACCAGAAACTCGGCGCCTGGAACAACGGCACCGGTCTTGACGTGTTCGACCCGGCAGCACTTGCTGAATATCGCTCCTATTTCCGTGACCCGGCGGTCATCCACGCCTTGTGCAATGACTATCGTGCAGGTGCCACCTGCGACGTGGATCATGATCTCGCAGCCCTTGATCAAGGCATCAAGATCACCTGCCCCATGCTGGCGTTGTGGGGTGATGCCGGCATTCCCGGCAAATCAGGTGGGGGCCCGCTCGACATCTGGCGCACCTGGGCGACGAACGTATCGGGCGGCGGCATTGCCTGCGGGCATTTTCTGCCCGAAGAAGCCCCCGCAGAAACGCTGGCCGCCATGTTGCCCTTTCTGATGGAGAACGCGGCTTGACCCAGCCCATGGACAGACAGGCCGAATTTTCCGGCACGCGTGATGTGCGCGAAGCGCACCGGTTTGATGAAGCGGCGCTGACGGACTATCTCAAAACCCGTATACCCGGTTTCACACCACCAATGACCGTCGAACAGTTTAAAGGCGGCCAGTCCAATCCGACCTACAAGCTTGTCACCGCAGGCGCGTCCTATGTTCTGCGCCGCAAGCCACCAGGCAAGCTGTTGCCTTCGGCACACGCGGTTGACCGGGAGTATCGTGTCATCAAGGCGCTGCATGCACAGGGCCTGCCGGTTGCCAGGCCCCACTTGCTGTGTGAAGACACCGGCATCATCGGCACTGATTTTTACGTGATGGATTTTGTCGGCGGCAGAGTGTTCTGGGAGCCGTACATGCCCGGTATTTCAGGCCTCGAGCGCGCCAGGGTTTTCAACGAACTCAATTCGTTCATGGCACGCCTGCATTCAGTGGATATCGATTCCGCCGGGCTTGCCGACTTCGGTCGCGCTGAAGGCTATGTGGCACGGCAGATCAAGCGCTGGTCGCAGCAGTACCGCGCATCACAAACCGAGAAGATCCCGGCCATGGACCGGTTGATGGACTGGCTGCCTGACGCGTCACCGTCATCGGGCCAGGTATCGCTTGTGCATGGTGATTTTCGTCTCGACAATTGCATCATCGACAAGACCGCGCCTGAAATCCGTGCGGTGCTTGACTGGGAGTTGTCTACCCTCGGCGACCCTATTGCAGATTTCACCTACCACCTCATGCAGTGGCGCATGCCGCCGTCCGATAGTGGTGCCGGTGTCGGTTCACTCATAGGCCATGAACACCTCGAAGGGGTGCCTGCTCTTGAAGATTATGTTGCCACCTACTGCCGGCAGCGCGGCTTGAGTTCCATTCCCGACCTCGACACATATCTCGCCTACAATTTCTTCCGAATGGCGGCCATCTTCCAGGGTATCGTCGGCCGCGTAAGAGACGGCACGGCAGCCAACCCACGTGCTGCGGAAATTGCAGGTCTGGTGTCGCCCATGGCAGATGTTGCGTGGGACTACGCTCGAAGGGCCGGCGCATGAGTGACCCTCGTATCGGACTGGCACTGGGCGGCGGCGCAGCCCGCGGCCTTGCCCATATCCAGATCCTGCACGCATTTGACGAACTCGGCATCAAGCCGTGCCGCATGTCCGGCACCAGTATCGGCGCACTGATAGGCGCGGCCTATGCAGCCGGACTAAGTGCCGCTGAAATTGAAGATCATGCCCGCAGTGTCCTGTCCAACAAGCTTGATGCCGCCCGGCGGGCATTTTCGTCGGGGCGCGGCGGCCTGTTGGATCTGATCAATTTCAATCCACTGGCCTCACCGATTCTTGACGGCACGCAACTGGTAAAACTGGTGTTGCCAGCTTCCATTCCTGACGACCTGGCAAAGTTTGCCATCCCTCTTACCGTCGTCACCACCGACTTCTACGCCATGAATGAGGTCGCTTTTTCGTCCGGCGATCCGGTTTCTGCCATTGCCGCCAGCATTGCCATACCGGGCGTGATCTCTGCCCCCAGGCGCGAGGTCACACTGATTGACGGCGGCTGTGTCAATCCGGTTCCGATATCTCATGTGCAGGATGGCTGTGAAATCGTGGTGGCGGTCAATGTCATTGGCAGGCCCGTTCACAGCAACGATTCCAGCGCACGCAGCCGTGACCTGTTGTCGGGGGCCATGCAGATTCAGCAGCACAAGATTGCGCAAATGCAGCGTGAGAACCTGCGCTGCGATATCTGGATTGAACCGGCGATAAGCCAGTTTCGATTGCATGACTTCTTTCACTTTGAAGACATCATGAACGCCTCGAGACCGGCGCGCGAAGAGATCAAGCGCTCACTTGAACGCGTCCTGAACAAGCGAGTTATTTCAGACGCTTAGCGCCTGGCTTTGAAAAACAGAGTCAACAGGTCACGCGCCCGTTTCTCGCCCAGGCCGGAATACACCTGCGGTGCGTGGTGACAGGTCGGCTGGGCAAAAAACCGCGGTCCATTTTCCACCGCGCCCATCTTCTCGTCGTCAGCTCCAAAGTACAAACGATTGATACGGGCAAACGAAATGGCTGCGGCACACATGGCGCACGGCTCCAGGGTTACGTGCAGATCGCAGCCCGACAAACGCTCGCTATGCAGCAGTCTGCCGGCTTCCCGGATGACCAGTACTTCCGCATGGGCGGTGGGATCATTGAGTTCGCGCGTGCGATTCCCGGCACTGGTCACAATGCTGCCATCGCGGCCAGTGATACACGCGCCGACAGGTACTTCGCCACGCTCACCTGCAGCTTCAGCTTCTTCAAATGCCCGCGCCATGGCCGGGTGCAATTCAACCTTCATCGTCTTCCACACCTGTTTGTCGTGGCTTTGCAATTGAACCTGTGCAGCGACCCTGACCTTCTGATACAAGCATCTCCATGAACGACAAACAATCAACTCCGTCACCCGCAGCATCCGGTGACGATGAAATCAAGCCTGAACGCGTCGCCAAGGTCATCGCCCGGGCTGGCCTGTGTTCACGGCGCGACGCCGAGCGCTGGATCGAAATGGGCCGGGTCAATGTCAATGGCAAGCCGCTTATCACACCGGCCATGACCGTGCTACCCACCGACAGTGTGGAGGTTGACGGAAAACCGTTGCCGGAGCGTGAAGCAGCGCGACTGTGGCGCTATCACAAACCGTCGGGTCTCGTGGTATCGCACCGTGATGAGAAAGATCGCCCATCGGTATTCGACAAGATGCCGGAAGACCTGCCGCGGGTCATCTCGATCGGCCGCCTGGACATCAACACCGAAGGCCTGCTGCTGCTGACCAATGACGGGGGACTGGCTCGCCTGCTGGAACTGCCTGCAACCGGATGGGTGCGCCGGTACCGGGTGCGCGCTAATGGCAGGGTCACCCTTGAGGCTCTTGAAGCCCTCAAGGACGGTCTGCTGGTGGACGGCGTGCAATACGGGCCAATCGAAGCCAAGCTGGACAAGGAACAAGGCGCAAATGTGTGGCTGACCATTGCCTTGCGCGAAGGCAAGAACCGGGAAGTCAAAATGATATGCGAACATCTTGGCCTGAAGGTCGGGCGGTTGATTCGTACTTCTTTCGGCCCCTTCCAGCTTGGTGAACTTGCCCGTGGCGCGGTGGATGAGATTTCACAGAAAGTCCTCAACGAACAGGTTCGCGGTGGCACCAAACGCAAGGAGGGTGCAAAGCCGAAGCGGCCTGCCGACCCGAAGCTCGGGCCCGACGGCAAGCCGTTCCGCAAGCCGAAACGGACCGTTGTGAAAGGCAAACCAGCCGGCAAGACTGGGGCGGCAAAACCTGCAACAGGCAAGTCCGCTCAAGGCAAGTCCACACCGGCCAAGTCCTCGCAGGGCAAGTCTGCGCAGGGGAAGTTCTCGCCGGACGAATCCGCGCCGCGCAAAGCCGCCGCGGGCAAGCCTGCCGCAAACCGCTCCGGCGGCAAGGGAGCTGCCCGTGCGGATCGTCGGCGGTAAATTCAGGGGTCGCAGCATAACAGCGCCTGATGGCCGCGACACCCGCCCGACAACGGACCGGGTGCGCGAGGCAATTTTCAACCGGCTTGAACACGGCATTCCAGGTTTCAACCTGGATGGCTCACGGGTATTGGACCTGTTCGCCGGCACCGGCGCCCTTGGGCTTGAAGCGTTGTCGCGTGGCAGCCAGCATGTGCTTTTTATCGATAACAGTGAAACCGCGCGCGGCATCATAAGACGCAACGCCGACACGCTCGGTGTCATCGGGCAATGCAAGCTGTGGCGACGCGATGCCTGCAGCCTGGGTTCGTGCAAGCCAATGAGCCCGTTTTCACTGGTGTTTCTGGACCCGCCCTACGGCAAGGGCCTGGCGGAGCGGGCGCTCAACTCGCTTGTTGACGGGGCCTGGCTTGTAGGAAACGCCGTTATCGTGGTGGAAGAATCAGCCAAGACAGATGTCTCTGCCCCGGATGCGCTAACCTTGCTGGATGAGCACCGGTATGGCGACACCAAGGTGTTGACGTTTCAGTTTTCCAGGGCTGATGAATGAGACCTTCAATGATATCAGCAGCGCTTGTCGCGGCGCTGGTTGGCTATGGTTCGACAATCGCCCTGGTGCTGGCCGCAGCACAGGCAGTCGGTGCCAGCCCGGCGCAGACCGCAAGCTGGATTGCCGCCATCTGTTTTGCCAAGGCGATCGGATCGATGCTGCTGAGCACCTGGAAAAAGGTGCCGGTCGTGCTGGCCTGGTCTACAACCGGTGCCGCGCTCATCGCGGCCTCCACCGGTATCAATATGAACGAAGCCGTAGGCGCCTTCATACTGGCAGGCGGGCTTCTCGCCCTGACCGCGGCAGTGCCTCCGATCAATCGTGCGGTGTCATCGATCCCAACCGGCATAGCGTCAGGCATGCTGGCCGGGGTTTTGCTTCCGTTCTGCCTTGCCGTTGCCAGTTATGCTGTCAGCGACTGGCCGATAGTATTGCCGCTGATTGCGGTATTCCTGATCGTGCGCTTGCTCAGCCCGCTATATGCCGTTCTGGCTGCATTGGCTACCGGGCTGGTCATTGCCTTCACCTACGCAGGTGTACCCGCGCCAGGGTTTGATTTCGAACCCTTGTCACTGGTGTTCATAAAACCGGACTTCAACCCTGCTGTCCTGATCGGTCTCGGGGTGCCGTTGTATCTGGTCACCATGGCTTCACAGAACCTGCCGGGCTTTGCCGTGTTGCGCGCGCATGGTTATACGCCGCC